>LFIK01000009.1_pt1 | contig 125324 bp, 121 predicted proteins | sample 643401 | NCBI WGS metagenome assembly LFIK01 (sample SAMN03777447, study PRJNA286221) | soda lake metagenome | biome: soda lake; feature: Kulunda steppe; material: water; isolation source: sample T5-Br brine of Lake Tanatar-5 | place: Russia: Kulunda steppe | collected 2010-07
ACGGACAACGTGGTGGACTGGCTGCGCATCATGTCCAATGAACGATTCCGTCGTCTGCCCGTGGTTGATGAAAACGGCAAACTGCTCAACGTGTTCACTCAGGGTGACTTCGTGTCCTACACCTGGCCCGACCTGTTGTATCAGGTAAAAGAGGGCGCCAGGAAAAGCGTCAACCGCAACTTCCCCCTCTGGGTGATGGTGGGCGGCATCATGCTCTATTCGATTCTGATGATTATTCTGGTGAGCGCGATCTGACGCACGAGACGTCATCACGAAAACAGGGGATTCAGACACAACAAAGCCGACAGGTGTCGGCTTACTATTGTTCTTGTTGTTTCGGCAAATAAAAGCGGCCTTTGTTGTTTTTATTACCGCAGCCTGAATCAGTTTATTGGCACCAATGTTGTTTTTATTGGGGTGCCTTTTTTTGGTCAACGATTTTATTGTTTTTGTGTTCGACCGTTGCCCCTTAATAGTAGCACAGCCTGTGCCAGAATATAAAAACCCTTTAAAAACAGTTATTTATGGATTTTCGGCCCATTGGAAGCCCCAACTGAACGGGTGATGTGTTACGTATGGGAACAGTCAATTGGGCAATGGGGTAACAGTGGGCGTAACACCGGAGCCTCGATTACCCCAGACGTCGGCGCCTCCTGTTACTCGACTGCCACCATCAGATCACCAAGTCCGTCAATCTGCCCGTGCAGACGATCGCCAACCTGTACAGGTCCCACACCCGAGGGCGTGCCTGTCATGATGATGTCACCGGGCTGCAGCTCGAAATACACGGACAGGTGGGCAATGATCTCGGGCACTTTCCAGATCATCTGGTTCAGATCACCCGTTTGACGCACCTCGTCGTTAACCGTCAACTGCACCTGACCATCGACGGGGTGGCCTGATGCCGAGGCAGGCGTCAGCGCGCCGCAGGGTGCCGCTCGCTCAAAGGATTTGCCCACTTCCCAGGGGCGGCCTTTCTCTTTTGCGGCGCCCTGAAGATCGCGGCAGGTCATGTCCAGGCCTATGCCGTAACCAAAAATGCAATCCTCGGCGTCTGCCACGGGAATGTCTCGGCCACCCTGGCTCAGGGCCACGACCAGTTCCACCTCATGATGAACGTCATTACTCTGAGCCGGATAGGGGAAGATGCCGTCCGTGGTGACCGCCGATGCACTTTTCAGGAAAAAGAAGGGCGGCTCGCGATCCGGGTCGTGGCCCATTTCCACGGCGTGGGCCGCATAGTTGCGGCCGATGCAGAACACACGATTGACCGGAAACAACTGCGACTGTCCACTGATGGGCAGAGCCACAACCGGAGGAGGTGCCATGACATAGGATGCGGGCAATGTCTGATTCGACATGGGTTCACCATAGACGGAAGGAAAAGCGGGGAATTCAATGGTCGGAGAGACAGGATTTGAACCTGCGACCCCTACGTCCCGAACGTAGTGCTCTACCAAGCTGAGCTACTCTCCGAATTGAGGCGACCTATTGTAGGGAGAATCTGTGGCAGTGCAAGGGCCCTGACCAACTTCAGAAGGACGAGCCAGGCTCCTTCAGGAAGGCCTCTTCCTCCTCGGTGGAGGGTCTGCCCAGTACCGCATTGCGGTGCGGGTAGCGCCCGAACCGATCGATGATGTCCTTGTGAGCATGCTCGAACTTGAGATTGTCTTCCAGACCCGGCTGGCTGAACAGGCGCACCGCTTCTTCATGGATCAGCGGTGACTCGCTGTGCATGTAGGGCATGTAAAGAAAGGCCCGCTGCATTGGCTCGGGCAACGCCTGATCCTCGCCCCGGGCAACGGCTTCCTGCGCCAGCGCCAGGGCCATGCTGTCCATGGCGAACGCGGCGGCCTCATCGCGGAAAATATTGCGCGAGAACTGGTCCAGGACAATGATTTCGGCCAGGCGCCCTCTGGGCGTCGCACGCCACTGCCAGGTTTCCCCCTGTCGCACCGATCGGTGGCAGCGACCGAAGCGTTGCCGGATCGTCTGGTCCAACTCGTCACTTTTGCGAAACCAGTCTTTGGGGGTCAGTTCGGAAAACCAGAACCCGAGCACTGTTTCTGCATCTATCCCGGCCATGTCCTGACTCCCCAAGGCTTCGCCAAGGCTCTAAAGCTTGTTGTGTGTGCCGTCACAGAGCGGTTGCTTGCCTGTCTGTTTGCAGCCGCAGAAATACAGCGTTTCGTCGTTTTCTGCCTTGTGCATCACCGGGGTAATACCCGTGTCTTTATGTGAGCCGTCACAAAACGGCTGGTTGCCACTGCGCCCGCAGGCACACCAGGCATAGCGCTTGCCCGCCTCAACATCAACGGCATAGGGCCCTTTCTGTGCAACTACTGAATCGGTCATGGTGTCTGTACCTCGTCATGATGTGTATCCAGACCTTAGGAATTATAGCAGCGGTTTGCAAAATTGTCCCTCACCGCTGCCACGATCGGGCAGCGACGATAAATCTGTTATGATCTCCGCTCACTCGCAAAGCGTCGTCTATCCACCGTTATGAGCTCCGTCGCCACTGCCCTCAACAATCGCCGTTCCACCCGCCGCTTTCTGGACAGGTCCGTGTCCCGGGATCGTCTGGAACGGCTTCTCACGCTGGCCCGCCGCGCACCCAGTGGGGCCAATCTGCAGCCGGGCTTTGTCCATGCCCTCACGGGCGCTCCCCTGGATGATCTGAGCCGGAGGCTTTGCACCGCCTTTGAACAGAAAGACACGCGCCCGGAGGAATACGACTACTTTCCGGCGACCATGCCGGACTACCTGAAACAGCGCCAGCGCGAAGTGGGCTATGCACTGTACAACAGTCTGGGCATCGAACGCCGTGATATTGCCGGGCGCAAACAGCAACACAGACGCAACTTTCAGTTCTTCGACGCCCCGGTGGGGCTGATCATTACCATTGAACGGGATATGGGCAAGGGTTGTTACATGGATCTGGGCATGTTCCTTCAGTCCCTGTTTCTGGCCGCCGAAGACGAGGGGCTGGCAACCTGCGGTATTGGCGCCATGGCGAGTTACCATCACATTATCCGGGAGGCCCTGTCCCTGCCTGAGAAAGAGGTCGTGGTCTGCGGCATGGCTCTGGGATATGCCGATGAATCGGCGCCGGAGAATCAGTTCCCGACCCCCAGAGCCGAACTCACGGAATACGCCCGCTTTCAGGGCTTCGACTGAGCGTTCTCGTCACAATGCTGCAGCACTGAGTGTCCACCGTCATGGCCGGGCACTGCTCCGGCAGACCAGCGGCCAGCGCCACCAGCCGGGCAGGATTGCCGCCGCCATAGAGGGCATTACCCAGGATCACCTGGTCCACGTCGTGCAGTTCCAGGCCACTGTCCGCCAGCAACTGATGCAGTACGGGGCGGCCCAGATCCATTACCGACAGGGTTCGGAACGCGCCGTTAACCGGGGGCACAGCGGTACGCCTGGCGGCAAGCAGATAGGCCTCACTCATGGTGTGGACGCCTCCGCATCGCGCACAAGCCGCGCCAGGGTTTGTTCCAGCGCCACAAAATCCGTTTTACCGCTGCCGGTGAGGGGCCATTCGTCCAGTACGAACCACTGGCGCGGGCATTGCGCCAGCGGGCGCTGTCGGGCACAGTGTCGACGCAGTTCATCGGACGTCAAAATCGGATCATGCAGCCTTACTAGGGCAACAATGCGCTGGCCCCGCATTCGTAGTCATCAAACAACAAGTCGCTGCTGACCCAGATGCGACCCCGGTCGCCCGTGGGCAAAGGCCTTGTGGGGTCCGGGCCGATACGCACCTGAACCCCCGGCACGGGACGCCCCACAGAGCCACCGGGTGCCGGTGTCCGATCGTTGTGCAGGGCGACAAAACTCATTTCAGACGTGCCGTAGAACTCCGTGACACAGGCATTGGGGAAATGGTGATCAATACGGGCACGCAGCGCATCCGGCCACTTGGCACCGCTGACGATCAAGTGGCGAAGCCCGGGCCAGGGGCCCAATTGATACCGGTCTGCGGCCTGAATCAGCAACTGGATCTGCGTCGGCGTACCATACAACACGGTGACGCCCTGATCAGTCAGTTGCTGCAGCAGGGTTCGCGGCCGGAAACCGGAGGCCAGCACCGCACTCAGACCCGAGTGCAGAGCGTGTACAACCCCGTACAGGTGCAGCGACGTGGCCAGGCTGCCGGGCGCCATGATGATGTCGTCGGCTTGAAAGTCGAAAAGCTCGGCACTCAGTTTGAAACTGGCCAGCCAGGACGCATGGGTGCGCCGGTAGCCCTTGGGCAATCCGGTCGAACCGGACGTAAAGCCGACATAGAAGGGCTCATCGGGCTGTGGCGGCGGCACATCGACACCAGAATCTGTCTCAAACCACGACGCAACCGTTTCATCGGTCAGCAGATGGTCGGGCGCCGCGCCCTCGAGAATCGCCTGACGCTGCGCCACCGTCCAGCCCGGATCGAACACCTGAGCGCGAGCGCCGGCCCGCACAGTGCCGAAAAACGCCTGAATCAGTTGCAGCGGGTCGCGCATGTCCAGCGCCACTGCACAACCGGACAAGCCCCGGGCATACAGGTGGTCCGCCAGGGCACGTGATCGGTCATTGAGCGACGCCCAGGGGCAGCACCGTCTCACCCATGACAAGGGCGCCACCCCGGCCCTGAACACTAGCCCAGTGGTCCAGGGTTGCACCCACGAAATCCCCCACGGCCCTCTGATCTGGCGTCGACGGGGTATGCATCATCGTTCTGTGGGTGCGATGTCGAAATCCGGAAATTCGCCGGTGACGCGTTCCTCGACCACTGCAACAGAGTCTACCTGGGCGGACGGGGGCCCTTCCCGGCACCAGTCCAGCATGGCCTGGAGGGCCGCCTGCGAGCCTTCCGCGACCACTTCCACCTGTCCGTCACGGAGGTTGCGTACCGCGCCTGTCACACCGAACCGTTGTGCGGCCTCCAGCGCCGAGGCCCGATAGAAAACGCCCTGGACGTGACCACCGACCGTTATGCGCCAACGCTGCTGTGACATGGGACATCCCCCTCCTCATCGAGGGGCCACAGTCCACCTGTGGCCCGACCTGCTGTCTGCTCAGTGTACCGGCCGATACCGGTAGCGCATTGAGTACTCGTCCTGACTGACACACTGAAAGCCGCCGTCATCCCGGGTCCGCACAATCTGGCAGCGCACGGCCTCTTCAACGGGCTCCCAGGATGAAAAATCATCCTGGCAACTGTCGCGGTAGCGACCCTCGCGTTCACCCCAGACCAGAGCGTTATCTTCTACCCACCAGTCAAAGCGCTCTTCGTGCACGGAACAACCCTGTTCGTTCTGAGTATACTCAGCCTGGCCGTCCGACCCCAGCCGGTCCTCGCCAATGTCGAACCACTCGCAATCTTCGAAATATTCCAGTTGATAGGTGCCAGCCTCCACCGCCGCATCCAGGGGTGCGCCGAGCTCGGCATCCAGTGTATGCGTCAGGCTGATCCCGAACTCATCCGTGGCCACCGTTCCACTCACCTGGAATCGATCAAACTGGCTGAACTGGTCGGTGATCAACTGGTTGACTTCACAGGCGTCCCCCAGGTTCATCCCTCCGGTAGCCGGCTGCGCATGTATTTCAGACGGCATGTCCTCCAATCGCTGCATCAGGGTCGGCAGGTCGACGGATGCGGACAACAGGGCATTGACATGCTCGGCGTCGGCCAGGCTCAGGGCTCTGGCACGAGCCTGATCGCCGCTGTACACCACCAGGTAGTCACCACTGATGCGCACCTGCAGCGGCGCATCCGGCAACGGCAGGGTCGCGGATTCACCGTCAGTGGGCACCTGGAAATCCGCAGGCAGGGACATGAGTTCGCCAAGTGTGCGCGCCAGGCGCGTCGGATCATCGGCCTGAATGGCCAGCAGAACGTCCAGGGCGTCCAGGGCGTCAATGTCATCACCGGCACTGAAGTCCATGTCAAACACCTCGAACACCGCGCCTCGGGCGCCCTGCAGCATGCCGGCACCGGCCATCATTGCGGCCAGGTTTGTCTGTGCCATTTCAGTCTGGAAGTCCACCAGACCCGGGCACGTCCAGTCGGCCTGCACGACACGGTCACGCCAGGTCATGAGGTTGTCGCCCAGCTCCGCCATGTTCAGCGCCAGACCCACTCCCATCAGGCTATCTGTCTGCTCGGACAGGTAGCGCGGCAATCGGCCTTCCACGGCAGCGAATTCCTGACGCAATGTGTCATCGGCCACTTCCAGGGCGCCTCGCATGGTCAGTGCCAACGCGTCATCGTCCGTCGCCATGGCTGTCTGGCCGTATACAATGCGCGGCGCTGTGGCCACCAGAGCTTCGATCTCGGCAGCACACTGGGTGAGTACCGGGTCATTGAGCGAGGCCCGAAAATCCGGACTGAACTTCATCAGGTCCTGAGACAGGCGATGCTCTTCCTGGCCGATCAAGGCACGGACCAGGCCGTGGTGGTCCAGCCAGAACAGATCCGATCCGGTGAACCCGTATCGGTCTTTCAGTTCGTCAACGCGCCCAGACTCGGCGAGTGTCGGCCCGCCTGTCTCTATGCGGTCTGCCAGTGCTTGGATGGACATCCGGGGCGGCGCCAGAATACCCAGGGCCGTGTCACCGCTCATCCACAGATAAACGGCGACCTCCGGCACAGGCTGGTCGACCAGGGCGTAAAGTGTTCCACCTGCGACTGAGTCCTCGGTCGGTTGTTCCAGCGCAATATCATGGCTATCCAGCCAGCCGAGAAGCCGGTCTAGCGAGGCGATATCCACCCGCAAAAAACCAGCCAGCCCGGCATGATAGGCCGTTATCCAGCCATCCGGATCAATGCCGATTTCCTCCTCTATACGGTCAGGGCCTTCGGCAAACAGCCGTTCCAGCCCGGTCACCAGGGCCAGTTCGTCATGAGGGTCCATGGTTTCCGCTGCCATGACGGAGTTCATCCAGTGCATGCCTTGCTGACTGCCGGTAATCTGCTGGGCCGCAATCAGGTCGTTCAGGCGCAGTTGATAATGCAGGGTGCTGTCGTCGGCGATGGCAGACAGGTGCGGGTTGTCGTATCCCTGGGCCGCAGCAGTTGCGCCAATACCGAACGCCAGGCCAGCGATTGCCAGTGCAATGCTGGCAAAACGGGAAAATACAGCCATAAAAAGTTCCTTTTTTGCAGGTCATTGTGTGAGTAGGAGGAGATAGTCTGACCAACGCTGGCCCACTGGGCAAGCCCGAAGACTCATCCCACCGCGATCTGGTTCACATCCATTTGCTTGGATGAGCCTTGGACGCCACGCACCAAGATAAAACACTGATCAAAATTCAAGCACTGGCCAGGCTGGCCGACTACAATACAATAACGTTACAAAAGTCACGCAGTGGCGATTATATGTACTGATACGGGCCATATCCGCCACGCGCGCAGACAGATTCTGCCGACAAAAATAATAACAAATGGTACGACACCAAGAGGTACGCCCCATGCTTCAGTCTCTGTCCAGCTTCTGGCAGCGCTTGGGTTTCGGAGTTCGGCTCACCACCATGCTGGTGGGGCTGATACTTGGCTCGATCGTGTTGCTGGTTTCCATCGTCTTTATGCAGTACCGCCAGGCTCAGGTCGAGCAATCCCTGGCCAGCCTTCAGGCCACGTCCGAGAACAATGCCGAATCGTTTACCCAGTGGCTGGAAGCCCGCCAGGATGAAATGCGATTTCTCGCCCGACTGGATGCGTCGGTGGAACGGGACCTTGAGCAGGTCGAGCACCTCTTGTTTGAAATTACCGACATGGACAACTACTACGATACCATTTTCCTGGTAGGCGCCGATGGTATCGGCATGGCAGGTGTGGATCTCAATAGCGGCAATACTCGGATCATGCCGGAGCAGGAAGCCAATGACTTTGTCGTGGACGACCGTGCCTGGTTCCAACAGGCCGTATCCGGTGAGCCGGCATTTTCACAGCCGGTGGTTTCCCGCGCCACGGGCAATCTGGTATCCACAGTGGCCATACCCGTTTATCAGAACAATGAAGTGGTCGCCGTCATGCGCGGCGCTGTCATGATCGATACCCTGGTCGATCGCCTGAATGCGCTTTCCCGGGACGCCGGTACGGAAATCTATCTGCTGGATGGCGACGGGCAGGCCGTCACACCGGCCGATTCCATTGCCGACATGGACAGCCCGCTGCAGACAGAAGCCGCCAGCTCGGCCCGGGCCGGTATCGACATTCTGGGTGCCTACAACAATGCCGCCGGAGTGTCCGTCGTGGGCGCCAGCAGCTATATCCCCATGCTTGACTGGTCGCTGGTGGTGGAAACCGAGGAATCCATTGCCCTGCAGGCCGTGACAGCCATGCTCTGGCTGCTCATTGTGATTTCCCTGATCGTGGTGGGTGTGGCAGTGGCTGTCTGCCTTTTGATGGTCCGGTCCGTGCTCAAGACACTGGGCGGTGATCCCGCCTACGCCGCCAACATCGTGCATCAGGTCTCCGATGGCGATCTCACGGCCGATATCCAGCTCAAACGCGGCGACCGGAACAGCCTGCTGGCCTCCATTGCCACCATGCAGGGCAACCTGAAAACCATGATGGGCAGTATCGGTGATTATTCGGACCAGGTGGCATCCGCCGCCACCGAGCTTGCCCAGATCAGCGAACAAACCAAGCAGGGCGTCCAGCAACAAAGCAGCGAAATCGACACCTCGGCGACGGCCATGAACGAGATGACGTCGACCCTGGAAGACGTGGCCCGCAACACCCAGTCGTCCGCTGACGCCTCGCGCACAGCCAGCGAGTCGGCGACGACCGGTCGCCAAGTGGTGGAGGCCTCCATCCAGGCCATTTCCCAGTTGGCCGAGGAAGTGGAACGGACCACAGAGGTCATCAATGAAGTGAAAGCCGACAGTGATCGCATCGGCAAGGTGGTAGAGGTCATCGAGGGCATCGCCGAGCAGACCAATCTGCTGGCGTTGAACGCGGCCATCGAAGCGGCCCGTGCCGGTGAAAGCGGACTCGGTTTCGCCGTGGTGGCCGATGAGGTACGCGGGCTGGCCAGCCGAGCAAGGAATCGACCACCGAGATTCAGACCATGATCGAGCAGTTGCAGAAGGGCACCGAGCGGGCTGTTTCCGCCATGGATGCCAGTCGGGAGCGGTCGGAAGAAAGTGTCACTCGGGCTCGTGAAGTGGGTGATCAACTGGAGCGCATTGCCGAAGCCGTCAACCAGATCGACGAGACGGCACAGCAGATTGCCAGTGCCACGGAAGAACAGACCGCCGTGTCCCGTGACATCAACAAGAGCATTCACAGCATCAGTGATGTGGCCACTCAGACCTCGGAGAACGTCAAGCAGTCGGTGGAAGCCGGTGAGTCTCTCTCCAAACTGGCCGAGCAACTGCGTGATCTGGTCTCCCGGTTCCGCACCCGGTGACACCCGGTGCCCGGGTACAGCGGTCCCCTTTCCGCTGCACCCGGGTCTGGCGCCGGCTCTGCGGGTGTGTGACACTTGGTTATTGAATGTCACCGTGACCAACAACAGCCATGACCCACTTTACCAGCGCCTTTTCACTGCAACGGCCCTACAATCGCACCGGCACGGAAGTCTTTGACCTCAGCGCGGAGCGGATTTACGAACTTGAGAGGGCCCTGGAAAGCGACCGTGGACGCATCATCAACTCGGCGGCAGTGCGCCGCCTGCAACAAAAGACTCAGGTGTTCCCCCTGGAGCGCAATGCCGCGGTGCGCAGCCGCCTGACGCATTCACTGGAGGTGCAGCAGACCGGACGCTTCATAGCCCGCACTCTCTACCAGCATCTGGGCGATCAGGCCGAGAAGATGGGTCTGGCCGGACTGGAACGCTGCGTGGAAACCCTGGTGGAAATGGCCTGCCTGATGCACGACATTGGCAATCCGCCCTTCGGTCACTTCGGCGAAGCAGCGCTCTCCCGCTGGTTCAGCGAGCATCTCGAGGCGTTGCCCGGGTTTGCCGGTATCAGCCCGAAGGACCCGTCTCTGCCCAGCGCACTCATGCGCGAACTGGCCAGCTTTGAAGGCAATGCGCAGGCCATCCGACTGATCAGCAGCCTGCTGCGCCTGAACCTCACCTATGTGCAGTCGGCAACGGTATTCAAGTACACCCGGCCAGCCACCGAGCCGCGCCCCTCGGGCGATCAGCCACTGAGCTACCTGCAGAAGAAGCCCGGTTATTATTACACGGAAAGCGGTTTCGTTGCCGACATGCAACAGGCACTGAATATGGCGCCCGGCCATCGACACCCACTGGCCTACATCATGGAAGCCGCCGACGACATTGCCTACTGCCTGGCCGACATGGAAGACGGCGTGGACAAGGGACTGCTCAGTCACATCGACCTGGCCGAGCACCTCAAGACGGAATTCGCTCGGCAGCGCCCGGACGACAGCGACCAGGCACACTTCAAGGGCCGGTCATTTCACGACATCGTTGATTACGCCCTGAAACGTGCGGCAGACGAGCCCATCAACCGTGAGCACGAGTTCTTTGTCTGGCTGCGCGTCAACCTGATCCATTCGCTGGTGGAGCATGCGGCCCATACCTTTATAGAACAGCAGGAAGCCATTGGCCGAGGGGATCTGAACCGGGCTCTGCTGGAGGACGGTTCACCCTGTCACAGTGTCATCAAGACGTTCAAGAATGTGGCTCTGGCAAGAATATTCACCGTTCCCGAAGTGGAAACACTGGAGCTTCAGGGCTATCGCATCATCACCGGGCTGCTGGACCACTATCATCCACTGCTTAAGCTCAGCAGCGCGGATTTCGCGCGACTCCTGGACGGCGACAAGAAAGGCCTGCTCATTGAAAGCCGACTGGTAAAACGCCTGCCCAACAAGCATGTGAAAGCCTATCTGACTGTCCGTGACAACACGCCGGTGGGTATCCAGCCCGACCAATGGGAGCTTTACTGCCGATGCCGCCTGATACAGGACATGATCAGTGGCATGACCGACCAGTTTGCCCTGGACGAATTCCATACCCTGTCGGCCACCGGACCATTGTAAGGGAGACCACCATGAAACTGGCTGCGGTCAATCACATCGCCATCATCTGCTCGGATTACGCACGCTCGAAAGCGTTTTATATCGACGTACTGGGTCTGACCCTGGAGCAGGAAGTCTATCGGGCGGCTCGGGACTCGTGGAAGTGCGACCTGGCGGTCAATGGTGAGTATCAGATTGAGCTGTTTTCATTTCCCGAGCCGCCTCCCAGGCCCAACGCGCCGGAAGCGGCGGGCCTTCGTCACCTGGCGTTTACCGTCGACGACCTGGATGCTTGCATCGCCGAACTGGAAAGCAAGGGCGTGCCCGTAGAGCCGGTACGCGAAGACGAAACCCGTGGCCACAAACGCTTCACCTTCATCAAGGACCCTGACGGCCTGCCGCTGGAGTTCTGCGAGCGCTGACCAGCCTTTTCGCTCAGGTTGACGACTTGCGGGCTTCGCGGATCACGTCATAGGCATGACTGATTTCACCGGTACGTTGTTCCGCCATTTCCCGCATGCTGTCGGGAAGCCCCTTGCCAGCCAGTTTGTCCGGATGGTTGGCGCTCATCAACTTGCGGTAGGCACGCTTGATTTCGGCATCCGAAGCATCCTTGGAGACTCCCAGTGCCTTGTAGGCGTCGTCGATTTGCTGGGGCGTGGTAACACCGCCGCTTTTTCCGGCCTGGGCCCCACGCAACATGGCTTCCAGTTGCTCGACCTGGGCATCCGGCAGGCCCAGCCCCCGGGCAATACGCAGCAGTATTTCGTGCTCGGCGTCGCTGACCTTGCCATTGGCCGCCACGGCGGACACCTGAACCTGCAAGAAGAGCTGCAGCAGATACGGCTGGCGGGCGGCCACTTCACGGAATTTTTCCACCTCGGCGTCGAGGTCGAAATCACTGGCCTTGCCCCGGGCAAAGGCGGCTTTGGCCTGTTCACGCTGCTCGGCGGACAACCGAAATCGATCAAACATGGACTCTGCCATGCGGATTTCATCCTGCGTCACCTGACCGTCGGCCTTGCACACAGCACCCATGACAGCGAAGACCGAGCCGACAAAGCCTTCCTGGATTTCCTGCAGGCGCTGGCGTACCCGGGTTTTCAGTTTGTACATCGCCAGCGCGCCCAGCGCCGCACCAATGAAAAAACCGGGCAGTCGGCCGAACAGGTAGCCTATGAGGCCACCGATAATGATCGCAAACAGCATGCATTGTCCTGTCTTGAAGCAGTAAGTTATCGCCGCATTATACGGACTTGGCGTGTGCTGTCATGGAGAGAAGGCTGCAACTCGCACCCACGGGGGTAAGTCTACCCTGTTTCGGGGGCAAGCCCCCTCCGCACAAATGACTCCATGAGAATTACTGACCATGCAGAGTCAGCACCAGTGACCGACTGCCGGCGCGGTTGCGATGCTCACCCAGGTAAATGCCCTGCCAGGTGCCCAGATTGAGCTGCCCGCCGGTGATCGGCAAGGTCAGTTCACACCCCAGCAGGCTGGACTTGAAATGCGCCGGCAGATCATCCGGGCCTTCATAGGTGTGTTCATAGCCCTGGCCGGCGCTTACGTCCGGTGCCAGTCGGCTGATAAAGGTTTCAAAATCACTGCGCACAGAGGGGTCGGCGTTTTCATTCACGGTCAGGCTGGCCGAAGTGTGCTTGATCAGCAAATGCACCAGACCCACCTCCACCGCTGGGGCCTGCGCCAGGGCTGACGCCACCTCATCGGTGATCAGATGAAAGCCTCTGGATCGGGCACGCAGATGGATTTCGGTTTGCCAGAACGTCATACGAGCTCCCAATGTTCTGAGTATGGCCCAATGTTAACCCGAGATGGCGCAAGACCCCTAGCGTGCTGGACACCTGCCTGATGCCGGTCACCGCACCTGAGGTATGGCCGCAATCAGCTTGCGTGTATAGGGCTCGCGCGGCGAGTTGAAAAGCGCTTCGGTTTCACCAGTTTCCACCACCTTGCCCGCCTGCATGATCATGATGCGGTGGCTGAGGGCCCGCACCACCGCCAGATCATGGCTGACAAACAGGTAGGTAAGCCCTAACTCATGCTGCAGACGCCGCAGCAGCTCAATGATGTCCTTCTGTACCGAACGGTCCAGGGCGGATGTGGGTTCGTCCAGCACCAACAAGCCCGGCTCGAGCACCAGTGCTCGGGCAATGGCAATGCGCTGGCGCTGACCGCCGGAAAATTCATGGGGGTAGCGATGTCGCGTGTCCGGATCGAGCTGCACCGATTGCAGGGCGCCGATCACCCGCTGATCCTGTTCCGCCTGAGTCAGACGCTCATGTACTCTGAGGCCTTCGGCAATGATCTGCCCCACGGACATGCGAGGGCTCAGACTGCCGAAAGGATCCTGAAAGATGATCTGCATGTGCCTGCGCAGGGGCCGCATCTGGCGATGACTGAAGCCGTCAATGGACAACTTCCGGTCACCGGCGCCCAGATAGACCACCGGGCCTTCGCTGGGCACCAGACGCAGCAGCGCCCGGCCCAGGGTGGTCTTGCCGGAGCCGCTTTCACCCACCACGCCCAGGGTCTCACCCCGGCGCAGTTCGAGGTCCACATCGTCCACCGCTCTGACGTGATCGACGACTCGCTTGAGCAGGCCCTTGCGGATGGGAAACCAGACGCGCAACGAATCGGCGCGCAGCAATACGGGAGCATCGGGCGCCAGCGGCTGGGGCTGACCATCCGGCTCGGCGGCCAGCAGCATGCGGGTGTATTCGTGGCTGGGGCTGTCGAACAGAGCCTGAGTGGCACCGGTTTCCACAATGCGGCCCTGCTGCATGATGGCCACCCGGTCGGCCATGCGGCGCACAATGCCCAGATCATGGGTAATGAAGAGTACCGACATACCCAGTTCGCGCTGCAGATTCTGAATCAGGTCCAGTACCTGGGCCTGGATGGTCACGTCCAGGGCCGTGGTGGGTTCATCGGCAATGAGCAGGTCGGGCTCATTGATCAAGGCCATGGCGATCATCACCCGCTGACGCTCGCCCCCGCTCAGCTCATGAGGAAAGGCCGTCAGACGTTTCTCGGCATCGCGCAGGCCCACCCGCTGCAACCACTCGATGATGCGCGGCCGGGCCTTTTTACGACCGGTGCCGTCGTGCAGCATGATGGCCTCGCCCAGTTGCTTCTCAATGGTGTGCAACGGGTTCAGACTGGTCATGGGCTCCTGAAAAATCATGCTGATCTTGTGACCGCGGATGGCCCGCAAGTCACTGTCCGGGCCGGCCAGCAGATCCTGGTCTGCATACCAGACCGAGCCGGATTCATACACCACCGGCGGCGACGGCAACAGCCGCAGTATGGATTGAGCGGTCACGGACTTGCCGGAGCCGCTTTCCCCCACCAGCGCCAGAATCTCGCCCCGGCCAATGGTCAGGCTGAGATCGTGGACCACAGGAGTCAGCTCGCCTTCGTGCTCGAAGGCGACATTCAGTTGATCAATGCGAATCAGCGCCTGGGTCATATCAACGGGTCCGCCTGGGGTCCAGAGCATCACGAACGCCCTCGCCAATGAAAACCAGCAATACCAGAATCAGCGACAGCATGAAAAAGACAGACAGCCCGATCCAGGGTGCCTGTATGTTGTTCTTGCCCTGGTTGATCATTTCCCCCAGAGACGGCGAGCCGGGTGGCAGCCCGAAGCCGAGAAAATCCAGGCCCGTGAGGGTGGTCACCGAGCCGGCCAGAATAAAGGGCAGAAAGGTAATGGTGGCCACCATGGCATTGGGCAGCACGTGGCGAAAGATAATGCCCGTATTGCTCAGTCCCAGTGCCCGGGCCGCCTGCACATATTCGAAATTGCGCGCGCGCAGGCTTTCTGCCCGCACCAGACCCACCAGGCCCATCCAGCCGAACAGCAGCATGATGCCCATGAGGATCCAGAAGGTGGGCTGCACCATGCTGGAGATGATAATCAGGATAAAGAGCGTGGGCAGACTGGACCAGACCTCCAATACCCGTTGACCGAAGAGATCCAGCTTGCCGCCAAAGAACCCCATGACCGCACCCACGGCAATACCGACCACAGAGGTGAGAACGGTCAGGGTAAAGCCGAAGAGAATGGAAATCCGGGCGCCGTACAGCAGTCGGGCCACCACATCACGGCCCTGGTCGTCGGTACCCAGCCAGTTTTCCGCCGAGGGCGGGCTGGGTGCCGGTGACGGCAGGTTGTAATTGATGGTGCGGTAGTTGTACTGGATGGGCGGCCAGAGCATCCAGCCGTCTTCTTCGATCAGATCCTTGATAAAGGGGTCGGTGTAGTCGGCGCGCACGTCAAAATCACCGCCAAAGGCCAGCTCGGAATAATCGAAGAAGATGGGCGCATACCAGGTACCTTGGTGCTGAACTACAATGGGGCGTTCATTGGCAATGAACTCCGACCCCAGACTGACCACGAAGAGCAGACTGAACAGCCAGAGACTCCAGTAGCCCCGGCGGTTGTTCCGAAAGCGGCGCCAGCGTTCCCGGTTGACAGGGTTCAGACTGAACATCTCAACGCGCCTCGAAGTCGATGCGCGGGTCGACCCAGGTATAGGCCACATCGTTGAGTATGCCCATGAGCAACCCCAGCAGACTGAACATGTACAGGGTGGCAAACATCACCGGGAAATCCCGCTGCATGGTGGCTTCAAAGCCCAGCAAGCCCAGGCCTTCGAGAGAGAAAATCACCTCAATGAGCAATGCCCCGGTAAAGAACATGCTGATGAACGCGGCCGGAAACCCAGCGATGATGATCAGCATGCCGTTGCGAAACACGTGCTTGTACAGTATCCGTTTCTCGGTGGCGCCCTTGGCACGCGCCGTCATCACATACTGCTTGCCGATCTCGTCCAGAAAGGAGTTCTTGGTGAGCATGGTGAGTGTGGCAAAGCCGCCGATCACCATGGCCAGTATGGGCAGGGTCAGGTGCCAGAAATAATCCAGAACCTTTTCGTACCATAAAAGATCTGCGAAATTCTGCGACACTAGGCCACGCAGAGGGAACCAGTTGAAATAGTTGCCCCCGGCAAACAGGATGATCAGCATGATGGCAAAGAGAAACCCGGGGATGGCGTTGCCAATCACCACCACCCAACTGGTCCAGACGTCGAACTTCGAGTGGTGCTTGACCGCCTTGCGTATGCCCAGGGGGATGGACACCAGGTAGATGATCAGGGTGCTCCAGAGACCCAGGGAAATGGACACAGGCAGGCGCTCCACCAGCAGTTCGATCACCGAACGGCCGCGAAACAGGCTATCCCCGAAGTTGAAGGTGAGATAATCACGCAGCATCAGCACATAGCGTTCGTGAACGGGCCGATCAAAGCCGAAACGAGCCTCGATTTCCTGAATAATGGCCGAGTCCAGTCCTCGCCCGGCCCGACTGCTGGCTTCGGCCTGCTCGCGCACATTGCCCGCGTCGCTCACCTCGCCCTGTCCGGCACCACTGATGCGGTCCAGCACCTGGGACGGGTTGCCCATCATGTTGGCCAGCGCCTGATCCACAGGCCCACCCGGCGCGGCCTGAATGATAAAGAAGCTCAGCGTGATGATGGCCAGCAGGGTGGGGATCACCAGTAGCAGGCGGCGAACAACATAGGCGCCCATGGGCAGCGGTCTCCCGTTAGCGTCTCAGTTGTGAAGCCTTGTCCTGATCAAACCACCAGGTATCAATGCCCAGCTCGAAATCAGGTCGGGTTTCGGGTCGATCGAACTTGTTCCAGTAGGCCACGCGGAAATAGCTGCTGTGCCAGTTGGGAATGACATAGAATTTGCGCATGGCTACCCGATCAAAGGCGTGACCGTATGCGGTCAGCATTTCCTCGTCTTCCTGGTGTTCGATGATGCCGTCGATGAGTGCATCAATCACCGGGTCCTGGACACCGGCAGTATTCCAGGTGGAGTCTACATAATCCGAGTGCCAGGACGTGCGCATGCCCGGACTGGGGTAGGCATTGGCGGAATAACCATTGGCGATCAGGTCAAAGTCTCGTTCGCGCAAGCGGTTGGTAAACTGAGAGGAGTCCACAATACGAACACTCATATCGATGCCCATGCGCTCGAGATTACGCTGGATGTTCAGCGCTACCCGCTCGAATGTGGGGCCCGAGAGCAGCATTTCAAAGCGGAAGCGCTCCCCGGTCTCGGCATTGACCAGACGCTGGTCCCGCAGTACCCAGCCCGCTTCCTCGAACAGCGCCAGTGCCTGCCGGGTCTCAGCGCGCAGTCGTCCTGAGCCATCGGTGACATTAGGCCGCCAGGCTTCTTCGGTAAACACCTCTTCGGGCAGCTGATCCCGGAAGGGCTCCAGAATCTCCAGCTCGCGCTCTGACAGCATACCTTCGGCCATGTAAGGGGTGTTCTGGAAGTAGCTGTAGGTACGTTGGTACTGGTCATAGAACAGGTTGCGGTTCATCCACTGAAAATCCATGGCGTAATTCAGGGCCTCACGCACCCGCCGATCACTGAAGCGATCCTGAGTGACATTGAACACAAAGGCCTGCATGGCCTGGGGGATTTCGTGGGACAACTCTTCAGTGACAATGTCACCACGGCTGAACGCCGGGCCGGTGTAGTCATTGGCCCACTGGCGTGCCACATTTTCCTGGCGCAGGTCATATTCGCCGGCCTTGAAGGCTTCCAGCGCCACGGTGGCATCGCGGTAATAGTCATAGCGCACGTGATCGAAGTTCAGCGTGCCCTTGCGGCTCGGCAGGTCAGCCGCCCAGTAATCGTCCAGGCGCTCGTATTCTACATACTGGCCCATGGCAAAGCGGCTCACCGTATAGGCGCCGCTGCCCAGGGGCGGCTCATTGAGCGGCTCTGAAAAATCCCGCTCGGCCCAGTAATGGGCCGGGAGGATAACCAGGGATGCCAAACCCCGAATGGTATCGCGGCTGCCTTCACCCTCGGCCATGACAAAACGGACCCGGTGATCATCCAGAGATTCCGCGTCTTCAACAATACTATAGGCTGCTCTGAACTGGGGCACACCCTCGGTCATGAACTTGTAGAAGGTGAACACCACATCATGGGCGGTTATGGGTTCCCCGTCCTGATGGCGGGCATCTGGATTGATGTGGAACACGACCTGTGAGTAATCACTCGCATACTCCACAGACTCCGCAATCAAAGGGTAGTAAGCACCTACTTCGTCTGCGCTTGGGGCAAGCAGCGTGTCGTAGAACTGGTCGCTGGCGACCGCTCGCAGTCCGCGCTGGGCGTAACGATTGAAGTTGTCATAGGTGCCAATGGCAGACAGCACCAGGCGACCGCCTTTGGGAGCGTCCGGGTTTACATAGTCGAAGTGCTGGAAATCCGGGCCGTATTGGGCTTCGCCATGCACCGTAAAGGCATGGCTGCGGATCATTTCGGGTTCGGCTGTCTGGCCAGCGGCCATGCCACTCAGACCCGCTGCAGCTACCAGGCATACCAGGCCACCCACGGCCATCTGTCCACGCAATACCACTCCCATGACGCCACTCCCGCTTGTTGTTCTTGCTTTTCGCTTGGGGGTACCCTTCCTGAGTGTCTGCGTGCGTCCTGCTTACCCGCTGCATCGAACCTGTTGCCGAAAGGTTACATAAAAAACTACACCCCAGTTTAGTGTTTTTTCGACTTGTGATGAAAAGAGTCTGTCAATCGCCGGCTCAGAAGCCCTTGAGCACCGACAGAACAGACGACCGGTAGCCGCCGCCGAACAGATTCAGGTGGTTGAGCAGGTGATAAAGGTTGTAAATCGGCACCCGCTGCTCAAAGCCGGGCTCCAGCGGTCTATGCGCCTGATAGACCTCATGAAAGCGCTCATCGAAGCCGCCGAACAGGCGAGTCATGGCCAGGTCCGCTTCGGCCCAGCTCCAGCTCACCGCAGGGTCAATCAATAACGGCTGACACCCGGCATCAAACAGTACATTGCCGGACCAGAGGTCACCGTGAATCAGCGACGGTGGTTGCACAGGTATCAGCTCGGGCAGGCGATCACAGAGTCGTTCAAGCTGGCGCATATGGGGCCGCGTGAGATGGCCGGCATCAAAGGCCCAGGCACCCTGGCGCAACAGCCGATGTTCGGCGAAGAAGGCATGCCCGTCCGTGCTGGCCTGGTTTGACTGGGGCGACAGACCGCAGTAGGTGAGCTCACTGTAGCCGAAATGTGGACCAACGGTGCCGTGCACCCGCGCCAGCGCTTCACCCAGTTGAACCATGCTGTTGCGCCCGGGTGGCGCGGTGTCGATCCACTCCAGTACCAGATGATCGGATGCCTGGGTTATCACTCGGGGCACGGTGGCACCGGCGTCTGCCAACGCATTCAGGCCTGCCGCCTCAGCCTTGAAAAAACCGTCTGGCGGCGCCGGGTGGGTTTTCACAAACAGAAAGACGCCGTCTTGGCGTCGCCCCCGATAGGCGTCGTTGATGGATCCGCCCCCGACAGGCTCCAGCACCTCCAGGTCGAGGCTTTCTTTCAGGTTTGTGAGATAAACCATCATGAATGCTCCTCTCGTGTGTCACTGACCCCGCGCCTCCATCCGGTGAAGAAAATCCTCCATGATGATGCGATACTGATCACGGCCCAGAAACTGATCTTCAACGCCGGAATCGATGCTGGGGTTGTCATTGACCTCGATCACCACCGCCTGCTGCCCGCACTGCTTCAGATCGACGCCATACAGGCCCTGCCCGATCAGGGAGGCGGCCTTTACAGCAGTGGCCACCACGTCCCGGGAAAACCTCCCGTCCGGTATCTTGAGCACCAGCGGAAACGCCATGGCATCGGCCAGCGCGGTGAGGTCCGACGACTGGTCCTTGCTGATGATCCGTGTCGCCGGCGTCGGTACCCGGTTGCGCGCCAGCAGATCAGCCAGGTAGACCTTGTTGGTACACTTGAGAATGGAATCCGGGTCGTCGATGACCATCAGTCCCAGCGCCTCGGCCTTGCGCGCAAACCGATAGGTGTGATTGTCGATTCCCGTGGTCTCCCGGATAAACAAGCCGTCGAATTCACTGAGCCGGGACAGGTCGGCCTTGTGGATCATGTCCACATCGATGCCCAGCGCCTTGCCCGCCTTTACAAACTGCTTGAGGGCCGTGCTGTCGGACGGCGGCATGGCTTCATCGGGATTGACCAGTATGGCCAGATCAAAGCGCGCCGCCTTGCGCGATCTGGGCTTGCGCCAGACGCGGCGGCTGAACTGGTCCAGCGCCTCGGCAAACCGGTCTTCGTCTTCCCCGTCAAGCTGATTGAGGGCGACCGCCTGAACACTCTGGATAACCCACTCTTCGCCGCCGCCGGCAGCAGAAACCGACCGAAAGGTAACCCGCAGAATGGGGCTGGGAAACTGTTCAAACAACTGGCGGGCCAGCGACGCCAGGGCCGCATGGGGTGTGGTGCCAAAATACATCAGCACCTCGGCCTGTCCGGGTGTGCGCAGGGCATCCCGGGTATCCATGCTCTTCAAGGCCGCCGCCAGTTCCGATACCCTCGGCCCATAGATGGCCTTGCGGCCCAGGTCATTCAGGGTGCACACCGACGGCAGCACGCGGTGCCCCCGGGCCTCCGCCAGCAGGGAACAATAATAGCCATTGCTCAGGTACCGGTACTGACGGCACAGGTTGATGACATGGGTCCCTCGGGGAATCGGCCCGGACGCCTGGGTCAGGTAGTCCTGAAAGGTAATCACATTGTCGGTAGCATAATAGGACTTCCAGTCTTTGTGCTGGTCAACGACAATCAACAGGTCCGCCATCGAAGTTTCCTTCTGTTGGGATGGGCAAGGCAACTCGTGACGGTAACACCGGCACTCCACGATTCTACTCATGGAAGCCGTTACAATGATAGCGCAACTGCCGCATAAACAGGCGCGCCCCGCCGTGATCGAGGATGTGCCTGACCTGCTGGCGCTGGAGGCCGCCTGTTTTGCCGAAGACCGGCTCAGCCGGCGCAGCTTCCAGCGCCTGATTCGCAGCCCGTCTGCGGACATAGTGGTGCTGCCCGACGCTTCGGGCCTGGCGAGCTATGTCTGCACACTGTACCGCCGGGGCACCGCGCTTAGCCGTGTCTATTCCCTGGCCATTGCACCGCGTCGGCGTGGCGAAGGTCTCGGACGGCAACTGATGGCCTCTGCTGAAACACAGGCACGGGAACGCGGCTGTACCCACATGCGCCTGGAGGTACGCTCTGACAACACGGCGGGCATCCAGCTCTGTCGTGCACTGGGTTACCGCCAGTTCGCCGCGCTGGACGACTATTACGCAGACCATACGCCGGCCCTGCGCCTGGAAAAGCGTATTCGTGTGCTCACCGAAACGCCGCGCACTCCGGTTCCCTTCTTTGCTCAGACGACAGAATTCACCTGTGGCGGTGCCAGCCTGATGATGGCCATGAACGCCCTGGATGCCACCCGGCCGCTGGACCGCTCAACGGAGCTGCATTTCTGGCGCGAGGCCACAACCATCTTCATGACCTCAGGTCACGGGGGCTGCGGCCCCCATGGCCTGGCACTGGCTGCCTGGCGGCGGGGATTCACGGTAGCGCTTTACATCAACCAGTCCGGGCCGCTGTTTCTGGACGGCGTGCGGGATCCGGACAAGAAAGCGGTCATGGCCCTGGTACAGGAGGATTTCAAGCAGGCGTTGCAGGACACGGACGTGAGCGTGCATGAAAGCGTGCTCACTGCTGCGGATATGGCCGACGCCGTAAAGCAGGGGCGCCTGCCAGTGGTGCTGATCAGCACGTTTCGCATGACGGGGAACAAGGCCCCGCACTGGGTGGTGGTAGCCGCCGCCGATGATGTCTGCCTCTATGTGCATGACCCGGACGTGGACACCCGGGATGAGGCGTCAGCTACCGACAACGCTTATATCCCCATCCCCCGGGCCCAGTTCGATGCCATGGCCCGCTTCGGCAGTCGGGGACTCAGAACAGCGCTGATTCTGGGCACACGGTGAGGCACCCCGGCTCAGAAGTCTTCGGCAGACAGTGTGCCCTTGCCGCTGAACGACTTGATCACCGAGATCAGGGTCAGCACCATCAGCGTGGCACCGCCGCCCAGCAGGACCCAGATATAACCGGGAAACTGATACTCGAGCGCAACCCAGGGATCCCCAGGGCGCAACCAGTCATGTACGCCAACCACCAGAAAGAGGACACCGATCACATCCATGATCATCATCATTGGCGGCAGATGCACTTTGGTCGAAGTATAGTCACTCACTGATCGACGGCTCCCGTAGGCTGTGGATAAAGCATGGTTAACGCGAAGGCCTGCTATTCAGCCACAGGTGCCCATGTCCCGCAAGCGCAATTGACACACAGGGGACACGGGTCACAAATTTATTCACCCAAAGAGCAATCAGGCCTCGTTCAAGGCGGCCAATTGCAACTGAACCAGCTCTTCTATACCGGCACTGGCGAGTGTCAGCAGGGTGGTCAACTCCGTCTGCGCCAGGGGGTCGCCTTCTGCCGTACCTTGGATTTCCACAAAGCCGCCGTCGCCGGTCATGACCACATTCATGTCGGTATCAGCCCGGGAATCTTCGGCGTAGTCCAGGTCCAGTACAGGCTCGCCGTTGTAGATGCCCACCGAAACCGCTGCCACCATGTGCTTGAGGGGATCCGTGAGCAGTTTCTTTTCACGTTGCAGATAACGCAGGGCATCCACCAGGGCCACACAGGCACCGGTAATGGCGGCTGTGCGGGTGCCGCCGTCGGCCTGCAGCACGTCGCAATCCAGCACAATGGTGTGCTCACCCAGGGCTTCCATGTCAATGGCGTTGCGCAGAGCGCGGCCAATCAGTCGACCAATCTCGATGGTGCGACCACTCTGTTTGCCCCGCGCCGCCTCGCGGCTGTTGCGTGTGTCCGTGGCGCGCGGCAGCATGCCGTATTCGGCCGTTACCCAGCCACGCCCCTGACCGCGCATGAAATGCGGCACGCCCTCGGTCACGGAGGCATTGCACAGAACGCGCGTATCGCCAAAACTCACCAGCACAGAGCCTTCTGCATGCTTGGTGAAGCCTCGGGTAATGCTGATATTGCGCAATTCGTTCAGATCGCGACCGCTGGGTCTCATAGTGTCACCTTTCAATTGGTAAAAATGGCCGGCGCCGCCCTCCTGAAGGGCCAGCGCCGGTGGCTGTGATGTGGTTCACTGGGTTGTCAGGGCTGACCGTGCCGGGACCGCCTCAGGATACGACCCGATAGCACGGCACATATTCGCCGGTACCCGGCAGTTTCATCCGATTCTGGGCGACGAAGGCTTCGAGCAGTCGATCCAGAGGTTCCATTATGGCAGGGTCACCCTTGATCTGGTAGGGCCCCTTCTGTTCGATCATGCGGATGCCCTGATCCTTGACGTTGCCCGCCACGATGCCGGAGAACGCACGACGAAGATTGGCCGCCAGTTCATGTACCGGCAGGCCGTGATGTATCTGCAGGCTCGCCATGTTGTCGTGAGTCGGATCAAAAGGCTGCTGAAAACTCGGATCCACCTTGAGCAACCAGTTGAAGTAATAGGCGTCGTTGTGCTCCCGGCGAAACCGGGTGACATGGTCCACGCCCGTGGTCATTTCTCGGGCCACCTGAGTGGGATCTTCGACAATAATCTTGTATTTCTGCTGCGCCTCATAGCCCAGCGTCGCGCCGATAAATTCATGCACCTGCTGAAAGTAGGGCTCGGCACTGGCCGGTCCGGTAAGAATCAGCGGGAAAGGCAATTCACGGTTTTCCGGGTGCATCAGAATACCCAGTAGATACAGCAACTCTTCTGCCGTACCCGCACCTCCGGGGAAAATGATGATACCGTGACCCACACGCACGAAGGCTTCCAGACGCTTTTCAATGTCCGGCAGAATCACCAACTCATTGACGATGGGATTGGGGGCCTCCGCGGCAATGATGCCGGGCTCGGTGAGGCCCAGATACCGGCCGTCGAGAATTCGCTGTTTGGCATGGGATATGGTGGAACCTTTCATCGGCCCCTTCATGGCGCCCGGGCCGCAACCGGTGCAGATGTCGAGGCCGCGAAGGCCCAATTCATGACCGACATTCTTGGTATATTTGTATTCTTCCTTGCCGATGGAGTGACCGCCCCAGCAAACCACCATGCGCGGCTCTCGCCCGGATCTGAGCGTACGAGCATTGCGCAACAGGTGAAACACGTAGTCGGTAATGCCCTCGGAGGTATCCAGGTCGATCCGTTTGCGGTCCAGTTCGCTCTGGGTGTAGATGATGTCGCGCAAGGCGCTGAAGATCATTTCCCGCGTGCTGGCGATCATCTCACCATCCACAAAGGCATCAGGTGGCGCATGGATCAGTTCCAGTCGGATACCCCGGTCCTGTTGGTGAATGCGCACGTCAAAATCCGGGTAGGCCTCCAGAATGGTCTTGGCGTTGTCGCTGTTGGAGCCGGTATTGAGAATCGCCAGGGCACACTGACGAAACAGGGTATAGGTACTTCCAGATCCGGTTTCACGGAGCTGCTGGACCTCCCGTTGGGACAGCGTTTCCAGGCTGCCTTTCGGGGTAATGGATGCATTCACGGTCTGACGTGCATTCATGCAGAATCTCCTCGATCAAATTGGGGAGCCGGACAAAGACAAACAGATGTGCCGGCTGTTGGCAGCGGCTCAGGACTCAACGCGATTGCGGCCCAGATCCTTGGCCCGGTACATGGCCCTGTCGGCGCGTTCAAACACGTCATCGGCGTCTTCTTCTGCACCGAACTCAGCACAGCCGATAGACACCATGATGGGCATGGGTTTGCCCCGGAAATGAAACGGCGTCTCTTCCACCAGAGCGCGGAGCTTTTCCATGGCCGTCACCGCGTCTGTGATGTCCGTTCCGGGCAACAGGAAAATTCTTCACCCCCGTGTCGGGAGATAAAGTCGTTTTCCCGCAACAGCCGCTGAAGCTGACGCGCCAGGATCTTCAGAACCTTGTCGCCGGCTGAGTGGCCCAGCTTGTCATTCACTGTCTTGAAGTAATCCACATCCAGCACACAGAGCGTCAGCGGTGTGCCATAGCGCTTCATGCAGGCGATCTCTTCCTTTTGCCGCTGCACGTAGGCGGACCGGTTGGGCAGGCCGGTTAGAAGGTCAGTAAGTGCTTGCTTACGGGTGCGTTCAAAGTCATCACGAATGGACTGGTTCTGTTCTTCCAGGTCGGTAATGATGTTTACCAGTTCCGCCATCATGTCTGCCATGCTGCGTTCTTTTTCAGCGCTTTCCTGAAGGAAGTGATCAATGCTGTTGACGATGTCATCCAGCTCATGACTGATCCCTTCTTTCAATTGGTTGAGACTGGTCGCCTTGCTGACTTCCTGGCGAATGGACTCCACATGCCCCTGAATACGGGCGTCCAGACGTTTGCCTTCCTGCTGGAAGTCATTGCGGATGGCCTGAGCTTTCTGCACCGAGGCCCGGATAAAGCTGAGGCGCTGATTCAGATCTTCCAGATACTGTTCCAGTGCCTGCTGCTCGGCATTCAGCACGGACACGATCAACTCGATCAACCGATGCAGCAGAGCGATCAGGTCGCCCCAGTCGATGGTCCGATTCAAGTCGTGGATGATGCCCTGCAGCGCGCTTTGCTGGTCTGCCGGAATCTGGATGCGATTGGCCAGGCCACTGACGGCATTGAATACATCCGATGTCATCTGCTTGATGGGAACCGCACCCGGCTCCGCATCCACAGCCTGATCGGCCGTGTCCAGGGCCTTGCGGGCCTGCGAAATATTCGACAGTTTCTCCAGCACCAGTTTCTGGATGTCCTTGAACTCCCACAGATAGAGAGTCAGCTCGTTGAAGTCACGGGTACGCAGATCCAGACCGTAGCCCAGCTCGTCCAGTTCGCGGGAGGGCTCAGGGCTCTGGGCACGGAGCTGATCGTTCATCTCGCGCAACACACTGGCCAACTTTTCCTGTTGCTTGGCCTGAGTCGTCGTTTGATGCTCCTGGGTGTCTTCCGCCTCACTCAAGAGCTCACCCACCCGGGTACCCGCGCCGTTCTTGTCACGCAGCACTGCACGCAGCTCACTCATGAGCGGCTCGAAAACAGCACTTTGCTCTTCAAGCACCAGGCTGAGGCGCAACAAACCTCGTCGGTAGTCGTCCGTCTGGCTGGTCTCGGTTGTCTTTTTACCCATAGGTGACTGTCGTCCTCCGTCTATAAGGGTAAGTCTAGCAGTAATTGGCTGTACTCGGTGGGCGGTTTGACAGTAATCTGATCACAGTCAGGCCGGGCGCTGGCTGCGGCTTCGGCATCCAGACGGGACAGCCAGAACCGCAGCGCTGCACTGCGGCGCAAAGCGGGCATATCACGGGCTTCGTCGGCGCTCAGTGATGCCAGGGCCTGATAGCCTGACAGCATGGCAGCCGGTCCGGGAGCGCTCAGTGGCAAGGCGCCGTACCAGGCGTTGAGCGTCACTGCCAGATCCCAGATGCATGGCCCGGTGCTGGCGAAATACCAGTCAATGACCGCCGACAGACGTCCCTCGTGAATCAATACATTGTCGGCAAAGAGATCACCGTGAACCCAGGCCCGGGACCAGTAAGGTGCGCGCGCCTGCCACAACCGATCCGTGTCGGCGGCAACGTCCTGCATCAGCGCAGCCTCCTGTGGCGGCAGGCGTGTAATCCAGTCCGCCGCCCGGTCGCGCTGCCAGTCCGGCCCGAAATTCAACGTCAGCGACGGCAGGTCCAGAGTCGCCTGATGCAGACGGGCGAGAAACTCTCCGGCCTGCCGAGCCTCCGTGATCTCGCCGGTCGGATGCTCGCCGGGCAGGGCCTGAACCAGGGTAACCGGGCGCTCATGGAGCACGCCGACCCGTTCACCCGAGCTATCCGCCCGCACTGCAGGGGTCGGCAGCCCCTGCTCGGACAACTGATGCATGAGCGTCATCACCGGACGTACTGATTCCGCCGGTCGATCTTCGATCAACGTCAGTACCCAGTCACCCTGGTCGGTGGTCAGCCAGTAGTTGGTATTCACGGTACCGCCACTGATCCCGGCCATGTGATGCAATTCTCGAATACCCCGCTGTTGCAGCCAGGGCAGCAGAACACCGGGCTCCACCCGGGTAAATACGGACATTGTCAGGACTTCGCGTTACACTTTGCGCGTATTGTACTGGATTATCGCAGTGCCGTAAGCGCTGCGTGAACTTTGCACCCAATGGATATTCTGTAGAGCCGCACCATGACTGAACACGCTGCCGACAAACCACCGGTCATTCTCATCGACGGGTCTTCCTACCTGTTTCGGGCCTTTCACGCCATGCCGCCACTGACCAATCAGGCGGGCCAGCCCACGGGGGCGATCAAGGGTGTGATCAACATGGTACGCAGCATGCTGGACCAGTATCCCGACAGCCCGGTGGCCGTGGTCTTTGATGCCAAGGGCCCCACCTTTCGCAACGAGCTGTACGCCGAGTACAAGGCCAACCGCCCGCCCATGCCCGACGAACTGCGGCCACAGATCGAGCCCATCCACACCATCATCAAGGCCATGGGCCTGCCTCTGCTCTGTGTGGAGGGCGTGGAGGCTGACGACGTCATCGGCACTCTGGCCCGGGAGGCGACAGAATCCGGTCAGGCCTGTGTCATCTCCACCGGCGACAAGGACATGGCGCAACTGGTCACCGAGCAGGTGAGCCTGATCAATACCATGAGCAACGAGTACCTGGACCAGGGCGCGGTCGCCGAGAAATATGGCTTCGGCCCGGAGCTGATGATCGACTACCTCGCCCTGATGGGGGACAAGTCGGACAATATTCCCGGGGTGCCCGGTGTCGGAGACAAGACCGCCAAGGCCCTGCTGGAGGGACTCGGTGGCATCGATACCATCTATGCAAATCTGGAGGCCATACCGGAGCTGGGCTTTCGCGGCGCCAAGACCCTGCCCAAGAAACTCGCCGAGCACGAAGAGCTGGCCCGCCTGTCCTATGAACTGGCCACCATCAAGTGCGATGTGGAGCTGGACGTGCATGTCAGCCACCTGAAACGGGACACCCCTGACGACGAACAACTGGCCGGCCTGTACCGTGAATTCGAGTTCAACGCCTGGCTCAAGGCGCTCACTGACGCTGGTGTCGAGGCCCCCGAAAAACCGGCCGACGGCCACATCGAAAACAGCAGCGAACCGGCCCCTACCCTGCAGGTAGAGAACACCGATTACCAGACGCTGGCGTCGCCCAGCGCCTGGTACGACTGGCTCACCCGTCAGGGCACCCAGCCCCATTTCGCCGTCTGGCCGGTACTGGCCGCCGGCCACTATCGTCAGGACCAGGACCCCAACCAGCAATGGCTGGGCGTTGCCATCAGCAGTGACACGGGCACGGCGGCCTTTGTTGACTTTCGCGCCGAAGGCTGGCCCAACGATCGACTCAAACCGCTGCTGGCCCTGTTTCGCCAACACGACTACCACAAGGTGACCCACGACCTGAAACGTCTGCTCCACGCACTGCACCACCAGATCAAAGAGCCGGCACACATGCAGGACGATGTCATGTTGATGGGCTATGTGCGCGATGCCACGGTGCGTCGGGACCCGTCTCTGGATCGGCATTTCGACGTGCTCAGCCTGGACAACCTGACCCGCCATTACCTGCCGGATGCGCCGCCTACCCTGGTGGACCTGGCGGGCAAGTTCGGCGTCAAGCAGACGCCGCTGGCGGAGGTCCCTGGCCCCGAACTGGCACAGTTTGCCTGCGAGCGGGCGGATTACATCGGGCGCCTGTATCGACACCTCAGGCTCGAACTGAGCAGAGACTATCCCGGCCAATGGGGCGTCTATCGCCACATCGAAAGCCCGCTGGTGCCGGTACTGCAACAGGTGGAATGGACGGGTACACGGATTGACCCGGATTTTCTGGCGCAACTGAGTGACGGCTTTCGCGAGGAGCTGGCCAAACTGGAAGCCCAGGCTCACGAACTGGCGGGCAGGGCCTTCAATCTCGACTCGCCCAAGCAGTTGGGAGAGGTATTGTTCCAGGAGCTGGGGCTGCCCGTAGTGAGTAAAACTCCGTCGGGCCAACCCAGCACCAACGAGGACGTCCTCAGCGAACTCGCGGCACGCGAATACGAGATGCCCAACCTGATTCTGCGCTACCGCCACCTGCGCAAATTACTGAACACCTATACCGAACCCCTGCCGGATCTGATCAACCCGCTCACCGGCCGGGTACACACGTCTTACCATCAGGCTGGTGCGCAAACGGGCCGGTTGTCGTCCACCGAGCCCAATCTGCAGAACATTCCCATTCGCTCCAGCGAGGGTCGGGCCATTCGCAAGGCCTTTGTGGCCGAGCCCGGGTACCGGATTCTGGCGGCGGATTACTCCCAGATCGAGCTGCGCATCATGACGCACCTGTCCCAGGACGAAACCCTGATCCGCGCCTTCCGCGAGGGCAAGGACATTCACCGCGCCACCGCCGCCGAAGTCATGGGGGTCGCCGAGGATGAAGTGACCGGAGAACAGCGTCGGGCGGCCAAGGCGGTGAATTTTGGTCTGATCTATGGCATGTCGGCCTTCGGCCTGGCGCGGAATCTGGGCATCAGCCGCTCACAGGCCCAGACCTATGTGGACACCTATTTCGCCCGCTATCCGGGCGTGCGCCAGTACATGGACCAGACCCGGGCCCAGGCGAGCGAAGACGGCTATGTGGAAACCCTGTTCGGACGCCGACTGTATCTGCCGGAGCTCAAGTCATCGCGCCAGCAACAACGGCGCGCCGCCGAACGCACGGCCATCAACGCGCCCATGCAGGGCAGTGCCGCCGATATCATCAAGCAGGCCATGGTGGATGTGCAGGTGTGGCTGAGCCACAGCAACCTGGATGCCCGCATGGTCATGCAGGTACACGATGAGCTGGTGTTCGAGGTGAAGGAGAGCGATGTGGACGCCCTGACTCAGGGGGTACGTTTCCGCATGCAGCACGCGGCATCCCTGTCCGTACCCTTGGAGGTGGATATCGGCCTGGGACCCAGTTGGGACGAAGCGCACTGACCTCAGGGCGCCACGAATCCCGGTCTTATTGTTCCAGGCCGGAAGCCAGGGCGTTCAGTTCCTCGCGGGCCTGCAGGACTGCGGCGACCGCTTCCTGGGCGTCCCGCGGTTCGATATGCAGACGTGAAAAAACCGTGGGGTCCACCGGCATTCTGGGCCCGCCAATCAGGCCACCGCGTCGCGCCATGCTAACGGCCAGGCCCACCAGGCTGGCGTAATCGGCATAATCACCGTAATACTGGTGGTGACTGGAATAACGAATCGCCATGCAAACCTCTCCCGGAATCTTCCAGCTTTCCAGCAGACTGGCCGCGATCTGATCCCGATTGATACCCAGCACATGATCTTCGATGCGCTGTGGCTCCAGGTGCGGATTGGCTTTCCAGAGGCGGCAGCAGGTGGAAAAATGAGGCTTGAAGACGTGCGACAATACCAGATAGCCAAAGTTGTGCAGCAGACCACCCAGATAGGACAACCCGAAACTCGGCCGGTACTCCCGGGGAATGCGGTTGTAGAGCTCACCCACGGTTGCAGCCGTGTAAACCGCTTCCTGCCAGTATGAGCTGTAGCCCTCCGGCGAGTCATTCGGCATTTTCAGCGAGCGTCCCAGCGCCAGCCCCAATGACAGGTTCATCACCAGATCGTACCCAAGGACGCGTACGATGGCGTCCTGAACCGAACGCACACTGCCCGGTGCGGCGTAATAGGACGATGAAGCCCAGCTAATGACCTGGGCTGCCAGGCTCGGGTCTTTCTCCACCAGGGCAGACAGCTTGTTGATATCAGCATAAGGGTCCACCCGCAGGCGGATGATCTCTTTCGCCGCAGCGGGCAGGGGCGGGATTTCCAGGGTCTCCTCCAGACGCTGGCGAATGCGCTTGGCAGTAAAGCGGCTGACGGAATCCTCGATGGCATCGCGGTCGAGTTCAAACAGACTCAGGTCGTAGTCCAGCTCCCTGTCTGGCAGTTCGGCACTGATGTTCAGCCGTCGCGTCTGCTCTTTAAGCTGGATATCGGCCGCCCGGGGCAGCTCCAGAAACACGCTCCGGACACCACTTTGAATGCACACGGGACCTTCCTGAGGCACACTGAGATCGATCAGGGTCTCCAGATTGTTCAGACCATCAAGTGCTGGCAACTCATCGAGACTCAGTTTGCGCATGTGCCGCTCCCGCTCAAACAGGGGGCCGCCACCAGATTTCGTCCGGTAACCTGGCGAACCGCCTGCAGATCCAGCAACCGGTTGTTGGGCAGAAACACCTGAACCTTGCCCATGTCATCGGCCAGCAACACGCACTCGACCGGCGACAGGCCACGTGCTTCCCGCCGACTCAGCGGTCGGTATGACACATCCTGCGAGGACAGATATTGCCGCACCGAGATTGGAATGATGTTGTCGTCTTTAGTCGTTTCAGCAGCTGAACTGATGGGCGAGTACCACATTGTGTCTGTGCATTAGATCTTCATTATCCTAGACAGTCTAGCGTCTACTGGAGTTCCTGTCCCTGCCGCAGTTCAAACTTTTCCATAATCGAGCCCCTCCGGATGCCAGCGGGCGAGCAGTGCGCGCGCTACCTGCGGGTAATCCTGCTCCAGACTGTCTCCCAGCTCGCGTACTACTGGCAGCCAGTGCTGATCGCGCTGCAAATTGGCGATACGAAAACCGGCTTCTCCCGTCTGGCGGGTGCCCAGCACTTCGCCCGGTCCGCGCAGCAACAGATCCTGTTCGGCAATCTGGAATCCGTCATTGGTGCTGCGCATGGTATTGAGGCGCGACTTGCCGTTCTGGGACAACGGCGGCCGGTACATCAACAGGCAAAAGCTGTCCCGCGCACCCCGGCCCACACGGCCGCGCAACTGATGCAGTTGCGACAAGCCCAGGCGTTCGGCATTTTCAATGATCATCACGGACGCATTGGGCACGTCCACACCCACCTCGATCACCGTGGTCGCCACCAACACCTGGATCTCGCCGGCCTGGAACGCGCGCATGATGTCGGATTTCTCGGCGTTCTTCATGCGCCCGTGAATCAGCGCCACCCGCCAGGGGGCGAGGGCGGTCTGCAATTGCCCATACAGGTCCTCCGCCGCCTGTGCCTGCAACTCTTCGCTGTCCTCAATCAGCGTACAGACCCAGTAGACCTGTCTTTGCTCGGCGCAGGCATCGCGCACGCGCTCGATGACCCTATCCCGCTGGGCATCACTGAGCACGGTTGTCTTGACGGGTGTGCGTCCCGGCGGCAGCTCGTCGATCACGGAAATATCCAGATCCGCATACAGCGACATGGCCAACGAGCGCGGTATGGGCGTGGCCGTCATGATCAACTGGTGGGGAGCTATGCCCTGCTGGCGCCCCTTTTCTCGCAGCAAGAGGCGTTGGTCCACACCAAAGCGGTGCTGCTCGTCCACAATGATCAAACCCAGCTTGTGATACTGCACATCGGTCTGGAACAGCGCGTGGGTGCCCACGACGCAGGCCGCGCCCTGGGCAATCCGGGCCAGTGCGGCTTCCCGCTCCTTTTTCTTGAGCTTGCCCTGGAGTAGCACCACATCCAGGCCCAGGGGCGTCAGCCAGGCACCGAGGTTACGCGCGTGCTGTTCCGCCAGAATTTCCGTGGGCGCCATGAAAGCCGCCTGCCAGCCATTGTCCATGGCACGCAGCATGGCCATGACGGCCACCAGGGTCTTGCCGGATCCCACATCCCCCTGCACCAGGCGCAACATGGGTTCTTCCCTGGCCAGATCAGCTTCCACTTCATGCAGCACCCGGTCCTGAGCACCGGTGAGGGCAAAGGGCAGGCTCTGGCGTAACGCCGCCTGACGGGGACTGGCGGCGGCCAGCGACGGGGCAGCATCCACCCGGGCCCGGGTGCGCAGTTGGCGCAGGGCCAGATGCTGGGCCAACAGCTCTTCCACCACCAGGCGGGCAATGCAGGGGTGGTCACCCTCCGCCAGGGTCTGCGGATCGGTATTGGGCGGCGGGTTGTGCAGGAAGGTCAGCGCCGCGGTCAGGTCCGGCAGCTCTGCGCGCTGCAGCAAAGCCCGGGGCATGAGATCATTCAGCGCTCCCTGGTCATGCAGCCAGGCCAGGGCCTGATCCATGAGCTGGCGCAGGCGTTTCTGGTTCAGTCCCTCTGTGGTGGGGTACACAGGCGTCAGGGTGCCGGCAGGGGCGGGCAATTGATCCGGGCTGGGTGCTGCCTGGTATTCAGGGTGATAAAGCTCCAGGCCGGTGGCGCCGCGACGGGCCTCACCGAATACCTGCAGGGCGACCCCGGGTTTCAGTTGCGCCTGTTGCTGGCGAGAGAAATAGAACAGGCGGATGCCTACCTCGCCCGTGTCGTCCCGCAAGCGAACCAGCAGTGAGCGGCGTTTGCCGAACTGCACATCGCTGCGCACGATTTCACCCTGGAGCAGAGCATGCTGATACAGCCTGAGGCGACCCATGGGGACGACGCGTGTGCGGTCCTCGTAACGCAGGGGCAGGTGGAAGAGCAGATCAGACAGGGTGTGCAGATGCAGCCGGGCCAGCTTTTCCGTCAACCCCGGACCAACGCCTTTCAATGATGTCAGTTCAGGGTCGCCGTCCTGGCGCATCAGAAATTCCACCTCACCTGCAGTTTGTAGTCCGCGCGTTCCTTGCCGAAATAGGAGTTCTCCATCAGGGCCTCGGCGTAGACCGGTCCGAAGAGCTTGAGGTTGACGCCGCCCTTGATCAGGGCCACATCCGGCGTCAGGCGCTCCCAGAAGTCATCGTCGTCCAGTATGAAGTTGGCAAAACCGATGCCCAGCAGGCCGTGAAAATAGTCACGCCAGAGCGGCACTTGATACGTGCTGTAGATGGCTACCTGGTCGATATCCCGGTTGCGACCGTACTCCACTTCGTTGAACTGCAGGTCACTGCCGAACGCCAGACCCATATAAGTTCCCCCGTCGGGGGTGGCGTCATAAAACCCGGAATAGATCGAGGTTCTGTCCTCGGCCGCAGCCTGTGCACACAACAGCGCCAGAGCGCATCCCGCAAGCCATAGCCGCATGCTCAATCCAGCACCATGATGGCATCCATTTCGACCTGGGCGCCCTTGGGCAGCGCCGCTACGCCGATAGCGGCTCGGGCCGGGTAGGGCTCCTGAAAAAAACGCTGCATCTGTTCGTTGACCAGGTCAAAATCACCCAGGTCGGTGAGAAAAATATTCAGCTTGGCGATCTGGGTCAGACTGCCGCCAGCGGCCTCACAGACAGCGCTGAGGTTTTTGAATACACGCTCGATCTCGGCCTGGCGGCCACCGGTAACCAATGTCATGGTATCCGGATCAAGGGGTATCTGGCCGGACAGGTACACCGTATTGCCCGTCTGTACAGCCTGTGAGTATGGACCAATGGCAGCCGGTGCCTGATCCGTGTGGATAATTCTGGATTGCATAATTGGAAGGGTCTCCGTTACACCGGGTTAGAACCGGAATGCCGACCCTGAGACCTGTGATGTCGGCCCCGGGTCGGTCGAGTGTCCTGACGGACAGCTCAGTTCACAGAATCCTTGAGTGCCTTGCCGGGCTTGAAGCCGACCGTGCTGCTGGCAGGAATCTGAATCGGCGCCCCGGTTTGCGGGTTCTTGCCAGTCCGTGCACTGCGGTCTTTTTTCTGGAAAGTACCAAAACCAACCAGGGTCACTGCATCGCCTTTGGCAACAGAGTTGGTGATTTCGTCCAGCACGACGTTCAACACGTCATTAGCCTTGTCTTTTGATAGCTCTGCGTGCTCTGCAATTGCAGCCGCCAAATCCGGTTTACGCATATGGAACATTCCTCTGCTTTGATCTTTTCTGTTTCAGGATGAGGAGACTCTACAAGCCCTCCTGCAGGCCATTCTTTAGCCGCAAGCCGCGCCAGTCAAGGGATGAAGGGCGCAAAGGGCGGTTAATTTCACAAAAACCCAACCATCGGTGCAGTTTTTACGCAGAAAAGACTCGGCTATTGGCGTTTTGGGCAACCCGGGGGTAAACTCCACGCCACTGCAGTCGACGCTAAACCGCGTCGACAATCCCCAGAATCGCAATCAGACAAGACCTGTCAGACAGCCTGATGACAACAGCCTTCGCACCCCACACACCTTCGGTATGCCACCTGAAATGGGAACCAGCCCCCCGGTGCTCCGGACCCGGCATGGCCTGGCTTCTGGATACCGAGTCGCTGACCCGCAAGCTTAAAGTTCACAGTCAGGGGCGGTTCGACGTTCAGGTATTGGCCGAACAACGGCGTTTTACCTCGCCCGGCAAGCCGCTGCCCCGAGGTGCTATCGATCCGGGGCGGTTGTTCTGGCAGCGGGATGTCGTGCTGTGGGGACGCGGCGAGCCCTGGGTACAGGCCCGCACGCTGGTGCCGGCACGCTACCAGCGACTGACCCGGCGCCTCAGACTGCTGGGCAACAGCCCCCTGGGTGCATTCCTGTTCGCCCGGCCCGGGCTGACACGCATGAGTTTCGATTTTGCCAGTCTGCCGGAGGGCGAAGCCAGACGCAGCTGGTTTCGCGTCGGCTCTCAGCAGATCATTCTGATTGAACTGTTTTTGCACGAATTTCTGGATACCTTATGACCGACTTGCGCCATCGCCTGAGCCTTTATCTGCAACTGACACGCCTCAATCGGCCCATCGGAGTCTATCTGCTGCTCTGGCAGACCCTCTGGGGGCTCTGGTTTGCCGCCGACGGCACCCCCAGCCTGCACAATGTGGTCGTTTTCATCCTCGGGGTCATAGCCATGCGCAGCGCCGGCTGCATCATCAATGACTACGCCGATCGCCATCTGGACGGTCACGTCAAACGCACCAAAGACCGGCCGTTGGCCACCGGCCGGATATCGACCCGTGAAGCCCTGACGCTGGCGGCGGCATTGGTACTGGTGTCCTTTCTTCTGGTACTGACCACCAACCTGACCACCATTATCTGGTCGCTGGGCGCGGTGGGGCTGGCGGCGCTATACCCCTTCATGAAACGCCATACCCATCTGCCACAGCTGTTCCTCGGGCTCGCGTTTTCCTGGGCCATCCCCATGGCCTATGCTGCAGAGGGCCAGCCGGTCAGTCCGGTAACCTGGGTCCTGTTTCTCAGTGCAGTGGCCTGGATCATGGCCTATGACACCCTCTATGCCATGGTGGACCGGGACGACGACCTGAAGATCGGTATCAAGTCGACGGCCATTCTGTTTGGTGACGGTGATCGTCTGGCGGTGGGCGTACTACAGGGGCTGTTCCTCATCGGCATGGCGCTGGTGGGCAGCATGACCGACAGTGGCCCCATCTATTATCTCGGGCTTGCCGTGGCCCTGAGCTGCTTTGCCTGGCAGCACTGGCTTATTCGCAGGCGCGAGCGCATGCCCTGTTTCGCGGCTTTTCTGCACAACCACTGGGTGGGGCTCGCTATTTTCCTGAGCGTTCTGGCCGACCAGAGTCTGTTGCCGCTTCTGGCGTGATCAGCGCACCTTGGCAATAAAGCGCGAGAGTTCGCTGTACTTTTCCGGATCCTCGTCGGTAAGACGCACATTCACCAGCAGGGTATCGCACTCAAAGTCGGTGGTGGTGGCCTGCAAGGAAAAGATAAAGCAGTTCAGCCGCGCAACACGGTCGGCATCGCCCAGCTCTATATCCAGAGCGGCCTGTTCAAAGAGCTGCGGTAACCGCTTGGTCCGATCGGCCCAGAGCAATACCTGGGTTAGGTTCAGGTCTTCAACCGAGGCACTGAAGGTGACGTCCGGCAGCCTGAGATTCGCCTTCACGTGGCGTTTGAGGCGGCCCTTGCGCAGTTTTTCCACAGGCGGCGCCTTGGGTGCCGACGGCGCCTCCTTGCCGTCCCCCGTTAGCGCTGCCGCGCCTCCCATATCCTGACGAGCCGGCTGAGCCGGTTTGGCCTCGGCGGCGCCGTTGCCTCCTCCACCCAGCAGCGTCTGGGCACTGTTGTGAGCCGCTGACCTGGCTTTTTCCTGAAATGACTTGGGTGCCTTGTTCATCATTTCCTGCAGGGTGTCCTTACGCCGTTTGGCCAGTTGCCGGATGGCCTTGCGCAACAACTGATCACTGGTGAAGGGCTTGCCAATGTAGTCATTGACGCCAGCCTCTACCGCCTTGGTGACATGACTCTTGTCGCCGCGGCTGGTCACCATGATGAAGGGCGTCTGGTCATCCTGTTGTGCCAACTCCTGCTGGCGCAATTCCTTGAGCACCTCTATACCGGATACCTCCGGCATTTCCCAGTCGCACAGTATCAGGTCGTAACTGTTCTTGTTGAACAGGCTGATGGCCCGCTTGCCGTCATTGGCCTCGTCAATCTCGACACCGGGCAACTGACTGCGCAGGGAGCGCTTGATCAGGTCACGAATAAAACTGGCGTCATCGACAACAAGTATTTTGAGAGTGTTCATGGTCATGGTATCCGGTTACTGAGACAGCTTGGCCAATCAGTGGCGCCCACTGCACTGGGTCGTCTGGAATTCATTCATAGCTTCCCTGCAAGGTAAAGCTCCTGTGGGCCGGGTGCACCCTCAGTCGCTGACAACTTCTGTACCGCTGGTACAGTCGCTGCAGATCGGCCACGGCCTGACACGTCTGCTCGCTGGCCAGCGGACCAATGTATATGGTTTTAACGCTGCCCGCCTCCAGCGGCAGCCAATATTGATCACCGACCTTCCGCGCCTGCTTGCGCGGCAATGCCAGGCGCCATTCATTCAGTGCGGACAACGCCTCGGGCTCCTCGAACCAACCAGGAAAGGGCATGTTGTCCAAGCCCGTCAGTGAACGATGAGGCGCATAGCGCACATGCTTCAGTATACGCGGCTTGTTCGGAGCCGCCTTGAAAAGCCCCTGGCTGCGTGGCAGGCCGACGCAGACGCCTCGATACTGACTGCCCAGAAGCTGCCAGCCCAGCGGGTTCAGGGGTGTTTCCAGCAGTCGCAGCACGGCCACACTTTGATGCCGCAGCGTATCCAGATCCCCCGCGTCTGTGGCCTGACCCGAGGCGCGAATGTCAGCTTCGATCTCGGGGCGCTTGGCCTCCATTTTTTCGGCAAAATAGCTGAAATCCACCGCCCCTCGCAGATGGTCGGGAATAGCGGCATAGCGTGCCTCCAGGGCCGCCTGCCACTGATCGGCCGTTACCGCAGAGGCCTCATTGCCGACACCGGTCTCGCAGTGAAACCAGGGGTTGGTCAGGGTATCCCAGTCCACCAGTGGCAAGAGATTACGCTTCAGGCTGTCCAGCAGTTCAGGACCACCGTAGCAATACAGCAGGGCATCCTCGGTCATGGGTGCACAGCACTCCCTTATTCGAATTCCAGCAAATCCGGACTGCCTTCGGTTTCCGGCAGTTCGGCACCGGAACCCGGGGAGGGCATTTCTCCGGCGCGACTGGCAGCCACCATATTCAGGCGGAAGGCCAATCGCACCGCCGCTTTCTTGATCTGTTCTTCCAGCGCAGGTATGGCCTCTCGCCGGTAGATGGCGTTCCAGCCATCGGCACTTTCAATCAGGGGGTAGGCCATGTCACGGGCCAATTCATGGGGTCGTGCAGGTCACCCATGTAGTGAATGAGGACACGGAACGCATTCAACTGCTGATTTCGGCTGGCGTCCGGGTTCATCAGGATACGCTCGGACGCCAATACCGCCGCCACGGAACAAATGCCGTTGGGACAGTGTGCGTCGAGATCGAACCCCTGATCCCCCTCTTCAAACCAGGTATAATGATAGCCCAGCCGCCACTCGTTGCCACGCTGACGGGTCAGGCGCTCGGCAAATCAGGCGTCTTCCAGCAACAGGCGTCGGTAGTTGCTATGGCCGTACAGGGACTCGACCATGGTGCGGGTGTCGTCCGACCAGAAAAAGCTGGACAACTGCACCACCGTTTCATGGCCGCGCTGACCGAAACCCTAGGCATTGGCGGCGAGCAGGCAAGTGCACGCCAGCAGAATCAGGCGCTACGCCGCTCGGCCAACCAACCCACGAACAGAAAGGCGGCGACAATAATGACGCCAAGAAACAGCCGATCGACCTGCCCGAGCAATCGTGCCAGCCATATACCCCCCTGTACCGTAATAAAACCGTAGCCCAGCGCACAGAGTATGACAAAAACCAGTGTACGGAGCACGAAATGCGCCTTTTTTACCAGCGCTCTCACAGCATTGTTGATATCACGCCCGAAGATTACCAGCAAGGCAGCCACAAGCGCGGTTGATAAAAAAACGAGGTGGGGCGCAAACCAGGACGAGAATTCAATCAGCAGAGACCGCATGACAGGCTTTTCCTTTTTTCCATTAAAAAACCCGACCGAGGAGGTCCTCGATCGGGTTTCAGTATACTGGTGCCGGCACCACGATTCGAACGCGGGACCTACTGATTACAAGTCAGTTGCTCTACCAACTGAGCTATGCCGGCAACGGGGCGCTAATATACTCATACCGGTGTGGAGCGTCAATAGCCACAAGGCGCTTCTGGGCCTGGATACGCAGATTTTTTTCGAGTGTCCTGTAGTCGGCTCCAGATTGCCGTTATACTGTCGCCACAGATCAAAAACAACAGGTTGCAACCACAGCATCATGTACGACGACAGTCTCTCTCCCAACCCCCAGGGCGAACTCATGCTGCGGGTAGTACCCATGTTTGCCGACGCCAACCCCAATGGCGATATCTCCGGCGGCTGGCTGGTAACCCAGATGGACACGGCAGCGGCCTTGATGGCAGCGAAAATTGCCAAGGGACGGGTGACCACCATGGCCATTGGCGACATGTCCTTTGTGCGCCCGGTAAAGGTGGGTTCAGTGGTGTGTTGCTATGGCATGGTCAAGCAGACCGGGCGCAGCTCGCTGCGCGTGTCCATTGAAGTCTGGTGCCGGATGCCTGAGGAAGACCGTCGGCAGAAGGTGACGGAAGCCGAGTTCACCTATGTGGCCATTGATGAACAGCGCCGGATTCGGCCGATCGGTGATCTCCCGCCCAAGGCCTAGTGTTCTGTCCGGTTAATGCCTAGCCAATCACCTCCAGCTTGGCGAACTGATACACCAGTTGCTTGATGCCCTCGCCATCGAAGTTCACCTGTACCGTGGCGTTGGGGCCACTACCCTCGAAATGCAGCACCACGCCATCGCCAAAGATGGGGTGACGAACCAGCGCGCCCAGAGGTATGGCTCCATCTGCCGAGCCATGGGCGAACGCTCCGGGTAACACCGGACGGCTCACCTGCATGCTCATGCGTACTTCCGACAAATAGTGTTCCGGGATCTCGCGCAGAAAGCGGGAAATGGGATTGAAGTTGTCCTGACCGTAGAGTCGTCGGCTTTCGGCGTGGGTCAGAAACAGTTTCTGTTCGGCCCGGGTAATACCGACATAGCAGAGACGGCGCTCTTCTTCCAGACGCTCGGGGTCGGTGGCGGACATTTTGTGGGGGAACAGCCCTTCTTCCATACCCACCAGAAATACCAGCGGAAACTCCAGCCCCTTGGCCGAGTGCAGCGTCATCATGTTCACCGCGCTTTCATGCTCATCGGCCTGGGCATCACCGGCATTGAGGCTGGCTTCAGCCAGAAACTCGGTAAGCGGGTCGGTGTCTTCCGACGCCTCGTACATCTCCAGTGCGCCCACCAGTTCCTGCAGGTTCTCGACACGGGCCTGCCCGCGTTCCCCCTTTTCCGCCTTGTGGTAATCGACCAGCCCGGTCATATCCAGCAAGGTTTCAATCAGTTCGCGCAAGGACAACTCATGACGGCTTGCCCGCAAATCGTTGAGCAGGCCAAAGAAGGTGGTCAGTGCGGTACTGGCTTTGCCGGACACCAGCTTGCGGTCGATGGCTGTCTGGGCCGCCTCCCAAAGCGAACTGCCCTCTTCTCTGGCGAGTTGGCGAATTTTTTCCAATGACTTTTGGCCGACACCCCGCGGCGGAATGTTCACCACCCGCTCCAGTGCCGGGTCGTCCAGAGGATTGGCCACCAGCCGGAGGTAGGCCAGCGCATTGCGGATCTCCAGGCGCTCGTAGAAGCGCACCCCGCCATAGATTCGATAGGGCAGTTGTACCCGCATGAAGGCATCCTCCAGCACCCGGGACTGGGCGTTGGAGCGATACAGCACGGCAATGTCCGAGGCCGAATGACCCTCATCAATCCAGGCTTCTGCCTGCTCGGCCACAAACCGGGCCTCGTCCTGCTCATTGAACGCCGCGTACAGTTGCAACGGTTCGCCTTCATCACCGTCTGACCAGAGCTCCTTGCCCAGGCGGCCGGTGTTGTGGTCAATCACCGCATTGGCAGCACCCAGTATGGTTCGTGTGGAGCGGTAGTTCTGCTCCAGGCGAATCAGTTCAGCACCGGGGAAGTCAGCCTGGAACTGCTGAATGGTTTCTACCCGGGCGCCGCGCCATCCATAGATGGACTGGTCGTCATCCCCCACGACCGTGAGATTACCCTGATCACCCAGCAAGACCCGAAGCCAGGCGTACTGAATGGTATTGATGTCCTGAAACTCGTCCACCAGGACATGGCGAAACCGGGCCTGATAATGCTTCAGCAGAGCGGGATTATGGCGCCACAATTCGTGGGCCCGCAGCAGGAGCTCGGCAAAATCCACCACCCCTGAGCGCTCGCAGGCATGCTGATAGGCGGTGTACACCTGCTGGCGCTCCTGCTCATAGGGGTCGGCGCTGGGGGGCAGATGCTCGGCCCGGCGACCTTCGTCTTTCTGATCGTTGATGAACCATTGCGCCTGCTTGGGCTGCAGACTGGAGTTCTGCAGACCCAGTTCATTGAACAGACGCTTGATCAGCCGCAGTTGATCATCGCTGTCGAGTATCTGGAACTCGCGCGGCAAATTGGCTTCCAGGTGGTGTTGACGAAGCAGGCGATGCGCCAGGCCGTGAAAGGTACCAATCCACATGGCGTCCACGGGCTGGGCCAGAAGGTCCGCCACCCGGTGGCGCATTTCGCGGGCCGCCTTGTTGGTAAAGGTAACGGCCAGCACTCCGGTGGGCGCGGCCTGACCAGTCTCCAGCAACCAGCTGATCCGGTGCGTGAGTACCCGCGTCTTGCCACTGCCGGCACCCGCCAGAACCAGAAGATGTCGGGCATCCGACTTTACAGCCTGCTGCTGGGGGGCATTCAATGACTGCAAGCGTTCGATGATGGACATTTATATCTCCTGATAAGTGGCGATCCACTGGCCTGGCGACTAGAGTTAGGGACAATATCCGACCGCCCAAACAACCCTCAGATCAATGGAAACGGGTGCACTGCCTTGGCAGTGGGAGGCATTTTAAACCAGCTGTATACATATACAAGGTGACCGCGACACAGGCTAACACGATGAAATCATCATTCCCGCCCGACGGGTCGCTTCTGGGCGATGTTCAAGTACGCAGACTGACTCGTCAATACAGCAAAGCCCGAATCATGGCCACTGGCGCTGTCCTGGCGGGCGTCATGGCCTTGCTCATCTGGCTGGCAGGGTACGCTCCCCTCTGGGCCCTGGCCGGAGCGCTCGGTCTCTGTTCGACCCTGGCTGCTTCGGTGCTTGGTCGGCAGAAACGACTGGGCAATACCCTGAACCGTATTGTAGAAGACTGGCAGTCCCTTGCCCGTGCGCATCAGGACCGAGAAAATCAGGCGGCAAAGAAGGCGCACCGTCTCGCGACCACGAATCAGCAGTTGCTCACAGAGAACCGGCTCAAGGATTCTTACATGGAAGCACTGCAGCAGAATGACCAGAAGCTTCAGATGGCCATGCAGGCCAGCCACCTTGCTGTCTGGGACTGGGATATCAGGAACCGGTCCCTGCACCTCAGCGGACCCGAAGACGGCTTCGGCCAGAAAATCCGAGGGGGCACACTGAGCCTGCCGGAGTATATCCACCCGGACGATTTGAAACGTGTCCGTTCGGCCTTGATCAAGCATCTGAAAGGCGAATTGCCACGACTTAAAGTCCGCTATCGCAACCGGGAAGATCCCGAGCGCTGGCTGGAGGATACAGGTCGTATCAGCGATTACGACAGCAGCCGGCGTCCCAGTCGGATGCTGGGCACTCGGCGGGATATCACTCGAGCCGTCGCCCGGGAGCAGGAGTTGAGTCTGGCATCCAGTCTGTTCAGCGGATCCCGGGATGCACTGCTGGTTCTGGACCGCGATTATCGAGTCTCGGCCATCAATCCGGCTTTCGCCGAACTGATCCGCTGTAATCCAGCGGACTGGCAGAGCCGTCCCTGGCACAGCTGTACCCACAGTGACCTGGCACAGGAAGTGATCGATCGGCTCAGTACCCAGGGCTACTGGGAAGGTGAGCTGCTGGAACGCCGGGCCGATGGTCAGGCATTTCCGCTGCACATCAGCTTCAGTTCAGTCATGGCGAAGGACCGCGTGAGCCATTATCTCGGTTTCTGTCAGGACCTGAGCGCTGAGAACCCCAGCCAGACCAATTTGGCCAAGGGTCATTATGATACCTTTTCCGGGCTGCCCAATCGGCTCTATTTTCACCGGCAGATCGATTATTACCGTCGCATGGATCAACTACCGGAGCGGCAAGTAGCCGTGGCCCTGCTGCAACTGGATCACTATCACGCACTGAATCAGGAACACGGCCACAGCACCGTGGATACCCTGATCCAGGACGTCAGCGCCCGCCTGAATCAATACGGCGCCCCCCTGATGCTGGTTGCCCGTCTGGGGGTGAACGAGTTCGGCCTTATCTTCTCCCGTTTCGAGACCCCGCTGCGCCTCCACCACCTGGTCGAACAGATCATTGCCGACCTACACCGGCCCATGCTGCTGGAGGACCAGGAGATTCTGCCGTCCGCATCCATGGGCCTCGTCATGCTGACACCGGACAACATCCATGTCTGCCTCAACGAGACAGCCGATGTGCTTGCCCGGGCTAAACGTCGGGGCGGTAATCAGTTGGTTACCTCGCAAGACCTGCTACAGACATCTGCCAACAAGAAGGCGGATGCCCTGGACGCCCTGCAGAAAATTCTCAATTGTCTGGAAGCACCGCTCAGGTTCAGGCCTCAGGTAACCCGGGATGGCCGCCTCTCAGGCATCAGGGTGAGCACGATGCTGGACTACCATAGCCTGGGAGAGATGACGGTGGATCCCCTCTATGCACTGGCAGAAGAGCGCCGCATGGAAGAGCGCCTTTACACCCAGCTGTTGAAGGAAGCCTGCGAGTGCTTTATCAACTGCTGCGATGCCTACCGGGCGGCACCACTGACTTTGTCGTTTCCGGTGAGCCGTCGTTTCATGCTGAACGAAAACCTGAGGGCACTCACCGAAACGGTGCTGGACGAGTTCGCCATCGCTCCGGGCCAGCTTGAACTCTGCCTCTCCGCACGCATGCTCAGCCATGACAGGACACTGGCTGCGGGCCAGTTGAACGCGCTGAGTCGAGCCGGATTTCAACTGGCACTGGAAGATCTGGAAACCTGGCCTGTGGCCCTCACCGACCTGCACCAGCTACCCGTGGGCGCATTACGCGCAGTGCAACCCGACAACCCTTCACTGGAGCCAGACATCAGCAGCCTGTCTCTGCTCTCGGCCCTGTGCCGGCAACTGGGATGGGCCCTGTGTGTCACCCGTGTCAATACTGCGCATCAGATGCGAGCCCTGGAGAAACTGGCTGCCGACCTTCTGGAGGGAGAGTATGTGGCACAGGCGCTTTCCAGCGACGATCTGGTGTCTTTTCTCCAGCACTATCCCATGACGACGGACTGGCATCATCAGCTACATTAGTCCTGGGAAAGAGGCGATCACCCGCCAACTCCGCTTTCTCGTACTGAAATTGTCCAAACGGGATCTTTGTTCTAAACTCAAGGGAGTTGGTGGTGCGACTATGTTCGGGTATAGCGCTACAACACCCACCGCACAGGCAGTAACAAGAAGAAACGAGGCTGGAAACGGGTTTCAGCCGCTGTGTTGAAGGAGTAAATCCATGTCCGTGAATTTGTTCGAAGTAGAACTGGCCAATCTGGAAGACAACCAATTACACAGAGCTGTAGACAGCAGCGAAACGAAACGGCAGAACAACCACCGAAGACTGGCCGCGCGCAGGGCCATTGAGGACCACAAGGAGCGTCAGCGGCTGCGCCAGGAACTGGAAGACTGGGATCTCGAACTTCTCTGATAAGCGCCCCGGGCCGGCAATGCCGGGCCGGGCGCTTGTCTCACTAAATGATGTTGATCAGTCGTTTGCCCGCTCAAGCGCCAGATCACGAGCGATACGCAACATGTCCTCGTTGGTGCGCACGCCTGGCATACCACTCTCGATCATGTAACGACCGTTGACCATTACCGAGGGTGTACCCCGCACTTGCGCACTGGCAGTCATGTTCTGCGCTACCCGGATTTTTGTCTGCACCGAGAACGAGTTCATCATGTTGGAGAAAGCCTCTGGCGATACGCCCTGTTGCTCAAAGAACTGACTCAAGGCCTGCTCGCTGCGCAAGTCGTTGTCGTTGACAAAAATCTCATCGTAAATGTCCTGGTGCGTGGACTCCGGCAGATTCAGAAACTGCCAGGCGTAGAACGCCTTGCCATGCAACTCATGGACCTCACTGAAGGTGGCAGGCACTTCTTCGAAGGCGAGGTTGTCCGGCAGGTTTTCCTTGAAATCAATGACAGCGGGCTCCAACCGGTAACAATGAACGCAGCCATACCAGAAGAACTCGTGGATGATGCCATCCTTGTCTCTGGGTATGCTGACATTAACCGGCGATGACAGCGTACGATAATGTACCCCTTCCTCGAACTGATCGGCTTGGGCTGTGGACATGAGCAGAAAACTCATGGGCAATGCCGCCAGGAACAAAATACGTCTCAACATAGCAGTAACCCGCACTTCAATGGCTGTGTGAATTTTGAATTATGAGTCATTAGACACAAAAAAGGGCGGAAGATTCCGCCCTTTTACAGTTGATTTATAGAGCAGCGCTCGCGCTTCAGTGGAGACCCTGAATATAGGAAGCCACGGCTTCCATCTCGAAGTCACGCATACGGTAGGCAATGGACCGCATCATTTGCGACTGACCGTCTGTCATACGGGCATCCTGGGACGGCTCGTCGGCGCGATAGCCTTCACGATACGCTTCCAGCTGCGCGACCGTGTAATCCGCATGCTGGCCGCTCAGGGCCGGAAAGCCTGCCGGCGCGTTACCCTGGCCTGCCGGACCGTGACAGCCCATGCAGCCCATAACTTCACTTTCTGCAATGCCCGCACGGTAGATCTGTCGACCTAATTCGACCATGTCCGGATCGGCCTCGCCAAAGGTGGGTTCCTGCTGTGCGTAAAACGCCGCCAGGTCCTGCATGTCTTCATCACTCAGGTCGGCAGCGAAGCCTTGCATCAACGCATTCACTCGGTCGCCGTCGCGATAGGCCTGAAGCTGTTCAATGACGTACCGCTCATTCTGTCCGGCCAACTTGGGATTCGCGGGATCGGTGCTGTTGCCGTCTGTACCGTGGCAACCTGCACAGGTCTGCGCCAGTTCTTCACCGCGCTCTGCATCGCCCTGGGCGATGGCCGAGCCTGCCAGTCCACACACGGCCACCAGGGCCAGAAGAGTCTTCATGTTCATGCCGTTGCCTTGCCTAAAACTGTTATTCATAAGTGGCCGATAGTTTAACGGTCAGCGCCCGCTGCGGCAATTAAAGCTGTAAAAAAACCGTCGAATCCGGCGGTCTCAGAGATCCGGGCCCGCAAGTTCCTCGGGCAACATGGCATCAACGGCTTGCGCTATGTCATTGCGGTCACAGGCGGTGCAGAAACCCCGGGCGGGCATCCGACCGAGCCCGTCATAGGCGTTGTCCACAATGGTCTCCAGATCACGCATGGCCAACAGTTCCGCCCAATCGTCAGTGACTCCGATGCGCGGTGCATTGGCCACCCCCGACGCATGGCAGGCGGCACAGTGCTGCTCTACAATGGCCGGACCCGTGAGATCAGCATGAACAGGCGAGGCCAGCAGCAAAAGGACCCACAGTCCCATGGCGAATCTGATAAACTGTCCACCTTTCAGGAATGTCACTGGTTGTTTCATCTATGTCCCATCAACTCAATTTTCAGAATGCCGAATTCATGCTCAGCGCGCCGAGCATTCGCCAGTGTCCTGCTGACACCGGCGCTGAGGTAGCCTTTGCCGGGCGCTCGAATGCCGGCAAATCGAGCGCTCTGAACACGCTGACGCGCAGCAACAAGCTGGCCCGCACCAGTAAAACCCCGGGGCGAACGCAACTGATCAATTATTTTCATTTTGGCCTGCCGGGTCTGCGTCTGGTGGACCTGCCAGGTTATGGTTATGCCAAGGTTCAAAAGTCCATGAAAAAACAGTGGGACGCTGACCTGGGAGAATATCTGCAATCACGCAAATCCCTGATCGGCCTCGTGTTGCTCATGGACGTACGCCACCCGTTCAAGGAGTTCGACCAGTCCATGCTGCAGTGGGCGGTGGACGCCGACATCCCGACTCACATCCTGCTCACCAAGGCCGACAAGCTCAAACGGGGTGGTCAGCAATCGACACTGCTGGAGGCCCGCAGCGGGCTCGAGAATGTCGCCGATCTGGTCTCCATTCAACTGTTCTCGGCACTGAAGAAACAGGGCCTGCCTGAACTGGAAAACCAGCTTAGCCAGTGGTTCGCCGCCATCTGACCCAGTCCGACAGTTGAGCAGCGCTTTTTTGCCCCGAGCACTGCGTCCAGGCGGCACCTGGCCCTAACCCGCCAACCAGGTGGCAATGTACGGCATGGCCAGGGTGAGGTAGTGATCGACCAGCAACGCCGTGAACAGCCATAACAGGTAGATTATGGAAAAACGGAAGGTAGCCATTGCGTGCTGTTCGTCCTGCCAAAGCTTCCACGACCAGTAGATAAACCGGAAATTGAGCAGCAGGGCCGCCAGCAGATAAACTCGGCCAGCCTCCAGAATCAGGAAGGGCAACAGGGTGACGGCTGTCAGCAGCAGGGTATAGAGAATGATGAACAACTTGGTGTAGCGCACACCATGAGTCACCGGCAACATGGGCACATGAGCCTTGGCGTAATCTTCCCGGCGATGAATAGCGAGAGCCCAGAAGTGCGGTGGCGTCCAGGTGAAGACGATGAGTACCAGCAACAGCGCCATGGGCTCGATCTGACCGGTCACCGCTGTCCAGCCCAGCAGGGGCGGTGCCGCCCCGGCGAGTCCGCCTATCACGATATTCTGTGGCGTGGCCCGTTTGAGAAATCCGGTATAGATAAAGGCATAGCCTACCAAGGCCGCCAGTGTCAGCCACATGGTGAGCAGATTGGTACTCCACCAGAGTATGAGACTGCCCGCTGTTCCGATAACGGCGGCAAAGGCGATACCCATTTTGGCGGTGACACGCCCGGTGGCAATGGGCCGACCTCGGGTTCGTGCCATTTTCTGGTCGATGCTCTCGTCCATGATGTGATTGATGGCAGCCCCGGATGCCGCCACTAGCGCGATGCCCAGGTTGCCGAAAATAAGCACCATCGGCGGTATCATGCCGTCCGTGGCCAGCGCCATGCCGACCACGGCCGTAATGATCATGAGCAACACGACCTTGGGTTTGCACATCTCCAAAAGGTCGCGTATCAGTGCGCTGCGGGTCGTTGAGACCGCGCTATCGATCATATGCCAGCTCCCGGTACATTCGGTACATTAATGCCGTCAGTACCCACAAGTATAACAGGGCTACGCCGTTATGCGCTGTTGCCGCCCAAAGTGGCAGCGCAAAATAAACATTAATGATACCCAATGCAACCTGAGCCGCCAGTGCCAGCACCAATAATTTTGCCAGCGTCTGTAAACCGGCCTGCCAGGCACGGAAGCTCAGCACCAGCGTCAGGGCCGTTAACACCACCGCGCCCAGTCGATGCACATGGTGTATGGCCGCCCGGGCCTCACCGTCCAGCTTGCCCCCGAGGTAATTGGGGCCAATACTCTGGAAAATATCAAACCCGCGCGCATAATCAAATGGCGGCATCCAGTAACCTTGGCAGGTGGGGAAGTCCGGACAGGCCAGCGCCGCATAATTGGCAGAGGTCCAGCCGCCCAGTGCAATCTGAATGATCGCCGCCGCAAGAGTCACAACCGCCAGTTTCATGGACAGCAATCGGGTGTTGACTCGCCGCAGGCCGGGCTGCCAGCCGGAGTATCGCAAGGTGAGCAACAACAACAGCGTGGCTGTCGTGAACCCGCCCAGAAGATGCAGGGTCACGATCTGGGGCCACAATTTGAGCGTCACGGTCCAGGCGCCGAAAATGGCCTGGATGACAATGATGATACCAATGGCGATGGGCAGCTTGATTGGCTGGCCGGGGACGTTGCGGTTGCGCCAGGTCACCCACCACAGACCCGCTACCATCAAGCCCAGTATCCCGGCGACATATCGATGCAGCATTTCCGGCCAGATGATACTGTGATCCACCGGGAACTCCGGGAATGCCTGATTGGCCAGCGAGATGGCGTCTTCTGTCATCGGTGCCCAGAGATGCCCGTAACAGCCGGGCCAGTCCGGGCATCCAAGGCCGGCGTCTACCAACCGGGTGAACGCTCCGATGGTGACCACAAAGAACACGAAAACGACCGATGACAGTGCGAGCCAGTATCCTGGCCGCGATAAACGGGAAGTGAGCATGCAGGTTACCCTCTAACCAATGGTTGATCGACTCAGTAAGGTTTTAAGATCGTCCAGAACGTCTTCGTACTCGTTGTCCGGACCGAATTTCATCATGATGTTGCCCAGGGGGTCGGCGATGAACAGTTGTACCGTCTCGTCCATGGGCAAGGCGGCGGTAACGCCCTGACGTGCTTCCAGACCCTGGAAACTCTCTTCCAGATCGGACGCGGCACTGCCATCCGTGATCAGTTTACGCCTTACCCGCGGGCTTTCCCGGCCCAGGGCGATGTGCACCTGCTGCACCCAGAACAGCTGTTCTTCGCAGGCCTGACCACAGCCGTCCGGCGCTACCGTGAGCAGCCACCAGTTGCCGTCGTCCTTGTCCACCTCAATGTCGGTAATGTCGATGGGTGGATAAATCAGTTCCCCGTTATTGGTCCGACCCTCGGGGGCAAGCAGGCCAGAATAATATAATAAGGTGCTGCTGATAATCACAATAAGAGGTGTGAGCAGAATTATCCATAGCTTGATTGAGCGATATCCCGGCTGAGGTTGTTGATTCATAGATTCTCGCTACCTGTGTTTGAATGTGGTCGGCGACGCACGCCCCATATGATAAAACAGATGACCAGTGCTGCCGCCAGACCGAACCACTGGATGGCATAGCCAACATGGCGGGACGGCGCCATACCGACGGGTTCCCAGGCATCCACGAGAACAGACCGCTCCGGCGCACTCAGTTGAACAACGGGTGTGCCGGCTTCCCACGTGCTGTCCGGCACATCCACCATGCTCTGCATGCGCCACTGTCCCTCTCCGAGATTTTCCGGGCCTGCGGTAAGCCAGGGCTCGGGCGATGCCGGACGCATCTCACCCTCGATGGTCAGTTCACCCGATGGCAACGGCTCGGAGAGGTCGGGCAATCTTCCCCGTCCCCCGGCTTCCTGCTCGATCCAGCCCAGACGAATCAACAGGGGTGTGCGAATACCACAGAGAACAGCCGGGACAAAGACTTCATAGCCCACCTGACCCGCGTATGTTCGATTGTCGAGAAACCATCGCTGTTCGGTGACATCCACACAGGCGCTGATTGACGTACCTACTTCCGGGTGCTCGCTCGCCGACCACTCGACGCGCTCGTCAGATTGCTCGGCAAGCCCCTGTAGCACCTGATTTTTTTCCGCCGCCCTGTTAAACTGCCATACGCCCAGAGACAGCGTCAGCGGCAGAAACAGGGCAACCAGAAACGTCATTGCCTTACCCGGCCTAAACCCCATAAGGATCCATCCAAATGTTCAAAATCGTATTAGCTGTATTGGCTTTGGCCATGCTTGTGGCCCTCGCGACTTCGTTTCGTCACTTGTGGCGGGAAGACGGCAGTAAAACCCTGTATTGGCTCTGGTGGCGAGTCGGGCTTGCGGTTGCCTTGGTTACCCTGATGGTCATCGGGTTCATGACCGGTCAGCTGGGTATGCAGGCGCCGTGGCACGGCGCCTACTGACTACTGCTTCGGGCTCAGAAAATGTAAACCACGAAAAACAGCAGAATCCAGATTACGTCCACAAAGTGCCAATACCAGGCCGTGGCTTCAAAACCGAAGTGGTCCGGCCCGGTAAAATGCCCCTTGAACACCCGGAAACAGACCGCAATAAGCATGATCGTACCCATAATCACATGGATGCCGTGAAAACCGGTCAGAATAAAGAAGGTCGACCCGTAAATGCCGGAGTTCAGCGTCAGCCCCAGATGCGCATAGGCTTCATAATACTCGTAACCCTGGAAACCCAGAAAGATGACAGCCAGCGCAATGGTACCCAGCAACCAGGCCTTCAATTTGCCACGATGCCCGGCGCGCAGAGCATGGTGGGCAATGGTCAGGGTCACACTGGAGGTCACCAAGAGGATCGTGTTGATCATCGGAATGGTCCAGTGCATGGCTTCCTGCGGACCACTGACCGCTTCCGGATTCGGGTTGGCCAGCAGTGGCCAGGTATATTCGAAGCCTTCGTACAACATGCCGGTCGCCGCCTTGGCTCCCTCGCCCGCCATCCAAGGCAGTTCAAACAGGCGAATATAGCCCAGGCCGCCGAAGAATGCGGCAAAAAACATGGCTTCTGAGACGATGAACCACTTCATGCACTGAACAAATGATTCCTGCAACTGCTCGCTGTTCAACCCCGCCATGTGCTCGCGGGCGACCTTGGTGAACCAGACCGCCAGAGTGGCTGCAAACATGACCAGACCGGCCAGCAGAATCCAGATGCCGTAACTGTTGTCCTGAATACCGCTGACTGCCTGCAGGGACGCAGCACCACCAATGGCCAGGACAAACAATGTGAATGCCATGGCAATAGGCAGACGACTGGACTCGGGTACGTAATAGGCCGGTGCTTTACTATGAGTTGCGGTTGCCATCAATCAAGCTCCTTGGTGTTGGCCCGGGCATATCCTGGCAGGTTGAATAATGAATACGACATGGCAATGTCCTTCACATTGTCAGGGAGGCGGGTGTCGACATAGAACTGCATGGGCATCTCCAGTGACTCCCCGGGCTCCAGTACCGTTTCCTCGAAACAGAAACACTCTATCTTGTGAAAGTATTCTGTCACCTGATACGGGCTCAGGCTCGGTACAGCCTGAACAGCGCGCGTTTCGTCGCTGTTGTTGGTCACCCGGTAATGGATGGTGTGCTGCTCGCCAGGATGCACCTGCAAGCGTGTATCCATGGCGCGGAACTCGAACGGCATGTCGCGCTCCGCACTGGCCATGAACTGCACGCGAATATCGCGACTGTCATCCACTTCCGATATGAGTTCGCTGGTCGGACCGGTGGTCCGCCCACCGATGCCGGTGACTTCACATATCCAGTTGTACATCGGCACCAGACCCACGAAAACAAAGGCGATCATGGACGCTGCCAGCAGACCCAGTTGCACCATTACTTTCGTGTTCGACTTCTTCTTTGCTGCATCAGTCATGGCACGAGACCTCACTTGATCTTGGGTGGCTCTTCAAAGGTATGGTAGGGCAGCGGGCTCGGCAGATCCCACTCAAGACCCTCGGCGCCGTCCCAAGGCTTGGCCTCGGCCTTCTTGCCACCCATGACGCACTTGACCACGATAAAGAGGAACAGCAACTGGCTCAGACCGAACAGGAAGGCGCCCATGCTGGAAATCATGTTGAAGTTGGCGAACTGGAGTGGATAGTCCGGAATCCGGCGCGGCATGCCTGCCAGACCAACAAAATGCTGCGGGAAGAAGGCGACGTTCACGCCGACGAACGACAGCCAGAAGTGAGCCTTGGCCAGCCCTTCGTGGAACATGTGGCCGGTCCACTTGGGCAGCCAGTAATACACGCCTGCCATGATGGAGAACACCGCACCCGGTACCAGTACATAGTGGAAGTGGGCCACGACGAAATAGGTATCGTGGTACTGGAAGTCGGCGGGCGCAATGGCCAGCATCAGGCCAGAGAAGCCGCCAATGGTGAACAGCACCACAAAGGCGATGGCAAACATCATGGGCACTTCAAAGGTCAGCGAGCCGCCAATCATGGTGGCTACCCAGTTGAAGACTTTCACACCCGTCGGCACCGCAATGATCATGGTGGAGATCATGAAGAACAACTGGGCCGCAAAGGGCATGCCCACGGTGAACATGTGGTGGGCCCAGACAAAGAAGGACAGAATCGCGATGGCGGCCGTGGCGTAAACCATGGACGCATAACCGAACAATTCCTTACGGCTGAAGGCCGGAATGATGGCACTGATGATGCCGAAAGCCGGCAGAATCATGATGTAGACTTCCGGGTGGCCGAAGAACCAGAAAAGGTGCTGGAACAACAGCGGGCTACCGCCACCGGCGGCATTGAAGAAGGACGTGCTGGCAGTGATATCCAGCAGCATCATGGTGATGACACCCGCGAGAACCGGCATGACCATGATCAGCAGGAAGGCGGTGATCAGCCAGGTCCAGACGAACAAAGGCATCTTCATCCAGGTCATGCCCGGTGCGCGCATGTTCCAGATGGTCACGATGATGTTGATCGCGCCCATGATGGACGACGCGCCCATGATGTGCATGGCCAGGATGAAGAAGACCGTCGATGGCGGGCCGTAGGTCGTGGACAGCGGCGCATAGAAGGTCCAGCCGAAGTTGGGGCCACCGCCGTCCATGAAGAGCGTGCTCACCAGAATCAGGAAGGCAAAGGGCAATATCCAGAAGCTGAGGTTGTTAAGACGCGGCAACGCCATGTCCGGTGCGCCGATCATCAGCGGAATCATGTAGTTGGCAAGGCCAACAAAAGCTGGCATAACGGCACCGAATACCATGATCAGGCCGTGCATGGTAGTCATCTGGTTGAAGAACTCAGGCGCCACTAGGGTCATGCCCGGCTGGAACAACTCGGCACGGATGATCATCGCGAAGGCTCCGCCCACCAGGAACATGGAGAAGCTCAACCACAGGTACATCGCACCGATGTCCTTGTGGTTGGTGGTTACAACCCACCTCATCAGGCCCTTGGCCGGGCCGTGATGAGTGTGATCATCATGTGAAGGTATAGCTGTCATTGCGATCTCTCTCCTTATTGCCCGGCTGCGGTGGTGAGTGTGTCGTTGTCGCCAGCGCTGGCGGTTTCACCGCGCTGCTCGGCAACCCATTCTTCATATTCGTCTATCGGCAATACTTCAACCACGATGGGCATGTAGGCGTGGTTGGTACCACACAGCTCGGCGCACATGCCGCGGTAAGTACCAGGCTCGAGCACGGTAACGTGGCTCTCGTTGATAATGCCCGGAACCGCGTCTTTCTTGATACCGAAGTCAGGTACCCACCAGGAGTGGATGACGTCATTGGCGGTGATAAGGAAGCGCACGGGGGTATCCACCGGTATCACCAGGGGATTGTCCACTTCCAGCAGATAATTCTCGCCCGGCGCCATTTGCCGATCAATCTGCGCACGTGGCGTTGACAGGCTGGAAAAGAACGAAATTTCTTCATCTGCAGTATCTGCGAGGTAGGTATACTGCCAGCGCCACTGATAACCATCCACCTTGACGGTGATATCGGCATCCGGCGTGTCGTAGATGTTGGCCAGTGTCACAGTGGCCGGAACAGCCATGCCCACAAGAATAAACAGGGGAATAATGGTCCAGAGTACTTCAAGCCGAGTATTCTCATGCCAGGTCGCTGACTTGGGGTTTCTGGACCGGCGATAACGGAACATCGCCCAGAACATCACACCAAATACCAACGCCCCGATAATGCAGACGATGTAGAACATGGCCATATGCAGCGTGTAAATGTCGTTACTGATCGCTGTGACGCCACGCGTCATGTTGGTGCCCCATTCAGCGACAACGCCGCTGCTCAATACCATCAGGGCGGTGAAAGCCAGAGCCAGGCGGCTCGGGGATCGAAGTCGTTTCAGCATGCTTTACCTCGGCTTGATACTGCTTCTACTGTTTCTCTATACGGGTGGTCGCTAGCGCGATACCGTGCACTGCTTTCGGGATCGGTAGTATATACGCGCACGCATTGATCTGACAGTCTTACGCGGCGGCGCAATAGTGTAAAATTGTCAGCTCGAAGTCAATTTATATTGTCAGATCAATCAGTTAGGCACTTTTCCTTTGTCAAAAAAATTTTTGCCCCGACACTGTAAAAATGATTACACCACCCTCATGACTCGAGTATGGCATCTGGCCTGGCCGTTGATGCTCGCCAATGCCAGTGCTCCCCTGTTGGGGCTGGTGGATACGGGGCTCATGGGACGCCAGCCGGACAGCACCTATCTGGCCGCGGTAGCCATCGGCGCCAACCTGTTCAGTGTGGTGGCCTGGGGCTTCAATCTGCTGACCATGGCCACCAGCGGCAGTACGGCCTGGTTGTACGGCGAGAGCGGGCTGGCGGCGGCTGGCCTCTGGCTGCGGCGCCTTGCGCGCTGGGTGCTGCTGCTTGGTCTGTCGTTACTGGCCCTGACGCCTTGGCTGGTACCCCTGGGGTTGTCCTTTTACGATCCGCCCCCGGCCGTGGAAGCGGCTATTCGGGACTACCTGGGCATACGGGTATGGAGCATCCCCCTGGTGTTGTTGAACCTGCTCATGGCAGGTTGGTTCATTGGCGTTCAAAACACTCGGGTCAACCTGTACGCCACGCTCTGTGCACAACTTGTGAATATCCTGGTGAGTGTTGCGCTGGTCTTTGGCCTGGGCTGGCGTGTGGAAGGGGTTGCACTGGGCAGTGTGATCGGTGACCTGAGCGCCTTCATGGTGTACGCCCTGAGCGCACTGCGGTTGCTTCGAGGCAAGTTGTCCACACCAGGTCACCTGGTTATCCCCAGTGTTGTCCACTATCTGCACATTGCGTTTCCGCTGTTGATACGTACGTTTACGCTGCTCTTTGCCTTTAACTGGTTCAGTCGCCTGGGGCTGGGGCTGGGCCAGGACTTTGTGGCTGCCAATGCGCTGCTCCTGACGTTCCTGCTGGTTGTGTCCAGCCTCCTGGACGGCTTTGCCAATGCGGCCGAGGGACTGGTGGGGCAGGCTGCTGGCGGCAGACGCCCGCAAGCAGTTCGGCAAGCCATTGTCGCCACCGGAGTCTGGTCACTGGGTGCAGCTATTGTGCTGTCAATCGTCTTCGGACTGCTGCATCCAACCCTGATCGGGTTACTCACCGATCTGCCGCACATTCGCGAACTCGCAATTCAGTACGCCATCTGGATGTACCTGATGCCACTTTACACCTGGTGGGCCTACTGGCTCGATGGCGTGTTTATCGGTCTGCAGTGGGTGCGCGCCATGCGCAACGTGCTGATCATCAGCGTATTCGGCCTTTACTGGCCCCTCAGCCTGTTGCTGCCCGTGGAGTCCAATCACATCATCTGGCTGCTGTTTGCAGGCATGATGATGGCACGCAGTGTGATGATGCTGTCGCTGGTGTGCTATCGCTGGCGACGCCTGGTCTGAGATCCATTGACTGGCCTCAAACCGGTACTGGTTCACAAATATTACATATCTTAACGGGGCAACCCGCGCAGGCGAACCACGGGCAACTATACTGTTACACCTTGATGAATTATTTTGCTTGTGGCCCGACCATGTCTATTACCGACGTCGAATACAGAATACTGGTAGCCGGCAGCTGCGATGAGGCGCGACCGGATCGCGACCGCTTGTACGAGCGTCAGGCGCAGACTCTGGACACCGACGGACAAAGTCTGCAGACCTTTGTTCGGCGCTACCTGGAACAGGTGCCAGTGTCGCTGCGCACGGCCCAGACGTCGGCACGGCAGATGGAGCTGCAGTCATTTATTCTGCCCATCACCCAGGCCATAGAGAACTTCTTCGACCGGCACTGCGAACTGAGTGAGGACGGCGGGCGACTGGCACTGCTTGACCGGGCCTACATAGGACACCGCATGCTGGAAGAGCTTAACGATCATCTGCATGTTCACACCGGCGTCTACATACTGCACCTGGACATGACGGAAGCCAACATGGTGGTGCATACCCTTATTGGTGAGCCTTATGCCACCGAGCTTGACTCCATTGTCAATCAAACCATGAGTTTGCTGGTGGATGGCATGGAACAATTGGATACCGACAACCCGCAGCCAAGCGGCGAAACCCTGGAATCCTTCATGACCCGAAGCGGGTTGCGCCTGCATCTTGCGAGCTGACGGCGCCCTGCACCTGTTCGTCGGAACAGCCCATCACTGGCCTTGCGCTTTATCATCAAGCGCCTAAACTGGCGGCATGAATGAATTCAATTGGCAATGGCACACGGCCGACGGTGAGCCCCGGGGTATCATAGTAATCTGCCATGGCATGGCAGAGCACCACCAGCGCTACCATGATTTCGCTCGCTTTCTTAAGACTCACGGCTGGCATGTCCTGACCTACGATCACCCGGGTCACGGCGCGCAGGCAAAAACGCTGGGCTACTTCGGGCCCTCGGGCTGGAACGCCATGACCGATCGCCTCACCGTGATGCTGGCCCATGCCACCCAGGAGGCCCCTGATCTCCCCGTGTGGATTCTCGGCCACAGCATGGGGTCGTTTCTGGTGCTGGACTACGCCACCACGATGCCACTGCCCGAACAGTGCCGGGGTATTGTACTGATCGGCACCGATTCACCGGCGCTGGGCCCCACCCTGGCCCTGTCACTGATCGGTCGCATGGTGCGCAAGCGCTTTGGGCCCAAGCATGTCAGCCCGCTGCTGCACCGGCTGACATTCGGTGCCTTTAACCGTTCCGTGTCAGAACCCCGGACCGAGTTTGACTGGATATGCAACAACCCGGAGGTAGTAGACAAATACATCGAAGATCCCCTCTGTGGTTTTGGATGCTCGGTGGATCTGTGGTGTGAGTTGAGCCAGGTCCTGCTCCGCCTGCGGCACAACAAGACACTGGCCCGTTTGCCACCGCAGTGCGAGACACTGATATTGTCCGGCGGCCGTGATCCGGTGGGCCGATTTGGCAAGGGTCCCAGAGAACTGACCAGCCGCTTGCGACGTTTCGGTCCGGGGGCAGAGCTGAAACTCTATCCCACGCTAAGACACGAGATTCTTAATGAGTCGGATAAACAGGTGGTCTGGACAGATGTTCAGCGAATGGTTTCGGATTTTACACCGCGCTAGCCGGCTGACCGGCCTGGCGGCTGTCCTCTGCTTCTGTTGGCTGGCGGAATCGGTGAACGCCACGGTCATCAATCTGTCCAATGATCGCAGTCGCTACGATTTGCAGGAGTTCTCAGGCGGCGAGTGGCGTCGTGACTGGACACCCGAGATGGAACACGCAGCTCCGCCAGGCCAATTGTTCGTACCCAACGCCGGCTGGTCGGACGAGATCTTCCACTGGCGTGGGACGCTGAACAACGAAAGCGAGCAGACCAACTGGTTTCTGGTGGTGCGCAACCCCAGTGTTGACTTGTTTCGCGTTTACATTGACCTGCCGGACACCGACCAGTTCATTCAGTTGAGTGATTATCAAGCACCCGGGCAACGGCTGTTCCCCAGTAATCACTTTGTCATCCCCATCCAGATCGAGCCCGACTCACGCCAGACCCTGTACATCACGGCAACCAGTGACGACTGGCAGTTTTACCCGCTGATGCTGGTGGATCAAACCGGCTATCAGACGTTTGCCCAACAGGAAATGCTGGCCATAGGGGCCATAACCGGACTGTTGTTGGCACTGTTCATTTTCAACCTGATACAGACAATGCTCAAGGGCCACTGGTCCTTTGTCTGGGTCGCCATCAGCGCCATCGCCTGGATTCTGCAGCTCTGGTACTGGTATGGCCTGGGCTATCTCTGGATTTGGCCACAATCACCCTGGTTGCAGAATCATCTCTGGTACCTGCTGCTGCCCATAACCGGCCTCAGCCTGCTGGCTTCCGTCATCGCCGCCTTGGGAGCATTTCTCGGCCTCGGGCAGAAAGTCTGGCTCTATGCCTTGTCTCTGGGCGGATTTCTCGGTTTGATGATTTCCCAGCTCATACTCCCCAATGGGCTTTACCTGTCGCTCAACTGGCTGTGGTTTACGCTCATCGGCCTGTGCATGCTTTATTGGCTTAAGGGCTCGGGCGCGCTGATCTCATTGCACGCCCTGTTGCTGGGGTACAGTCTGGTGGCCGGTGTGTTCTTTCTCTACATGGCCTGGTCGCCGGTGCTGCATACTACGGTACTGATGTCACTGGCGCTGTGTTTCATCGCGCTGACCTCCATGCACTCCTTTGTGGTCTACTGGCAGTACAGACGCAACCAGCAGAAAGCCTGGCAAGTCCTGAAGGAGCGCTCCCAGGCCTTTGAAGATGCGGCCTCCAAACGTCGGGCCCTGCTCGACCACTACCGGCTGGCCGCCCGCATGGGCCTGACCTGGCGCAATGCTTTTACCGACAATATCCGCCAAAGGTTCCAATCCATACTCACCTACAACGAACAGTTGCGTCAGACCGTAGTGGCCGACGACCGCCAGACTTTGCTGAAGAAAGTCGCTCAGGCCGGCGAGGAGGGCCAGACCTATCTGGACGATCTGGTCACCATGGAGGAACTGCTCAGTGAAGAGTACCGGATCGACTATGAGCCGATTCAGTTCAATCAATGGTTGCTCCAGTTCGAGGACTGGTTCGAGCAGGCTCAGGTTTCCAGTCAGGTTTTTTTCCGGGCCGTGTTGCAACACGCCGACCTGCCTACCCTGATGGCGCCGTCGGAGGCCTTGCGTACCATTCTCTTCAGGTTTCTGGATAATTCGCTGAAATATACGGACAGCGGTTTCATCAAACTGCTGGTGGACGCGGAGGGACAGACACGCCAGCGCATCAATTGCCGATTTCAAATACGCGATTCGGGGACCGGACTGGCCGACGCCCAGGTGGCGCGAATCCGCCGTTTCTGGGCCGAGGGTACACCGCCGCCCAAGGATGCCGCATCGGAATCGGAGCTGGGTTCCGGCTTTATCATCACCCTGTTACTACTGCGCCAACTCGGTGCTCGATTCGATATCCAGTCGAGCCCGGAGGCCGGAACCAGCATTCGTTTCTGGTTGTGCCTAGACCGCGAACAAGACCACTCCACTCCCCCGGCGGTGGAACACTGGCTGATTGTCGATCCGGCGGCCACACTCTATGACGAAGCCAGACATCAATTGAACGAAGCGGTGGACATACTTTGGGTAAAGAATGGTCAGGTGGCGCAGACGGCGTTGCGCGACGGTGTCTTCGACGTCATTATTCTCAACATGGATGCACCCATGACCGACGGCATAGAGTTTACCCGCCTGTGCAGACGCCGCGAAGACAAAAACCGCAATGCCTGGATTATCGGCACCCACAGTCAGGAGACAGCGGTAACCACTGATCAAAGCTATGCTACCCAGGCGGGTATGAACCAAGTGTCCATCAAGCCTGTGGACGAGGCCGGCCAGAAGGCCTGGATCACTCGTCTGATTCAACAACTGTACCGCAGCTCGGAAAACAACGAGGACGACTAAGCTCAATCTTGCGCACCCACTTTCATAGTCCGAAGAGCTTTCCTATACTGCTTGCTGACAGAACCCGACAGACAGTCAGTACCAAACCAAACCAAGAGGGACTCCCGTGATCATTCGACCCATTCTCAAGGCCGTTGCTGCCTCCTCATTGATGCTGGCCGTTGCCGGTACCACCGCCCAGGCCGATACCGTCGTGGTATCCTCCAAGATCGATACAGAGGGGTCCGTGCTGGGTAATATCATCTATCTTGCCCTGGATGACGCCGGTATCCCCGTGGAAGACCGCATTCAGCTCGGCGCTACCAATATTGTCAGAGACGCCATCATCGCCGGTGAAATCGACATTTATCCGGAATACACCGGCAACGGCGCCTTCTTTTTCGACCAGACGGACAGCCCCGACTGGAACGACGCCACGGCGGGCTATGAACGGGTAAAAGCCCTGGATTATGAAGCCAACAACATCGTCTGGCTCAAGCCTGCCAACGCCAACAACACCTGGGCCATCAGCGTACGGGAAGATCTATCCAGTGAGCACGGTCTGGAAAGCCTGGAAGATCTGGCCGACTACCTCAACGCCGGTGGTGATTTCCGATTCGCTGGCAGTGCCGAATTTGTGGAATCCGAAAGTGCCTTGCCGGCCTTCCAGTCGGCTTACGGCTTTGAGCTGTCATCCGACCAACTGGTGGTCCTGGCCGGCGGCAATACCGCCGCGACCATGAGTGCGGCGGCCCAGCAAACCGATGGCGTCAATGCGGCCATGACCTATGGTACGGACGGCGGTCTCAATGCACTGAACCTGCGCGTACTGACGGATACGCTGGGCGTTCAGCCAGTCTACGAGCCGGCACCCATTATCCGCGAGGCCACACTGGACCAGTACCCGGAAATTGCCGACATTCTCGAGCCCCTGTTTGACGCCATGGACCTGGAGCTGCTGCAGGAAATGAACGGCAATGTGGCTGTGAATGGCGCGGATCCTCGTCAGGTGGCCCGCGACTTTATCAATAGCGTTGCCGACTGAACCACCTCCAGACTGTGCCAATCATTCGCATCAGGCAGGGGAATCACACCAATCGGGTGATTCCCCTGCTCAGTTTTGTCGCCCTGATCGCGCTCTGGTGGCTGGATTTTGCCAGCTATCAGCCCAACCGCATCGCGCCGGGTACCGGCATGGGTATTTTGGAAGGACTGGGCATTGGGTGGACCCTGTTCTATTCCCTGGGCCTGATTACGCTGACCATTATTGGCTGGCACGCCCGCGACCTGACACTCTATGCCGGCCTGGTCATCACCACACTGCTGTTGGTGGCCTTGCCCTTCACCCTGACCACCTTCGCAACCCTGCATATTCCGTCTGACCACCCCTTTGCGCGCACTGGTGTCGGTGTGGGTTTCTGGACGCTGCTGTTTCTGCTCAGCTTGTTGCTGGTGGATGGTCTGCAGCGATTGAGGGCCGGGCCGCTTCTGCGGATCAGCCTGATCTTACTGCTCCTGTTGAGCCTCGCCTTCAACATCATCACCGGCCGCATGGACGAGCTGGCCCTGCTCAAGGAATACGCCAATCGCAGCGACCAGTTCGCCACTGCTTTGCGACATCACCTGTTTCTGGTGGGAGGTGCCGTGGGTACCAGTCTGGTTATCGGCTTTATTCTGGCCATACAGATTCTCAACCGGCCCCAATGGCAAAAACCGGTCATCGGCGTACTGAGTTTCTTCCAGACCATTCCCAGTCTTGCCCTGTTCGGCCTGCTCATTGCCCCGCTGAGTTACCTGTCAGCACAATGGCCCTGGCTGCAGCAGTTCGGCATTCGTGGTATCGGCTGGGCCCCAGCGGTTCTCGCCCTGATCGGATACAGCCTGCTACCCATGGTCCGCAATACCTGGGTGGCACTGGCCGAAGTGCCCGAGCCGGTGCTGGATGCCGCCCGCGGCATGGGCATGAGCCGCCTGCAGAGCTTTGTTCAGGTGCGGCTGCCTCTGGCGCTCCCGGTGATACTGGAGGGGGTACGCATCACCAGTATCCAGGCCATCGGCCTCACTGCAGTGGCGGCACTGATCGGCGCCGGTGGTTTCGGGACCTTTATTTTTCAGGGTCTGGGTCAGGCCGCCAACGAACTGATTCTGCTGGGTGCCATTCCCACCATAGGCCTGGCCCTGCTGGCCGATATGCTGTTTACCGGTCTGGCTGCACTCACACGACGACACGAGGGATCCACGGCATGATTGAACTGATGGGCGTGAGCAAATATTTTGCCGACACGGCGGCGGTAAAGGCTCTGGATCTCACCGTACCCACAGGTACCTTCTGTGTGCTGGTGGGCACCTCCGGTTGCGGCAAATCGACGACGCTGCGAATGATCAACAAACTGCTGCCGCACGATGAGGGCATGATCCGAATCCACGGCCAGGAGATCAACTCGTTCAACGAACAGGCATTGCGCCGACGTATCGGCTACGCCATACAGAATACCGGGCTGTTCCCCCACTGGACAGTAGCCCAGAACATCGGCCTGGTGCCGCGACTGCTGCACTGGGATCGAGCGCGCATTCAGGCCCGTGTCGATGAACTCATGACCTTGCTGGATCTGGACCCCGGGCAGTACTGCAATCAGTACCCCCGGCAATTGTCCGGTGGACAGGCTCAACGCGTAGGCGTGGCCAGGGCCCTGGCCGGTGACCCGGATATCCTTCTCATGGACGAACCCTTCGGCGCTCTGGACCCCATTACCCGGGCCAACCTCCAGGACGAAATGCTGCGCATACAGGCTCATATCCGCAAGACCATTGTGTTTGTGACGCATGACATGGACGAAGCCCTGCGACTGGCCACCCACATTGTAGTAATGGACAAGGGTCAGATTGTGCAGATGGACACACCCGAAGCGCTGCTGCGCCGTCCGGCCAACGCCTATGTAGAGTCGCTGCTGGGCAGCGAGGACAAAGGGTTGAAGCTGGCCGGTATCAAGACCATACAGTCGCTGATACAACCCCTCACACTCAAGGACGCGGACAGCCAGACCGCCCTCGGGGAAGAGGACAGTGTGCGTCTTGCACTGTCGAGAATGATCTGGGCCGGGGTGCAATGTCTTCCGGTATGCAACAAGGCGGGCGAGGCCATCGGTCAGGTGTCGTTGAACGAGCTGGTGCAGGCCGATGATGACGCTCACTAAACGCCAACGAGCCAGGATGCCGGGTGAACTGCAGATGGCACTGGTGCCGCTGGGCTGGATCACGCTGCTGCTTCTGGCCACCTTCGGCATGCACCGGCTGGAAACCGTCTATCGCTGGGTAGCACCCAATCACCGGCAGGTCATTTACCAGCGCGATGAATTCTTCACTCTACTGATGAATCATATGCAGCTGGTAGGACTGTCCGCGCTGGTGGCTACAATCATTGGTGTGGGCACCGGCATTCTGGTAACCCGGTCCTGGGGCCGGGATTTTCTGCCCCTGGTCAGCCAGGTAGCGTCCATCGGTCAGACATTTCCGCCTGTGGCTGTCCTGGCATTGAGTGTCCCCATGCTGGGGTTTGGTGCCGGTCCAGTGATACTGAGCCTGATTCTCTACGGCCTGTTGCCCATTGTGCGCAATACCCTGGCCGGGCTGAACGATGTCGATCCGACGGTTCGGGAAGCCGCACGCGGCATGGGCATGTCCGGCTCGCAGGTCTTGTGGCAGGTGGAAATACCTCTGGCACTCAATGTGATTCTCGCCGGCATTCGCACCTCGGTGACCATCAATATTGCAACTGCGGCCATCGGTTCCACCATTGGCGCACGCACTCTCGGTGACCCCATTATTTCCGGACTGATCAACGGCAATCAGGCCTATACGCTGCAAGGTGCCGTGCTGATCGGTCTGCTGGCAATTTCCGTGGATTCGATCTTCGACTATCTGCAAAAAAGACGCATGAAAGGCTGAGCAGATTCACAATGTATCCAGCCGTGCCAGTCGCTGTGCGGCTGTATCCAGGATGGCCGCCCGCTGTTCCTCCGGCTGTTTGTCCCAATTGGCGTAAACCAGTTTCAGCCGGTGATTGGCTTTCAACTGCTCCCTGTTGCGATCCAGAAATGCCCAGTACAGACTGTTGAACGGGCAACTGTCCGATCCGCTTCGCTGTTTCACGTTATACCGGCAGTGCCGGCAATGATCACCCATACGGTTGATGTATTGACCTGAGGCTGCATAAGGCTTGCTGGCGATCAGGCCCCCATCGGCAAACTGACTCATGCCTCGGGTATTGGGCAACTCCACCCACTCGATGGCGTCGATATAGATACCCAGATACCAGGCATCCACAGCGTCAGGGTCAATACCCGCCAGCAACGCAAAATTGCCTGTCACCATAAGGCGCTGAATGTGGTGAGCATACGCATAGTCCAGCGATTGACCAATGCTCTGTGCCATACAGGCCATGTCAGTGTCACCAGTCCAGTAATAACCTGGCAGGTCGGTGTCGGCAGCCAGAAAATTGCGGTCTGCATACTCCGGCATATGTTTCCAGTACAGCGCCCGGACAAATTCACGCCAACCCAATACCTGGCGGATGAATCCCTCGACCTGAGCCAGACTGATGCGTTCGGGGTTTTTCCGCCATGTGTCTTCGGCCTGTTTTACCACTTCGCCCGGGTGCAGCATCTTGGTGTTCAGACAGAAGGACAGTCGGCTATGGAAAAGGCTCCAGCCGCGATCAGTCAGGGCATCCTGATAGCGCCCGAAATCGGGAAGACAATGCTCGAGAAAATACTGCAACAAATGTCGCCCTTCGTCACGGGACTGGGGCCAGATCAGGTTGGCCGGATCGCAACGGCCCAGAGTGGGAATAGCATGGCGTTGCACCCGCTCGGCAATATCTCTGAGATCATGCTTAAAGGTCAGAGGCTCGGGAATAGTCACGGATTCAGGGAGTTTGTTGCGATTGTCCTGATCAAAATTCCAGCGGCCACCTTCCGGTTCCCCTGACGGGGTCATCAACACATTGTACTGTTTGCGCAAGGCCCGATAGAAGAACTCCATGCGCGAGGTGGGGAATCGATCCCAGGCATCTCGGGGTGTGAGAAAGTGCTCGGTATCAACGGCGGTGACCGATGCAGTCAGCGCGTGCTGCAAAGCTCGCAGTTGCTGATCCAGCCGATATTCATCGGGTAACTGATAGTGCAGGGCAGCAGCATTCTCCTGCGCAACAAGATCGACAAGAAAATGCGTCAGATCACCATAGCCCGCTGTATCATCCAGGGTAAAATACCGTACCTCATGTCCTGCCTCCTCCAGCGCATCCGCGAACCGGCGCATGGCGCCGAAAAATGCCAGTATTTTCTGGATATGGTGTGTTACGTAACGGGCTTCCTGAGCCAACTCTGCGATCACGAATACCACATTGGGATCCGCCTGACGGAACCAACTGTGTCCGGCATTCAACTGATCACCCAGTATCAATTTCAATGTCTTCATTGGCTCGTGTTCCCGTTGTCGACTGATGTCTATCGGCTATGTTGCGCTCATCAGTAAACGGGGGAACCGCAAATTCGGATCAGTTGCCTGCGCTCCTTTGTGCTGTCTCTGTGGATTATCGGTCTCGAGCTGTGCTAGGTTTCCCAAGCCTGAGCACTACAACAACCAATAAAGGATGATCCAATGGAAAGCTCAATTGTGTCGGCAGTCATACTGCCCTTGTCCCTCTTTATCGTCATGGCCGGAATTGGCCTGAGTCTGAAAGTGGATGATTTTGCCAACGTCATAAAATATCCCAGAACCGTTATTACCGGGCTGTGTGGTCAGCTCATATTGCTGCCCCTGATCGCTCTGGTCATGATCTGGCTAATCCCGTTTACTACGCCCCTTGTAGCCGCCGGGTTTCTGATCATTGCGTTGGCACCAGGTGGCGCGACCTCCAATCTGTTCACCTTTCTCGCCAAGGGTGAGGTTGCTGCCAGCATCAGTCTGACAGCCGTCATCAGTCTCGTTACACCTTTTACCATTCCCATTCTTGCGGCCTGGTTTCTTAACGTCATCGACCCGGGTCAGATCGAGTTGCCCATCGGTCAGACCGTTGTGCAGCTGGTGGCCATTACCTTTGTCCCCGTGACACTGGGTATGGTGATTCGTCGCTATGCCACCCGAATTGCCCGCAAGATGCAGACACCCGTGCAGATATTCAGCCTGGTGACACTTTTTATCATCATCGCCGGACTTATGGTGGAAAACTGGAGCGTCTTTGTCGACAACTTTGCCACCATGGCACCCTGGGTGACTTTGCTGGTTGCCATCGCCTTTGCCGGGGGTTACACACTCGCCCGCATTGCCGGTGTCACTGAGGCCGGGCGACGTACCCTGAGTTTCGAAATCGGTCTGCAAAACGGTACCACCGCGCTCCTGGTGACGGCGACCATTCTGCAGATTCCCGAGACCACCATCGCCCCGATGTTCTATTCCATCGTGATGTTCATCTTTGCCGGGGCAGCATTGCTTGTGTTCAGGAGAATGGGTACACCAGCGACCAGTGAGGTTGCCAGAGAAGAGGCGGCCAAGGTTTAGGAACAGTCTGCCAGGAGGGGTTGCCGGTGCCCGAGGCAACCTCCTCCCTACCTTGTTGTTATTTGCCGATGCAGAAGGAACTGAAAATGCGGCCCAGAAGGTCATCGGAAGAAAATTCACCAGTGATCTCGTTGAGAGCCAGCTGCGCCAGACGCAGGTCTTCTGCCACCAATTCGCCAGCTGCGGCACCTTCCAACTGGTCATGGGCCGAATCCAGATAACCGGCGGCCTGATTCAGCGCCTCCAGATGACGACGTCGAGCGATAAATCCGCTTTCCGTGATGCTGTCGTAGCCCATGGTGGTTTTCAGATAATCCCGTAATGCTTCCAGGCCCGAGTTTTTCCCGGCGCTGAGCGTTACCGAAGGCGGTGTACCGGTCTGAAATCCCTCGGCCTCACCACTGAGATCCGCCTTGTTGCGTACGATCAATACCGGGAGTCCATCCGGCAACCGGCGCATCAGGGCCGCCTGCTCGTCCAGCGCCTGCTGGTTGGTGCTGTCCTGACTGTCCACCACCAGAAGGATGAGATCGGCGTCCTCGATATGAGCCCAGGCCCGTTCGATGCCGATTTTCTCGACCTTGTCCATCGTTTCCCGAAGCCCAGCTGTATCAATCACATGCAAGGGCAGCCCATCAATCTGGATGGATTCCTTGAGGCTGTCACGGGTCGTCCCAGCCACCTCGGTAACAATGGCCGATTCACTGCCGGACATTGCATTCAATAAGCTGGACTTGCCCGCGTTCGGGCGTCCGGCAATAACCACTGTCATGCCTTCCTGCAGCAGTGTTCCGCGCTGAGCGGATTGCTGAGTGGCAGACAGTCGAGAGCGCAAGGCCTGCAGTTCGCCGGCCACGTGACCATCGGATAGAAAATCGATTTCCTCTTCGGGGAAATCAATGGCGGCTTCCACATAGATCCGCAACTGGATGCAGGCTTCGCTCAGTTCACTGACTGCTCGGGAAAAGTCTCCCTGCATGGACCGAACAGCGCTGCGAGCCGCCTGTTCAGAGGAGGCAGCGATCAGGTCTGCAATGGCTTCGGCCTGGGCCAGATCGAGTTTGTCATTGAGGAAGGCCCGCTCACTGAACTCGCCCGGTCGGGCCAGACGGACACCCTGACTGACCAGGGTCTTGAGCAGGATATCCATGATAACCGGACCACCATGACCCTGTAATTCAAGGACATCTTCGCCGGTAAAGGAATGAGGATTGGGAAAAAACAGCGCCAGGCCTTCATCAACAATCTGGCCGGATTCATCGTGGAAGGGACCATAGTGCGCATAGCGGGGAGTCAGTGTGCGTCCGGTAATCCGTTCCGCCAGCGCTTTGCTGGCCGGACCGGATACCCGGATAATCCCCACACCGCCCCGACCGGGCGGTGTGGCGACTGCACAAATAGTGTCCTGAGTGGCTGACGTCATCGGCGCGAACCTCAGTCGTCACCCTCTTTTTCTTTTTCCTTCGCCGCTGCCGCAGCCTTGCGGTCATCTTCACGCAGGACACGCCAGTTGATGTACTGCTGTTGAGCGATAGACAAACTGTTGTTCACTACCCAGTACAGAACCAGACCGGCCGGGAACATCAGGAAGAAGGCCGTGAAACCGATGGGCAGGAATTTCATCACCTTGGCCTGCATCGGATCCTGGGGCTGGGCACCCAGTTTCATCTGCAGGAACATACTGGCGCCGAAAATAAGCGGCAGAATGAACAGCGGATCCCGGGATGACAGGTCTTCAATCCAGAAGATGAAGGGTGAATGCCGCAGCTCCACGCTTTCCATGAATACCCAGTAGAGGGCAATGAACACCGGCATCTGGACCAGCATGGGCAGACAACCACCCATGGGATTGATCTTTTCCTTCTTGTACAGCTTCATGGTTTCCTGAGCCATCTTCTGGCGATCATCACCATAGAGCTCTTTCAACTGCTGCATCTTGGGCGCAAATTTGCGCATTTTCGCCATCGAGCGATAAGCTTTCGCACTCAGCGGGAAGAATACTGTCTTGACTACCAGGGTCAGCAACACAATGGTCCAACCCCAGTTACCCACATAGGAATGGATAAAGGTCATCAGCAGGAACAGTGGCTGAGCAGCCCACCAGAGCCAGCCGAAATCCACCGTCAGGGACAGGTGCTCGGCCAGTTCATTCAGACGATCCTGTTTCTTCGGTCCTACATAGAGTGTGGTTTCCCAGGTACCAGTGCTGTCAGGCGCAACAGTCTGAGACGGAGAAGTATAACCGGCGTAATAAAGGCCGTTGTTTTCCCGCGCATAAAAACCGTGGGTTGTGTTCTGTGAGGGTACCCAGGCACTGACGAAGTAATGCTGAAGAAAGGCTATCCAGCCACCGTGCAGGGTGTGCCTGTGGTCACCGCGATCCATGTCGCGGAAACGAATCTTGTTGTAGCGATCGTCTTCCTGGGTTGTGGCAATCCCCAGATAGGACGACATGGCAAAACCCGTACCTTCAGCAGTATCCGGGCTGCGGTCACGACGCAGTTGACCGTACTGGGTGAACTGCACCGGCTCTGCGCTGTTGTTCTGAACCTCGAACTCGACCCGGATGGCGTAATCACCCCTGGGAAAAACGTAGGTTTTTACCAGTTCGGTACCATCATCCAGCGTTTGCCGCAGAGGCACTCGCAGGGCGTCTTCGTTGTGATCCAGAGTGAACTGGTCATGATCCGCTACGAATCGGCCCTGACGGGTGATGTCCTGATTGTTCCGGCTGAGCAGACCACTTTGAGCGATGTAGTTGCGATCCAGATTCTGTTCCAGAATGCGCAGCGGCGTGGGGTCATCGGTGGAAACGTGATAATCCTTCAGGGCCACTTCAATCAGATCACCCGTGGTCAGGTTGATCTCTGCGGTCACCACATCCGTTTCCACACGTACAGTGGCGGATGGATCCTGAACCTGATCAACCTGAGGTACCTCGGCAGAGGAAGGATCGGAATCAAGCGCTTCACCGTCGTGAAACTCCGGCAGCACATCCTCTGATTGATCACTGCTTGCGGCTGAGGGGTCTGCGGAAGCCTGGCCTGATGTATCTGCAGTCGGGGCAGAAGAGCTCGACCGGCTGGAGGATTCAAAGTCAGACCACTGGAGCACCAGAAGGTAGCTGACGATGGCTAGACCAACAATGGGGAGCGCGCGTCGCCAATCCATGTGTGTACCTATCAAGAAACGTTTAAAATCAGGGCCGTTATGCTACCGACCAGTCGTGTCTCTGCCTAGCCATTCATTGCGCTGAATGACGTTTTTTCAGCTTTCTGAACAGATAACGCGTTGCCTGGTGCAGGGTCTGGCGATCAAGGTCATGTGCGCCTTTTTTGGCCATGACAATAATGTCCAGCTGAGGGTAGGCGGATTCCAGGTGCCGGAACTCTTCACGCACAATACGCTTGATTCGATTCCGGTCGACGGCCTTTTTTACCTGCTTGCGTGCGATGATAAAGCCAAGACGGGGCCCGGTCTGAGAAGAGGAAAAGCTGGCCAGGAAAAAGAGTTCTCCCGTACCAGCCCGAACAGTCACCTGGTCAAACACCTGCTTGAAATCCGTGGACGTCAGGAGTCTGTGCTCACGCGGAAAGGTATTCAATCCGTTCTGTTGGTCCGGGCTCTGACCATCAGTCAACACACAGGCCTCAGACGCAGAGTGCTTTACGACCCTTCGCCCGACGGGCAGACAGAATCTTGCGACCGTTCTTGGTTGCCATGCGTGCACGGAAACCGTGAGTGCGTTTGCGTTTCAGAACACTGGGTTGAAATGTTCTTTTCATAATCAGTTCTCGCTGCGGTTGGTGAGTCGCCTGTCGGTTCACAGACGCCTGAAATTGGTTGAGCGCGGATTCTAGCTGAACAGCGAGTGATTCACAATAGGTTGAAGCCTGATCAACCCGGGCGTTAATCAATCTCTCATGTATATTATGTATTGTATGAAGAGAGTTTAGTTGTGATAGTGATTATTAGGCAACCCATTTTCTGTGGATATGTTATCTAACCTCTTGAAAAAAAAGAATTTTATTCTTTGGCGATCCTGGTGATAACCGGCAGTTTCAGTGGGTATTGCCGGTGGAAAGACGGTGCATAAAAAGGCATACTGTCCACAGTCCGTTCATGCACAGAGTTGTCCCGGCGTTATCCATGGACTTGTGCGCAGCCAGTGCACAGGTTTATACAGCCTGAGAGTCCGGGTTTTTACATTTCTACGCCGCGTCAGTATCGATTTTGGGGGTTAACTTGGCACAAGGAATTTGGGAGGTTTGTCTGGCGGTGCTTGAAACCGAGCTGGCGCCTCAGCAATACAACACCTGGATTCGACGTCTGGCGGTTAATGAAGAACCTGAGCGACTTGTATTGGCGGCACCCAACCGTTTTGTCAGCGATTGGGTCCGGGACAAGTATCTCGATCGTATCACGCAGTTGGCCAAAGAGGTGAGTGAAGAACCTTCTTTGCGAGTAGAAATAGAAATCGGTTCACCTGTGGCGAACAATACGCACCAGGCGCCAGAAAGCGATCCAGGCTCAGCGGCAACTGCAAGCGCTGATGTAACGAGTCGCAGCGAGTCGGCCGTGACCGCCTCTCTGGCCAAGGCTGCAGATCCGATGCCTGCCAGTGGCAAGGAGACCCAGGACCGTCGCCAGGGTGATACCAAGGTGCGGGTCGAAGGGGGCCTAAGACATCACAGTTTTCTCAACCCGGGGTTTACCTTTGGCAGTTTTGTCGAAGGCAAATCCAATCAGCTGGCTTTGGCCGCGTCCCGTCAGGTAGCGGCCAACGAAGGCGGTGGCTACAATCCCCTCTTTATATACGGTGGCGTAGGGTTGGGTAAGACCCACCTCATGCATGCGATCGGGAACGAGGTGGTTCAGCGCAACCAGAATGCACGTGTGCTCTATATTCATTCCGAACGGTTCGTCGCCGATATGGTCAAGGCGTTGCAACAGGGTGCCATGCCCGATTTCAAGCGCTTTTATCGCAACCTCGATGCGCTTCTTATCGACGACATTCAGTTTTTTTCCGGCAAGGATCGTACGCAGGAAGAGTTCTTCCATACGTTTAATGCCTTGCTGGAGGGTAATCAGCAGGTCATTCTTACCTGTGATCGTTTTCCCAAGGAAATCAACGGTCTGGAAGATCGTCTTAAATCGCGGTTTTCCTGGGGGCTCACCGTGGCTGTGGAACCGCCGGATCTGGAAACCCGTGTTGCCATTCTGAAGAAGAAGGCCGAGAAGGAACGGGTACGCCTGTCCGATGAAGCAGCTTTCTTTATTGCCCAGAAGATTCAGTCCAATGTGCGGGAACTGGAAGGGGCGTTGAAGCGTGTTATCGCCAGTGCGCAGTTTACTCGCAGTCGGATTACACTGGGCTTTATAAAGGATACACTGAAGGATCTGTTGGCGGCGCAGGAAAAGCAGATCTCCATCGATAACATTCAGCGCACGGTAGCAGAATATTTCAACATCAAGATCTCCGATCTTATTTCCAAGCGTCGCAGTCGGTCTGTGGCGCGGCCGCGGCAGGTCGCCATGGCCTTGGCCAAGGAACTGACCTCCTACAGTCTGCCGGAGATTGGAAAGGCATTCGGTGGTCGTGACCACACCACGGTGCTGCATGCCTGTCGCAAAGTGAAAGAGTTACTGGAAACTTCTTCGGATCTACGGGAAAATTACGCCAAAATTCACAGGTCGTTGACCAGCTAATCGGTAAAGAGAAAGGACCATGAATCTACAAGTATCACGCGAAGCCCTGTTAAAGCCGCTGCAATTTGTGGTCGGCGTCGTGGAAAAGCGTAACACGCTGGCTATTCTCGCCAACGTGCTTCTGGAAACGGACGGCGATACGCTGGTGCTGACAGGGACGGATCTGGAAGTTGAACTGGTGGCTCGTGTACATCTTGATGTTCCGGCCGATCAATGGAAAGTCACCCTGCCGGCCAAGAAGCTCCTGGACCTGTGCAAGTCTTTACCGAGCGAGTCACAGCTGCAGTTTTCTCAGGAAGGGGATCGGGTCCTGCTTACCAGCGGCCGCAGCCGTTATTCGCTGTCGAGCCTGCCGGCGGAAGAATTCCCCAATATTCAAATTGATGAGGACGCTACAGAACTGGTGATGTCCCAAAGCGGTCTGCTCAAAGTGATCGAAGCGACCACCTTCGCCATGGCGGTGCAGGATGTGCGGTACTATCTGAACGGCATGTTGCTGGAGCTCAAGGATAAGCAACTGCGCACTGTGGCGACAGACGGCCACCGGCTTGCCATGGCGGCAGTGCCCTTTGATTCGGGTTCCCCGGCGGCGACGCAGGTGATCGTGCCGCGCAAGGGTGTACTGGAGATGCAGCGCATACTGGAAGATATTGACGCCCCGGTGAACCTGTCCCTATCCGCCAATCATTTGCGCGTGACAGTGGCCAGTTATACCTTCACCACCAAGTTGGTTGACGGCAAATTCCCGGATTATGAGCGCGTCATACCCAGAGGCGGCGACAAGGAGATAGTAGCTGACAAGGAAAGTTTCCGTGCTGTCTTGTCACGAGCGTCCATACTGTCGAATGAAAAATATCGCGGTGTCCGTCTCACGGTTACCGACGGCAACGTGCAAATTCTGGCAAACAACCCGGAACAGGAAGAGGCAGAAGAAAATCTGTCCGTGGATTATCAGGGTGAAACGCTGGAAGTGGGCTTCAATGTCACCTATCTGATTGATGTCCTGAGTACCATCAAGGGTGAGCAGGTAATGATCAAGGCGTCGGACTCCAACAGCAGTGCCCTGTTAAGGGACTTCGACGACGATGCCGCGCTGTATGTTGTCATGCCCATGCGGCTGTGAGGATCAGGTCTTGATGTGCCCTGGTCCCTATTGTGAGTGTTGTCTCCTTCCATGAACCTCACCCGGCTGCGTATTACGGATTTTCGCAATATACGTCAGGCTGCCTGCGTACCCGGCCCGGATTTCAATCTCGTACTGGGTGACAACGGGTCGGGTAAGACCTCTCTGTTGGAAGTCATCTATACCCTGGGTATGGGCAAGAGTTTCCGTGTTGCCCAGAACCGTCCATTGATTGGTGTCGGGGCCGACAGGTTGGCCCTGTACGCAGAACTGTCCCCTGGTTCGATCGCCATCGGCATGGAAAAATCCCTGAGTGGTTCCAATCATATCGTCCTCAATGGTGACCGGATTCACTCTGCCAGTCAGTTGGCCACTGTATTACCGGTACAGCAGATTTCCCTCTACGATTTTCAGTTGTTCGAAGGTGGTCCCAGGGTGAGACGACGGTTTCTGGACTGGGGCGTGTTCCACGTGGAACAGGGAGCCGCCGGGGACCTTTTTCGTCGGTTCGATCGTGCAATAAAACAACGCAATACTGTCCTCAAATCTGGTAAAATGTCGGCGTCGGAACGTCAGGCCTGGGACCAGGAATACTTCAAGGCGTCCCTGGCACTGGACAGGCTGCGCAAGCATTACATAGAGGCTCTCATGGCAGCTTACAGCACGCTTTGTGAGGAGTCTCTGGATCTGTCTTTCGGTCAGGCGCTGAAGATCGAGTACAGCCCGGGCTGGGACCAGAAACAGTCTCTCGAAGAGGCGGTCAATCGACCTGGAAACAGGGAGCGCGAGCGTCGCACAGGGACCACTCAGTTGGGACCTCATCGTGCGGATCTGAATATGACCTGGCAGGGTTTGCCGGCACGGGACATGTTGTCTCGAGGGCAGATGAAAGTGCTGGGCCATGCGTTGAAGTTGGCGCAGATCCGGTGCCTTGTGTCCGAGGGCAGCCAGCAGTTGCCGGTTATACTTCTGGATGACCTTGCAGCCGAGCTGGACCGTAAGCATCTGACCGAGCTCTTGGCCCTGGTCAGGACATTTAAAACACAGGTTTTTCTCACTGCGCTGGATCAGCATCAGCTGCCGCCAGTGTCAGAGTGGTTAAAAGATGCCGACATTCAGGCTTTCCATATTCAGGATGGCCAGTTGGCAAATATTTCGTTACAGGAGTGATCGATGTCAGATACATACGATTCATCGAGTATCAAGGTTCTGAAAGGTCTGGACGCGGTCCGCAAGCGTCCGGGCATGTACATCGGCGATACCGATGATGGAACCGGTCTGCATCACATGGTGTTTGAGGTGGTGGACAATTCAATCGACGAGGCCCTGGCAGGGCATTGCACGGAGATCCAGGTCACCATCCACCCGGACGAGTCCGTATCGGTGACGGACGACGGCCGCGGCATTCCCGTGGACGCCCACGAAGAGGGCAAGTCCGCTGCTGAAGTCATCATGACGGTCCTCCACGCAGGCGGCAAGTTTGACGAGAACAGCTATAAAGTATCCGGCGGTTTGCACGGTGTGGGTATCTCGGTGGTAAACGCACTCTCCAGAGAGGTGATACTCACCATCTGGCGTGATGGATTCAAGTACCAGCAGACCTATCATCATGGTGTGCCGGATACAGCGCTTGAGCGCCTTGAAGCCACGGATCAGTCGGGTACCCGCATTCACTTCCGGCCCTCGGGCGAAACTTTCACCAATATCGAATTCCATTACGATATTCTGGCTAAACGGTTGCGCGAACTGTCGTTCCTTAACCGGGGTGTGTCCATTCGTATCAAGGACGAACGCAGCGGCCAGGAGGATCACTTTCATTACGATGGTGGTCTTCGATCCTTTGTGGATTACCTCAACAAGAACAAGTCGACCCTGAACAAGACCTATCACCTGGACATCCAGCGTGAAGACGGCATTGGGGTAGAGGTGGCCATGCAATGGAATGACAGCTACCAGGAACAGATTCTGTGTTACACCAACAATATTCCGCAGCGTGATGGCGGTGCCCACTTGGCCGGGTTCCGCGCGGCCATTACCCGGTGTCTCAACAACTACATTCAGCAGGAAAACCTGCAGAAAAAACAGAAAGTGGCAACGACCGGGGATGACGCTCGGGAAGGGCTGACGGCCATTATTTCCGTTAAGGTTCCGGACCCCAAGTTCAGCTCCCAGACCAAGGACAAGCTGGTTTCCAGTGAAGTGAAGACGGCCGTTGAACAGGAACTGGGACAGAACTTCGGCGACTACCTGCTGGAGAACCCCAATGAGGCCAAGCAGGTTGTACAGAAAATGATAGACGCGGCCCGGGCCCGGGACGCCGCCCGCAAGGCTCGTGACATGACTCGCCGAAAAGGCGCCCTGGACATTGCCGGGCTACCTGGGAAACTGGCGGACTGCCAGGAGAAAGATCCCGCTCTGTCCGAACTGTATCTGGTGGAGGGTGATTCCGCCGGTGGTAGCGCCAAGCAGGGTCGAGATCGCAAGACCCAGGCAATTCTGCCTCTCAAGGGCAAGATTCTGAATGTGGAGAAATCCCGTTTCGACAAGATGCTGTCGTCTGCGGAAGTGGGTACGCTTATCACTGCTCTGGGCTGCGGCATTGGCCGGGAAGAGTTCAATATTGACAAGTTGCGTTATCACAGCATCATCATCATGACGGATGCCGACGTGGACGGCTCCCACATCAGAACCCTGTTGCTCACCTTCTTCTTCCGTCAGATGCCCGAGTTGATCGAGCAAGGCTATATCTACATTGCTCAACCGCCCCTCTACAAGGTCAAGAAAGGCAAGCAGGAGCACTACATCAAAGATGATGAATCCCTGAACCTCTATCTGACCCAGGTCGCGATCGACGGAGCAGAACTTATCCCCGAAGAGGGCGCGCCGCCCATTGTGGGCGAGCAACTTGAAAAGCTTATTCTGCAATATCAGACCGTGATGAATGCCATCAGTCGGCTGGGCCGGGTGTATCCGGAAGCGGTGCTGGAAAATCTTCTGTACCTGCCTACGGTTGACCGCGAACTCATGCGCAGCGAAGGCGAAATGGGTCAGTGGGCCGAACAGATGGACGGTTTGTTGCAGCAGTACAATACCAGCACCCGGGTGTACACCGCGGATGTGCTTAAGAACGAGGAAAGTGGTCTGTTCTCTCCCCGGGTACGCACGTTACAGCATGGCCTGGAGCAGTCCTACACGCTCACGCCCGAGTTCTTCGAGTCCGAAGACTATATACGGATCAACAATCTGGGCAAGGTAATGACGGACCTGTTTTCCGACGGTGCGACCATCTACCGGGGCAACAAGCAGTTGAGTACCGAGCGGATGGCCGAAATGATGACCTGGCTTATGAACGAGGCCCAGCGCGGCTACAATATTCAGCGCTACAAGGGGCTGGGTGAAATGAATCCGGAGCAGCTCTGGGAAACTACCATGGATCCCGAGTCCCGGCGCATGCTGCAAGTGTCGATCAAGGATGCGATTGCTGCCGACCAGATATTCACCACCCTCATGGGGGACGACGTTGAACCACGTCGTGAGTTCATTCAACAGAATGCGTTGCTGGTCGAGAATCTGGACTACTGATACAGCACCACCCTCTGCTCAGGCACAATGCCTGCTGACTGATCCGGTCACAGGCATTGTGCCGAGTGTTCCACGTGGAACACAGCTTCGATTAACAACCACAAGGTCCCGATATGAACGCGCTTGCTCGTACGCTGGCATTCTATCTACTGTTTTATGGTCCCTTTACCATTGTCTGGGCAACTTTCTCCGGGCTGATTGCCCGTGTATTGCCCAGACGGTGGCGGTATACCTTTATCATCCTCACCTGGTCCAGAGTGGCGCTGTGGTCAGCACGCCATGTGCTGGGCATACGCTGGGAGGTGAAGGGCCTTGAGCATATCCCGGAAAATCAAGCGGTGGTTATTGTGGCGAACCACCAGAGTGCCTGGGAAACCTTCTTTTTGCAGGTACTGATCAATCCCCAGAGTCAGGTAATCAAGCAGTCGCTGCTCAAGATTCCGTTTTTCGGGTGGACTTATGCCATGACGCGGCCTATCGCCATCAATCGCGCGGACAAACGGTCAGCCGTTCAGGAATTGGTGGATCAGGGCAATCAGCGTCTTGCGTCGGGTACGCACGTATTGATTTTTCCTGAAGGGACAAGACGCCCGCCGGGTGATCCCGGGCCGTTCTCGCGAAGTGCAGCGCTACTGGCGAAGCAGAGTGGTGTGCCCATTATACCCATCAGCCACAATGCCGGTGAGTTCTGGTCACGATCCCTCTTCAGCATCAAGAAAGCCGGGACCGTTCAGGTTGTGATCCATTCGCCGGTCTGGGTGGACAAGCGTAGAACGGCGGACGTTATGTCCGATGTTGAACAACAAATCTATTCCAGCCAAGCACCGTCTGGAGTTGCCGATTGAGGCAACGGAGTTATCCAGCGTAATCCCGTAATCTTTTGTCTGTGGCTAGTAGGTTAGAACGCAGGGACGTGTTCCACGTGGAACACGTCCCTTATTAAACCGGGTGTCATGTGTGGGGTGAGGCTCGTGTCGGCCCCCACAGGGGCCGCCAGAAAGAAGGTACCAACGACCTGGCCTTCAGAGTTGCAACAGGGAAATGTCCGCAATGTTCAGGAAGAGCGTGCGAATCCGCCGCAGCAGGCTGAGCCGCTGAGACCTCAGTTCCTTGTTGTCGGCCATGACCATCACGTCGTCGAAAAACCCGTCCAGAGGCTCCCTCAGTTCGCTCAGCAGGCTCAGGGCGCCCTTGTAGTCCCGAGCTTCAACACAGGCCGACACCTGGCTCTCCAGCCCGTTCAGGGAGTTGAGCAAGGTCTGCTCTGCCGGCTCTGTGAGCCGACCCAGGTCACTGTCAGTACCTTCTGCGCCATCGGCCTTGGACAGGAGATTGGCTACCCGCTTGTTGGCCGCTGACAGACTTTCTGCCGCCGGACTGTCCTTGAAGGCATTCACACCCTCTACTCGCTGCTTGATGTCCAGTGGTTGCGTCAGGCCCAACGCATTGACGGACAGGAACACGTCCGGTGTAATGCCGGCATCCTGAAGTAGGGCCCGCATCCGGTCCAATGCATAGGATTGCGCATCATCCAGCGCTGCGCCTGGCTCCTTGAAGGTGTTGTCCGGATACTGTCGCTGGGCCAGGGTCAACAGGCTGCGCAGGTCCAGGTCCAGATCGTTTTCCATGAGAATCCGCAAGATGCCCAATGAGGCCCGGCGCAGAGCAAAGGGATCCTTAGTGCCAGTGGGCTTCTGTCCGATGCCGAAAATCCCGACCAGGGTGTCCAGTCGGTCAGCCAGGGCTACTGCTGAGCCCTCCGGCGTCTCTGGCAGGGTATCGCCGGCAAATCCGGGCTTGTACTGATCCCGGATAGTCAGAGCGACGGCATCGCCTTCGCCGTCCTTGCGTGCATAGTAGAAGCCGGCCAGGCCCTGAAGGTCATCAAATTCACCCACCAGGTCTGTAACCAGGTCTGTTTTGGCGAGAAGACCGCCGCGCTCCGCCACACCGGCGTCGGCACCGATGTCTCGGGCAATTTCGGCGGCCAGGCGGGCTATCCTGCGGCTCTTGTCCCCGATGCTGCCTAGTTGTTTCTGGAAAACGACCTGGTCCAGCTGGCCCAGACGGTCAGCAAGGGACACCTTTTGATCATTTTCCCAGAAAAAGGCTGCATCGGAGAGCCGTGGCCGGATGACTTTTTCGTTGCCGCTGATGACGGCCTGGGGATCACGACTCTCCAGGTTGGCCACAAAGAAGAACCGATTGATCAGCTGTCCGTCATGATCAGTGGCGGCAAAGTACTTCTGATGCTCCTGCATGGAGGAAATCAGCGCTTCGGGGGGAACATCCAGAAACCGTTGTTCGAACTCACCGGACAAAACCACGGGCCACTCGTTGAGGCTGGTGACTTCTTCCACAAGGTCGTCGGGGGCCACCGGTACTACATCATGGTGTTCAGCGAGTTTGCGCAGTTCGGTTTCAATAAAGGCTTTGCGCTGGGTAAAGTCCGCCATGACCCAGCCTTCCTGTTTAAGCGTGGCTGCATAAGCGGCGGGCCGGGGAATGCGCAGTGCATCGGGTGCATGTATGCGATGGCCGTAACTGAGGTCTTCTGCGGTCAAACCGAAGGCTTCCAGAGGCATGACCTGGTCACCCCGGAGGGACAGCAGCCATTTGACCGGGCGCACGAATTCATACCGGTTGGCGCCCCAACGCATGCGCTTGGCAATGGGCAGGCGGCCCAGCGCGCCGACAATGATGTCGGGCAGCAAGGCGGTCGCGGCCTTGCCCGGCTCAACCCCCTGATAGACCAGGTATTCACCCTTGTCCGTGTCCAGTGTCTGCAATTGATCGACGTTCACCCCGCAGGACCGGGCAAAGCCTTCGGCGGCCCGCGTAGGTTTGCCATCACCGTCAAAGGCGGCCTTGAGCGCCGGGCCTCGCTTGTCGAAGGGCCGATCGGCCTGGTGGTCCTGAATCTCTTCAATGAACACGGCAAGGCGACGGGGTGCGGCAAAGCCCTTGACCGGACCATGTGCCAGACCGGCTTCTTCCAGACCGAGCACGGTTTCCCGCACCAGTGCATCGGACAGCGCCTTCAGCGTCTTGGGGGGCAGCTCTTCGGTGCCCAGTTCAAACAGGAAATCCTGTGCACTCATTGATTCTGCTCCTCTTGTTTCAGTTGCGTCTTGATCGCCGCCGAGGCCATGGGGAAGCCCTGTGCTTCACGAGAGGCGTAATAGGCCTCCGCCACTGCCCGTGACAGGGCACGAATGCGAAGAATGTAGCCCTGACGTTCAGTGACCGAGATAGCATGCCGGGCATCCAGCAGATTGAAGGTATGACCGGCCTTGAGGATCTGTTCATAGGCCGGCAGAGGAAGATTGGCCTCTATCAGCCGCTGGCTGGCAGCCTCGTGCTCCTCGAAGGCTGCAAAAAGCGCTTCCACATTGGCGTGCTCAAAGTTGTAGGTGGATTGCTCGATTTCGTTCTGCAGATACACATCGCCATAGGTCACCACCGAGCCGTCGGGGCTGCGTGCCCATACGAGGTCGTACACGTTGTCCACTTCCTGAATGTACATGGCCAGGCGCTCCAGGCCATAGGTAATCTCGCCGGTGACGGGAAAGCATTCGAGCCCACCCACCTGCTGGAAATAGGTAAATTGGGTGATTTCCATGCCATTCAGCCAGACTTCCCAGCCCAGACCCCAGGCACCCAGTGTGGGGTTTTCCCAGTTGTCTTCCACAAAGCGGATGTCCTGGACTTCCGGATCGATCCCCATGGCTTTCAGGGAGCCGAGATAGAGGTCCTGAATGTTGTCGGGGGACGGCTTGAGAATGACCTGATACTGGTAATAGTGTTGCAGGCGATTGGGGTTCTCGCCATAGCGACCGTCTGTCGGGCGCCGACTGGGCTGCACATAGGCACAATGCCAGTCTTCCGGGCCGATGGCACGGAGAAATGTGGCCGGGTGAGAGGTACCAGCGCCGACCTCCATATCCAGAGGCTGGAGCATGACGCATCCCTGGGCAGACCAGTACTGCTGCAGGGTCAGAATAAGCTCTTGAAATGGCGGTTTGGACACAGGTGGTCACCTTTTTACGTACGGGTATTCCCGGATTCGCTAGGGCCCGGGCCCTAGCGCGTATCGGGAACGTCACCCTGCGGATTGCAAGTAGAGGCGCATTATAAACGGGGGGAGGGTGATTGCCTACCGACGCCAGAACATCGGGCTGAGAATGATGATCAGGGTGAAAATTTCCAGGCGGCCCATAAGCATGCCCAGACAGAGCAGCCACTTGGACAGATCGGGAATGGCCCCGTAGTTGGCAGCCACGTCCCCCATCCCGGGTCCCAGGTTGTTCATTGAGCTGCCTACGGCCGACCAGGCGGTGACAAAATCCAGCCCCGTGGCCATCATGGCGACAAGGAGACAGAGAAAGACAAAGACATAGACCGAGAAATAGCCCCAGACGGCATTGAGTACCCGGTCCGGCACTTCGGAATGTCCGACCTTGACGGGGAATATGCCGTTGGGATGGATCAGCCGTTTTACCTCCCGCACCCCCTGTTTCCAGAGCAGCAGAATGCGAATGGATTTCATGCCGCCGGCCGTGGAGCCGGCGCAACCGCCCAGAAAAGAGGCCATGAAGACCAGAAACGGCAGAAACAGTGGCCAGTGCGCAAAGCCGGTACTGGCATAGCCCGTGGTCGTCATGATGGAGGTGGCCTCGAACGCACCCACGCGCAGGGCGTGCCACCCGGACTCGGTGCCGGTGAGATACAGCCCGACGGACGTCACCAGCATAAGCCCGACAATCAATACCACAAAGAAGCGGTATTCCGGATCGCGCACATAGCTGCCCACACTGCGAGTCCTGAGAGCCACGAAATGCAGACCGAAGTTCGCTGCAGCCAGAATCATGAAGAGGATACCAATGGATTCAATGACGGCGCTGTCGAAATGCCCAATACTGGCGTCGTAGGTGGAAAAGCCGCCAATGGCCACCGTGCTGAAAGAATGCCCGATGGCGTCGAAGAGACTCATGCCCGCTGCCCAGTAACCCAGGGCACAGGCCACGGTGAGGCCGACATAGATGTACCAGAGCGATTTGGCAGTCTCGGCAATGCGCGGGGCCAGTTTGTTGTCCTTCATGGGCCCGGACATCTCCGCCCGATACAGTTGCATGCCGCCCACCCCCAGCATGGGCAGAATGGCCACCGCCAACACGATGATCCCCATGCCGCCCATCCACTGGAGCTGCTGGCGATAGAAGCGTATGGATTCCGGCAGTGTCTCGATACCGGTGATGACGGTGGCGCCGGTCGTGGTCAGGCCGGAAAAGGACTCGAAGAAGGCATCGGTGTAACTCAGATCCACCGCGGTGGACAGGTAAAGCGGCAGGGAGCCGGCAGTGCCCAACACTACCCAGAATAGGGCGGTGATGAGAAACCCTTCCCGCGTGCGCAACTCGTTCTGGTCGCGCATGGCCGGCAGCCAGAGAAGCAGCCCCATGCCAAGGATGAGTACAAATGACCAGGCAAAGGCGTAGAAACTGTCGTCGCCGTAATACACGGATACACCGGCACTGGGCACCATGGCGACTGAAAACAGCATCAGCAGCAATCCCAGAACACGCATGATAATGAGATAGTGCATATGGTTCAGCCTGGCTCAGTAATCATCAAACACAATTAGAAAAAAGTCAGTCCCACCTGGAACAGACGCTCGACATCCGGTGTACGCTTCTTGTCCATGAGGAACAGAATGACGTGGTCATCCGGTTCGATGACCAGCCCCCGATGGGCCATGATGACTTCCTCGTTGCGCACCACCGCGCCGATCGTGGTCCCTTCCGGCAGGTCGATATCGGCGATATTGCGGCCGATGACCTGGGAACTGTTGGCATCGCCATGGGCAATGGCCTCTATGGCTTCCGCGGCCCCACGGCGAAGTGAGTGCACATTAACAATATCACCGCGACGTACATGGGTCAGCAGGCTGCCAATGGTGGCCAGTGAGGGTGAAATGGCTACATCGATTTCACCACCCTGCACCAGGTCCACATAAGCGGGGTTGTTGATCAGCGCCATGACCTTGCGGGCGCCCAGTCGCTTGGCGAGCATCGACGACATGATGTTCGCCTCGTCGTCATTGGTCAGGGCGATGAAGATATCCGTGTCCTCTATGTTCTCACTGACCAGCAGATCCTGATCGGAGGCGTTGCCTTGCAGGACCACAGTATTGTCCAGGTGTTCCGACAGGTAATGGCAGCGTTCGAGATTGCGTTCCAGTACCTTGACGCGATAGCGCTGCTCGATCCGCGAGGCCAGGCGGAAACCGATGTTGCCGCCCCCGGCAACAAGAATGCGTTTGTAGGCCAGTTCCTTGCGCCTCAGTTCACTCATCACCGCACGTATATGTTGGCTGGCGGCAATGAAGAATACTTCATCGTCGGCTTCAATCCGGACGTTGCCCTCCGGCAATATGGGGCGATCCTTGCGAAAGATGGCGGCTACACGCGCCGGGACATGGGGCATGTGCTGCTTGATGAAGCGCAGTTCCTGGCCCACCAGCGGCCCCCCGTGGTAAGCCCTGACGGCCACCAGTTTGACCTTGCCTTCGGCAAAATCCAGCACCTGGAGGGCCCCCGGATGTTCGATCAGCCGGGTGATGTAATCACAGACCACAGCTTCCGGACTGATGAGCACGTCCACCGGAAAGGCCTGGGGGTTGAACAGCACTTCGGCCCGTTTCAGATAGTGGTGGTTGCGTATGCGGGCTATCTTGGTGGGTGTCTTGAACAGTGATTGGGCCACCTGACAGGACACCATGTTGATCTCGTCACTGTTGGTAACACAGATGATCAGATCGGCGTCGTCGGCACCAGCCTGGGTCAGCACATTCGGGTGCGAGGCGTGCCCTCGCACCGTGCGGATATCGAGGCGATCCTGCAATTCGCGCAGACGCTCCAGATCGTTGTCGACCAGGGTAATGTCGTTGTCTTCATGAGCCAGGGTGTCGGCCAGATTGCCCCCGACCTGTCCAGCCCCGAGAATCACTATCTTCATGGTACGTCAGCTCTGTTTCTGCAGTAGGGCATAGAAGAACCCGTCTGCACCATCCTTTTGTGGCAGCCATTGTTGACCGAATGGGCGTTGAAGTCCATGGGTGTCGGGGAGTGGGCAGAGTGTGGCATCGGGTGTCTGTGCCAGAAACTGCTCTATCTGCTGTTCGTTTTCTTCCGGCAACACGGAACAGGTCGCGTACAGCAGCTTGCCGCCGGGCCTCAGGGTCGTCCAGAGTGCCGCCAGCATCTGTTGTTGCAACACCACCAGATCGGCCACCTGCTCGGGTTGACGGACCAGTTTGATGTCCGGGTGCCGGCGGATGACCCCGGTACCGGAGCAGGGGACATCGAGCAGAATGCGATCAAACGGCTTGCCGGTCCACCAGTCGTCAGTCTGCTGTGCGCTGGCGCGGGTGAGGCTGGCTGACAACCCCAGTCGAACCAGGTTCTCCTCGACGCGACTGAGGCGTCGCCCGTTGTTGTCCAGTGCCCAGAGTTCACCGGCGCCGCTCAGCAGTTCCAGCAGATGTCCGGTCTTGCCCCCCGGAGCGGCACAGGCATCCAGAACACGGTCGCCGGGTTGCGGTGCCAGCCAGGGGCTGGCCATCTGGGCCGCTTCGTCCTGCACGGAGACCTGGCCTTCGGCAAACCCGGGAATACGAGTGACGTCGGTGGCGTGGTCCAGGGTGACGCCATAGGGGCTGCAGGCCGTGGGTCGCCCGGCCAGGTCGGCCTCGGCGAGCCGATCCAGGTAGGCGTTCCGATCCTGCTTGGCCAGATTGAGGCGCAGGGTCATGGGTCCCTGAACCTGATTGGCATCGCATAGCGCTTGCCAGTGCTCGGGCCAGGCGCTGGCAAAGCGGTCCAGCAACCACTGTGGATGATTGTAGCGGGCACGGTCGTCGTACTGTGCCGACAGATGGCCGCGTGTGGCCTTGCGCAGTATGGCGTTGAGCAGACCGCGGGCCCAGGGCTTCTTCACCAGTTTGGTGGCATCCACCGTGGCATCCACAGCCGCGTGATCGGGAATATCCAGCAAGCGGATCTGGCAGAGGCCCACCAGCAGGAGACAGAAGATGTCACTGTCCTTGCTGCGCAACGGTTTCTGCAGGGCGCTGTTGGCCAGGGCTTCCAGCTCCCAGAAATGACGCACGGTCTGGTAGGTCATGGCCTGCAACAGGCCCCGGTCGCGTGCCGGCACGTTTTCCAGGGCCCGAGGTAGCAGGTCACCCAGAGATTGTTGCTCTTTCCAGACCGCTCTGACGCATTGCGCGGCAGCCAGACGTACGCGCGGCATCAGGTCAGTACCTCGCCGTCTTTGAGCGCAGAGCCCTGGCCGTTCAGCCAGTCTGCGGTGCTCATGGCTTTTTTGCCCGAAGGTTGAATACCGGTGGGAACCAGCCAGCCGTCTGCGGTAGCGATGGAAATCGTCTGGTCGTGTCTTTTCACCGTACCTGGGTCGACCTGACAATCAGGTGCCGAGGTGGCCGCCCAGACCCGCACCGGCTGGCCAGCCCAGGTAAACCAACTCACCGGCCAGGGATTGAAGGCCCGAACCTGTCGCGCCAGTTGTTGGGCTGGCTGTGCCCAGTCGAGCTGCGCTTCGGACTTGGCCAGTTTGCGCGCATAGGTGACGCCGATTTCCGGTTGCGGGGTGGCTTTGGCCAGGGCCGATTCTGCATCGTTCAGAAAGGTGATCAGTGCGTCACTGCCCAGATCAGCCAGGGCATCGTGCAGTTCTCCGCCGGTCATGCTGTCCGCCAGGGGGAGGCTGTGCTTGCTGATCATGGGGCCGGTATCCAGGCCGCTGTCCATCTGCATCAGGGTAACGCCGCTTTCGGTGTCGCCGGCTTCAATGGCACGCTGAATGGGCGCGGCGCCACGCCAGCGGGGCAGCAGGGAGGCATGCACATTGATGCAACCCAACCGGGGTATGCTCAGAACCGCCTCGGGCAGGATCAGCCCATAGGCCACGACGATGAGCAGATCCGGCTGCAGCGCTTCCAGCTCCGCCAGGGCGTCCGGGTTGTCACGCAAGGATTGCGGTTGGTAAACCGGCAGGTTGTTCGCCAGAGCCGTCTGTTTCACCGGTGCCAGACCGGGCTGGCGGCCGCGCCCGGCAGGGCGATCCGGCTGAGTATAGACGGCCAGGGGTCGGTGCCCCCCGTCCAGCAGTGCCTGCAGGGGCCGGGCGGCAAAGTCCGGGGTCCCCGCAAACACGATGCGGTAAGAGTCGCTCATAATGTGGGGCTCTGATCAGGCTGCGCGATGGGCTTTTTCGAGCTTCTTGCGAATACGGCCACGCTTGAGGGTGGACAGGTAATCCACAAACAGTTTGCCTTCCAGATGGTCACACTCGTGCTGGATGCAGATAGCCAGCAGGTCTTCGGCTTCCATGGTGAAGGGTTCGCCGTCCTGGCCCAGAGCCGTCACCCGGATCCGGTCCTTGCGTGTGACTTCTTCATAGTAGCCGGGGACCGACAGGCAGCCCTCGGGGTATTGAATGTCATCGCCCAGCAATTCCAGCTCCGGATTGATGAAAATATGCGGTTCCGACTGGTCTTCGGACACATCCACCACAATGATGCGCTTGTGTACATTGCACTGGGTGGCCGCGAGACCGATTCCCGGCGCGTCATACATGGTTTCCAGCATGTCCTGGCAGAACTGGCGCAGCTCGTCATTCACCTCTTCGGCTTCAACGGGCTTGGCCTTGGTACGCAACCGTGGGTCCGGAAACTCGAGAATATCCAGTTTAGCCATGGCTTCTGTGCACTCCTGATAATGATCGGTCGCCGCTGAGAGCACCCTGGAGGGGTGCATTCAGCCTGAAAATTGGAACCCTGCCACACTTTTGGCAATTTTCCCGCACCAGCACCAGCCAGTGCGTGTGTGCGCGTTTTCAGGACCGTGAATTTGGTTTAAGCTTGATTGCAGATTATACATCATTTCTCGCGCTTCTGTTATGGTGGCGAACCGGATAAAGCCAAGGGCAGGCGAGCAGGTGTTCAATCACGGCAGAGTGGACCTCGCGACCACCACACCAACGATTAAGGGATATGAATCATGAAAAACTGGCTGCTGGGCATCGTGCTTGCGACACTCATGATGCCTGCCCTGGCGGACAGGCTGATCATACGTGACGACGTGCCGAAGCGTTATGTTGTAGTCCCTGGTGATACGCTCTGGCACATTGCCACCACTTTCCTGCAGGATCCCTGGCGCTGGGAAGATATCTGGCACCAGAACCCCCAGGTCGAGAACCCGGATCTGATTTTCCCCGGCGATGTACTGGGTTTGCGTCTGGTGGACGGGCGTGAGCAGTTGACCGTGCTTGAGCGCGGCGACGACACGCTGACACTCACCGAGGACATGGCCGACGATGGTGTGGTCCGTCTCAGCCCGCGAGTACGAGTGGAAGCCCTGGGCGACGCCATTCCCACCGTTCCCCGTGAGCGGGTTTCCGCTTTTCTGAACAACAACCAGGTGCTGACTCAGGACACCCTGGAGAGCGCCGCCTATGTGGTGGGCGGTGAAGAGGGACGGCTCGTTCTGGGCGCGGGCGACAGAGTCTTTGCTCGGGGCGAGTGGGCCGACGAAGGCAGTGTGTACGAGGTGTTTCGCCGGGGTGAGCGGTATTACGACCAGGATACCGACGAGCTGCTGGGTATCGAGGCGATTTCCCTGGGGCTGGGTGAACTGGAACTGCGCCAAGACGATATCGCACGTCTGCGCCTGACGCAGAGCCGGCAGAATGTCCGGGTCAGCGACCGCCTGACCTTGCTGCAACGGGAGTCACCGCCCAGTGTGTATTTTCCCTCTGTGCCGGACGATCAGGAAATCCGCGGATCCATTCTCAATGTGGCAGACGGTGGTCAGTTGATCGGACAGTACGACGTGGTGCTGATCAGCCGGGGTGCGCAGGATGGCCTGGAAGAAGGCCATGTGCTGGACATCGTGCGCCAGGGTGAAGAGATTCGCGACCCCCTGAATAACGAACGGCTGCAGTTGCCGGGAGAGCGTGCTGGCAACATGATGGTTTTTCGTGTATTTGATCGGCTGGCTTATGCCCTGGTGCTGGATGCTGTGGACGCCATCGCCATTGGCGATCAATTTCAGCCGCCGGAACTAACCAGCGTGCCCTGATAGAAACGGGCATCGTTTGACCAACACCGCCGCTCAGGGATTGTGAGCGGCCTCAGAGGACACAGGGATGACGTTTGATCAAACCACGCTGCAATGGCTGGTTCTGCACCTGACAAAAGGCATCGGTCGACGCCGACTGGCCCAGTATCTCACTGTCTTCGGCACCCCTGAGGTGCTCCCCGACTGTTCCGTGAGTCAGCTCACCGAGCTGGACTGGCCGGCCGGTCTTGCTGAAGACGTTCTGGCCGCTGCCCGGCAACCCTGGCAGGTCTTGCCAGACCTCAAGCGTCTTGCCAATTGGGCTGCACGGCCCGACCAATACGTGCTGACGCCTGCCATGGCCTCTTACCCCTGGCGGCTTACGGAAACCCTGGTCGACCCGCCGCCGGTCCTCTACGTCAAGGGCAGCCTTGACGTGCTGGACAGCCTGCAACTGGCCATTGTGGGGAGCCGCCAGCCCAGTGCGCCCAATGCTCGGCTTACCGAAGACTGGAGTACTCAACTGGCGGCGCGTGGCCTGGTGATCACCAGTGGCCTGGCCCGCGGCATTGACGCGGCAGCGCACCGAGGTGCACTGGCCGCCGGCCAACCAACGCTGGCGGTTCTGGGCAGTGGCCTGGATTGTATCTATCCCGCAGGGCATGAGGCTTTGGCGGCGGACATTGTGGCGCGGAGTGGCGCCCTGATGTCAGAATTACCGCCCTGGACACCTCCGGCGGCGGGCAACTTCCCACGCCGAAACCGGCTGGTCGCTGCCTTGTCTACCGCCGTTCTGGTGGTTGAAGGCGCAGAGCGCAGTGGCTCGCTGATTACTGCCCGCCTGGGGGCGGAATACAATCGCGATGTCATGGTCGTGCCCAACCATCCCTTTTATCCGGGAGGCAGCGGAAGCAACCGTTTGCTGAAAGAGGGTGCCAGTCCGGTCACCTGTGTCGACGACATAGCGGATTGGCTGGAGCTGACTGGCGGCAACCGCGAGGACGATCAGGCGAGCCCGTTGTCACCGGATCAGGCTCGCCTGTTTGCCCATATCGGCACCGAGCCCACGGCGCTGGAAACCCTCACTGACGCGATGGACCTGCCCGCCAGCGAACTCTATGAACCTCTGATGGCGCTTGAGTTGTCCGGGTACATAGCCGTGGAGGGCAGCCGCTACCTGCGACTTCGGGGCGAGCCCGGGTGACCGAGCGGGGTGCACCGAACCACAGGGATAACGTACAATAGTGTTTTATGTCTGTCTCCGGCATGAGGATCTGATTGTCCATGCAGCCTGCCTGGCCCCATGTTATTGATGCATTCCATCGCGGCGCACTGATTGCCTATCCCACAGAAGCGGTCTGGGGTCTGGGCTGTGACCCCTGGAACGAAACCGCCGTACGCCAATTGCTGGCGCTCAAACAGCGTCCCCTGGCCAAGGGCCTGATTCTCGTGGCCGGAGATGAAACCACCCTGGCGCCCTACCTGCGCCACCTGTCCAGTGACCAGAGGCGGCAGTTGTCAGCCACCTGGCCGGGTCCGGTGACCTGGCTGATTCCGGCGCCGTACTCGGTCCCCCGCTGGATCAGCGGCGGCCAGCCGACGTTGGCAGTGCGGGTCAGCGCTCATCCGGTGATCCGGCAGCTTACCGGGCGTCTGGGTGAGCCCATCGTATCCACCAGTGCCAACCGCACGGGCTGTCCGCCGGCGCGCTACCGCTTTCAGGTAAAACGGTGGTTTGGCGATCAGGTGGCCCTGTCCATGGCGGGCGCTCTGGGGGGCGACGCACAGCCGACTACCATCCGGGATCTGAATTCCGGGCAAACACTGAGGTAATCCATGTCCGACATTGTCGAGGTCAAAGCATACCTGCTCGCATTGCAGGACAACATCTGCGCCATGCTGGAAGCCGAGGATCCGGGTTTCACTTTCCGGGAAGATGCCTGGGATCGCACTGAAGGGGGCGGCGGGCGCACACGCATACTGGAAGGTGGCGATGTGCTGGAAAAAGCCGGGGTGGGCTTCTCCCACGTCATGGGGTCGACACTGCCGCCGTCTGCGGCGGCCAATCGTCCGGAGTTGGCGGGTCGGCGGTGGCAGGCCATGGGCGTGTCTCTGGTTATTCATCCGCGCAACCCTTATGCCCCTACATCCCATGCCAATGTAAGGGTATTCATTGCCGAGCAGGACGGGGAAGACCCGGTCTGGTGGTTTGGCGGCGGTTTTGATCTCACGCCCTATTACGGTTTTGATGAAGATGGCGAGCACTGGCACGCCGTTGCCCGGGATGTGTGTACACCCTTCGGCGACGACCTGTACGACCGGTTCAAACGCTGGTGCGATGACTACTTCTATCTGCCCCACCGAGAAGAACCGCGAGGCATTGGCGGCTTGTTTTTCGATGACCTGAATGAGTGGGACTTTGACACCACATTTCAGTTCATGCAGGCGGTGGGCAATGGGTTTATGGATGCCTATCAACCCATTCTGGCGCGGCGTAAACACACCGCCTACGGCGAGCGTGAGCGGGCCTGGCAGGCCTACCGTCGAGGTCGCTATGTCGAATTCAACCTGGTCCATGACCGGGGTACCCTGTTCGGGCTGCAGTCCGGTGGTCGTACCGAGTCCATCCTCATGAGTCTGCCACCGCGGGTAGAGTGGCATTACAATTACCAGCCGGAGGACGGCACGCCCGAGTCCGATTTGATCAACCAGACACTCAAGAGAACCCGTTGGGTATGACCATGAAGCTGGCCGTTCTTGGCCATCCCGTGGCCCACAGCCGGTCACCGGATATACATCATCTGTTTGCCCGGCAACTGGGTCTGGAAGTGACGTATCGCGCCATTGATATCCCTGTGGGGCATTTTGCAGAGCAGATTGAGGCATTGGTGGAGGCAGGCTATGTCGGCTTCAACGTCACGGTTCCTCACAAGGAAACCGCATTCACTTGGGTCAGTAAGCACTCACACCGAGCGCTGCAGGCAGGTGCGGTCAATACACTTGTAAAGAATACCGAAGCCGGTCTGTGGTGGGGTGACACCACTGACGGTGAAGGCCTGGTGCGGGATCTGACGGATATACAGGGGGTCAGACTCTCCGGGCGCCGGTTGCTGATTCTGGGAGCCGGCGGCGCCGTACGCGGAATCATGGCGCCTCTGCTGGCCGCCGGACCGGCCGGCATTCACATTGCCAACCGCACCCGGTCGCGTGCCGAGGGCCTGGTCGATCTGTTCGCTGAAGAGGCCAAACGGGCCGGTTGTCAGCTGTCTGCAGGCGGCTTCGACAGTGTCGACGGTCGGTATGACCTGATCATCAACGGCACCTCGGCCAGCCTGTCCGCCGAGGTGCCGCCCCTAGGCCCGGAGTTGATCACTACCGACACCATTGCCTATGACATGGTATACGGTGCCGTGGAAACACCGTTCAATGCCTGGGCTCGCCAGGCAGGCGCAGGGAGGACCCTGGACGGCCTGGGCATGCTGGTGGGCCAGGCGGCGGCCTCATTCGAGCACTGGACCGGCCAGCGCCCGGATATTGCCCCTGTGTTGTCGACCCTGCGCCGCCAGCTTCAGCGCTGATCAATACCCGCCTGCAGGTAATCGTCCTTCAATTTTACGTAATTGCCGGCAGTATAACGGAAGAAAGAGCGCTCTTTTTCACTCAGTTCCCGGGCCAGTTTGGCCGGACTGCCCATATAGAGATAACCGCTTTTCAGCGTCTTGCCGGGCGGTACCAGGGTGCCTGCACCAATGATGACCTCGTCTTCCACCACCGCACCGTCCAGGACCTTAGCGCCAATCCCTACCAGGATCCGGTTGCCCAGGGTGCACCCATGCAGGCAGGCCTGGTGGCCGATGGTAACGTCCTCGCCAATGGTGAGTGGGTAGCCATCCGGATTGTAGTCACTGGCGTGGGTGATATGCAGCACGGCTCCATCCTGAACCGATGTGCGGGCGCCGACCCGAATCCGGTGCATGTCGCCCCGAACCACCGCCCCGGGCCAGATGGACACGTCGTCACCCAGCACCACATCGCCGAGCACCAGTGACTGTGGATCGATCATGACGGCCTTGCCCAGACTGGGGGTGTGGCCTCTGAATGCGAGTATACTCATAAAAGGGAGCGCCTCCGGGGTTGTTTCCTCACATTGTGACCGCACAATACACTTTCATCCAGTCAAATTCACTGAGGCTTCGCGTAATGACCACGTCGACTGATGCTCCATCGGCATTGCATGACCCCGCACACAACCCGCTGCTGGCGGATCATGAACTGCCACCTTTTTCCCGCTTGTCGGCCGAGCAGGTCGCCCCGGCGCTGGACGTCCTGCTGGACCGGTTTCAGCAGGTCATTGACAGGGTTGCCGCAGATACCTCGGAGCCTCGCTGGGACAACGTCATGGCGCCCCTGGAGGCCGTCGAGGACGACCTGGCCCGTGCCTGGTCGCCAGTGAGTCACCTGTCCGGCGTCATGGATACGCCGGAGTGGCGAGAAGCCAATCGTCAGGGCGTTCAGCGGCTCAGCGATTTTGATACCGAATTGAAACAGCACCCCGGATTGCACGCGCGTTACCAGGCATTGAAGGCGAGCCCGGCCTATGGCGAACTGAGGCCTGATCAGAAAGCGGCTCTGGACCACACACTGCGCGACGGTGAATTGGCCGGGATCAACCTGCCGCCGGCGCAACAGGCAGAGTACAAGACCCTGGCGTCAGAGCTGGCCGGCTTGTCCAACCGGTTTTCCGAAAACCTGCTGGATGCCACGCAGGGCTGGACCTGGCATATTACCGATGAAACCGGCCTGGCCGGGCTGCCCCAGTCGGCCAGAGACACTCTGGCCGCCAATGCCCGACAGGTGGACAAGGACGGTTGGCTGGTGACCCTGGAAATTCCGTCCTACCTGCCGGTGATGCTCTACGCGGAGGATCGGTCTTTACGCCAGCGGGTTCATGAAGCCTTCAACACCCGGGCGTCGGACCAGGGGCCCAATGCCGGACAGTGGGACAACGCCCCTATCATGGCGGAAATCATGGACAAGCGACAGCAGGCTGCGCGCTTGCTGGGTTTTGTCCATTCAGCCGAAGAGTCCCTGGCGACCAAGATGGCCGACACGCCGGAAACCGTACTCCAGTTTCTCAACAACCTGGCAGGCAAGGCATTGCCCCAGGCGAAACAGGATATGGCGGACCTGCAGGCCTTCGCGCAGGAAGAGCTGGGCATGGAACAACTAGAGCCCTGGGATCTGCCTTTTGTCAGTGAGCGTTTGAAACAGGCCCGATACGCCATTTCGGATGAAGAATTGAAGCCTTATTTTCCGGTGGACCGTGTGCTCTCAGGCCTGTTCGAGACCGTGCAGCGCCTTTACGGTGTCCAGGTCGAAGAAGTGGATGACTTCGACAGTTATCATCCGGATGTCCGCCTGTTCAACCTGATGGATGCCGGTACACCCATTGCGCGTTTCTATCTGGATCCGTTTGCTCGCAGCGGCAAGCGCGGCGGTGCCTGGATGGACGACTGTCGGGTGCGGCGTCGCACCGGCGAGCGGGTGCAGTTGCCCGTGGCCTACCTGACCTGTAATTTCACGCCGCCCGTGGAAGGTCAGCCCAGCCTGCTGACCCATGATGAGGTCACTACCCTGTTCCACGAGTTCGGTCATGGTCTGCATCATATGCTGACCGAGGTGGATACGGCCACGGTGAGTGGTATCAATGGTGTGGCCTGGGATGCGGTGGAGTTGCCCAGCCAATTCATGGAGAATTTCTGCTGGGAATCGGAAGCTCTGGCCTTTATCTCCGGTCATGTGGATACGGGCGAACCCTTGCCCGGATCGCTGCTGGACAAGATGCTGGCAGCACGCAACTTCCAGGCGGCCATGCAGATGTTGCGTCAAATCGAGTTTTCCCTGTTCGATTTTCGACTGCACATGGAGTATGAGCCCGGGCGTCCGAAGTTGATTGCCGACATACTGGCGGATGTCCGTTCCGAGGTCACCGTGGTGCCGGTCGCACCCTATACACGCTTTGAAAACAGCTTCGGCCATATTTTTGCCGGTGGTTACGCTGCGGGCTACTACAGCTACAAATGGGCCGAGGTGCTCAGCGCCGATGCGTTTTCACGGTTTGAGGAAGAAGGCTTGTTTGCGCCTGGGCCGGCTGCAGACTTCCGACGGCATGTCCTTTCCCGGGGCGGCTCGGCACCTGCGGCCGAGCTCTACCAGGCATTCCGCGGTCGGGAGCCCAGTATCGACGCCCTGCTGCGCCATTCCGGTATCGAACAACAGGTCGCCTGAGGAGGGCGAACGACGGGGAGTCAGGCGCCTGGCGCCGCTCCCCGACTCGCCATCAGAGCACGAATCGATTGAGCGTCTGATTCAGGTCGTCCGCCAATTGCTTGAGCGCCTTGGCGCGTTGGGCGGCGTCACCGGAGTTGGCGGCCATCTGGTCGGCGGCCGTGGTAATCTCGGTGGTAATGCGGCTGATCTCTTAAGTGGCATTGTGCTGTTCGCCGGCGGCACTGGCAATACTGTCTGACATCTGATTGATTCGCTCAATGGCCTCGTTGATGGCGTTAAGGCTTTTTGACACCTCGACTGCGTTGTCGGCGGTGTCGCGGGTCACGTCCACGGAGGCTTCCATCTTGCTCACAGCGTCTGCGGTCTGCGTCTGCAGTGATTCAATCATGGGCTGAATCTCGCCGGTGGCTTCGTGGGTACGCTGCGACAGCGCCCGAACCTCATCGGCCACCACGGCAAATCCCCGTCCGTGATCACCTGCCCGATCTCGTTCTGCTGGCGCTGAATCTGATCGTCATTGCGATGGGTGTCGGTTTCCGTATCCTGCGCCTGTTGCGTCAGGTTGTTGCCGGTCTCCCGTACTTGCTGCAACAGGTTCTGCATGGTTTCCATGACCTGGTTGAACGCCCGGCCTACCTGGGCAATCTCGTCACGGCCACGGACCTCCAGTCGACGGGTCAGATCGCCTTCCCCGGCACCGATGTCCCACATGGCTTTGCGTACGCGCTCCAGAGGTGTCAGCAGCCAGGTGAGCATGTACCAGGCAACAGCGGCGTACAGGGCCAGAATAATGACGGTGCTGACAATGGTATTGATCAGCATGCCGGTCATGGGTGCGTACACATCGGCTCGGTCAAGCACAAAACCCAGGCTCCAGTCACTGCCCGGCACGGTGGCGAAGGACACCAGACTGGGTGTGTCGCTGATGGGCATGTCACGCAGCTCGGCGCCATTGCGCATGGAGCGCAGTCCCTCGGGTGTCAGTTCGCTGTTCAGTTCGGTGGCTTCTGCCAGTGCCAGGTCCTCATCCCGGTGGGCAATGATCCGACCCTCGCCGTCGATGAGAAACGCATAGCCGTCATTCCCGAGGTTGACCGACAGCACCGACTCCACCACATTGACCAGTGAAATATCGGCACCTACCACACCCAGGCCTGGCGCCGGTGTAGCGAAAGTGAGTACCAACTCGCCAGTGGAGGCATCTTCGTATGGTGCAGTAAGAATACTGGCATTGGCTGCATCGGCATCGCCGTACCAGGGCCGGGTTCTGGGGTCGTAATCACCGGGCAGGTCGGTGGCTGGATAAATGTTCATGGTGCCGTCGGACTCGCCCAGGTAGGCGAAGAGGTAATCACCCGCCCCCTGAATCAGACTGATCACGGACTCCCAGTCATCCCCAGCGACCAGTCGGTCGGCGGCGGACTCAACCATGCGGTTGTTGCTGCTGACCCAGTCTGAAATATTGCCGGAGAGCAACTCGCTGGCCACGCTGACCTGGCCGTCGACATTGTCCAGAGCCTGCTGACGCAGTTCGATGAACGAGGTATAGGAGCGCACGGCGATGGCAATGAAAGCCATGGCCAGTACGGCAATCAGAAGTTTGGTTCGCAAGCTGGACATAACGCAGGGGCTCCAGGTGAAAGATGTGGCTCTTGAAGTTCAATCGGCTGATATTGGCAAAGGTTTAGACCATTTGATATCGGATCGCCAGCGTCTTGATGGTCAGAACGGTTTGTAACAGGCCAGCGGTGTACCTCATAATGAGGGTACTATTTGATTCGAGTTATGCCCTTGATGGCAAGTTCCCTGACACATCATCTTCTGGTGGCCATGCCGCTGCTGGATGACGCTTTCTTTGCCCGCTCCGTGGTGTACATTGTGCAGCATGATTCTGCGGGCGCCATGGGCGTCATTATCAACAAACCGGTTGCCATGACCGAAGCCGAGCTGTTGAGCAATCTGGACATATTCGGCGGTGAGCGTGCAGACGCCCCTCCTCTGGTGTTCGGCGGGCCGGTGATGCGCGAGCGTGGTTTTATTCTCCATGGCGAGAAAGGTGAATGGGAGTCAAGCCTGAACAATGATCACTGGGGTATCACGACTTCCCGCGACATCATGCAGGACCTGGCCGTGGGCAAGGGCCCGGCCCACTACCAGATCTGTCTGGGGCATGCCGGCTGGGGCGAGGGCCAGTTGGAGCAGGAGCTGGCGGCCAATGCATGGCTTACCGCACCGGCAACCCGAGAGCTGGTGTTCGACCCGCCGCCTTACGAACGCTACGAAACCGTGTTGACAGAGCTGGGCATCGATCTGAGTCAACTGGGCGAAGGCGGCAACGCCTGAGCACAAAACGATTAAAGAGGCCCGGGGTTTGCCGGGCCAGCAGGAGCAGCGGCATGACAGTGCAAGATGAACTGAAACACCAGGTCAAGCAGATGGGTCAGATTCTGGGGCGCACCATCGCCCAGGCCAAAGGCGAGCCCTGGTTACAGCAGGTCGAACGCATCCGCACCTGGGGCAAGGCAGCCCGGGACGGTGATCAGGCTGCGCGCGACGCCATGGAGACGGCCTTTGACGAGATGACCAATGATGACCTTCTCACCGCCGCCCGGGCCTTTTCCCAGTTTCTCAATCTGGTCAATATCGCCGAACAACATCATACCGTCTCTCCCGCCGGTCTGCTGGAGCAGGATCACCCCAATCCACTGGCCGATGTATTGTCTCGTCTGCAGGCAGAAAACCTGTCGCCGCAGGAACAGCAACAGGCCGTTGATCAGTTGCACATCGAACTGGTGCTCACGGCACACCCCACGGAAGTGACCCGCAGAACCCTGATCCACAAATATGGCGGACTGGCCGGGCAACTGGATCAGTGGCAGGGCGACCCGGAGGACCGAACCGTGCGCACGGCGCAACGCCGCATCGAGGAACTGGTGAGCCAGGCCTGGCATACGGAAGAAATTCGTTCAGCCAGGCCGACACCGGAGGACGAGGCTCGTTGGGGGTTCGCCGTCATCGAGAATTCACTCTGGGATGCGGTGCCCGGTTTTATCCGTGAGTTCGAAGAAGCGCTGGCCGGTCACAATCTGACGCTGGCGCTGGATGCACGTCCACTGACCTTCTGTTCCTGGATGGGGGGCGACCGGGACGGCAACCCCAATGTTACTGCCGAAGTGACCGAGGAAGTGTTGCTGCTGGCGCGCTGGAAAGCGGCGGAACTGTTCAGTGCGGATGTGCACGCGCTCGCCTCCGAGCTGTCCATGAGCGCCTGCACCGAACAGTTGAAAACCATGGCCGGTCGCACACGGGAGCCCTACCGCGCCGTACTGAAGTCATTGCGTGATCGCCTGACCCTGGTTCAGCAGGCGATATCTGAAAGGCTTTCGAGGAGCGTGAGCGCTCACAAGCGCCCGGCACTGGAAGATTGTCTGCTCAGTGACGATGCTCTGCTGACTCCACTGCAGGCCTGCTATGATTCGCTCTGTGCCTGTGGCATGCAGGTGATCGCCAATGGCGCGCTGAAGGATTCATTGCGCCGTGCCCATGCGTTCGGTGCGTCCCTGTTGCGTCTGGATGTGCGCCAACACAGTGAGCGCCACCTCAAGGCCCTGGATGAGGTGACTCGATATCTGTCTGTGGGGGAGTATGCGGACTGGAGTGAAGCTGAAAAACAGAGCTTTCTGCTGCGCGAACTGTCCAGCCATCGTCCACTGTTGCCGCGCCAATGGTCCATGCTGGCCGACGAGACGCGGGAGGTATTGCGCACCAATCAGGTGATCAGCCAGTTCCCTCGGGCATCATTTGGTCTCTACATTATCTCCATGGCCAGCAAGGCCTCGGATGTGCTGGCCGTCCAACTGCTGTTGCGCGAAGCGGGCGTGGACTGGGCCATGCCAGTGGCGCCCCTGTTCGAGACCCTGGATGACCTGAATGGTGCGCCGGATACGCTGCAGGCGCTGCTGGATATCCCCTGGTACCGCGAGTACTGCGCCGGCCATCAGCATGTCATGATCGGTTACTCGGATTCCGCCAAAGACGCCGGCGTGCTGGCGGCCAGTTGGGCGCAATATCGAGCGCAGGAGGCGCTGGTGAACAAGGTTGCTGAGCACGACATGACGCTGACGCTTTTCCACGGTCGTGGCGGCAGCATCGGCCGGGGCGGTGGCCCGGCGCACGCGGCTATTCTGTCGCAACCGCCGGGTTCGGTGGCCGGTGGCCTGCGGGTGACCGAGCAGGGAGAAACCATCCGTTTCAAGTTCGGCCTGCCCGATCTGGCCATTCGCAGCCTGCACCTGTATGCCAGTGCCATGCTGGAGGCGCTTCTGTTGCCACCGCCGGAACCCGAGCCCGAGTGGCGCACATTGATGGATGAACTGGCAGACACCTCCTGTCGACTGTATCGGGATGTGGTGCGTCACGACGAAGACTTCGTACCTTTCTTCCGCGCGGCGACACCCGAGCAGGAATTGAGTAAGCTGCCCCTGGGCAGTCGCCCGGCCAAGCGCAATCCGGATGGCGGTGTGGAATCCCTGCGCGCCATTCCCTGGATATTTGCCTGGTCGCAAAACCGCATGCTGCTGCCCAGTTGGCTGGGGGCGGTGGAGGCTATTCGGCCGCGACAAAACAGTCCTGCCGCCGAAACCCTGCAGGCCATGAGCACGGGCTGGCCGTTTTTCGCCTCCCGCCTGGCCATGCTGGAGATGGTGTTCATGAAAACGGACGCCACTCTTTCGTCTGCCTACGCGCGGCGCCTGGTGCCGGACGAGCTGCAACCTCTGGCAGATGATCTGGCCGAGCGCCTGGAACAGGATGCCACGGCACTCAAGGCACTGCTCAGCGAGGACCATCTGATGCGTGGCGATCGCTGGAACCGGGACAGCATTCTGCTGCGCGAACCCTATCTCGAGCCTCTGCACTGGTTGCAGATCGAGCTGCTGGAGCGGGATCGGGCCGCCGCAGAACAGGGTTTGCCAGAGCACGAAGTGGCGCTGATCGAAAAAGCGCTGATGGTCACCATTGCCGGTATTGCCGCCGGCATGCGCAACACCGGGTAAGGGCTGGCTTGACTCGGCGCTTGAAACACTCCGTAATACTCGGGCCGGCATCGGGTCAGATGCCGGTCTGCAAACAGCCATTCAGGCAAGAAGGTCGATGATACACGTAGGTTTTCTGATTGAGGACTGGGTCAACCTGGAGCCCGGAAAGAGTTCAACGCTGCTGATGATGCAGGAATGCATGGCGCGAGGCTATAAAGTCTCGGTGCTCTATGTGCAGAATCTCACGGTACGCAACAATGTGGTGTTCGGCTTTATCAAGCGCGTGCGCATGTCGACGGACAAGGTGCCCGAGCAGATCAACTCTTTCTACAAGAAGGCGCGTCTGGAAGACAAGATGGTGCCCCTCCAGGCTCTGGATGTCATCTTTATCCGCAAGGATCCGCCCATCGACCCCATTACCCATGTGTCCAAGAACAAGGATTATCTGCAGCGAATGATTGCCGAGTCCGATCAGGGCCAGATGATCCTCAAGCCTCTGGACGGCTCGGGCGGGCGAGGTGTGATCGTGCTGGAAAAGCGGGCCATGACCAGCATCAATTCACTGCTGGACTTCTACATTGACGGTGGTCGCAACTACGTGATCCTGCAGGAATACATTGAAGGCGCGGATCAGGGCGATGTGCGGGTGCTGATGCTCAACGGCAAGTTTATCGGTGCATACAACCGCAAGCCTGCTGATGGGGAGTTCAGGGCCAACATCCAGACCGGCGGCAGCGCTCATGCCTACACCATGACCGCCAGCCAGAAACGGATCCTGCGCAAGGTCGGCCCCAAGCTGGCGCGCGACGGGTTGTTCTTCGTGGGTCTGGACATGATCGGTGACAAGATCCTGGAAGTGAACGTGTGTAATCCGGGTGGCATTACCAACATCAACCGCCTGAGCAAGACCAAGCTGCAGCGCAAGGTAGTGGACTTTCTGGAAGACATGGTGGACGAAAAACATCAGGACTCGGCGGAAATGCACGACCGCCTGGAGCGCCGCCACCAGTCCAAGCAGGACGAGCATTGATCTGGCAAACAGCCTGTAAATAACACCGCCAGACTCGGGAACCAGCGCACAAAACTGACAGCTCTGGCTTGGCGGTGTCGGAGTTTCCCGATACTGTCATGTGCGAGTGCTGAATACAGGCAGAAGCAGGGAAGAGCTTCATGGCACATGACTTGACGCCAGTGGCGGACCGGATTACCCGCGCGTTCCAGCCGCGATCGATTGACCTGTGTCGCCTGGAAGCCGGTTTGGGCGACATTTACGGAGACAGTCTCCGCCAGGTCAGGGGAGAGCTTGGCTGGTGCCAGCAGCAGGCCGCGCGGGTATTGGGCGTGTCCTGTTCACAGTACCGCAAGTACGAGCGCGGTGACGGTTTTGCCCGCATGGGAAATACCGCTCGTTATATGCTGGCCACCGGCGTGCCTTTCCACTATTTCTTTCTCGGCAGCGGCTATACCTGTCTGTTTGACGACTTCAGCATCCGGCGCAGCTGGCTGCCCTTGCAGATTTTTGCCGGCCGCAGCTCCCGAGCAACCTTCGACTCGCTGATTCATCTGCTGGGCGAGCAGTTGCCCCTGCCGCCGTTGCCGGCCCAACCCTGTCCTCACCCGGTGGAATTGCCCGTGAGTCAGGTCGATATCGCGGTGGATCAGTATTATGCCCAGGCGGCCAATGGGCTGAGACTCTTCCGTGAGCTGGTGGGCATCAGCCAGGAAGCCCTGGCCGAATTGATGCGGATTACCCCGCGCACCCTGAGCCGCTACGAATGTCCTCATGCCGATTCCCACTTCACTGTGGTCACCGTGCTGCGGCTCTGGGCCTGCACCGGCGTGCCACCCCTGTGGCTGGCTCACGGGACGGACTTCTTTTATGCTCGCATGTGCCAGCACCAACGGATGGATTACCTGATGGCCTGGCTGGGTGGCTTGCCCGAGGCGTTGCTCAATGAGGTCATGGACTGGGTGAGACGGCTGATGCGGGAAACCGGAATGGTCAGTGCCTGACAAATTGCACGCACGCCTGCCGATTGCTCCGCCTATCTGTTAAACTCGGTGCCCATTTCAGTAGATTCAGAGCAGGCCTTTATGGTGATGCGATTTATAGCGGGCGCGGTCTGTCCTTCCTGCGGCGCACAGGATGCCATGCGAGCCGAGGTGTCCACGGAGGCAGAAACCCAGTTCCGGGAATGTGTCGACTGCGGATTTGAAGAAACGGCAACATCGGGTGATACGCCCGCGGCTCAGGTGGATACCCGGGTCGCCAGCGCACCGCGCGATGACGGCACTCAGGTAATCAAGATCATGCCCGATATCAAAGGGCCCAAGCATTAAGCAGGAGAGAGCTATGACCGTTCCTCAGGTGGGTGTCATCATGGGGTCCACGTCTGATTGGGAAACCATGCACCACACGGCCGACACACTCGACAGTCTGGGCGTGGCCTACGAAACCCGGGTGGTGTCTGCCCACAGGACACCGGATCTCCTGTTCGAGTACGCCGAGCAGGCTGCCGACCTCGGCATTCAGGTCATCATTGCCGGTGCCGGCGGTGCGGCGCATCTCCCGGGCATGTGTGCTGCCAAGACTCACCTGCCGGTATTGGGTGTGCCGGTGCAGTCCAAAGCGCTCAACGGCATGGATTCTCTGCTGAGTATTGTCCAGATGCCCGCCGGCATCCCCACAGGGACACTGGCCATCGGCCGGGCCGGAGCGGTGAACGCTGCCCTTATGGCCGGTTCCATACTGGGGCTCCAGGATGCCGCGGTGGCCGAGCGCCTGAAGGCCTTCCGGCAGGAACAGACCGATCGTGTGCTGTCCAGACCGGATCCTTCGGAGGCCGGGGCATGAAGCGTTTGGGGGTAGTCGGTGGTGGCCAGCTGGGCCGCATGATGGCGCTGGCAGCGGCTCCGCTAGGCATTCGCACTGTGGTTCTGGATCCGGGAGAAGGCGCCTGCGCCCGGCACCATGCGCAGCATATCCGAGGCGCATTCGACGATCTGGACAGCATGCAAACGCTCGCCGAGTCAGTTGATGTGGCGACCTTCGAATTCGAGAACGTGCCCGCCGAGTCCGTGGCTCACTTGAGTCGGTCGGTACCGGCCTGGCCGCCGGCGGGAGCGCTGGCAGTGGCGCGGGATCGCTGGTCGGAAAAGACCCTGTTTCGCGAGCAGTCGATTCCTTTGCCGCCGCTGGCGCGAGTGGATTCGCAGGCCGATCTGGACCTGGCGGCCACCACCACTGTGGGGCTGCCGGCCGTGCTGAAAACCCGTACCCTGGGCTATGACGGCAAGGGTCAGAAGGTGCTTCGAACCGAGTCCGATGTTGCCGGGGCCTGGTCGGAACTGGGCTCGGTGCCCTGTGTGCTGGAGGGTTTTGTCGAGTTCGACGACGAGTTGTCCTGTATTGCCGTGCGCAACCAGGCGGGCGCCACCCGGTTTTATGAACTGGTGAAAAACGAGCACCGCGACGGCATTCTGTACAAGTCTGTCCCGCAGTCGAATCATCCGCTGCAGGCCCGGGCAGAAGACTATACCGCCAAGGTCATGGCGGCACTGGACTATGTCGGTGTCATGGCTTTCGAGTTCTTCCGCTGCGGGGACGAACTGGTTGCCAATGAAATTGCCCCCCGGGTCCACAACTCCGGCCACTGGACCATAGAGGGTGCCTGGGTCAGTCAGTTCGAAAACCATGTGCGGGCGGTGTGCGACCTGCCTCTGGGAGCCACGGAAACCCGTGGACCGGTAGCCATGTTGAATGTATATGGCGACCGACCGAACGTGCTGGAATTGCTCGGTCTGCCGGGAGTGGCATGGCACGACTATGACAAGACGCCCCGACCAGGGCGCAAGATCGGCCATGTGACCGTGCAAGCACAAGACGACGCCACATTGCTGCAGCGTCTGCAGCAGGCAGAGGCCTGTCTGAATAACGTCCGCTAGGGACCGTTATCGGCCAGGGCTAGTCCGCGTCGTTCTGATTGTCTGAAAGCCCCTTGAAGTTCTCGACCTGTTCCTCGAACAGGGCGATCAGCTCGCTCTCGTGGACATAAGTCACCGGCATGCGGATCCGTTCTTCGGTCACGGCAATAAAGCGTGGGTCCGCAATGGCCACCCGCAGTGCTGCTGCCAATTCCTCCACATGCTCATCCGGCGTATCGGCAGGTACCGCAACCACCCGGTAGGCGTGCATGTCCAGTTGGTAACCCAGCTCTCTCAACGTGGGTACTTCCGGGTAAGCCATCAGGCGTTCCCGGGTCGGGCTGGCCAGGATGCGCATCTGTCCGTCGTCCGTGTATCCGCTGTGGGTGCCACCACTGAAGGCCAGTTCTGCATCACCAGACAGTACCAGAGGCGCCATGCCGGCACCGCCTGTTGTAGGCAGGATACGCAGATTGATCCCCTCGTGTTCCGCGATGCGCTCCATGATGTACTGGTCCTGGGGGTTTTGCGTGGCATAGACCAGGTCCCCGGACTCACGGGCATAATCCAGCATACCCTGCCAGTCGTCGAAAGGCGTGTCCGGACCGGTGACCATGGCCGGTTGATCCAGCGTGATACCGGCGACAAAACGAAAGCTCTCAGGTTGAAATGAGGCCTCTGTGGTCATGGGGGTGAACACGAAGGGGTTGGACGGACCGTACTGGAAGACATAGCCCGCGTCTTGGCTGCTGGCCAGCATGGCCGCCGCTGCACCCCCGCCTCGACCGGGAAAATGATGGATGTTCACCGGCTGGCCGAGTTGTTCCGACATGACCTCGGCCAGCACCTGCCCCTGAATGTCGGTACTGCCACCAGGATTGAAACCTATCAGCATGGTTAGCGAACGCTCGGGGAAGTTCGTGTTTTCACCCAACAGGGCGCCCGGGTAGGCGCAGATCAGGAGCAGCAAGAAAAAGCGCAAGATCAGTGGTTGATGGTGCATGGAGCATGCCTCGGATTGATTCGGTTTGCTGATAAAGTTTAGGTGGGCAAACTTCCGGTGTCCATTTAAGATGGTGCGCGACTTTCCCGGGTGAGACCTGCACCGGACTGGAGAGAACACACAGCCTAGGAGCCTCATGCCATGATTACTCAACCATCGCGTCCGTTTTACCAGCCCAGCAGCGAGCGTTACGACCGCATGCCGTTTCGGCGCTGCGGCAAGAGCGGCCTCAAGCTGCCGGCCCTGTCCCTGGGCTTGTGGCACAATTTTGGCGATGTTGATCGCCTGGACAATGCCCGGGCCATGATTCATCAGGCTTTTGATCTGGGCATCACCCATTTTGATCTGGCCAACAACTATGGTCCGCCTTACGGCTCGGCGGAGACGAATTTCGGCCGGGTGCTGGCCGAGGATCTGAAGCCGTACCGGGACGAAATGATCATTTCCAGTAAAGCCGGCCATGACATGTGGCCCGGGCCCTTCGGGATTGGCGGTTCACGGAAATATCTGGTGGCCAGTGTGGACCAGAGCCTGGCGCGTACCGGGCTGGACTACTTCGACATCTTTTACCACCACGTGCCGGATGCTGATACACCGATCGAGGAGTCCATGCAGGCACTGGATTACATTGTCCGCTCCGGGCGGGCTCTTTATGTGGGGATTTCTGCCTACAACCCGGAGCAGACGCGTGAGGCTACCCGGATCCTGCGCGAGCTGGGCACGCCCCTGCTGATTCATCAGCCCAGATACAACATGCTGGACCGCACGCTGGAGACTTCCGGCCTGCTGGAGACCATTCGTGACGAAGGTGTAGGTTCCATCGTGTTCTCCCCACTGGAACAGGGCATTCTCACCAACAAGTATCTCAAGGGCGAAGTGCCGGCGGACTCGCGGGCCGGGCGCATTGAGCAGATATTCCTGTCCGAGAACGACCTTCGGGACGCGCGTATTGAAAAGGCACGCCAGCTCAATGACCTGGCCGAAAAGCGTGGTCAGTCACTGGCGCAGATGGCTCTGGCCTGGGTGCTTCGTGACGATGCGGTTACCAGTGCCATTATCGGAGCCAGCCGTCCGGCGCAGATTCAGGACAGTGTGAAGGCCCTGGACAATCTCGCGTTCTCTGTTGATGAGTTGCAGCACATCGAGACCCTCCTTGCAGGCTGACATGCCCGGTGCCGGGTCGCTCTGATCCGGCACCCCGGATATCAGAGGTGCGCAGAAAGCAGCATGCCCCCTATGCTGTGCATTTTTTATCCGTATAATGTGCAGCCCGATTTGAACCTTAGCGATTTCCAGAGGCACACCGTGAACGTTTCCAACCAAATTGATGTGATTGTCATCGGCGGCGGCCATGCCGGTACTGAAGCCGCCCTGGCCGCGGCCCGCATGGGTGCCCGAACCCTGCTGCTGACGCACAATATCGAGACGGTCGGTGTCATGTCGTGCAATCCGGCCATTGGCGGCATTGGTAAAAGTCATCTGGTGAAGGAGATTGATGCCCTGGGCGGCGCCATGGCCCGCGCCACCGATCAGGCAGGCATCCAGTTCCGGGTGCTCAACAGCCGCAAGGGACCGGCGGTACGGGCCACCCGGGCGCAGGCGGATCGACAGCTGTACCGTGCTGCCATTCGGGGCATGGTGGAAACTCAGCCCAATCTGTTCGTGTTCCAGCAGGGCGCCGATGACCTCATGATGGACGGTGACACGGTGACCGGCGTGGTCACCCAGACCGGCATTCGCATCGCTGGCAAGACGGTGATTCTCACCGCCGGTACCTTTCTGGGTGGTCGTATCCACATGGGTATGGACAACTACCAGGGCGGCCGAATGGGTGATGCGCCTTCCAATGGCCTGGCGCAGCGTCTGCGCGCCATGCCGTTTCGCGTCGGTCGGCTGAAAACCGGCACCCCGGCCCGTATCGACGGCCGCACCGTGGATTTCACCGTCATGGACGAACAATGGGGTGACAACCCGCGCCCCGCCATGTCCTATATGGGATCGGCCGACGAACACCCCGACCAGGTATGCTGCTATGTGACTCATACCCGGGAAGCCACCCACGACATTATCCGCGACAACCTTCACCAGTCACCCATGTATGCGGGTGAGATTGATGGTGTCGGGCCACGGTATTGTCCCTCCATTGAAGACAAGGTGGTGCGCTTTGCCGACAAGACCTCGCATCAGATATTTGTCGAGCCGGAAGGCCTCAACTCCTACGAGCTTTACCCCAACGGCATCTCCACGAGTTTGCCTTTCGATGTGCAGATGGACTTCATCCACACCATCCGGGGCTTTGAAAATGCTCATGTGACACGGCCCGGTTACGCCATCGAATACGATTATTTCGATCCCCAGGACCTGAATCACTGGATGGAAACCCGCTTTGTGAACAACCTGTTCTTTGCCGGGCAGATCAATGGCACCACGGGTTATGAAGAAGCCGGTGCCCAGGGTCTTATGGCGGGGCTGAACGCGGCCCTGCGTGTGCGCGGCGACGCGCCCTGGTACCCGCACCGCGACCAGGCCTACACCGGCGTGTTGATGGACGACCTGATCACCATGGGCACCAAGGAGCCCTATCGCATGTTCACCAGCCGGGCCGAATACCGCTTGCTGCTGCGCGAAGACAATGCCGACCAGCGCCTGACCGAGAAAGGCCGTGAGCTGGGGCTGATAGACGACGCCCGGTGGGAGGCCTTCAGCCGCAAGCAGGAGGCCATTGCCCGGGAAAACGAGCGCCTGCGCACCACCTTTATTCAGCCGGGTACGCCGGCGGCGGAGCGGGCCAATCAATGGCTGGAACAACCGCTCAAGCGGGAATACTCCTTGCTGGATCTGCTCAAGCGGCCCAAGGTGAATTACGCGGACGTGGCCGATCTGGTGGACAACACCCCGGAACTGTCCGACAACGTGACTCAGCAGGTGGAAACCGGTGTCAAATACGCCGGGTACATCAAACGCCAGCAGGAAGAAATCGACCAGTTGCGGCGCTATGAAGACACGGCCTTGCCGGCCGATCTGGACTACAGTGTCATTTCCGGGCTGTCCAATGAGGTTCAACAGAAGCTCAATCAGGTGCGGCCCACCACCCTGGCTCAGGCCGGGCGTATCAGTGGTGTGACCCCGGCGGCGGTAAGCCTGCTGCTGGTCCACCTGAAGAAACGCAATGCCGCCCGGAAGTCTGCCTGATGGCCGGCCTGTCCGAGGCCGAATCAGCGGCCTGTCGTGAGGCTCTGATCCGAGGGATAGAGCCACTGGCGCTGGCGGTGGACGATGCCACACTGGACCAGTTGCTGGCCTACCATGCCGGCCTGGTCAAATGGAATCGGGCGTACAACCTGACGGCAGTGCGGGAACCTCTGGCCATGATTCAGCGTCATCTGGTGGACAGCCTGAGCATCGTGCCCTTTCTGCCTGCCGGGAGATTGCTGGACGTGGGTACGGGCGCTGGCCTGCCGGGGCTGGTGGTCGCCATGGTGCGGCCGGATATCCAGGTCACCTGTCTCGACAGCAACGGCAAGAAAATTCGTTTCATCCAGCAGATGATTATGGAGTTGGGGTTAAAACAGGTTGCAACCACACAGGCCCGTGTGGAATCCTTTGACGCTGAACCTTTTACCGCGATTACCAGTCGTGCCTTCGCCACCCTGGCGGATATGGTGCAGGGGTCGCGTCACCTGCTCGCCGAAGACGGTGAGTTCCTGGCCATGAAAGGCCAGTATCCGGACGCCGAAATCGCAGAACTGCCTGACGATGTCACGGTCCTGGGGGTACAGCAACTCTCGGTGCCTGGTCAGGATGGCGAACGTCATCTGGTCAGGCTCAGTTGTCCGGGTAAGTCACGGGTGTACCAATAACAGCAGGTGAGCTGAACGGAGCCATGCATGAAAAAGATAATTGCGGTCACCAACCAGAAAGGCGGCGTTGGTAAAACCACCACGGCCATCAATCTGGCAGCTTCTCTGGTGGCCACCAAACGACGTATACTGTTGGTCGACCTCGATCCCCAGGGCAATGCGACCATGGGCAGCGGAGTGGATAAAGCCTCGCTGGACAAGCATCTCTACCATGTCCTCATTGACGGCACACCTGTTCGGGACGTGATCGTGTCGGCACCGGAGGCGCATTATGACGTGCTGCCGTCCAACGGTGATGTGACGGCCGCCGAGGTGGAATTGCTCAGCATGAGTGGGCGCGAACGTCGCCTGTCGGATGCCCTGGCGTCTGTACACGATGATTACGATGTGATCATCATGGACTGCCCGCCATCTCTCAACATGCTGACCCTCAACGCCCTGGTGGCTGCCAACGCCGTTCTGATTCCGGTCCAGTGCGAGTATTTCGCTCTGGAGGGGATTGCGGCATTGCTTGACACCATTGGGCAGGTGCAGGACGCCATGAATCCCGGTCTGACAATCGAGGGTGTTCTGCGTACCATGTATGACGGTCGCACCAGCCTGACCAATGATGTGTCCAGAGAGCTGAAGAACTATTTCGGCGACAAGCTCTACCGCACCGTTATTCCACGCAATATTCGGGTGGCGGAAGCGCCTTCTTATGGCCTGCCGGTCATGCAGTACGACCAGGCGTCACGGGGCGCACTGTCATACCTGGCGCTTGCGGGTGAAATGATACGGCGTCAGGAAGATCAACATGCACCCACTGCCGGTGTCAGCTGAGACGCAAGAGACCTATGTCGAACAGAAAACGAGGATTGGGTAAAGGACTGAGCAGCCTGATGAGTCAACCGCCGGTGTCTGTGGACGAGCAGGCGGTGACCGAGGAAGGCGGACAGGACGCGGTTACCGGCGTTCGCCGAGGTGCCGACCTGACGTATCTGTCCCTGGACCAGTTGCAGGGCGGCCAGTACCAGCCACGGCGGGACATCGGGCCCGAGGGGCTCGAGGAACTGGCCGCTTCGATCCGCTCGCAGGGCATCATAGAGCCTATCGTGGTGCGGCCTGTTACCTCCAGCAAGTACGAAATCATTGCCGGCGAGCGTCGCTGGCGCGCCGCGCGCATGGCGGGGCTGGAGGACGTGCCCGTGGTGGTGCGTCAGGTTAGCGACGAAGACGCCATTGCCATGGCGTTGATCGAAAATATTCAGCGCGAAGACCTCAATCCGATGGAAGAGGCCTCTGCCCTGCAGCGTCTACAGAAAGAGTTTGAATTGACGCAACAGGAAGTCGCTGACATCGTAGGCAAGAACCGCGCCACCGTGGCCAACCTACTGCGTCTCTTGAATCTGACGCCTGCGACGCGCCGCATGCTTGAAAACGGTGATCTGGATATGGGTCACGCCCGCTGTCTGCTGGCGCTGAGCGGTGACGCTCAGGACAAGGCCGCCCACGAGGTAGTGGGTCGGGCCCTGAATGTCCGCCAGACAGAGAGCCTGGTCCGGCAGATCCTGGACGGGACATCCGACAAGACGCGCAAGCCGGCACCCGAAGTGGATGCCAATATTCGCAAACTGGAAGAGACCTTGGCGACCCGGATTGGTGCGCCCGTCTCCATCAAGCACAAGGACAATGGCAACGGACAACTGGTGATCCGTTACACCAGCCTGGATGAGCTCGACGGCATCCTGAGTCACCTGAAATAACAGCGGTCCGACAGCCCAGGATGCGGGCGCCCCGTGAGGGGCGCAAAAGAGTGCAGTGAAAGTCTGAAACAACGGTTGATGATAGGGGGGCGAATCCCTATACTTTGCGGCGTTTTTGACAACATCGGCGTAGTTGTGACAAATCAGGATCAGACCAGCCTGGCCCGGGTGTACAAACGGTATCTCATGCGGGGCCTGTGGCTGGAGTTGGTTTTTATTGTGGCAGCTTCGGTTCTGGTTGCGGTGATCGCGCCGATGATTGGGTTTTCAGTATTCCTGGGGGGTGCGGTGTACGCCGTACCCCACGTATTATTTACCCTGATGGGCCTACGCCACATCGGGGACAGTCACTCCGCCGGCCTTCTGGTTTCGGTTGTCACGGGCTTTATCGGGAAGCTTGTGTTCATGGGCGGCGGATTGGCGTTGGTGTTTACGCACGGCCAGGACTTCATGGCGCTGCCGGCGGTGATGGCAATGACCGGGTTCTACGTGACTGGCCTGTTTGTAACCGGTTTTCTAAGTTCAAGAGCTGCTCAGGCAGTAGAAGAGGCGTAATACAACTATGGCTTACGAGAGTCCTACTGAGTACATCAATCACCACCTGGCCAACCTGACTTATGGCCGTCACCCCGAAATGGGCTGGAAGCTGGCGGAAAGCAGCACCGAAGCCGCCGAAATGGGCTTCATGGCGATTCACGTCGATTCCATGATGTGGGCCATCGGCCTGGGCATGATCTTTCTGGGCGTGTTCTATTACGCTGCTCGCCGCGTAACCTCCGACGAACCAGGTGGTCTGCAGTGTTTTGTCGAACTGGTTGTGGATTTTGTCGATGACACGGTCAAACAGGTCTTTCACGGCAAGAGCGGCAGTCTTGCCCCCATCGCCCTGACCATATTCGGTTGGGTGTTCCTGATGAACCTCATGAAGCTGATGCCCGTGGATCTGGTGCCCTACGCACTGGAGCAGGTGGGCGTCAACTACCAGAAAATCGCCCCCACTACCGACCCCAACGTGACTCTGGGTATGGCGGCGTTCGTGTTGATCATGATCATCTACTACTCATTCAAGGTTAAAGGCTTTGGTTTTATCAAGGAACTGTCTTTCACCCCTTTCAATCACTGGCTGTTCATTCCGGTGAATCTCTTCATGGAGATCGTCGGTCTGCTGTCCAAGCCCCTTAGCCTGGGCTTGCGTCTGTTCGGCAACATGTACGCCGGTGAAATGATCTTTATTCTGATTGCACTGATGTTCAGTGCCGGTCTGATTCTCTGGCCTCTGGCTGGTGGCCTGCAATTGATCTGGGCAATCTTCCACATTCTGGTAATCACACTTCAGGCCTTTATCTTCATGGTGCTGACCGTGGTCTACCTGAGTATGGCGCACGAAGATCACTGAGTTCAGTTTGCGTCTTGAGCTGAACTGTGTTGACTGAATGGCTTTATGCTTAACTTTAAACTTTAAAACGACTGAAAACTTTGGAGACAATCATGGAAATGGTATACCTGACTGTAGCAATCATCATGGGCCTGGGTGCGGTATCCGCTCCTTTCTCGATCAGCCTGCTGGGTAGCAAGCTGCTGGAAACCTCTGCCCGCCAACCTGAACTGGCGCCTGCTCTCCAGACCAAGTTCTTCATCATCGCTGGTCTGGTTGAAGCACTGCCCATCATCGGTGTCGGTATCTCCATGTACCTGATCTTCGTTGTTGCGTAAAACCGAGTTGCGTAAGCAAGAGTCCTACCGCGGGTCTGGACTCGTAACTCATCCAACAAACGAGGTGAAGGCGTGAATTTTAACCTGACATTTATCGGACAGATCATCACCTTTGCGGTGTTCGTCTGGTTTTGCGCCCGCTTCGTATGGCCGCCGTTAATGACGGCCATGCAGGAACGCCAGAAAAAAATCGCGGACGGCCTCAATGCCGCAGATCGTGCCGCGAAGGATCTGGAACTGGCTCAAGACAATGCCGCCGACAAACTGCGCGAAGCCAAAGAACAGGCTGCCGCCATTGTCGACCAGGCCAACCGTCGCGCAACCAAGACGATTGAAGAAGCCAAAGCCGATGCACGCAAAGAAGGCGAGCGTCTGCGCAAGGCTGCCGAGCAGGAGATCGAACACGAGCGCAATGTTGCCCGTGACGAGCTTCGGGCTCAGGTTGCGGTGCTGGCGTTGGCTGGTGCAGAAAAGGTGGTGGACGCGTCGATTGACGAATCGGTCCACAACGAGATGTTACAGAAACTGGCATCGGAACTTTAAGGGGGCGACGCAATGGCAGAAATCAGCACATTAGCCCGTCCTTATGCGAAAGCGGCGTTTGACGCAGCCAAGGCCAACAAGGCACTGACTGAATGGTCAGCCATGTTGCGTTCGCTGGCGACGGTATTGTCGTTGCCGGCCGTTCAGGCATTGGCAGACAATGCGGTCCTGACCGGTGACGACAAGGTCAAACGGCTGGTGGACATCTGCCAGGAAGACATGGCCAAGGGAGGTGAAAACTTTCTGAAGACCATGGTGGAGAACCGTCGTCTGGGCTTGATGCCTGCCGTATTCGAGCAGTTTGAAACCCTGCGTCTGATGGAAGAGCAGACCGCTGACGTCACTATTTCTTCTGCCTTCGCATTAACCGATGAACAGACAGCACTCCTGCAAGACAAGCTCACCAAGCGTCTGGGCCGAAAAGTGGCAATGACTACCGATGTGGATCCGTCACTCAAGGCCGGCATTATCGTGCGTTACGGCGATACCGTCATTGACGGCTCCGCGCGCGGTCGCCTGGTGAAACTGGCAGAAGCGATGAATTCCTAATTGAGGGAAACAGCATGCAGCAATTAAATCCTTCAGAAATCAGTGAAGTGATTCGGAAGCGGATAGAAGGGCTAGACGTCACTTCCGAAGCTAAAAACGAGGGCACGATCGTATCGGTTTCCGATGGTATCGTGCGCATTCATGGCCTGGCCGACGTAATGTACGGCGAGATGATTGCCTTCGAAGGCGGCCTGTTCGGCATGGCACTGAACCTGGAGCGTGACTCCGTAGGTGCCGTTGTACTGGGCGACTTCAAGACCCTGGCCGAAGGTCAGACCTGTCATTGCACGGGCCGCATCCTGGAAGTGCCAGTGGGCGAAGAGCTGCTGGGCCGTGTTGTAGACGGCCTGGGCAACCCCATCGACGGCAAGGGCGATCTGGGCACCGATAAAACCGACGCCATCGAGAAAGTGGCGCCCGGCGTTATCGCACGCCAGTCCGTTGACCAACCTCTGCAGACCGGCTATAAGGCCGTGGATGCCATGGTACCCATCGGTCGCGGTCAGCGTGAGCTGATCATCGGTGACCGCCAGACGGGTAAAACCGCCATGGCGGTGGACGCGATCATCAACCAGAAAGGCACTGGCATCAAGTGTGTCTACGTGGCCATTGGTCAGAAACAGTCGACCATCGCCAACGTGGTGCGCAAGCTCGAAGAGCATGGCGCCATGGACCATACCATCATCGTTGCTGCGTCGGCCTCTGATCCTGCCCCCATGCAGTACCTGGCTCCTTATGCCGGCTGCACCATGGGCGAGTTCTACCGCGACCGCGGTGAAGACGCACTGATCGTGTTTGACGATCTGACCAAGCAGGCCTGGGCGTATCGCCAGATTTCCCTGCTGCTGCGTCGTCCACCGGGCCGTGAAGCCTATCCGGGTGATGTATTCTACCTCCACTCCCGTCTGTTGGAGCGCGCCTCGCGCATCAATGCGGAAGAAGTGGAAAAGCTGACCAATGGCGAAGTGAAGGGGAAAACCGGTTCGCTGACGGCTCTGCCCATTATCGAGACCCAGGGCGGTGACGTATCGGCCTTCGTACCGACCAACGTCATCTCCATCACCGATGGTCAGATCTTTGTCGAAAGCAACTTGTTCAACGCCGGTATTAGACCTGCGATGAACGCCGGTATTTCGGTATCCCGTGTGGGTGGTTCGGCGCAGACCAAGATCATCAAGAAACTGTCCGGCGGTATCCGTACCTCTCTGGCTCAGTATCGCGAGTTGGCAGCCTTCTCTCAGTTCGCGTCCGATCTGGACGAAGCCACCAAGGCGCAGTTGGACCACGGTGAGCGAGTGACCGAGTTGATGAAGCAGGGCCAGTACAAGCCCATGAGCATTGCGCAAATGGCCGTGTCCCTGTTCGCTGCCGACGAGGGTTACCTGAAAGACGTTGAAGTAAAAGACGTGGGTGCTTTCGAATCAGAGCTTCACGAGTTCATGGCGTCCAACTACAGTGACCTGATGGCCGATATCGTGGCCAACGGCAACTATGACGACACCGTGAAAAACGGGTTCAAAGAGGCGCTGGACAAATTCAAGGCGTCCCGAGACTGATCTCCGGAAGGGCCGCTGTGCGGCCCAGTGATAACTGAGGCGACATATTATGGCAGCCGGAAAAGAGATACGGACCAAGATTGGCAGTATCAAAAACACGCAGAAGATCACTTCTGCGATGGAAATGGTCGCAGCCAGCAAACAACGCAAGGCCCGTGATCGGATGGGGGCAACCAAGCCCTATTCCGAACGCATTCGTGCGGTACTTGGCCACATCGCCAATGCCGACACGGATTACGATTACGTGCATCCCTTTATGGAAGAGCGCGAGGTCAAGCGTGTCGGTTACATCGTGGTGTCGACAGACCGCGGTCTCTGTGGCGGTTTGAACGCCAACGAGTTCAAGGTGGCCTTGAAATCGATACTCGAGTGGCAAGGCAAGAACGCTGAAGTAGAAGTGTGTGCCATTGGCCGAAAAGGTGTTGGTTTCTTCCGCAAATCCGGTATTCCGGTGGTTGCGGCAGCCAGCGGACTGGGCGACCGACCCGAAGTGAAAGATGTGATCGGTACGGTTCAGGTCATGCTGGACAAGTACGAAGCCGGTGAGCTGGATCGCCTGTACCTGGTGAGCAACGAGTTCGTCAACACCATGGTGCAGAATCCGGTTGTTGAGCAGTTACTGCCGCTGGTACCAGCCGAAGACACCACCAACCGCAAGGATATCTGGGACTACATTTACGAGCCGGAACCCAAGGTTCTGCTCGACAGCCTGTTGACCCGGTATATCGAATCTCTGGTTTATCAGGCGGTTGTGGAAAACCTGGCGTGTGAGCAGTCGGCGCGGATGATGGCGATGAAAGCCGCCACAGACAATGCGTCGGACATGATGGATGAGCTGGCCATGGCCTATAACAAGGCACGCCAGGCAGCCATTACTCAGGAACTGTCAGAAATCGTCAGCGGTGCATCGGCGGTCTGAAGAATTCAGGATTGAGAGGAAATACCAATGAGTAGCGGAAAGATCATACAGGTCATCGGCGCTGTCATCGACGTGGAGTTTCCACGTGATGCCGTACCCAAGGTGTACGACGCGCTGAAAGTAGCAGACAAGGGTCTGACGCTCGAAGTTCAGCAACAGCTGGGCGACGGTGTCGTGCGGACCATCGCCATGGGCACATCCGAAGGGCTGACCCGTGGGCTGGATGTAGAGAACTCCAAAAACCCGATTTCCGTGCCTGTAGGCACTGAAACCCTGGGTCGTATCATGGACGTCCTGGGCGACCCCATTGATGAAAAGGGGCCGATCGGCGAAAAAGAGCGCAAATCCATTCACCAGTCTGCGCCAAGTTATGCCGAGCAGTCACAGAGCCAGGATCTGCTGGAAACCGGGATCAAGGTTATCGACCTGATCTGTCCTTTCGCCAAGGGCGGCAAGGTCGGTCTGTTCGGTGGTGCCGGTGTCGGCAAGACGGTTAACATGCTGGAGCTGATCAACAACATCGCAAAAGAACACAGTGGTCTGTCTGTGTTTGCCGGTGTGGGTGAGCGGACACGTGAAGGTAACGACTTCTATCACGAGATGTCCGAAGCCGGTGTTATCCAGCTGGAAAACCTGCCGGAATCCAAGGTAGCCATGGTTTACGGCCAGATGAACGAGCCGCCGGGCAACCGTCTGCGTGTCGCCCTGACCGGTCTGACCATGGCGGAAAAATTCCGTGACGAAGGCCGTGACGTACTCTTCTTCGTGGACAACATCTATCGTTATACGCTGGCGGGTACCGAAGTATCGGCACTGCTGGGTCGTATGCCGTCTGCGGTAGGTTATCAGCCGACTCTGGCCGAAGAGATGGGCCAGCTTCAGGAGCGTATTACCTCTACCAAGAGCGGCTCCATCACATCGGTCCAGGCGGTTTACGTACCGGCGGATGACTTGACCGACCCGTCACCGGCCACCACCTTCGCCCACCTGGATGCGACCGTCGTATTGAGCCGTGATATCGCAGCACTGGGTATCTACCCTGCGGTTGATCCTCTGGACTCGACATCACGTCAGTTGGATCCTCAGGTGATCGGCCAGGACCACTACGACGTGGCCCGTGGCACGCAGGAAGTGCTGCAGCGTTACAACGAGCTGAAAGACATCATCGCGATTCTGGGTATGGACGAGCTGTCTGACGAAGACAAGCAGCTTGTAGCCCGAGCGCGTAAGATCCAGCGCTATCTGTCTCAGCCGTTCCACGTGGCTGAGATCTTCACCGGGGCGCCTGGCAAGTACGTGTCACTGAAAGACACCATTGCCGGGTTCCAGGGCATTCTCAACGGTGACTACGACCATATTCCGGAGCAGTTCTTCTACATGAAGGGCACCATTCAGGACGTGGTCGAGTCCTACGAGAGCAGTGAGAAGAAATAAAATCACCAGGAGTGAATCATGGCAATGAGCGTACATTGCGATATCGTCAGTGCCGAAGGTGAGATCTTCTCAGGTTTGGTGGAATTGCTGGTCGCCCCTGCACAGCAGGGTGAAATCGGCATTCTGCCCAACCACGCGCCGCTGCTCACCAGCATCGAACCGGGCCCGATCAAGATCACCCGTCAGGGTGGTGCAGAAGAGGCCATGTTCGTCTCTGGTGGCTTCCTGGAAGTACAGCCGGATATGATAACGGTGTTGGCCGATACCATTACCCGGGCCGAAGACATCGACATGGAAGCGGCTGAACAGGCCAAAGAGCAGGCGAAGAAAGAGCTTCTCGAAGGCAGTGCCGACGATACCGACTACGAAATGGCAGCCGCCCGGCTGGCCGAAGCAATGGCTCAGCTCCGGGTTCTGGCACAGGTACGCAAGAAGCGCTAAGCGTTTTTGCGCACTCGAGTCAGCCAAGGAAGCGACCCCCAGGGGTCGCTTTTTTTATGTCTGACTCTCCTAGAGCAGGCAGGACCCCAGCTGCGGGTTTGCGGTATATTTCAACAGCCATCCTGCTTTACAATGAGCAGCGGCTTTCCATTCATCAACCCAGTCACAGGCAGCGCATGGCTCAACATATTATTATCCTGGCCGCAGGTCAGGGTTCGCGCATGAAATCCCGTCTCCCCAAGGTCTGTCATCCGGTGGGCGGCGAGCCCATGATCCAGCATGTGGTTAACACGGCGCGCCAACTGGCCGACCGAATAACCGTGGTTGTGGGGCATGGCGCCGAGCAGGTTCAGGACGCTCTGGCTGATCAGAACGTCAGTTTTGTTACTCAGAGTGAGCAATTGGGTACCGGCCATGCGGTAGCCCAGGCGCTTGATCACATCAAAGCCGAAGAACGGGTTTTGGTGCTGTATGGTGACGTACCGCTGATTTCCGCAGATACCCTGGCACCCATGCTGACTGGCGAACGTGAAGACGCCCTCACCCTGCTCACCGCAGAGGTGGAAGACCCCACGGGCTATGGTCGCATTGTCCGTAAAGAGGGTGCCATTCAGGCCATCGTGGAGCAGAAAGACGCCACGCCAGAGCAACTGGGTATCCGGGAAATCAATACCGGGTTCATGGCCATGCCGGGGCACCGGCTGCACGACTGGTTACCCAGGCTGAGCAGCGACAATGCTCAGGGGGAATACTATCTCACCGACCTGGTCGCCATGGCGGTGTCTGACGGCGTGTCGGTGTCAGCCGTGGCACCTCGGGCAATCATGGAAACCCAGGGAGTGAACAACCGGGTGCAGCTGGCCGCACTCGAACGCTGGTATCAGACCCAGCGTGCGCAAGCCCTGATGCTGGCCGGGGCCAGCCTGGCCGACCCGTCACGCCTGGAGCAACGTGGGCGGGTGACGGTTGGGCTAGATGTCTGGATCGACGTCAATGTGATACTGGACAACGTGGATATAGGCGACAACGTACAGATAGGCCCCAATGTGGTACTGCGCAACACTCGTGTCGGTGATGGCACGGAAATACTGGCTCAGAGCGTCCTTGAAGGGGCCGACGTGGGTGCGCACTGCCAGGTCGGGCCCATGGCACGCCTGCGCCCTGGTGCTCGGCTTGGAGACGCGGCCAAGGTGGGCAATTTCGTGGAAGTCAAGAAGGCGACCATTGAAGCCGGTGCCAAGGTCAACCATCTCTCCTACATCGGGGATGCCCGGGTTGGCGAGAAGGCGAATATCGGTGCCGGTACCATCACCTGCAACTATGACGGTGCCAACAAGCACCATACTGATATTGGCGCCGGGGCTTTTATCGGTTCCAACAGTACACTGGTGGCGCCCCTGACCATAGAAGACGGCGCGTTCATTGGCGCAGGCTCGATCATTACCAAGACAGCACCGGGGGGTCAGCTTACCCTGTCGCGTGGCAAACAGACGACGATCCGCCATTGGCGACGTCCCACCAAACAAACGAAAAGCGAGTGATCATGACCCAACAAGGATTTGCCGCAGTGCTCTTTGACTGTGACGGCGTACTGATTGATTCCGAAACCCTGGCGAACCGAGCGCTGCAGAAATCTCTGGCCGACGTCGATATGGCCTGGACCCTGCCTGACATCGCACGCACCTTTACCGGCCATAGTTGGCAGACCTGTTTGGCCATGATCGAAGAGAGGCTGGGGCAGCCGGTACCGAACGATTTCCAGCCCAACAACCGGGACTATTTCACCAACCTCATGGACGAGGAGCTCGTCGTTATGGAGGGCATTGATCGGGTACTGGACACGCTGTCTCTGCCGTTTGCCGTGGTCACCAACTCCCAGTCCGAAGAACTGAGCCACAAGATGAAGGTCACCGGCCTGGGCCGGTATTTCCCCGAAAGCCACCGCTTCAACGCCGAAACGCTGGGCGTGTCCAAACCGGACCCGGCCATTTACCGCAAAGCCGCAGACGCACTGGGCCTGGATATTCGCCAGTGTCTGGTGATAGAAGACAGCCTGCCCGGTCTCACGGCGGCCAGCAAGGCCGGAGCCGAGGTATGGGCCTATCAACCCCATGTTGACGAGGAAGCCCTGGACCGTCTGGCGGTCAAACGGACCTTCCACCACTGGTCCGAATTCCCCCGCCTCTGACGGACTGCAACGCATTCCGGACTTGCATATTGGTTTCGGTTCGATACAATATCTTTCGAAACGAAATCAACGAAAGAACTCCGGAACATGGCTAAGCGCAATACCGTACAACGACGTCGCGCCATTGTTGAACTGCTCTCCGAGCATGGGGAGGTCAGTGTCGACAACCTGGCTGATCGTTTCGATACCTCGGAAGTCACTATTCGCAAAGATCTGTCTGCGCTGGAAAACAATGGCGTACTGTTGCGGCGCTACGGCGGCGCGGTGCCTGTGCCTCAGGAGCTGATCGCTCCGGTTGCGAGCGAGAAAGTTTCGAAACGAAAGAAAGCCATGGCACGCCTGGCCGCCGGGCTGATTCAGGACCACAATCGCCTCATTATCGACAGCGGCAGCACCACAGCGGCACTTCTGCCGGAGCTGTCGCAAAAGCAGGGCCTCGTGGTCATGACCAATGCGCTGGATGTCGCCAATGCCCTGCGCGAACTGGAAAACGAACCCACCCTGCTCATGACCGGCGGCACCTGGGACCCGCATTCAGAAGGCTTCCAGGGCCAACTGGCCGAGCAGGTATTGCGTGCCTACAATTTTGACCAGTTGTTTATCGGCGCTGATGGCCTCGACCTGGCGCGGGGCACCACCACCTTCAACGAACTCTACACCCTCAGCCAGGTAATGGCCGAGGTGGCGCGCGAAGTGGTGGTGATGGCGGAATCCGAAAAACTGAACCGGAAAATTCACAACCTGGAGTTGCCGTGGTCCGGCGTTACCGCGCTGGTCACAGACGACGGCTTCCCGGATGAGGCAACAGAGACGCTGGAACGGCAGGGCGTGCGCGTACTGCGGTCGGCACCCTAACGAACATCAGAAGTCAGGGTCACCCCCTGAGCAACAGCATAACAGGAGCATCATTATGTGCGGTATTGTCGGAGCGGTAGCACAACGGGACGTGGCAGATATTCTGCTGGAAGGTTTACGCAGGCTGGAATACCGCGGGTATGACAGCGCCGGCATGGCCATTACGGACGCCTCAGGCGTGCTGCAGAGTCATCGCCGTGTGGGCAAGGTCAACGAGTTGGCCGATGCTCTGAGCGACACACCGCTCACCGGAGGGACCGGCATAGCCCACACCCGCTGGGCGACTCACGGTGCACCGTCGGAAACCAACGCCCACCCGCATTTCAGTGGCGACATCGCCGTTGTCCATAACGGCATCATCGAAAATCACCAGAGTCTGCGCGCGGATCTGGAAGCCAAGGGCTATGAATTTCTGTCCCAGACCGACACCGAAGTGATTGCTCACCTCATCGCAGACCTGCGTAAACAGTCGGCCTCGCTGCTCGAAGCCGTCCAGGCCGCCCGGTCATTGCTCGACGGCGCCTATGGCGCGGCGGTGCTGGACACAGGCTCGCCCGAGACCATGGTGGTGGCGCGTTCAGGCTCACCCCTGGTGGTGGGCCACGGCATCGGCGAAATGTTTGTCGCTTCGGATCAACTGGCATTGCTGCCGGTCACCCGTCAGTTCCAGTTTCTGGAAGAAGGCGATGTGGCGGAGATTACCCGCACCGGCGCCCGTGTATTCGACGCCGAGAACCAGCCGGTCGAGCGGCCGGTGAAGGATAGCCAACTGCAGCACGACGCCGGTGACAAGGGCGAATACCGTCACTTCATGCTCAAGGAAATTCACGAGCAGCCCCATGCGCTGACCCAGACGCTGGAAGGGCGCCTGCACGACGGTCAGGTGGTGGCCGAAGCCTTCGGCTCGGAAAGTCTGAACATCCTGCCCGAGATCAAGGCCGTGCAGATCATAGCCTGTGGTACCTCCTACCATGCCGGTATGGTGGCGCGCTATTGGTTCGAGGAAATCGTGGGCATTCCCTGCCAGGTCGAGATTGCCTCGGAATTCCGCTACCGCAAATCCGTGGTATTGCCCGACAGTCTATTGGTGACCATTTCCCAGTCCGGTGAAACAGCCGACACTCTGGCCGCCTTGCGTCTGGCAAAGAATCTGGGCTACAAGGCCTCCCTGACTATCTGCAACGCCCCGGGCTCGTCACTGGTTCGCGAGTCCGACCTGGCCTACATGATGCGCGCTGGCGTGGAAGTGGGTGTGGCCTCGACCAAAGCCTTTACCGTCCAGTTGACCGGCCTGATGCTGCTGGCCTTGAGCATTGCCCGCCAACAGGGCAAGGACGTCAGCCAGCACGCTGCTGCGCTGGCCAAGCTGCCGGAGCAGGTGGACGCCGCACTGGCGCTGGCGGGCGAGATAGAAACCCTGGCGGAAGATTTTGCCCACAAGCACCATGCGCTGTTTCTTGGCCGGGGCAGCCAGTACCCCATTGCCATGGAGGGGGCGCTGAAACTCAAGGAAATCTCCTACATTCACGCCGAGGCGTATGCCGCAGGCGAACTCAAGCACGGCCCGCTGGCCCTGATCGATGAAGACATGCCGGTGATCGTGGTGGCACCCAACAACGAACTACTGGAAAAGCTCAAATCGAACATGGAAGAAGTCCGCGCCCGCGGAGGCCAGCTCTACGTCTTTGCCGACGCCCGTGCCGGTGTGGGCTCCGAGCCCGGCATCAAGGTGGTCTCGCTGCCGCATATGGACGACCTGCTGGCGCCCGTGGTCTACACTGTACCCCTGCAACTGCTGTCCTACTACGTGGCCCTGATCAAGGGCACCGACGTGGACCAGCCGCGCAACCTGGCGAAATCGGTAACGGTGGAGTAATCAGGCGACCGTACACCCATCATTTTGTGGGCGAAGAATAAAGTTTGATAAAAAATATTAAAGTTTGATAAAAGTGAATAAAGTTTGATAATTTTTGGTCCCCTGATACTCTGGCATCAGAGTATCAGGAGGGACCCAGTTGACGGATGCGAACAAGCTTGTTGAGCCAGGCAACGAAAAGAAGCTGAAAACCAGAGGGCATGGCTTTGGCAAAGACTATGAGCCCTTTCTGAAAATTCATGAACTGAGCAGTTTGGGCGAAAGTGTTCGTATCCGCAGCGCAATAGTCGGCCGTGCGCATCATTTGCTTTCCGGCATAGAGCTTCTCGCTTTCCTGACCTTCGATCAGAACAACAACACGATTGATCTTCGTGAGCAGTTTCCGCTCCCTATCGAGACCACACTCGACATCTGTCAGAATCTGGGCATCCGGCACCCCCAGATTCGCGGTAAGTTAACTGTCGTCACAACGGATTTGTTGATCGATTTCAGCGACGGATCTCAACTCGCTCTGTCCGTCAAACCGGGCTCAAATCTCTCCAAGCGCCGCGTTCTCGAAAAGCTACAAATTGAAAAGTTCTATTGGGAATCCCGCAATGTTGCCTGGAAAGTCATGACCGAGAAGGAGGTGGCTCCCACGCTAAGGGAGAACCTAACGTGGATCCAGCCCTACCTCAGCCTTGATCAGGCGACGTCATTTCAGCTAAGCGACGACGACGTGAGTGACCTTGTTCACAGGATCAGTCAAGAGCCTGCCGCACCGATAGCCCGGTTATGTGGAAAGCTGGACGATTTGTACGGTCTTGAAGGTGGGTCTCACCTTAGCATGTTACGGTTTGCCGTCGCACATCGTCTGGTTCGTGGCCCCTTGGATAAACCGTTCCACAACTGGACTTTTGATGATCTGACAGTCATGGACTCAACCCGTAGCAAAAAAGAGGCGGGAAATGCTTCTTAATCATGTTTTTCAAAGCGCTGAATCGAAGTGTCGGTTCCGAGTCGTCTATGAAAGTATCGACAGCCTGATGGTGGTCGACATTGACGACCCATCGCCTTGGCCCATCTCTGTGCAAACAGACGAACTGACCGAACCGGTCTACAAAGAGGTTAAGGATCCTTTTCCTCCCCCAGTGGTAGAAGCAGGCAGCACAGCGGCCAGTCGACGTGATGAAGCTATTGCTGCCATCAAGCCGCTGCTCGACCATTATCCCCAGTTATTTGATAAGAGACAGCGAAACCAGCTGATCAAAGAAGTCCTGTCGACATCGAACAAACCAAGACTCTACATCACCCGTCAACTTCAGAGGTACTGGCAACGGGGAATGACGCCTAATGCGCTTGCGCCGGACTATTCTAAGTCCGGCGGAAGGGGAAAAGCGCGTCGCTCCGTGAGGCAGAAAGTTGGACGAAAAAGATCCATCATGCCAGGTGAAGGTGTGGTTGTGACAGAAGACGTCGCAGACTTGTTCCGCTTGGCGATTGATGGGTTTTACCTGAAGAACGACAAAGTGTCTCTTGTGGCAGCAAAGGATAAAGCAGTGGGGTTTTATCGGTCCCGGTTTCCAGAGGCCGATGAGACACAGGTGCCTACTTTGGCGCAGTTTCGTTACTTCTTTGAGCGCAATTATCGGGCACCAGAGGTAGCTCGGAAGAGGATACCGTCCAGGACCTATGAGAAAGATAATCGGGCCCTATTCAGCACCGCTGGTAGCAAGAACTTCGGGCCGGGAGCCCGATACGAGATCGACGCAACCATTGCCGACCTATACCTTGTTTCCGAGCGGGACCCACAAAAAATCATTGGCCGACCGGTCATGTACTTCGTGAAGGATGTCTTCAGCCGGATGGTGGTAGGCATGTACGTTGGCTTGGAGAACGCGTCGTGGGTTGCCGCAATGATAGCGCTGGCAAATGCGATGGCCGACCGAGGTGAGCTCCTTTACCGGCAAGCCGACGTTCTCGTCAACCGCTTCGGAGTCCAGTTGAGCACATCTAGAGCGTACCGGGGGGATGACAAAGGGATTGTTGAGCGTTATTTCAATACGATCCAGACGCAGTTTCGGCCCCACGTACCGGGGCTGGTTGAACCGGTCAATGGCAAGAAACGGATCGGCAAGCGGTATGAATTGGATGCCACGCTCAACCTGAGAGACTTTTCAAAAATCCTGATTCACCTCGTCATCAACTACAACAACAATCACCCTGTCGATCGCTACGATTTTGCACCTGATATGCCGGAAGATCTGGCACCAATACCCCTGGAATTGTGGAACTGGGGCATTAAATACCGAACAGGCCAGCTGCGCCCGGGTGAAGACGAGCAGGTCTGGGTCAACCTGTTGCCTTACGAACAAGGGTCTGTATCCGAGTTGGGGATTCGTTTTCGGGGTCTGATCTATACCTGCCAAGAGGCGCTCAAGGCGGGTTGGTTTGATCGCATATGTCAGAACAGGCCGTCCAAGGTCGACGTCTCCTACGACCCGCGAAGTACCAATACGGTTTATGTGCGCCCTGATAACGAGTCCGACGTCTACTGGGAATGTGTCCTTATAGTGGACCCCGAAATCAAGACAATGGTTTAAGATAGTGCCAGGCCGCTTTCGAAGGACTCAACAATGGCAAAACAGAAACGCAATACGCACTCCCCGGAGCTGAAGGCCAAAGTGGCACTGGAA
>LFIK01000010.1_pt1 | contig 124918 bp, 117 predicted proteins | sample 643401 | NCBI WGS metagenome assembly LFIK01 (sample SAMN03777447, study PRJNA286221) | soda lake metagenome | biome: soda lake; feature: Kulunda steppe; material: water; isolation source: sample T5-Br brine of Lake Tanatar-5 | place: Russia: Kulunda steppe | collected 2010-07
AAACGATGAAATCACTTAAATCACTTAGAAACATTAAATACGTCGATCAATCGTATCTTGATCAAAGCGTCTATGCCATTGATTTCTCTGTTAAGTAAAAAAGCTTGACACCTAGTAATGCCTGTGCTATACTCACACAGGAATTTACTTTATAGGAGGCATAAACATGGCAGTTAAATTACGTTTACAACGTTTTGGTTCTACCAAACGTCCGGTTTACCGTATCGTCGCATCCGATTCACGCGCGAAACGTGATGGTCGTTACTTAGAAGTGATTGGGCTTTATGACCCAAGAGAAAATCCAATTAAATTAGTATTGGATGAAAGCAAAGCACTCGCTTGGTTAGAAAAAGGCGCATTGCCAACCGACACCGTGAAAAACTTACTAAGCAAAAAAGGAATCATAGCCACATTTCGTCAGAAAAATAAAGCGTAAAGGGTGATGCTTGATGGCAGCAAACTATGAATCGCTTATTCAGCATTTAATTGAGCCTTTGGTCGTGCATCCGAACGACATCGAAGTTAAAGTGCTCAGCGAAGACGAGCAACTTGTGACGGTTCAAGTGTTGGTGCATGAAGATGATTTGGGACGTGTGATCGGCAAAAACGGCCGCATCGCCAACGCCATTCGGACCATCGCCTACGCTTCAGCATCCCGTCAAAATAAGAAAATATCGATCCAAATCGATGCTTTTTAAGCTGCTTAGGCAGCTTTTTTATTCGCTAAGTCGATCTTAAGGAGGGACCTGTATGGCAGACATCACCATCGGCGTCATTGTTAAACCCCATGGCGTTCAAGGCACTTTGAAAATCAAATCCGATTCCGACTTCAAAACAAGCCGCTTTTATGAAGGCGCCGTTTTAACACTTGGGAACCACCCAACCCTAAAAACGGCGACGGTGACCTCTTTTAAGGAAGCTTTGCCGCTGGATTTATTGACCTTAAAAGAAGTGACCACCCGCGATCAAGCGGAAACGTTACGAGGGGTGACGTTAAACATCGCATCAAGTGAACGTCAACCGTTAGAAGAAGACGCCTATTATTACAATCAACTTGAGGGCTTAGAAGCCTTTCATGAAGGCACCTTGATTGGCACCGTCATCCGTGTGGAAGACTTTCCTCAAGGGCCGATGCTAAGACTAAGTCGCCCCGATGAAAAAACACTTTTAATTCCTTTTTCAAAAGCGTTTGTGGCGAGTGTGGACTTAGAAAAAGGGACGCTCACCCTCATTGCCTGGGAGGGTTTATGGTAACGATTGATGTCTTAACCCTTTTTCCTAAAATGATTGAAGGGTTTGTTCATGAATCGATTCTCGGCCGTGCTCAGTTGGAAGGTAAGTGCCTTATACGTGTCCATAATTTTCGTGATTACTCGCTTGATAAGCATCAAAAAGTGGACGATACACCCTATGGCGGCGGCGCCGGCATGGTGTTACAAGTTGAACCTATTGTCAGGGCCATCCGTGCCATTGAAGGGCATGAGAAAGCGTATAAGATTTTACTGACACCCAGCGGCACCGTTTATCAACAAACGGTCGCTAAACGATTAAAAGCCCATCACCATCTTATCTTGATTTGCGGCCATTATGAAGGGTTTGATGAACGCATCAGCCACTACATTGATGAGGAAATCTCGATTGGGGATTACATCTTAACCGGTGGCGAAGCCGCTGCGCTTGTCGTCATTGAATCGGTGGTGCGTTTACATGAAGGCATTTTACACAACGAAGCAAGCACCGAAGAGGAATCGTTTGAAGATGACTTACTAGAATACCCTCATTACACCAAACCCATGGTCTTTGAAGGGTACGAAGTGCCTGAGATTTTACGCTCAGGGCATCATGAAAACATTCGTTTATGGCGTCTTGATCAACAACTTAAAAGAACCCGTCAAAGACGACCAGATTTACTCATTAAACGTGAAAAAAAACAGCGATAAACCTTGCCTTCTAAAAAGGCATATGCTATAATTCTTATCGCTGCAAAAGACAACCAGTTCCGCTGACGACTGCTCATGAACCGGTGAAGACACAATTTCTTAGGAGGGATCATATGTCTCAACAATTGTTGCAAAGTGTGACTGAGTCACATCTTCGTCAAGACGTTCCCGAATTTCGTGCCGGTGACAACGTAAAAGTTGCGGTCCGCATCAAAGAAGGAAACCGTGAACGGATTCAGATTTTTGAAGGGCTCGTCATCAAAAAACAAGGTGGCGGCGTCAGTGAAACCTTTACCGTTCGTAAAATTTCTTATGGTGTTGGCATCGAACGTACCTTCCCGCTTCACTCACCATCGATTGATTCGATTACGGTGAGCCGTCGTGGTAAAGTACGTCGCGCCAAGTTGCACTACATTCGTGGATTATCTGCCAAACAATCACGGATTAAAGAGCGTCGCTAAAAAAGCCCATTTGGGCTTTTTTTTATAGCCTCTTGAGAGCGCTATCACAGGCTTCATCAAGCCAAAAAATAATTGTAAAATCCTTTGAAAACATTTTCATTAAGTGCTATAATAGTCTTCGAGAAGGCAGGTGATTTGGATGAGTAAAGTAACGATTTACGAAGTGGCAGCACGAGCGCGAGTTTCACTTGCGACCGTCTCAAGAGCCATCAACAATCCAGAAAAAGTAAAACCAGAGACACGGGAACGTGTGCTTAAAGTCATTGAAGATTTAGGGTATAAACCCAACGCATTCGCCAAAGGGTTAGCAAGCCGTAAATCCACCACCGTTGCGGTCATCGTCCCCGACATGTCACGGGCGTCGATTGCGGAGATGATGAATGGGATTGCGGACATTGCGCGTGTTTATAAGTATCAAATCTTATTACACATTTTAGATTCCGAAGACATCAGTGAAGAAGATCTCTTAAAAGAAATCGTCGCTGCACAAGTCGACGGCATTTTATATTTGAACGATGAAGTGACCCCAGAACAATATCGCTTCTTACAAAAAATTAAAGACGAGTATGGCATTCCTGTGGTCTTAACCAACACCATGTATCCCGATCACGATGACATTCCTTCCGTTTCGATTGATTATGAAAAAGCAGGGTATGAAATTACCAAACGCCTCATTACGGAAGGCCGTAAAAACATCTTTATGGTGTCCACGGTCCGTAAGTATATGGTCAACGACCTCAAAGAGTCAGGCTATTTACGGGCGATTGAAGAAGCGGGGTTAACCCCTAAAATCATGCGCACTTCTGGGCGCGTATCGATCAACACAGAACATTTTAACGAATACTTCAAAAACCATAAAGTCGATGGTCTGATTGGCGTACGTGATTCGATTGCGGTGTCGTTTATGAACGTGGCACGTGCGAATCATGTTAAGATTCCTGAAGACATTTCAGTAGTGGGTTTCCAAAACACTAAATATGCGATTTTGGCACGCCCACAACTCACGTGTGTGGATGTGCCGATTTACGACATTGGTGCTGTGGGCATGCGTTTGTTAACCAAACTCATGAACCAAGAAGAGATTCCTGAGCCTGAAGTGATCTTGGACCATGACATCATCGTTCGCCAATCCACACGCGAACTTTAAACTCTCCCTTGAAGGCCTTCGTTTCTGAGGGCCTTTTATTTAGAAAGGACGGAACGTTATGCGCTTAAGTGAAGACTTAAAAAAACGTCATCTCATCTACGACGTCTCGGATGAAGCGTTGCTTGAAAAACTCGATCAAGAATCGATGATCTTTTACCTTGGGGTAGACCCCACCGGTGACAGTTTACACGTGGGTCATTTAGCCACTTACTTGATGGCAAAACGGCTTGCGGATGCAGGGCATCAACCCATCTTAGTGGTTGGGGGTGGCACAGGCTTGATTGGCGACCCGTCAGGGAAATCCAAAGAGCGCAATCTTTTAACGCTCGAACAAACGATGCACAACGCCGATCAATTAGCCCACCAAGTGCGGGCGATTTTACCAAGCGCCAAAGTCGTCAACAACTACGATTGGCTTAAGAACATCAGTTTGATTCCTTTTTTAAGAGATTATGGTAAGTACTTTAATCTCAATCACATGTTAGCCAAAGATTCAGTCAAAAGCCGTTTAGAATCTGGCATTAGTTTCACAGAATTTACCTACCAAATCATTCAATCGATTGACTTTTTAACCCTCTATGAACGCGAAGGATGTACCTTGCAAATTGGCGGTCAAGACCAGTGGGGCAACATTACCGCGGGGCTTGATTTAATCCGTAAAAAGCATGGTGTGGAGGCCGGTGCGTATGCTATGGTTTTTCCATTAGTGACCAAAAGTGACGGGACAAAATTCGGAAAAACGGCTGATGGTGCGGTGTGGCTAAAGCCTGAATACACCAGCCCTTACGCCTTTTATCAGTACTGGCTTAATTTGCCAGACGATGAAGCGTTGCAGCGCTTATGGCAGTTTAGTTTTGCGTCTCATGAGGCCATTGAAGCCTTGCACGAACAGATGCAAGAAACACCCCATTTAAGACATGCTCAAAAAGCGTTAGCCGCCGAAATCACGACGATGATTCATGGCGAAGAAGGACTCAATCAAGCGCTCTTGATTACGGAGGCTTTGTTTAACAATCGTTTTGATGCGCTTGATGCGAACACATTGAAGATGGCGTTTGAAGGGGTCAAATCGACCCGAATTGACGCTGGGACAACGTTGGTCGATGCCTTAGTTCAAGCGGAACTGGCAGCGTCAAAAACACAAGCAAGAACACTGTTAAAACAAAACGCGATCAGTGTCAATGGTGCGAAAGGCTTTACGGAAGAGACCTTATTGGATGCGTCGCATGTGCTAAAGGCGCAAATGATTGTGCTGCGCCGTGGAAAAAAAGACTACGCATTGCTTGAATTAACCACGCCTTAAGCGTGGTTTTTACTCGTTTAAGTCGCTTGCTTAAAGCGTTTAAACATGATAGACTTAGGCCGTTAAAGAGGTGACCTTATGGATTTTTTAAGCTACGTAAAAGAAAACAAAGAACGACTGATTGAACGCACCAAACATTTATTAAGATTTAAATCCGTGCTCGATCATTTTGACCCAAACAGCTCAGCCCCTTTTGGTGAGGCCATCAATGACGCTTTAACATGGTTTCTTAAGATGGCCCATGACGATGGGTTTGTGACCAAAAACATCGAAGGGTATGCGGGTCATATTGAAGTGGGGGAAGGCGAGGATCTTTTAGGTATTTTATGCCATTTAGACGTTGTGCCCCCTGGCGAAGGATGGTCTCATGATCCTTTTGACCCAATCATAAAAGACGATAAACTGTATGCGAGAGGGTCCATGGACGATAAAGGCCCGACCATGGCAGCGTATATGGCCGTCTTGTTCTTAAAAGAATTGGGTGTTGAGTTTCATAAACGCATCCGCATCATTCTAGGCACCGATGAAGAAACCGGATGGCGTGGCATTCGTGAGTATTTTAAAATCGAAGAAATGCCGTCGATCGGCTTTGCGCCGGACGCGTCTTTTCCGCTTATTTATGGCGAAAAAGGGCTTTATTCATTTGACTTAGAAGGCCAATATCAAAACGATGAACTGGTCGAATTTTACTGTGGAGAACGTTACAACGTGGTGCCTGATTATGCAGAATGCATTTTAAACGTTGATCTTAAAGAACCGTTCATGCAGTTTTTAGCTTACCATGGCTTTGAAGGCGAAATTAAAGGCAATAAATACATAGTTCATGGGAAAAACGCGCATGCGATGACGCCGCATTTAGGGGTCAACGCCGGGTTTATCTTAGCGCAATTTTTAAATGAGAACATCAACAACCCTTACATTCGTTTTATTCAAGAAAAACTGTCGTTTGACCCATACGCCGAAAAACTCGGCATCGAATGTTTTGATGAAGAGACCAAACATTTTACCCTCAACGTGGGCATTTTCCGCTACAACCAAGACCAAGTTTTACTCGGTCTAAATGCGCGCTATCCACGAAACTATGATTTTGAAGACAGCGAAGAAAAAATCATTAAAAAAGCCAAAAAATACAAACTGAGCTACCGCTTAAAAACGAACATGCCGCCGCATTACGTCGATCCTAACGATGACCTTGTTAAAGTCTTATATGAGGTCTATAAAACGTATACTGGCGATACGCAATCAAAACCTTTTACCATCGGTGGCGGGACGTACGCCCGAGCGCTTGATAAAGGGGTCGCTTTTGGGATGATGATGCCAGGTCGTAAAGACGTGGCCCATCAAGCCGATGAACATCTTTTCTTGGACGATTTTATTATAAGCACAGCCATTTACATGGAAGCCATTTACCGTTTAACGCGAGCGTAAGATGCGGTTAAGATACGATAAAACAGCCAAAGAAAAGATTCAAAAACACCCCCATCTTATCAAGACTTTTGAACGTGAAGAAGCGGAAAATCTCACCCCTTTCTTTGAAAATAAAAAACCCATTGAATGTGAGATTGGCTCTGGGAAGGGTCGCTTTATTTATACGAAAGCTCAAGCGAACCCAGAGATCAATTATTTCGGTTTTGAACTCTTTGATAGTGCGATTGTTAAAGGGCTAAATAAGTCCATAAAAAACCCCCTACCTAATCTCCTTTGGGTCAGAGCCGATGCGCAAAAGTTTCATCGTTTTTTTGACCCTAACAGCATTCAAACGATCTACTTAAATTTTTCAGACCCATGGCCAAAAGCACGCCATGAAAAACGGCGTCTTACACATCCAACTTTCTTAGAACAATACGCTCAGTGTTTAACGTGCGAAGGGCATCTTGAAATGAAAACAGACAATCACGATTTGTTTTTCTACTCTCTTGAGAGTTTTAAAACGTCCGGGTGGACCATTGTTGAAGAAAGTCACGACTTACATCAAACACCCAAAGACAACATCATGACCGAATTTGAAGAACGTTTTTCCAAAATTGGTCCGATCTACTATCTTAAAGCGCGGAGGATACACCCATGAAAACACTGTACAAAGATTTAGTGAATCTCCCTGGAGCCCCAAGTTTTGAAAAACCGGTTCGCACCTACATGAGAACCTTTATGTCACGCTACACCGACGACCTATTACAAGACAAACTCGGCTCCATTTTTGCCAGAGTTAATAAAGGCAAAGGCCCTAAACTTATGATCGCTGGTCATATGGATGAAGTCGGCGGAATGGTCGTTGGCATGACGAAAGAAGGGCTCATAAAAATGACCTCACTGGGTGGCATGATGGGTCAAGTCTATCTTTCCCAGCGGATGAACATTCACACCGATGAAGGTTCCATCATTCCTGGTGTGACCGCCTCTAAACCCCCGCATCTTTCCCGTGGTGAAGCGCCGGATACCAAACAAATCAAGTTTGAAGATCTACTGCTCGATATCGGCGCAGATAACGAAGAACACGCCAAAGAATTGGGTGTCAAGATTGGCCAACAAGTCATCTCAGACAACCAATACACCGTCAGTAAGGACGGTAAAAAAATCTTCTCTAAAGCCTGGGATAACCGTTTTGGTGCCGGCATGGCGCTCGATTTATTAGAAGAACTTCATCAAGAAGATCTGTCTTGTGAACTTTATTTAGGCGCCACCGTGCAAGAAGAAGTCGGCTTACGCGGTGCGGCCACCGCGGTTGGCATGGTCAATCCCGATATTTTCATTGCGGTCGATGCCTCGCCCTGTGCGGATGTTTTTGGTGGCGATGAGGTCAGTGGCCATTTGGGTAAAGGCTTCTTAGTCCGTTTTTATGATCCGAATGCTTTGATGCATCAAGGCATGAAAAAACAGATTTTAGCGTTGGCTAAACAACACGACATCAACCATCAATTCTATCAATCCAAAGGCGGTACCGATGCGGCCAGAGCACAACTCCACAACGATGGTGTGTGCGTCGCGACCATCGGCATGCCAGCCCGTTACATTCACTCAAACACATCGATGATTCACACCGACGATTATGAAGCGGTTAAAGCGATGTTACTCGCCTTTATTCGTTCGCTTAACGACGAGGTCTATGAGCAAATCAAGGCCAACGTTTAATGAAGCCCTTTTAGCAACACGCATCACTCATAATAAATAAGGGACCCTTAGAGGCCTAACATTTGGAGGAAAAGTTATGCGTAACAAACAAGTCTTAGAAATCACCACCCTTGGCATTTTAAGTGCCATCATTTTCATCATGGCCTTTGTGCCATGGTTGGGGTTTATACCCCTTGGGTTTGTCGATCTCACCATCATTCATATTCCGGTGTTGGTGGGCGGGATTTTTGGCGGACGCCGCGTGGCTATTGGCCTAGGAACTGCCTTTGGCTTAGCTTCATGGAGTCAAGCGCTCTTAAGAGCCACTGGCTTTAGTTTGGTGTTTCAAAACCCTTTAATTGCGGTGTTACCAAGAATTCTCTTTGGCGTTGCCATTTATCTGTTGTTTGTAGGGTTTGGCAAACTCACCAAAAACCTCTGGTTACAAATTGCGCTTACCGCGACGCTCTCAACCCTATTACACACGCTGTTTGTGCTAAGCAGTTTCTTCGTCTTTGCGCCGCTTGATCCGATCTTGTCTGAGTTTGCAGAAAACACCCCATTTTTTGAATTTATTTGGGGGGTCATGTTGACCAATGGTTTCTTTGAAATGGCGGCCGCACTCATCATTGCGACGCCGATTGTCTGGCGCTTACGGCTTGCGAACCCTTTTGCGGATGACAGCCTTTAATCGATTTTTGTAGGAGGACCCCATGATTTTAACGATTGACATCGGCAACTCAAACATCGTCATCGGCATACCCAAAGACGGCGACTATCAAACGGTGCGATATCGCACCGACATTTTAAAATCAAGCGATGAATACTATGCGCTCTTAAAACCCCATTTTGAAGCGGCCACCGGGGTCGTCATTTCAAGTGTGGTGCCGCCTTTAAATGACGTCTTTAAAACGTTCATTGATCAATACACGAAACTCCCTTTAATTTGGGTAGGCCCCGGTGTTAAAACCGGCGTTAGAGTGGTCACTGAAAACCCCAAAGAAGTGGGCGCTGATTTGGTGGCCGTCGCCGCCGGTGCGATCACCCATTATGGCTCAGACGCGGTGTTGATTGATTGTGGCACCGCCACCACCATCACCCAGCTTAAAGATAAAGAAATCAAAGGGGTGGCGATTGCGATTGGCTTAGATGCTTCCCGTGATTGTCTGATTCAACGTGCAAGCAAACTGTCTTCGTTCGCCTTTGAAGTCCCCAAGACGATTTTAGGGAACACCACCTTAAGCGCCTTAAACACAGGGTTCATTCATGGCCATGTGTTTATGCTTCAAGGGTTCGTTGAAGCGCTAAGAAAACAAGAAAATAACCCAACGTTACCCGTCATTGTGACCGGGGGAGGGGCACGCTTACTTGAGGCGCTGTTCCCAAAAGACTATATCCTCGACCACACCATCATTTTTAAAGGCTTAGAAGCCATCTATCAAAAAAACACTTAAAGCGCTACTTTAATTGATTGACAAAGCGAAACGCACGCACTATAATAACCCTTGCATTTAGGTTAATTGAAGGAGACGACAGATGTTAGAAAAAGTCAAACAAATTATTGCGGATGAGCTTGGTGTAGAGCTCGACACGATTGAATTAGAAAGCGATTTAGCCGAAGATTTTGATGCTGATTCACTCGATGCAGTTGAACTCATCATGGCCTTAGAAGAAGCGTTTGATATTGAAATCGACGACACCAGCGCCAGCAACATTCGTACCGTTCAAGACATCCTAGATTACTTAGAGAATGTGCTTTAAAGAATACTCAGTTCGCTGAGTATTTTTTTTCGCTTAAAATGTGTTAGAATGAATGTAATTCGAAAGAGAGAAGGCAAACTTCATGGCAAAATTATGTCTCATCGATGGGTCGAATATGATGTTTCGTGCCTACTACGCGACCGCTTACGCAGGGCCGTTAATGCAAAACTCTAAAGGGGAGTACACCAATGCCCTTTATGGCATGGCAAACATATTAAATGCGCTCCTTAAAAATGGGTACACACACATCGCAGTGGCCTTTGATAAAGGAAAAGAAACGTATCGTCATAAAACGTATGAAGCCTACAAAGCAGGGCGAGCGAAAGTGCCTGAAGAGTTCATCTCACAAATGCCCAAAATTGAAGCTTTGGTCGAACATATGGGCTGTTTTGTCTATGCGCATGAAGCCTTAGAAGCCGATGACATCATCGCCTCCATTGCGTACCAGTATAAAGACGACATGGAACGTGTCGACATCGTTTCAAACGATAAAGATCTCTATCAATTACTGGGTGCAAATGTCGCCATGCGGATTCAAAAAAAAGGCCTTGAACCCAACGCCATTTTTGATGAGAAAGCGCTCGAAACCTCACTTGGGTTAAAGCCCCATCAAATCCCAGACCTAAAAGGATTGATGGGCGACGCTTCAGACAATCTGCCCGGCGTCCCCGGCGTGGGTGAAAAAACCGCGGTCAAACTGTTAAGCACCTACGAAACGTTAGAAGGCATCTATGAAAACATTAACGACATCAAAGGCAAACTCAAAGAACGCTTGATCCTCCATCAAGACGACGCGTTTACGTATCGTCATTTAGCCAAGCTTATTCTCGATGCGTCGTTGCCTTTTTCCTTGGATGATTTAAAGTATGAAGGCCCGAAAGCCTCTTTAACCAACTTTTATGAATCGTTAGAATTTTATAGTCTAATCAAAAAACTGGACCAAAAAACGAACGCTAATGACCCTAAAGATACGCTGACAAAAACAAAAGCACCCTCGCTTTATCATGAAGGCACGGCGGTGGTGTTAGAATATTTTGGGACGAACTACCATCACGCGAGTCCCCTTGGCTTTGGCTTATTTCAAGCTGGAAAAGCGAGCTATCTGTCGTTTGAAGCGGCGCTTAAAGATGAAGCCTTCTTAGACTTTTTAAGTGACCCAACCATCTTAAAGGCGACCTACGACGTGAAAGCCTTACACGTCATCGCCAAAGCGCAGGGTCTTAAGATCGCTGGCGTTTCATTTGATGTCTTGTTAGCCGCCTACCTTGTCAACCCTGCGTACACGCAAAAAGATTTAAAAGTTTTAAGCAGTCATTTCGATTATGAGTATGATTTAGAGTATGACGACGTGGTTTACGGCAAAGGCAAACACTATCAAATCCCTTCCGATGACGCCATAAGCACCCATGCGATGCAAAAAGCACGGGCGGTGTATGAACTCAAACCAGTCATCGAAAAAGCCTTAAAAGATCACGATCAGTGGTCCCTTTATGAAACTGTTGAGCGCCCATTAGCGGATGTCTTAAGCCACATGGAAATCACCGGCATAGATTTAGACTTAAACGCCCTTGAGACGTTTAATGAAGACTTGCAAGAAGAGCTCGAAGGTTTAGAAGACATGATCTATGGCTTAGCGGGTGAAACGTTTAACATTGATTCACCGAAACAACTCGGTGTGGTGCTGTTTGACACGTTAGGCTTACCCTCGTATCAAAAAAAGAAAACAGGATACTCTACCAACGTGGATGTCTTAAAAAAACTTGAAGACAAACACCCCATCATCCCTGCGATCATGCGTTACCGCACCTTAAAAAAACTTCAGTCGACGTATGTCAACGGGTTAAGACAAGCGGTGATGGACGATGGGAAAATCCACACCATCTATAAACAAGCGCTCACGCAAACGGGCCGCTTAAGTTCAATTGAACCCAACTTACAAAACATCCCTATTCGTACCGACATCGGTCGTGAGTTGCGCAAAGTCTTTACCGCACCCAAAGACCGTGTTTTACTGGCGAGTGACTACTCGCAAATAGAACTGCGTTTACTCGCCCATTTAGCGCAAGAAAAAACCTTGATTGAAGCCTTCAAAGAAGGGGAAGACATCCACCAAATCACCGGTCAAAATGTCTTTTTGAAACAAACCATCACCGACGATGAAAGACGCCTTGCCAAAGCCGTCAACTTCGGCATCATCTATGGTCAAAGTGCGTGGTCTTTAGCCGATGATTTAGGCATTCCACTCAAACAAGCCGAACAATTTATTGAACGCTATTACACCCAGTTTTCAGGCATTAAAGCCTACATGGATTCCGTCATCGAAGGCGCCCAAACCAACGGTTACGTCACCACCCTCATGGCGCGTCGTCGCTACATTCCTGAACTTCATGCAAAGATTCATTCGCAGCGTGAGTTTGGTAAACGTACGGCGATGAATGCGCCGCTTCAAGGGTCCGCCGCGGACATCATTAAAAAAGCCATGATTGATCTTGATAAAGCCCTTAAAGAAGCTGGATTTGACGCTGAAATCATCTTACAGATACACGATGAACTGGTCTTAAGTGTCCATCCCGATGACTTAGATGAGGTGAAGAATGTTGTCCGTCAAACGATGGAATCTGTGGTATCATTAGACGTACCCCTCACCGTCAATATGGCACATGGCTCGCATCTATTTGATGCTAAATAAGGAGGTCCTATGTCGATCTTACTTTCGCGCCGCAGTGTGCGGGTGTTCACAGACGAACCCGTCGAACAAGCACACATCGATCACATGATTCAAGCGGCCATTCAAGCGCCTAGCGCAAAGAATCAACAACCATGGCGTTTTATTGTGGTTAAAAATCGTGAGTTGCTTGACCGCCTCTCAGAGATTTCTCATGGCGCTAGACACTTAAAAAATGCCCCAATCGCCGTGGTTACACTCATGCAAGAACACGACACACCGATGCCTCACATGCGTCCAAGCGACTGTGCTGCGGCCACACAAAACATTCTATTAGCAGCCCATGAACAAGGGTTAGGCGCGGTTTGGATTGGCGTATTTCCCCTCTCCATGCGGGCTGAAAATGTACGGAATATTTTAGAAATCTCCAGTGATTTTACGCCCTTTTCCATCGTGGCGGTTGGCCATCCAAAACACATAGCACCAGCCAAACCACGGACCTTCGATGGCCGTGTTGAGGTGAAAGAGTAATGCCTGAACTTCCTGAAGTCGAAACGGTCAGGGCGACGCTTGAAGCGCATCTTTTAGGTGCCGAAATCACGCGTGTTGAAGTCCACTGGCCTAAAATGATTCAAGACATGGCTAAAGAAGCTTTCCAAGCGTTGTTAGAAGGTCAACGCATTCAAGCGTTCAAGCGTCGTGGGAAACATTTGATGTTTGTGCTTGATCATTACGTGTTGATTTCACACTTACGTATGGAAGGGAAATATTACATCGAACCCCAAGAAGCACCCAAGCGCAAACACGAACACGTGACCTTCTATTTAGGCGATGGCCGTAAGCTTGTGTATGATGATGTGCGTAAGTTTGGGACCTTTCATTTAAGAACACCCGATCAACTCTTCACCACCCCACCCCTGTTAGCGTTAGGACTCGAACCACACGATGAAGACTTTGACGCGATGTATTTGAAAGCCAAGCTTAAGCGTCGTCAACAAGCCATCAAAACCGTCTTGCTCGATCAACATGTCGTCTTAGGCCTTGGCAACATTTACGTGGATGAAGTCCTCTTTTGTGCCGGCATTCATCCAGAAAAAAAAGCGCATCTTTTAGGCCTAAACAAAGTGGCTAAACTGGTGGCATGTTCGCAAAGTGTCCTCGCCAAAGCGGTCGCGTTGGGTGGGTCCTCGATTCGTTCTTATACCAGTTCACTGGGCGTCACAGGACGCTTTCAAAACGAACTGAATGTGCACACCAAAAAAAATCATCCCTGTAAGGCTTGTTTGACAACGATTAGAAAAATCGTCGTCGGCGGACGAGGCACGTATTATTGTCCGACCTGTCAAACGAAGCGATGAAAGGACTGTGTTTATGAGTATCGTTTTAGGTTTAACCGGGGGGATTGCGACAGGGAAATCGACGGTCGCTAACTTCTTTAAAGACGCTGGTATCCCTGTGATTGATACCGATGCGATTGCTAAACAAGCCCTTGAATCTTCTGAGGCGCCTTATCATCAGTTGGTTCAAACCTTTGGATCGGATTACCTTCGCATCGATGGCAGCATCAATCGCAAAAAGCTTGCGTATACCCTGTTTCACGACGCCGATGCCCAAGCAAAAATCAACGCCATCGTGCATCCGTATGTGCTCGACATTACACGTAAAGAAATCGCCCGTCTACGCGACGCGGGGGAAGCGATTGTGGTGATTGATGTCCCGTTACTCTTTGAGTCGGGCTACGATCAAGAAATGGATGAAACACTGGTGGTTTACACCACTAAAGCCATCCAACTCGATCGTCTCATGGCACGCGATGCGATCGATGAAGCGTACGCGAAAAAGAAAATTGCGGCGCAGTGGCCTTTATCTAAGAAAAAAAGCGCTGCGACCCATACCATTAATAATTCCAAAAGTATTTTAGAAACTAAAGAAGCGTTTGATCGACTCTTAAAATCGCTGAAGGAGCGTGCGTGATGAGTGTCTTTGCGACCACTGCGGAAACACGAGAGCGTCATCCCGATGCCAGACTGCAAACCCCTTACTTTAAAGCCAACTATAAAACGGTTAAAGAAGCGGTGAAACAGATGGCTAAGACGTTAAACTATGAGATTACCAGTGAAAATGACCACCACGGTGAACTGTTTTTAAAAGGCCGACGCGCCCATCTCATTGCGAGCATCATTCAAGTGATGCCCACCGAAACGGCGGTTGATTTAAAAATGGAAACGTACCGGTTGTTTGGGTTTGGTAAACCCAAAAAAAACATTGTTTTAGCGATCGACACACTTAAACGAACTTTACAATACAAAGGCAGTGGGTTACACCCTTAAGGAGTATTATGGCCGAAAAGACCCAGACGTTCCATGTAGAGCGTCCCTTCACTTTATATCAAGACCATTACGACAGTTTAAGTTTACTCTATCTTCCCTTGATAGGGTCTTTGGCATTTAGTTTATATCATATGTTGGCGCATTTAAGCGATCCCACCCATCAAAAGTCGGTAACGTATCCACAAAGTTATTTAGCCGACGCCTTAGCGCAAGCCCCTGGGGTCATCAAAGAGGCGCGAGAAACGCTTGAAGCCGCGGCTCTTTTAAGGACCTATCAAGATCAGACGCATCTCACGCTTGTTTTAGTGGCGCCAGTCTTGGTGAGCACCTTTAAAAAAAGTGCCCTACAGCCCTATTTACAGGCAAGCATTTCCCACGAACGTTGGTTAGATTTAAAAGATCGCTTACGTGTTCATACGGCGGTTAAACCCCAAGGTCAAAACATCTCAAAACGATTTGATGAACGTTTCAAACCGCTTCAAAGTAAACCAGAGCACCACGATCTAAAAGTCGCATCCCCCATCGATGTGACGCCCGTCCTAGAGGCTATTCCAATCACTATTTTACCGGAAAAAGATCGTGACAAAGGGCTTTTAGAATGTTGTCAACACATCGCGTTTCTTTATGATTTGTCTGAACGGCAACTCAGCGAGGTCCTCCTTGAAACGCTCGCTCAAAAAAAGCCACTCGATGCGCTCACACTCTCAGAAACGGCCCATAAGTTTTTAAAACCAAAACCGCACACTAGAGCCTACCGTAACGATGTCACCTACCTTCAAGCCGCCCATCCAAAACAGGTCATCAACGACCTCACAGGCACCTCGCTTAGTGCGGGCGATGCCCGCATTGTGGAGCGATTGTTGTTAGAGGTGAACTGGCCGCTTGAACTCATCAACATGTTGCTTGTGTATGTGCTTTACGAGCTGGACATGCAGATGCCGGCGTTTGGGTATTTTGAAAAAGTTGTGGCGCAGTGGAACCGTAAAAAAATTCGTTCTGCTAGTGAAGCCTTAGAACACATCAAAGCCCAAAAAGCGAAACGAGAAGCGCCTAAAAAGGCCCCTTCGCCACGACGTAAAAGCAAACAATCCTTAGACGTCGAAGTCGATTGGTTTAAAGATTATTTGAAACAACAAGAAGGAGAATCGGAATGAAAAAACCATCGTTAAGTTACGATCCTGCGCTTGTGGAATCACTGACCGATGCGTTGAGTGAACATCCTTTACTGAACCGTTTTTTCATGACGCATGACATTGGCTATGACACCATAAAAGAAGGGGCTAACGTCTTAAAAACCTATGTTGAAGAACAACCTTTGTGTGATCATTGTCCTGGATTACACGCCTGTAAACAAGCCACACTCGGTCATCAGCCGGTGTTACAATACTACCAAGGGACCATTCGCTTAGCCTATCAAGGCTGTCCATATCATCAGGCACAACAAGCGCAAAAACACCATCAACGGAGTCTCAATGCGCTTTACATCCCTAAAACGATGCTCGATGCTAGCCTAGAAGATTTTCGACAAGACAACGTTCAACGCCAAGTGTTGTATCAGAAAATGATGAAGATTTTGCATCGCATCAAACTTAAAGAACCCACCCCAGGCCTTTATCTTTATGGCTCTTATCAAGTGGGTAAAACGTACGCCTTAGCCGCCTTAGCCAATGAGATCACGAAGTATGGGTTCACGGTCGCGATGACGTATTTTCCAGATTGGTCGCGCGAACTCAAAAGTGCCATGCATGAAGGCAAACTTGAATCGAGAATTGCGGCGTTTAAAAGTGTCGATGTGTTGATTCTTGATGATTTAGCGGGCGAATCGTTTAGTGAATGGTTGCGCGATGAGGTGTTAGGTCCCATCTTACAACATCGCCTGCTCGATCAAAAACTGACGTTCTTTTCTTCTAACATTGACCTTAAAAACTTAGCGCCATGTTATGTTGGTGAAAACACCGACACACAAAAAATCAAAGCCTACCGTATTGTTGAACGCATCAAAGCGTTAAGTGAACCAGTGAAGTTATAACTTGACAAACGAGAAGCGAATCATTAAACTAAATTTAAACTGTGAAGAGGACACGATCACCCCATCTAAAAGCGACGCAGGACAGTGAAAGCTGCGACGGTGCTGATTACTCCCTCTGAGTGAATCTTAAAACGATTCCGGGCCTTCCCGTTAACAAGTTCGAGCGCTCTTAATAAGAGAACGAAGGTGGTACCGCGAGTTTCTCGTCCTTCGATGATAGAGCGCTTTTTTATTTTATTAACTATGAGGTGAAACGATGATTATCACATTACCCGATGGGTCACAAAAAACCTACGAAACCCCCATCACCCCAGAAACGTTAGCGGGTGACATTGCAAAAAGTTTAAAGAAAAAAACAGTCGCAGCGTGGGTCAACGATGAACTTTTTGATCTCAACCGTCCGATTGAGCACGACGCGCATGTGGCGCTCATTACCCAAGACGATGACGCCGGCTTTGACGTGTTGAATCATTCCACAGCGCATTTGATGGCGCAAGCGGTTAAAAGCCTTTACCCCGATGCTCAGTTTGGCGTTGGACCCGCCATTGAAGAGGGCTTTTACTATGACATTGCGACCAGCCACACGATCAAAGAAGAGGATCTTGCGGTGATTGAAAAAACGATGCGTCAACTCGCCAAACAGGGGCATGAGATCACGCGGAAGGAAGTCTCAATAGATGAGGCACTCACGTTTTTTAAAGACGATCCTTATAAAACCGAACTCATCCATGCGATTGAAGAAGGTGAAGCGGTGACGCTTTACACGCAAGGTGAGTTTGTGGATTTATGCCGTGGGGGCCATGTAGGCAACACCCGGAAAATTCAACACTTTAAGTTGTTGTCTTTAGCGGGGGCCTATTTTAGAGGCGATTCGGACCGCGCCATGTTACAGCGGATTTATGGCACCAGTTGGTTCAGTGACGACGCTTTAAAGCATCATTTAGCCGTACTTGAAGACCGTAAAGCCAGAGATCACCGTAAGCTTGGTAAGCAACTCAAAATCTTTCATTTATCCAAAGAAGCGGGCCAAGGGTTAGCCTCTTGGTTACCCAATGGTTATACCGTCCGTAAAGTCTTAGAAGACTACGTCTATGACATCGAACGTAAAGCAGGCTACATGCATATCTCAACCCCGGTCTTAGGGTCTAAAACACTGTATGAAATCAGTGGTCATTGGTCGCATTATCGGGATAACATGTTCCCCGTCATGGAAAAAGATGGCGAAGTGTTCGTGTTGCGTCCGATGAGCTGTCCGCATCACATGTTGCTCTATCAAAGTGAGCTTCGCAGTTACCGTGATCTCCCTATCCGCTTTGCGGAAATTGTCACGCAACACCGTTATGAAGCTTCCGGTGCGTTAACCGGCTTAGAACGCGTCCGCGCGATGACGCTCACCGACGCGCATCTTTTCGTCCGTGAAGACCAAATCAAAGAAGAAGTGTTAGGCTGTTATCACCTCATCACGCAAGCGATCGATGATTTAGGTTTAGAAGTCGATTACATTGAGCTAGCCCTCCGCAGTGAAGAAAAAGATAAATTCCATCCCAACGATGCTTTATGGGATATGGCGGAAGAAATGTTAGAAAATGTGCTTGATGAAGCCAACATTCCTTACCGTAAAGCGCGCGGAGAAGCCGCGTTTTATGGCCCTAAAATTGATTTCCAAGTCCGTACCGCACTCAACCATGTGATTACCATGTCAACGATTCAACTTGATTTCTTATTGCCTGAACGCTTTGACTTAAACTATGTTGGCAGCGATGGCGAAAAGCATCGCCCCGTCGTCATTCACCGCGGGTTGATTTCCACGTGGGAACGCTTAATGAGCATCTTAATTGAGCAATACAAAGGCGCCTTCCCTGTGTGGCTGGCGCCCACACAAGTGACGCTGATCCCTGTTAACAATGACGTTCATGAAGCCTACACTAAAGCGGTCAAAGATCGCTTGATTCAAGAAGGCTTCCGTGTCCATGTTGATTGGCGCGAAGAAAAACTGGGGTATAAAATGCGTGAAGCGCAAACCCAAAAAATTCCTTACACCCTCGTTTTAGGCGATCAAGAGCGCGATGAGGGGACGGTCACTTACCGCGTCTTTGGCGACCGTGCCCAACATACGTTGTCGCTAGAGGCGTACGTCACCCATCTTCATGAGGCCATCTCAAAAAAGTCTCGTAAGTAACCCAAACCCATTCGATAAAAAAGATGTTAGAGAGGAAAAACCCTCACTCACATCTTTTTTTATGAGACACACCGTGTTTTTTTTAAGATGACATTTTAAATAATTCAATGCAATAATCTAAATAAGGTTCATTCCATATCATAGGAGGGTCGCTTAGGATGAAAAAGAGTGTGTTGTTTCTCCTGTTTTATAGTGTCGTTGCTTTATCTTTCTTGCATGTTCAAGGCGATGTGCGCACAGAAAGAGAACTTAGGACGTTAGAAGGAACTTATCTCATTGAGGGCACCGTCGCGAATGTGGATCAAGTCAATGTGGCGCTTGGGAGATCACCTTATTTTTATGAAGAAACCCTTGATGATCCTGCGATCAACATCGCCTTACAAATACAGGTCACGTATCGTGATGGGCACTTTGACATTGTGGGCGATGGGCTCAGTGAACTCACCCATTTTAACGCCTCAGTCGCTACGGATGGCAGTGCGTTTTATCTTAGTATTAGACAACGGATCGGCGACAGTCAAGTGCCAAACATAGGCGTTAGTTATGATGCGACTGTGCCTTTTGATCAGCCTTTGATGCGCTTTGAGAATCCTGTCTTGACACGGAGTCGATTAGTCATCATTAGCACAGAAGGAAACGTTTCTAATTTACCCGCAGACATCAACATGACGTTGACCTTTCTTGGTCGCGATCAAGACACCCCTCTCGATGAAGAGCCTGATGCGTCTTTGTGTGAACCTCTGGATGTTACGATGTATGAACCCCTTTATGGGCGAATTGTGATGGTTCGTTATGGGCGTGAGATTACGATGCGTCGAGCGGACTGTTCAGAAGCTGAGCCTAGAAGAAACATGTTTTTTTCTGAAGGCACTTATTTTGAAACACAGGCTGAGGGTTATTTAGAACTTAACTTAAACGAATCTCATAGGATTAGAGTGCGTCCTAACACGAAAATGCTTGTTGGAACTGAAACGATGGTTAAGGTTGAACAAGGAAGAACGCTTTTTAACACACTGGTGGACACTTGGGATGAAATCAAGGATCAACTGACCGGTGACTATCAAGTCGAAACGCCGATGGCTGTTGCGGGCATTCGCGGCACCACGTTTATCGTTGATGTTGAAGAGAATGGTGAAACCACCTTTATTTTGTTTGAGGGTTCGATTGAGCTTTTGACCAACTTAAATGAGACTGTGTTACTCGATGAGCCAGGAAGAGTCTTCATTGATAGCCAAGGAGAAACCGTGGGGGTTGAACCCCTGACTGCTGAAGACCACTTGCGCTACGATGAGTTTCATGATGACGCATTGTTCCCAGAAGAGGTCGCAGAAGATGGGGAAGAGACTCAAAGTGATGCTTCAGGGGATGAGGACTCCAACCTTATTTTTGCGATCATCTTAATCGTTGTTTTAGTGAGTCCAATCGTTTTATTGCTGGTTATTATTATTAAATTAAAACGGCGTTTTACCAAGCGAAAAGGATGAGCGACATCGTGTAATCGCTGAACATCGATCACAAAAAACCGAACACTCTCAATTTGAGTGTTCGGTTTTATTTGGATGATCAGTTTGTTTTAAGTTTTAGAATGAATGACTCATCAGGGTCGATGTAGATCGTATGTTGATGCGTATAACGCACAAAACAGCCGTGTTTACCAGGAATCTTTTTGATGTATTTGATCCGTGTGTAATCGATGGGCACACTCGAGGCGTCTTTACCGGCGGAATAATAACTGGCAAGTTGGGCGGCGGTGCGGAGGGTGGTTTCGCTTAGTTGGTCGGCTTCACTGCGTACTAAAACATGGGCACCGGCCATCGCTTGGGTGTGAAACCACCATTCATTGGGTTTGCCCAAACTATGGGTTAAATACGCGTTTTGTCGGTTGTTTTTACCCACTAAATGCGTGACGCCATCGGCGTCGATAAATTGACGTGGTTTGGAGGGTTTTTGAGGCATCCCTTTTTTCTTAGACGCCGCTAAATACCCTAAGCTTCTCAGTTCATCACGGAGTTCTTCTAAGGTGCGTTCATCGGCGTCGCGCCACTGGGTGTAAAGCAACGCTAAATACGCAAGCTCTGTGTTCGCTTTACTCAGTTCACGCTTTAAATAAGGCAGGGACGTTTGTTTTTTCTTCGCGCGCTTAAAATACTGTTGGGCGTTTTCTAAAAGTGTTTTGGTTTCATCTAAGGCGATGGTCATCGGCGCCTGGGTGGTGTAATCGTTTAAGGTGATCTCACGTAGGCCTTTTTGATGTTTATCATGGACGCCCATGAGAAGATTCCCTTTGGTGCGTTCGTCTTGGGTGTCTTCAGCGTCTTTAAAGGATTGTGTGAGTTTGATGGTTTTCTCCTCTAAGCGTTTTTGTTGGCGTGTGAGCCACTGATAAAGTGATTTTCTTAAGGGCCCACTCGCATGCGCCTTTAAAAGGGTTTGCGTTAAATCATCCGCCCACGCCACGACGTTTTCAAACACGTTGACGCGGTCCGTTTCATAGCGGGTATGCGTGAGCGCGTATTCGTCTTTTTTCTCGCCCTCAATTCGCACAAATGTGGGTTCACTTAAGACTCTTTGTAAGTGTGCGATGGGGTGTCTGCCTTGTGTTTGTGCTGCTTCAATCACCCGTCGCATTAACTGGGGAGAGACGCCACTAAGTTCTTTAATATAAGCTTTGGCTTCAACTTTCGGAGGGTCTTCTAATAATGACGTTAAAGCCACGTCATCGTAAGGATTGATGCGCGTATCTTGGGGAGGGTCATAGACGGCACCGACCATGATCACACGCGGAGTGTCATCGAGGGGTGAGTTTGTGTATAGCGCATCGATGATGGTGTCTTGTTCGTTGGTTAAAATGAGGTTGCTGTCTTTACCAAAGAGTTCGATGTGAAGGTGCTTGATGTGGCGGTCCTTTAACTCATCGACGACACTAAACGTCATCGTCACCACGCGGTCATTGCCGTGTTGTTTAAGACTTAAGAGGCGTGCTTGTTCTAAATGTTTACGCAAAACCCGTGTAAAAAGGGGCGGTTCTGAAGGTTTATCAAACGTTAAATTGGTGCGATGAATGCGGGCGCTTGAAGGGTGTACTGAAAGCAACACCCACATTTTTTGGCCACGATGAAATTGCCATAAAAAATCATGGTTGTCTCGCTGATAAAGCTTCTGTAAGCGTGCGCCTTCAAGGGACTTTTGCAAGTCTTTGATGGCTTCGTGCATCATCGTTCCATCGAAATTCATAGTATCACCGTGCTCATTATAGCATGGCTTAAGGAAAATGAAAAAACTTACATAAAACACTTTGAATGGCTATATAAAAGTGTTATGATATAACATAATCACACGCGAAAGGGGCATCTTATGAAACTAAACACTCACGGGTTATTGGTCGTCTTAAGTGGTCCTTCAGGTGTCGGAAAAGGCACCGTGCGAAAAGCGCTGTTTGAACTTGAAAAACACGACCTCGTGTATTCGATTTCGATGACCACTAGGCCGCCACGTGAGGGTGAAGTGCACGGTGAAGATTATTATTTTGTCTCAAGAGAAGAGTTTGAAACACGCATCAAAACCAACGGCTTTTTAGAGTGGGCTGAGTTTGTAGGTCATTATTATGGCACCCCGAAAGACAAAATCCAAGAACAATTAGAAGCGGGTAAAGAAGTCGTCTTAGAAATTGAAGTTGAAGGCGCTTTACAAGTCCGTAAACAGATGCCAGAAGCGGTCTTTATCTTTATTGCACCACCGACTAAAGAAGCGCTTTATACACGCTTGTTAAGCCGGGGAACAGAGACCACCGATGTCATTTTAGCGCGCATGGAAAAAGCGAAACGAGAGTTCCCTATTGCGCATAAATACGACTACATCGTCATCAACGATGAAGTGACCAATGCGGCCGATCGGATTTTAGCAATCATCCGTGCGGAGCACGCCAAAACAGAACGGACCATTCATACTTATTTAACCATGTTGGAGGCTGAAAATGAAACAAGTGAATGAAGAAGGATTACGGTACCCCTCAATTGACAAGCTACTGGAAAAAATTGACTCTAAGTATAAATTAGCGTACACGAGCGCTTTAAGAGCTAAGTCCTTAAGAGAGCTGGACGACAGCACCATTGCGCTGAAATGTTCAAAACCTGTCGGCCAAGCGCTTGAAGAAATCGAAGCAGGAAAAGTGACCATCAAATTTGCAGAAAAAGGTTAGCCGAAGGCGCCTTTTTTTTACCGTTTTAACATGCTATAATAATGTGACAATTTTTTTGGAGGCGTTATGGAAGCAGCATTCAATCGATTACTCAAACAACTCTCCCTAAACCATCACACCCCAGCCATTGAAGGGAAACTTATCGAACTCATCATCGATAAGAAAACCGACACATGGCTTTTTAATATTGAGTTTAAATCGCCCCTTCCCATTGAGACATTCAAAACGTTTGAAACACGTTTAGAAGCCTTAAAAGAGCGACTCACTCACTGTAAAATCATCCAAGCAAGTTATGATTTTGAAACCGTTCATTACCAAGACTTAAACGACTACTATGCGTATACGTTAGAAAAACTGATCAAGCACTATCCACGCTTTGAAGCGATTCGGGCGTTTCCTGTTGAGGTCAAAGACGATCGCATTACGTTAATCACTCCCAAAGATGGTGGTTATGTCTCGCAACTGTTAGTGCCACTCGAACAGGCCCTCTCTCGCTACGGTTTTCAAACGACCATCACCATGAAACTGAATGAAGACGCCAGTATTCAAAGTCGGATTGAAGCGTTAGAAGAAGCACACATTGCCTACGAACCTAAAGTCCAGTCTTTCATCGCCTTTCAAGAGCATCGCGTAGGTAAAATCAAACACACCATCAAAGACATTCCAGTGAGTGAGGCTGATTTAAACAAAACCCTTTCGGCTTACCGTCATGCCAATTATGTTTTTGAAGGCGAAGTCTTTAACGTGACGCACCGTAAAATCAAAGGACACATGATGTTGTTTACCTTTGTCATCGGCGATCAAGACGACGCCATTTATGTGAAGAAGTTTGTCCGTGATGGGGAAGAAATTCGCTTTTTAGAAAACATTGAAGTTGGCATGTTGATGCGTGTTGATGGACGTGCTGAAGTCGACAAGTATTCGCACGATGTTGTCATTACTGCGCAAACCATCGAACACTCACGTTACCTTAATGAAGGCGCTCATCGTGACGATGACGCCAAAGAAAAACGCATTGAGTGGCATTTGCACAGCAAAATGTCTACGCTTGACGGCATCGACTCAATAAAAGACTACGTTGCGGTCGCCAAACACTTTGGTCATAAAGCGCTCGCGCTCACCGACCATAACGGTGTTCAAGCGTTCCCTGAGTTTTATAAAGCCGTCAAAAACAGTGGGATTAAACCCATTTTTGGCGCTGAGTTGAATGTTGTGTTTGAAGAACAAACGACGCTTTATCAACCAACATCACCCGCCCATGAAGGGGCCTTACTCGATCAAACCTATGTCGTCTTTGACATTGAAACGACGGGCCTTTCGAATCGTTATGATGACATCATTGAAATCTCTGCGGTTAAGTTACAAGGGGACCGTGTGGTGGACCGTTTTGATTCGTTTGTGTACCGTGAAGAAAAACTGTCGACGTTCACAAAAAAACTGACCAGCATCAACGATTTAGATTTAGAACACGCGCCCCCTATTGATGAGGTGATTGCGTCTTTCCAAGCGTTTATTGGGAATGCCATCTTAGTCGCGCACAACGCCCGCTTTGATGTGGGCTTCATTGAAGCTTTTATGCAAAAGTTTGATCGCTTAGAACGCGCCTATGCGACCATTGATACGCTTGCGATGGCACGAACCCTATATGCCAATAAACTGAAACGCTTCAACTTAAAAGCGGTCGCTAAACTGTTCTCCATCGATTTGACGCAGCATCACCGAGCTGAAGCTGACACAGAAGCCACCGTCAACATTTTTAAAGCGATGTTACACGATCTTAAACAGCGTGGGCTAGTGACGCTTGAGCAACTTGCGCAGCCGCAAAAACATCTTAAAGGCTTCGACCCTTACGCCAATGCGCTTAAACATCATGTGACCGTGTGGGCCAAAAACCAAGCAGGCATGAAACAACTCTATGAATTGATTAGTTTAGCGAACACACGCTACTTTGATAAAACCCCAACCTTACCGTTTCAGGTCTTAGAAAAACACCGTGAACACTTACTGGTAGGGAGTGGGTGTATGCATAGTTATTTTTATGAACTCAGCTATCAGCAACAAGACGCTACCATCCAGGCTTTTAGTGACAAATTTGATGTCATCGAACTGCCGGTCGTTGAAGACACTGTGCATGTGTTCGAAAATGAATACAGTCAGTTTGATCCGATCAAACAGACGGTCACGATCGATGAAACGGCACGTGAAGTGTATCTTAAACGACTACAAGAGACGAACCAACGCTTACGTCAACTCGCCAAAGAACACCATAAACCAGCGATCGCGATTGGCGATGTCCATCACATTGACAAAAGCAGTGTCAAATACCGTGATATTTACATTCAAACCCCAGTTGTAGGTGGAGGCTATCATGATTTAGCACGGGTCCATCAGATTCCGTCGCAATACTACCGCACAACAAAAGAAATGTTAGAAGCCTTCGCTTATTTGGGGGAAGAAGCGGCGCATGAGGTGGTCATCACCACGCCGAACCAACTCGCCACCACCATCGAAGCGTGCCAACCGTTTCCTAAAGAACTGTTTGCGCCCTCAGATGACTTCCTCGTCAAACAAGGCATTCCTTCTGTGGAAAAAGCCCTCAAGGAACGCACGTTAAGTGAAGCGTATGCACGCTACGGCAACCCTTTACCGCCGATGGTCCAGGCGCGTTTAGATAAAGAACTCCATGCGATCATCACACACCGTTTTTCATCGGTTTATTACATCTCTTACCTGCTTGTTAAAAAGTCGCTCGATGAAGGTTATTTAGTCGGTTCGCGAGGCTCGGTGGGGTCGTCGCTAGTGGCTACGCTTATGGGCATCACCGAAGTCAATCCTCTGCCGCCACATTATGTGTGCGATCATTGTCATTTTACGTCTTTCAAACGAACCCCTGATGAGCGTGAACAGTTCCCCATTGAACTCATAGAAAAACCTTATCAAGAAGCGCTCGAGATGGTCAGTTGTGGCTTTGATTTAAGACCGCTTAAATGCCCTCATTGCCAAACCCCTTTAAGACGCGACGGCCACGACATTCCGTTTGAAACCTTCTTAGGTTTCAAAGGCGACAAAGTCCCAGACATTGACTTAAACTTCTCAGGCGACTACCAAGGCAAAGTCCATGATTACATTCGTGAGATTTTTGGTCACGACCGAGCGTTTCGTGCGGGGACCATTTCAACGGTGGCCGATAAAACCGCTTTTGGCTATGTTAAAGGGTATTTAGAAAAACAAAACTTGACTTTAAGACCGGCTGAAATCGAACGCCGGGCGAAAGTGATTGCTGGGGTTAAACGCTCGACCGGGCAACATCCAGGAGGCATCGTCGTGGTGCCGTTTGATCACACCATCACTGAAGTGACCCCGGTTCAGTATCCTGCGGACGACGTCAACAGTGCTTGGCGAACCACCCATTTTGACTATCATGCGTTTGAAGCAAACCTATTTAAACTTGATGTCTTAGGGCATGATGATCCGACGATGATTCGCTTCTTGATGGACTTCGCGAAGGAAAATCCGATTGATTTTCCGTTCACCGATGCTCGTGACATTCCCCTTGATGACCCCAAAGTCTATGCCTTACTCTCAGGCACCGAAGTGATCGGCTTAAAACCTGAAGACATTCGCTCAGACGTTGCTTCTTATGGCGTCCCTGAGATGGGGACAAACTTTGTGCGCGGGATGTTAAAAGCCGCACGGCCGAAAACGTTCGCAGACATTGTTAAAATCTCTGGTCTTTCCCATGGCACCGATGTTTGGCTCAACAACGCTGAAATGTTGGTTTCAGGTAAAAAATCAGAGTTTGGGACGATTCCTTTTGAACAAGTCATTGGTTGTCGTGATGACATCATGGTGACGCTGATTCAATATGGTTTAAAACATGAAGTGGCGTTTGAAATTTCAGAGTTTATCCGTCGCGGTCGTCCCCTCAAAGAACCCACGAAGTGGGAAGGGTATCAAAGAGTCATGGAAGAACATCAAATTCCTGCATGGTACATATGGTCGTGTGGCCAAATTCAATACATGTTCCCTAAAGCCCACGCGACCGCGTATGTTATGATGGCACTTAGAATCGCTTGGTTTAAAGTGCATAGGCCCCTTTATTTTTATGCGGCATATTTCTCCAAACGCGCTAAAGATTTTGACCTCATTGCGATGATTGGTGGTGAACGCACCATCGAAACTCGGATGGATGAGATTTTAGCAAAAAACACCCGTGCGACCGAAACAGAAAAACGTCTATTAACGGTGCTTGAGGTAGCCTTAGAAATGACCAAACGCGGTTATCATTTTGAATCGATTGACATTCATACTTCACAAGCACGTGACTTTGTCATTACCAAATCGCATGGTCTAAGAATGCCCTTTTCAGCGCTTGAAGGCTTAGGTGAAAAAGTGGCTTTATCGATTGTCACCGCACGGGATGAAAAACCGTTTCAATCTCAGGAAGACTTAAAAACGCGTACACAATTAACGAAAACATCCTTTGATCGTTTACTAGCGCTTGATGCGCTTAAAGATTTACCAGAAGATTCGCAAATGTCTTTGTTTGAACTGTAAAGCTTGCTATACTATTAAAAGAATTATTTGACAAGGAGTGACACTTATGTTTCGAGCTTCTCGCGGGTTTCGTAGTCGAAACCCATTGATCAGTCGGATGCCTTATGGGGCAGCGACGGGAACTGGCGCACAAGCCCGTTATAGTACCTTTTTATTCAAACTCACTATCTTAGTAGGCGTCATGGTCGCCTTTGGCGCTTTAGCGATGGGCAGCATCATGGAAGCCGGTGAAATATTTGGTGGCGTCGTGTTGTTAATTGCCGCCCCAATTGTGGCGTTTATTAGCGTCATTGTCGCGATGCGTTCAGTGCGCTGGGCGCCTTATTTTGGACTGCTATATGCGGTCATGCAAGGGCTTTTTCTTGGCACCATTTCAGGTCTTTATGAGTTGATTGCAGGCGACGGCATTGTCGCCACAGCGCTGTTAGGAACGGCTGGGGTGTTTGTGGCGATGTTGATTTTGTTTCGCTCAGGCATCATTCGGGTGACAGAAACGTTTAGAAAAGTGATGTTCATGGCCTTACTCGGCATCATTTTTAGTAGTCTGTTTCTGTTTGTGCTTTCGCTCTTTGGCCTTTTTGGTGAGTTGGCGTTTGGCTTCTATTTTGTCATCATCATTGTCAGCGTCATTGTCGCGTCACTTTATTTAGTCATTGATTTTGACAACATTCAAACCCTCATCGATTCAGGTGCCGATCAACGGTACGAATGGATGTATGCGCTCAGTTTACTGGTGACCGTGGTTTGGTTGTATGTTGAGTTGTTACGTTTGTTATTGATTTTATCGCAACGTCGCAGGTAACAAAAAAGCGCGGAGCCCGCGCTTTTTTATCTTAAATTTAAAGGAGATTACAGTATGAGTACTTGGTCCTTAGATGCGCTTTTTAAAAGTTATGACGATCCCGCTTATCAAAGCGCTCTTGAAACCATCGATCACACCTTGAAAGAGGCCAATATTTGGCTTACGAAACATCTTGAAGCGAGCCCTTTAGAAGCGCTTAAAGACGGTTTAAACTTAAGCCGTAGAGTGCGCAAAGAACTCATTAAAGTTGGCGCGTTTGTGAACTTATCGTTAGCCACCAACACCACCGACGAACCCTCACTTAAAGCGATGCAGACGGTGCAAGGGTATCAAGCCTCGGTCACGCCTTTTAACACTGGCTTTCAACGTTTTGTGGCGGGCCTTGAGAACCTGGACACCCTTTTAGAAGATCCTGAAGTCGCCCCTTATGAATTTTACTTAACCTCGATACAAGACCGGGCGAAGTATCAACTGTCTGACGGAGAAGAAGCGCTTTTAAGCAAATTAAGTCAAACCGGCTCAAGTGCTTGGTCACGTCTACAAGGTGAACTGACAAGTACGATGGCAGTGCCTTTTCGCGGGGAGGTTAAAAACCTCTCAGACATCCGTAATTTAGCGCACGCCAAAGACGCACACACACGTCAAGAAGCCTATGAAGCAGAAATGGCGGCCTACCCTTCAGTCGAGCGTTCGGTGGCAAGTGCTTTAAATGCGATTAAAGGGGAAGTCTTAACCGTAACGAAAGCACGCGGGTATGAAAGTCCGCTCGCGCAGGCGGTCATTCAATCACGCATGCAACAAGACACCCTAGACGCCCTCATTGCCGCCATGCAAGATGCGTTGCCTTCGTTTAGAGCCTACTTAAAACGCAAAGCCGCTTTATTAGGCCATGAAAACGCGCTCCCTTGGTATGATTTGTTTGCGCCGATTGGGACTTCAAGCACCACCTTTACCCCAGCCTCCGCCATGGCGTATGTGATTAAACAATTTAAAACCTTCTCAGACGACCTTGCGGCACTCGCCACACGAGCTTACGATGAACAATGGATTGATTTTTATCCAAAATCAGGCAAACGGGGCGGGGCGTTTTGTTCGAATCTTCACCCGATCAAACAAAGTCGTATTTTAACGAATTTTGAAGGTTCGTTTTCAAACCTCATCACCCTCGCGCATGAATTGGGTCATGCGTATCATGGTGACAAGATTTTTAATGAAGACATATTGAATGCCTCTTACACCATGCCTGTCGCAGAAACCGCCTCGACGTTGTGTGAAACCATCGTCAAAAAAGCGGCGATCAAAGACGCGGCAAACGACGATGAAAAAATCTTCTTACTTGAACAATCAATCATGGGGTCAACGCAAGTCATTGTGGATATTTTATCTCGTTATTCGTTTGAAAACAACGTCTTTGAAGCCCGTAAACAAGGCCCACTTTCAGCCAAACGTCTTAACGCCCTCATGAGCGAAGCGCAAGCGGGCGCCTATGGCGATGCGATTCAAGCCGACGTCCGTCACCCATACATGTGGATCAACAAACCACATTATTATAGCGCTGGCTTAAGTTTTTATAATTTCCCCTATGCGTTTGGCTTACTGTTTGCTAAAGGCATCTACGCGCAATACCAAGAAAAAGGCTCGACGTTTGTCAAAGACATTGATCACTTACTTCAAAAAACGGGTCAAATGACGGTCGAAGATGTGGCCGATCTGATCGGCCTTAACGTCCGTGAAAAAGCGTTCTGGGACACTTCTTTAGAGGTCATCAAAGAAGAGATTGCTCAGTTCATCGCCCTCACCGATGGGATGGTCTAAAGAATTAGCCGTTAAGGTTGTAAAAAGGCTGTGGCTTTTGGTATAATGAGTTCTAACGATGATAAAGGTCATGATCAGACGGTTCCCTTATCACAGCGAGAAGTCGGGGGTGCAAGACTTCATAAGGTCGAATGATTTTCTCCTTTTAGTGATGCTAATCCCATCCGTATCTCGGCGTTAACGAGCTTAAGTAATAAATCAAGGTGGTACCGCGATGATTCGCCCTTAACTATGTTAAGGGCTTTTTTTATAGAAAGGATGATGCTTATGAAACATTTAGAACAACTCGAAGCCGCCCTTTTAGAGGCGTTAAAAGAGGTGAAGACCGAAGCCGCACTGAATGATTTGAAAGCGCAATATGTGGGTAAAAAAGGTCACTTAGCGGAAGCTATGCAGACGATGAAAAACCTTCCTAAAGACGAGCGACCTGCGTTTGGTCAAGCCGTCAATGCCCTAAAAGCGACCCTTTTAAATCACTTAGAGGCGCATCAGAAACAACTTAAAGAAAAGGCTTTAGAGATTAAACTCGAACAAGAAAAAATCGATCTCACCCTCCCAGGCGTGCCCTTTCCTAAAGGCGCAAAGCATATCTTAACACAAATTGTTGAGCGCATTGAAGATCTATTTATCGGCATGGGTTATGAGATTAAAGAAGGGCCTGAAGTTGAAAGTGACCTTTACAACTTTGAAAAGCTCAACCTTCCTGCGGATCACCCAGCGCGTGATATGCAAGACAGCTTTTACATTGACGCGCACACGCTCCTTAGAACCCATACCTCACCCGTCCAAGTACGCACAATGCTTGCGTATGGCGGTACAAAGCCAGTCAAAATCATCTGTCCTGGTAAAGTGTATCGTCGTGACGACGACGATGCGACACACTCCCATCAATTCATGCAAATTGAAGGCCTTGTGGTCGATGAAAAAACGTCCATGAGTGATCTTAAAGGGACGCTTTTAGAAGTGGCCAAAGCGATGTTTGGCAGCGAACGTGAGATTCGGTTGCGTCCATCTTATTTTCCATTCACGGAGCCATCCGTCGAAGTCGACGTCAGTTGTGCGTCGTGCGCAGGCAAAGGATGCTCGATTTGTAAGCAAACCGGTTGGATTGAAATTCTAGGCGCCGGCATGGTCCACGACAATGTGTTGCGTGAGGCAGGCTATGACCCTAGTATTTATCAAGGGTTTGCCTTTGGAATGGGTGTTGAACGGATTGCGATGCTGGCGTATAAAATTGAAGACATTCGTCATTTCTACACCAACGATCAACGGTTTTTAACCCAGTTTAAAGACGACAAAGGAGGGCTTGAAGGATGAAAGTATCACTCAAATGGCTCAAAGACTACGTCGCCCATCAAGTCAGCCCTGAGGTGTTATCTCAGACGTTTTTAGAACACGCTCAAGAAGTGGCACACACGAGCTCACTCACCAACATCCAAGGCTTAAAAATAGGGCATGTGCTCACCTGTGAAAAACACCCTAACGCCGACAAACTCTCCGTCACCGAAGTCGAGTATGGTGACGGTCTTAAAACCATCATCTGTGGTGCGCCTAATGTCGCCGCAGGTCAAAAAGTCATTGTCGCGCCTGTGGGGGTGACGCTGCCGGGGGGTCTCACCATTGAGACTGTGGTGTTAAAAGACATCCCGAGTGAAGGCATGATTTGTTCACTAGAGGAGCTTGGTCTTGATAAAAAGTTCCACGGTGAAGAAGGCATTCATGTCTTACCTGAAGCGGCGCCTATCGGGGATGACCCGCTCGTGTTCATGGCACTAGATGACACCGTCATGGAACTTGATTTAACCCCCAATCGTGCCGATTTATTAAGTATGTTAGGGGTTGCTTATGAAGCCGCTGCGCTGCTTGAAGCCCCTTTAACCACACCGCAACCAGACATTCAAGAAAGCATTGTAAAAAACCCGGTCACCATCGCCTCAAACACCCCGAAATGCCCGGCTTATTACGGCCGTGTCCTCGATGCGATAGAGATTAAAGAAAGCCCATGGTGGATGAAAAGTCGTTTAATTGCGGCCGGCATTCGTCCCATTAATAACGTGGTTGACATCACCAACTACGTCATGTTAGAAACGGGACAACCGCTGCATGCGTTTGATTATAACGCCTTGGGCAGTCAAACCATTTTAGTCCGTGAAGCCCTCAAAGGCGAAACGTTCAAAACCTTGGACGGTCAGACACGTACGCTGCATGAAGGTGACATTTTGATCACCAACGGCAAAACCCCTGTCGCTTTAGGTGGGGTCATGGGTGGGTATGATTCAGAAGTTGAATCGACGACGACCACCATTTTATTAGAAAGTGCGCGGTTTGACCCCACCAGTATAAGACGCACCTCTAGACGATTGGATTTACGCAGTGAGTCTTCGATGCGCTTTGAACGCGGCGTCGATCCACAAAAGACACGCTATGCGCTTGAACGCGCCAGCGCTCTTTTGGTTCAATACGCCAACGCGACCGTCCGTGAAGGCGTCGCTTACGTCGATGACACCGAGATGAGTGAACGCTATGTGACGCTTTCTTTAGAGCGTTTAAACCGCGTGTTAGGGACCCGTTTAAAGCGCGCTGACGTCTCAGCGATTTTAGAACGCCTACGCTTCACACACGAAGTCGGTGAGCCCTTTAAAGTGTTAGCGCCTTCAAGACGTCAAGACATTCAAACCGAACAAGATTTAATCGAAGAAGTCGGGCGTTTGTATGGTTATAATCACTTACCTTCAACCTTACCTAAACTGAACACCTTAGGGGGACTGACGCCCAAGCAACGACGTTATCGTCAATTAAAACAACGTTTAAATGCGCTCGGTCTTCATGAAGCCATCACCTACGCGTTGGTCAAAGAAACGGATTTAGCACGTTACACCTTTGCCTCAACGGACAAAACGGTACGTTTACAAAACCCACTCAGCGAAGACCGTCAAGCGTTGGCGCTCAGCCCTCTTAATGGTTTGGTCGACACCTTGCGTCATCATCAAACCCGGCAAATGGCCGATCTAGCGTTTTTTGAACTTGGCAAACGCTACACCTTAGATCAAGAAGATGACGTCTTAGGCATCGCTTGTTCGGGTCTATTTAAAACGCATTGGCAAACCCCCTTAAACGTGGATTATTATACCCTTAAAGGGTTGGTTGAGAGTGTGCTTGATTTTTATGGCCTAAAGGCGACGTTTGAAGCGGCCAAGCATCCTCATTATCATCCCTATCAATGTGCTTTCATTCACGTCGATGGGCAGACCGTCGGTCATTTGGGTGTCTTGCATCCAAACACCGCGAAAGAAGAAGATTTAAAAGCGGTCTATCTAGCGGAAGTGAACATCAGTGTTTGTGAGACGCTGCGTCTTTCTTCTCCAAGTTATCAACCGCTCTCAAAAACGCCCGTCATCACTCGGGATTTAGCGTTGGTGGTCCCCAAAACGTTGCCTGCAGAAACGATCACCTCACTCATTGAATCGTTGACATTAGACCATTTTATTGGGGTCACATTGTTTGATGTTTATGAAGGTGAACCACTCCAAAAAGACGAGCGTTCTTTGGCCTTGAGACTCCGGTTTAACCACCCGACAAAAACGCTTGAAAGTGAGACCATTGATTCGGCCATTCATACCGTTTTAAAGGCTTTAGAAAGCCAATTAAAGATTCGTGTTCGAGACCTTTAAAAAACAAAAAAGTAAAGCTGTGAAAACGCTTTACTTTTTTTTCGAATGTGGTTGTGCTTTGGGGGTTCTTTTGTTAGAATAAACGTGACAATAAATCTGGAGGAGTATATGAATATTGGAGTACCTAAAGAAATCAAAAACAATGAAAATCGTGTGGGAATCACCCCTGCGGGTGCGTCGCTATTAATCCAATCAGGCCATGAAGTCTTCGTTGAAGCGCATGCGGGTGAAGGATCCGGCATTACCGATGAAGAATTTTTAGCGGTGGGCGCCCATATCGTTAAAAGTGCTGAAGAAGCTTGGGCCAAAGAAATGGTGATTAAAGTTAAAGAACCGCTTGCTGAGGAGTACGGCTTTTTCCGTGACGACTTAATTTTATTCACCTATTTACATCTAGCCGCAGAACCAGCACTCACCGAAGCGTTGATCCAATCAGGCACCACTGCGATTGCGTATGAAACGGTGCAAGTGGGCAAAGAATTGCCTTTATTACGTCCTATGAGTGAAGTGGCGGGAAGACGCGGCACGATTGTTGCGGCCACACAACTTGAAAAGCATCGCGGCGGACGCGGCATCTTACTTTCAGGCGTGCCTGGGGTGGACCGTGGCCATGTCGTCATCATTGGCGGCGGCTCTGCAGGCGTCAGTTCAGCGCGGATGGCCATTGGCTTAGGCGCGCGTGTGACGTTGCTTGAGATTAACGAAGATCGGATGCGTTATTTAGAAGACATTTTTGATAAATCAGTGACCATTTTAAAATCGAACCCACTCAACATTGAGCGTGTCTTAAGAACCGCAGATGTCTTAATTTCAACGATTTTAATTCCTGGTGCTAAAGCCGATAAGATTGTCACCGAAGCGATGGTTCAACAGATGCCAAAAGGCAGCGTCATCATCGACATTTCGATCGACCAAGGCGGTTCGGTTGAAACGATTGATCGCGTGACCACACATGACGACCCTGTTTACACTAAGTTTGGGGTGGTTCATTATTCGGTGGCCAATATGCCGGGTGCGGTGCCAAGAACGTCCACCTTTGCGCTCACAAACGCCACCATTTCGTACGCTGAGCGGATTGCGACAAAAGGCATGAAACGTGCCCTTTTAGATGATCCGAGTCTGTTACTTGGACTCAACGTTGCCAAAGGTAAAGTGACGTATAAAGCGGTCGCAGATGCGTTTGGCTATAGTTACTATGACCCTTACACCGTGTTAACTCAAGACTAGATTACTAGCCACTTCGGTGGCTAGTTTTTATTATCTGAAAAGTGGCTATATAAGTGGGTGTCAGGCGGAATAAATGACTGTCAACTCTTTAAAAACTGTGCTATAATTAAGTCGGTGATGACATGGTTAATTTTTATGATTTTACTTTAGAAACATTCACAGAAACTTTAGAAAAAGAAGGGTTTAAAGCGTTTAACGCCAAACAACTCTTTCAATGGATCTATCAAAAAGATACACTTGACTTTCACGCGATGACCAACTTATCAAAACCGCTTCGTGCTTGGCTGCAAAAGCATGTGAGCTTACCAAGACTCAAATTACATGAACAGTCCATCGCGCCCGATCAAACCACGAAGTGTGCGTTTGTCTTAAACGATGGGGAAGTCATTGAAACGGTGTTGATGCATCATAGCTATGGTAAAAGCATTTGTGTGACGACCCAAGTGGGCTGCAATATGGGGTGCGCTTTTTGTGCCTCCGGACTGCATAAAAAGACCCGTAACCTCACCCAAGCGGAAATGATTTTACAAGTGCAAGGCGTGATGGACCTTACCGGCATCAAACCGACGCACATCGTGGTGATGGGGATCGGGGAGCCGTTTGATAATTTTGACGCTGTGATGGACTTTATTGATACCGTCAACAGCCCTTATGCGTACGCCATCGGCAAACGTCATATCACCGTTTCAACCAGTGGTTTAGCGCCGCAAATCGAACGCTTTGGTGAACGTCAAACACAAGTCAATTTAGCGATCAGTTTACACGCACCCAACGACGCTTTAAGAAGTCGTTTGATGCCCATTAATAAAAAATACCCACTGAAAACCTTAATGAAAAGCGTCGACCATTATCACGCGCTCACCAATCGCCGGGTCACGTACGAATACATCATGTTAAAAGATGTCAATGACTCCTTAAACGAAGCCAAAGAACTGATTGCGTTATTAAAAGGGAAAAATGCTTATGTAAACCTCATCCCTTATAACCCAGTCAAAGAATTCAGTTTCGAATGCAGTGAATGGTCACAAATTAAACGATTTTATGACGCGTTAATGCAAGGGGGCATCAATGCTACAACGCGTAAAGAAAAAGGGGAAAAAGTGAATGCGGCCTGTGGCCAACTTCGTCATCAAACTATAAAGGAGGCACCACATGGACTTAAGAACTCTTAAACAATCAGCAAAAGACGCCATGCGTCAAAATTACGGCATGGCCCTAATCATCTCAGCCTTACCACCGATTCTTTTGAGCGCGTTAGCCCCCTCAGGCATCGGTCTAATTTTGTTAGCCCCCATCAGTGTCGGGATGGTGTGGGCGTTTGTTCTTTTAAACCGTCAAAGCACCCCTGATCTTGGGGTCTTATTACGAGGGTTTACGGCTGAAGGGTATTTGAACAATGTCGTGGTTTTATTGTTACGACAAATTTTTATCTTTTTATGGGCGCTTTTACTGATCATTCCTGGCATCGTCAAAGCCTACGCTTACGCGATGACGCCCTATATTTTAGCGGACGACGAAGCGACCGATAAAGCCCAAGCCATCACTCAGTCAAAAACCATGATGCAAGGCCATAAAGGCCAACTCTTTTGGTTGCACCTATCGTTTATCGGCTGGCTAATTCTCAGTGTCTTCACGCTTGGGATTTTATACTTACTCTATGTCCGTCCTTACATGATGAGTGCTGACGCACGTTTTTATGAAACCTTAAAAGCAACGAAAGGGCTTCCTAGATGACCTTCGAAACACTTGAACTTAAAAGCCATAAACCTTGGCTGATTGTGACCACTCCATCGGCGCAGCGGGCCCTCATGCAACATCACCGCTTTGACCCGAAACGAATGGTGACGTATCTCACGCTTAAAGACCTTTTTGAAAAGGTCTTTTTCGCATATCAACCGGGGACATTAAAAGCCGCTCAACGCTTTTTAAAGACCACCCCTGAAATCGCCCAACGTTATCTAGCGTTTCTGCCTTGGTTAAAGGCGCCTTTAAAGGATACGATGACCACGAAAATGTGGGCCTTAAAGCACGATTTAAGTGAACATAATTACCTTAAACAATGGCCGCAAAAAGAAGCGTATTTCGCACGCTATGACGTCCTTTTTTATGGCGACATTCATGACCCACTGATTGAGCGCTGTGCGCAACCTTTGCGTGCCATCACGAACGTGTATAAAGTCCCTTTAACGGAAACCAAGCAAACGCGTACGCTAGGTGTGTTTGAGACCTTGGATGAAGAAATTTACGCGGCGTTAACGGCCGTTCGTAAAGCGCTTGAAGAGGGCGCATCCTTAGAAGATTGTGTGCTTTATACCTCGTCGCCTCACCATCATTTAAGAATCCGCTTAGAAGCCCCACATTTTGGCATCCCACTAGAATGTTCAAGCAGCCATCCCCTCACGCACTACCCCCTCATAAAGACGTTTGTTGAGCATTTAAATCAAGGGTCTGAAGGGTCTTTATACGACACCTTTGAACACGCCTTAAAAGCCACATTCCCCTCATTAAATGCGCAAACAACCCCACTTTATAAACGGCTTTTAAACGTCTTACACACGTATTTGTTAGAAACCAACGATACATTAGATGTCGCTCTTTTAACGTATTACTTGGCGCAGGAAACCGTCAGTATTAAAGCCTCTAAACGCGGTGTGCGACTGATTCAACACCCAAACCTTTACCCAAGCGCAAAGACCCAATTGTTTGTGGTGGGCGCGCATGACGACGCGTTGGTCCATCACGCTTCAGACGATGACTTGTTGCCAGACCGGCAAAAAGCACAGTTAGGGATGCCGACAACATGGGAAGTCAACCTTGCCCGTGAAGAAACGATGCAAGCTTGGTTAAAATCCTTTCCTCATTTGTGGCTTTCATGGGCGCAAAAAAGCATGCTTGAACGCTTTGAAAAAAGCCCTTTGTTTGATCGCTTTATGACACCCGAGGCAACGATCATCAAGACACGTGCCTTCGATCAACCTTATAGCATCAAAAGTGATCAATTAGAGGCCAAAATGGCCTATGAAACGTTTAAAGCCTACGGTACTAAAGCTAAGGCGTTACGCTTAGCGGCGCAACATCACACCATTTTAAACGATTACGATACGCAGTTTAAAGGACTCTCTAAACACACGTTAGAAAAACTCATTCCAACGACCATTCATCTATCGTATACCTCACTGAACACCCTTTTTCAATGTCATTTTGCCTACTTTTGTGAACGCATCTTATCGTTAAAACCTTATGAACAAAGCTTTGCGATGTCGATGGGGACACTGATGCATGCGCTTTTGGAACATCATATAAATGAACCGGAACTCACCGAACACCATTTTGAAGCCGCGCTCAAAGCGATGCCTGAGTATGCCCAGTGGTCCGCGTCTTCAAAGGCGAGTGCAAAACGTCAGTTTGTCTGGATAAAAGAGGTCTTTCAAACGATTAAGGCGCAACACGCACACACCCTGTTTGTTTTAAGTGACACTGAAAAACGCTTAAGTTATCCCTTGCCCAAACACCCAGGGGTCATTTTTAGAGGCGTCATCGATAAAGTCATGAAGGCGACGATTCAAGAGGTCACACACGCGCTGATTGTCGACTATAAAACTGGCAAACCTCAACTAGACGACAAAAAAGCGGTGTATGGACTCAACGCTCAGTTGATTTATTACGCTTACATTTTAAAACAAATCGATCACACGGTCGAAGTGGTGGGTTTTTATGAACAAGCGCTGATGCCAAATCAAAAGTTTAACTACGAGAATCACTCTTTTGAGCGACAATTTGAAGATTACCTTCGTTGGCAGGGTTTTTCGACGCACGATGAAGGCGTTTTAAGCGTCATTGACCCTGGTTATGAGAAATCAAGTCTCATAAAAGGGATGTCTGTGACCCGTGAACAAAGATTTAGTACCCATACCAAATGGTTTGATAACGCCGGCTTATCACAAGCGTTTCAACAGGTTGAGCGTCAGCTTGACGAGGCGGTCAACATCATCCGTGAAGGCGCCTTTGAGATTAATCCATACACCGATGAGAAGGGCACGTTGCTGCCTTGTGCGTATTGTGCGTTTAATGATTTATGTTATAAAAAGCCCGCGCATTACCGTGAATTGCCTAAGGGCCCATCCATTTTTGATGTGGAGGAACCGGTATGAAGTTTACCCAAGCGCAACAACAAGCCATACAACACCGTGACCACCATGCGCTCATCAGCGCCGGTGCTGGGTCCGGTAAAACGGCGGTGCTCTCAGAACGTGTGCTCGCCCTTTTAAAAGATGGGCTTAGTCTCGATCAGCTCATTGTGTTAACGTTTACCAATGCAGCAGCAAAAGAGATGAAAGAGCGCATTCGTCAAAAAATCATCCAGGCTACCCAAGAAGGTCACATCGACGCCAGTCAGCTGCGTCTTATTGACAGCGCCCACATTCAAACGTTTGATAGCTTTGCGCTTTATTTATTTAAAACCTATGGGCATGTCGATCATCGATCGAAAGACATCTCACTGATGGACCCAATCCTTTATAAACAGCTCAAAACAGACCTCATTGAAGATCTATTTGAGGCGCGCTACCGCGCGCAGGATACAGCCTTTTTGACCCTCATTGACACCTATGCATTAAAAACGGATGAGCGTATCAAAACATGGGTGCTTAAGTATTACGAGGCATTAGATCAACACATCGATGCGCATGCGCTTGCGATTAAACACACCGAAGACGCTTTTGAACCAGCCCAGATTAATGAGACACTGAACCAGTTTGAACGCATGATTTTAACCATCAAAGAAGAAATCATTGAGGAATTTTACCACACACGTGAACATGAAGGTGATGACGCTGTATTACGTTATTATGACCTCGTGGATGAACAGTTTATCCATCGCTTTAAAACGATGGGTTACGACGCCTTGCATGCGCTCGCACTTCGTGGTATAAGTGGCTATCCGACGTTTAGCGCTCAAATCAAAGAGACCATGGATGAAGAGGCTATAAAACGTGTGACTGACTTTAATCAACGATTTAAAAAGCGTATCAAAGACGAATTACTGAGCTTAACCAAGATCCCTTTATCGCACTGGCGTTGGCGTCATGAAACGAAAGCGCCAATGGTGCGTGTGTTAATCGATTTAGTCAAAACGCTGGATCAAACCCTTCGTGATGTGATGCATCAAGAGGGTCGCTATACCTTTACAGCGATCGCCCGTGAAGCGCTCACGCTCGTCAAAAAAACCCCAGACATTCAAGCGCATTTGAAACGTCAGTTTAAAGAAATACTTGTCGATGAATATCAAGACACATCCATCATTCAAGAAGCCCTCATTGACGCTTTAAATCTCCCTAGACGGTTTATGGTGGGGGATATGAAGCAATCCATTTACCGCTTTCGTCATGCGGATGTGACCATCTTTAAAGACAAACAAGACCGCTACTTAAAAGGCGACGGTGGGCGTCTTATCGCCCTGAATGATAACTTTCGTTCAAGAAAAGAAGTCATCGACGATTTAAACCAACTTTTTGAAACCTTATTTAGTCCCCGCTTTGGCGGGTTAACGTACGATCATTGGCACCAACTCGACGCTAAAAATGAGCGTTTTAAACACCAACACCCTCAACCTTATGGACTCGTGGTCCATCATGTTCATGCTGCTGAGCTTAACGATCACCCCTTCGATGCACGACGCTATGAAGTCGCTGCGATGGCGGATCATATTCTCACCAGGGTAAACGAAGAAAAAACGCTTGAGGGGGAGACCTTAAGGCCACTGCGTTTTCAAGACATCACCATTTTAATTGATCGGCGAAATCATTTTGAATTGTTTGCGGAAATCTTTGAAGCCAAGGGCATTCCCCTCATCCTTTACCGCGATGAGCCACTCGTGAACTCGGAACTGTTACAAGTGCTCTCACACGCGGTGAAAGCCATCCTTTCGTTACAACCACCCGCGTCTTTAGAGACAGACTTTAAGCGCGCCCTTTATGGGTTAGCGCGTAGTTTCCTGTGGCGGTTAGACGATGAGATCATTCTTGAGGCGTTGTTAGCCCTTGATAACACGTCTTTTGACGGGTGGGTTAAGGCATTGCCTGAACCTTTAAAAACCCACGTTCACACCCTCCAAGTCTTAGCGGATGAGGTCCAAACCTACCCGCTTGATGAAGCGATGTTTAAAATCGTAGAAACGCTCGATGTGCTCAGTCAACTCACCGCTTTAAAAGACACGCAAGCACAGCGCGCAAGACTCGATAATCTTCTTTTGACCTTGCCCGCTTTAGCGCAAGCACAGATGACGCTTGAAGGCTTTGTAGACTATTTAACTGCGGCGTCTGAGGCGGAAATTGACATGCCCTATCGGCCTTTAAAAGATCATCAAGAAGACGCGGTCACCTTAATGACCATCCATGGGTCTAAAGGCTTACAGTTTCCTCATTTGTACGTCGCCCATCTCGATAATCCGTTCAAAAAACCTAAGACGGATGAACTCTTTTTTGACCGTGATTTAGGGTTTATCTTACCGGTCCTAGACGATCAAAGACTCGCGACGGATGTGACGCTTTGGTTAAAAAAGATGCGAGAGATTGAAGCCTTAATCAGCGAACGTTTACGTCAATGGTACGTGGCTTTAACCCGGGCGGAAGAGTCGATTCATCTGTGGCTATGGTCACGTGACAAAACACCGGTCACGATGAGCGATGTGTCTTCATTTGGCGATTTTTTAAGACTGTTACCCTACAATCTTAAAGGCCCTCATGAGACACTCAATCCGATGATTGTACCACAGCCACATCAAAGTAGTTCACCCAAGGATCTCCCTTTAAGTGACTTGCCTCCTAAGACGTATCTTCCAGCGGTTGACGCTTTGCCTGCAAAAACACAAACCCGTTTCTCAATCGATGAAATCAACCTTCTCTCACCAGAAACGTTACAAGCGATGCGCTATGGCGATGCCTTGCATCAGTGGTTAGAACGGATTGATTTCACGCAAGACCCACTGAAGCAATTAGCCGACCTCGAGGTTGATTCAACCACCCATCAACATTTAAAAACGTTTTTTACACAGCCACTCCTAACGTCTATAGAGATTCAAGCCGTCTATCAAGAGTATGCGTTTGTCGATGACAGTGACGACACCTTACGTCAAGGGTTTATCGATTGTCTTATTGAAACTAAAGACCGCATGATTGTGATTGACTATAAACTAAAAACCATTGACAAAGAGGCTTACATAGCCCAAGTAAAGGGCTACATGAATGTCGTTAAGACACAGTTTCAAAAACCCGTCGAAGGGTATTTGTATTCTTTAATCGAAGGCCGTTTTCAAAAGGTCGAGGAGCGCGTATAATGGAAGGTAGAATCATTAAACTCACCGGCGGACTTTACAGTGTGCAAGTGGGTGACCAACGCATCGAAGCGCGCCCAAGAGGGCTTTTTAGACATCATAATCAAGCCCCCAAAGTGGGCGATTTAGTGACGTTAGAAGGCAGCACGATTATGGAAGTCAAACCTCGTCACAACGACCTTCATCGGCCGAGCATTGCGAATGTTGACCAAGCGTTGCTTCTCAATGCTGCCGCGAAGCCCGAGTTCAGTTTTAACTTGCTTGATCGCTTTTTAACGCTCATTGAATCGCACGACATCAAAGCGGTCATTGTCGTGCCTAAAATCGATTTAATCGACGCCCAAGCGCTGGCTAAACTTAAACAAGATTTGGCCTATTATGAGCCCTACTATGACGTCTATTATGTCAGCACAAAAGATGCCTCAACCTTCAATTCCATCCGCCAAACACTCAGTGGAAAGATCAGTGTGTTAGCGGGCCAAACAGGGGCGGGGAAAAGCAGTTTACTCAATGTTTTAGATCCAAAGCTCAACTTGCAAACGGGTGAAATCTCAAAAGCACTTGGACGAGGTAGACACACCACGCGTCACACGGAACTATGGCCAGTCGATGGCGGTTGGTTAGCCGATACGCCGGGCTTTTCAAAACTGACGTTTGATCATATTGAAAAATATACCTTGCCGCATTGTTTCCCTGATTTTGTCGCCCTCAGCTCACAGTGTAAATTTCGTGAGTGTCAACATTTAAAAGAACCCGGATGTGCGGTTAAAAAAGCTTTAGAAGAAGGTAAACTACTGCCTAGCCGCTACCAAAACTACCAGTTATTGTATCAAGAACTTAAAGACGTCAAACGATACTAGTGAGGTGTTATGATGATTATTGCGCCGTCCTTATTAGCCGCAAATTTTGCCCAATTGCAAGGGGACATTGAAACCATCCAAAGTGCCCCTTGGCTCCATTTAGATGTGATGGATGGGCATTTTGTACCCAATTTATCCTTCGGTCCCGAGATTATCAAAAGCGTCAGACCTCATTTTCATGGGGCCTTTGATGTTCATCTCATGGTCAGCAACCCAGAACGCCTTTTAGATGCCTACATCAAAGCTGGAGCCGACAGCATCACGTTTCATGTCGAAGCACATGGCGACCCTATCAAGCTCATTAACACGATTCAAACGGCGGGCTTAAAAGCCGGCTTATCGCTCAAACCAGGCACATCTTTAGCGACCTTAAAACCCTATTTAGAGGTGGTTGATTTAATTTTAGTGATGAGTGTTGAACCAGGCTTTGGGGGCCAAGTCTTTCAAGAAGAAGCCTTAAAGCGTATTGAGACACTCAAAGCGTGGCGCAATACCCATCAAGCCACCTATCTTATCAGTGTCGATGGGGGCGTCGATTTAAACAACGCATCAGACTTAAAAAAAGCTGGTGTGGATGTTTTAGTGGCGGGCAGTACGATTTTCAAAGCGAAAGACCGACAAGCGATGATTGAGGCGCTGTCTAATGCGCGCTAACATCTATGCAGATCCTGTTAATTACACGTTAGATGACATCGATTTGGACGCTAAATGGCACATTGGCTTAGAACATGGTGCTTACTTTGCGTATCAAAATAAGATTCCCCTCACCGTGGCGCTTGGGGACTTTGATAGCTTGTCTGAAACGAAACGCCAAAGGCTTGAGGACGCGAAGATTCCCTTTGCGTCATACCCAGCGCGTAAAGACGATACCGATACAGCGCTAGCGGTACAGTACGCAACGCGTTTAGGGGCCACAAAGATTGTGGTGTATGGGGGTCTTGGGGACCGTTTAGATCATACGTATGCAAACCTTTTGCTTTGTAAGATGGCACCGGTTTCATTTATCAACGCCTCGACCAAAATGTACACGCTTTCTAAAGGGGTTCATACGCTTAAAGAGCTCTTCCCCATCGTCTCATTTTTCGCTTTAGAACCCGTCACAGGCCTAAGCTTAAAAGGATTTGATTATGAGCTTGAACATCATCACCTTACCCCTAACGATCCTCTTTGCATCAGTAATCACGGAGAAGGCATCGTCTCGTTTGAGGCTGGGAAACTGTTGGTAATCGAATCAAAAGAAATATAAAAAAAGGCTTCACCTAGCGGTGAAACCTTTTTTAAGCACGAGTTAAATTTGATTTTTTTAACGCTCTGGCAGAGACATACACTGTCTTAATTTCGCCATCTTCAACAATCCGAACTTTTTGTAAGTTTGCTTTCCATCTACGACGCGATGCGTTCATTGCGTAGGAACGATTGTTGCCTGATAGGTTTTTTCTGCCTGTTACGTAACATTCTTTTGCCATGACATTGCCTCCGATCTCTACCAATTTACAGCTCTATTATTATACATGATTTACCTTAGAAATCAACCATTTTTAATATTTCTTTCACATACTGCACGTTATCCTATATATCTTGCATTTTAGTTTTCGTTGTGCTAAAATGAGTCGTATCAAAAAGCACTTAATTATAGAAACACGACGGAGGCTTTTTTATGAAAGCAAAAGAAATCGATGGCAATCTACTAAAACTGATCATCACCAACGGAAGCATTAAACTAAAAAACCAACACCAACAAATAAATGATCTAAACGTCTTCCCAGTACCCGATGGCGATACTGGCAGTAACATGCAATCGACCATGATGAGTGGCGTCAGCGCCATTCGCAATCTTGAAAACCAACCTGTTGAGGCTGTGGGTAAAGCACTCTCTCGCGGGCTTTTAATGGGCGCTCGAGGCAACTCTGGCGTCATTTTATCACAGCTTTTTAGCGGCTTTGCTAAATCATTCCAATCCCTCAAAACTGCCGACGCCCCTGCGTTCATTGAAGGGTTGAAACAAGGCGTTCAACAAGCGTATGGCGCGGTCATTAACCCTGTCGAGGGGACGATTCTTACTGTGGCCCGTGAAGCGGCGGATAAAGCGAGTCTTTATGCCACCCCCGATGCGGACATCGAAGATGTTTTGGAAATCTATCTTAACGAAGCGAAAGCCTCGCTCAGCCGGACGCCTGAATTGTTGCCTGTGTTAAAAGAATCAGGCGTTGTTGACAGTGGTGGGGCAGGTCTCATCGTCATCATTGAAGGCATGATTTCAGCGCTTCGCGGTGAAGTCTATCAAGAAGAACAAGCGAAAGCGCATGTCGCGAAAGTGCATGACATCGAAGGCGAAGTTGAATTTGGCTATTGCACCGAATTCATTGTTCAACTTGATCCAGAAAAACGTTTTAATAAAGACAAATTAGTTAAGCAACTCACCCGTTTAGGGGATTCTATTGTGGTGGTCGCAGACGATGAAATCTGTAAAGTTCACGTCCACACCAAAACCCCAGGCGATGCGTTAAATTTAGGCCAACAATTTGGTGAGTTTGCGACGTTAAAAATCGAAAATATGACTTTACAACACACAGAAATTCTATTGAATGCGGATAGTTCAGTGCATGAAGAAGCCACCCCAACGCCGCAAGATGTCTTCCGTGTGGAAGCGAAGAAGAAGTATGGCATCATTTCTGTCGTCAATGGCGACGGCTTACATGCCATGTTTAAAGAGATGGGTGTCGACCGTATTATTGATGGTGGTCAAACCATGAATCCATCCACACAAGATTTTATAGAGGCAATCAACGGCGTTAACGCTGACAATATTCTCATCATTCCTAACAACAAAAACGTCTTCTTAAGCGCTGAAACCGCCGCGAAACATGTGGAAGATAAAAACGTCATTGTCATCCCAGCGAAAACCATCGCTCAAGGGTATGCGTCCTTGACGATGTTTGATGCGAATCAAGATTTAGAAGCGATTGTTGAAGAGATGCACGAGCTGATCGCGCATGTACGTTCAGGGGAGATCACCCATGCCGTACGTGACACGGAAATCAAAGGCTTAAAGATTCAAAAAGGTGACTTCTTAAGCATCGCAGATGGCCAAATTATCGCGGCGAAACCCAAACGCTTTGATGCGCTTGTCGCACTCCTTGAAGGGGTTGTCTCTGAGGACGCTGAAATCATCACGGTCATGACAGGTAAGGCGGCTGAAAAACGCGAAATCACCAAATTACGTAAACACATTGAAGACACGTATGCACACGTCGAGGTTGAATTTATTGAAGGCGGTCAAGCGGTATACGATTATCTTGTCGCAGTAGAATAATCAAAACCAAGGCGTTCGCCTTGGTTTTTTTATGAGGGTATGATGTTAAAACAACTTAAAGGTGTCGGTGAGAAAACACTCGAACACTTCCATGAAGCGCAAATTTTTACACTCTATGACTTGATTCACACGTATCCTAGGAAATATCGGCATTATGTGTTGAGTGACCCCTTAAACGCGGCGCATCAAAGAGGCTATTTTGACGCAACGGTACTCGCTCGACCCAGTGTCTATCAAGTTCGTAGACAACTCAAACGCATCAGCGTTCCTATTCGTGTGGGCATGAAAGAGCATCGCTTGATGTTTTTTAATCAAACCCACTGGTTAAGACACCTACACCCAGGAGTAGCGATCGTTTTTGAAGGGAACTATGACTCTAACACAAAAGCGGTTCAAGCGCAGACACTGATGCTAAAGAAAAATTTCCCAGCTGGGATTGTTGCTGAGTATGGCGTGCCGGGCATCAGTGATCATAAACTGCACTTATTCATTCGTCAAGCCATGCGTGTTGGCGGCATCTATGCGGAAGATCCTTTACCTGATTGGTTGTTAAAAAAGCGGGATTTGATCCCCTATCAAACCTTTATTAGACGGGTGCACGAACCGCAAACAAACACGGACATCGAAGCCGTATGGCAACGACTCAGTTATGAGGAACTGTTGCGTAAGCAACTACGCGCATTGTTGGTCAAAAACACGTTACAAAAAGATAAACCTCGTTTAAGTTTGATCAAAGAAACACATCTAACGCCCTTTATTAAGCAATTACCTTATACGTTAACAAACGCTCAAAAGAGCTTATTAATCGATTTGATTGACCGCTTAAATGAACCAAAATCACTCTATCACTTAGTGCAAGGGGACACCGGAAGTGGAAAAACCGTCATCGCTTTCTTATTAGCGTATGGCGCCCTTTTAAGAGGGGAACAAGCGGCTTTACTTGCGCCGACAGAAACGCTTGCGATGCAACATCATCGTCTAGCGTTAACCCTATTCAAACCTTTAGGGATTGAACCGGTCTTGGTCTTAGGCGCGACAGACCAACAGACGAAAAAAACAGTGATGCACAGTATGGCAAATGAAACCACCCTTTTTATTGGGACGCATGCGTTGTTTTCAAAACAAACGCGTTATCAAAATTTAGGGTTTGTTGTGGTTGATGAACAACATCGTTTTGGCGTCAATCAACGGCTTTCGATGGCGCAAAAAGGGGAAAAAGTGGACGTCTTATATTTAAGTGCGACCCCCATTCCAAGAACCTTAGCACTCACCATCTATGGGGATATGGATGTGGTAACCTTACGCGAAAAACCACAGCACAGACAACCGATAAAGACCACCCTTTACCCCATCAAAAAAGCCAAAGCGCTCGACGACCTCATCGATCAAGCTCTCAGCCATAAAGAACAAATCTATTTGATTGCGCCGCGTATTGAAGACGATGACAAACTTTTAAGCATTCATCGTATTGCGGCTTATTACCAAAAACGCTTCAAACAAGCACGTATAGGCGTCTTACATGGTCAACGCTCGCGAGACGAAAAAGAAGCAACGTTAACACGTTTTGCGAATCATGAACTCGATGTTCTCATTGCGACAAGCGTCGTTGAAGTTGGCATCGATGTGAAACAAGCCACCCTCATGTTCATCTTTCATGGCGAACGTTTTGGCCTTGCACAACTGCATCAACTCAGGGGCCGTTTAGCCCGCGGGACATTGCCTGGGACATGCGTCATTTTATATCAAGGGCCCAGCCACGTGAAAGAACGGTTGAGCATTCTTGAACACACCGACGATGGGTTTATATTGTCTGAAAAAGATCTCGAACAACGAGGCTTTGGAGATTTACTGGGCGAAGCTCAAAGTGGTGCCATGCGCTATCGTTATAGCGATGAGATTGATCTCATCGCGCAACTCGAAGCCATCAAAGAAGATGCGCTCACGATGTTGGCCAACCCGCATGATCATCAACGAAGCATTCAAGCGTTGCTCGCGTTAGATGAAGAATCTTAAGCGTCAGAAATGACACGCTATGCTATAATGGATTTACTATGACTATAGAGGTGACCTATGATAAAAATAGCAATCGATGCGATGGGTGGCGACCACGCACCAAAAGAACAAATTGCCGGTGCGCTTTTAGCGCTTGAAAAAATTGACGACATCGAGATTACCCTGTTTGGTGATCTTGAAGCGATGAACCCTCATTTAAAAGACCACCCAAGACTCAAAACAAAAGCCAGTGAAGGCGTCATTCCGATGGGTGAAAAAGATCCCATCAATGCCATTCGCAGCAATCGTAAAAGCTCGATGGCGATGGCTTTAAGCAGTGTCCGTCAAGGGGAACACGACGCGATTGTCTCCAGTGGCGCCACCCAAGCACTGATTGCTGGGGCGCATATTTTGGTGGGCCGCATGAAAAGCATTAAACGTACCGCGATTGCGCCTGTTTTACCGACCGCTTTAGGCAAACCGTTTATTTTGCTTGATAGCGGTGGAAACATTGAAATAAAGCCTGAATTTATGGTGCATCAAGCGCACTTTGCGACCGTTTATGCCAAAGAAGTGTTGGGTGTCGAAAAGCCCAAATTGGGCCTCATTAACATCGGGACTGAAGAAGGTAAAGGGCGTGAGCTTGACAACGAAGTCTACGCCTTATTTAAAGCGAACCCTCACTTAAATTTTATTGGCAACGTGGAACCCAAAGACATTTTAACGCCTCCCTGTGACATCCTCATCAGCGATGGCTTCACCGCCAACATTGTGATGAAGACAATCGAAGGCACCGGTAAAGGGATGGGTGCGATGTTAAAAGAAGAATTATCAAGAGGTATTTTAGGAAAATTAGGCCTTATATTATCCATCAACAACCTGAAGCGTTTCAAACGCCGCATGAGCCCTGAAGAGATTGGTGGCGCGATGATTTATGGCTTAAAAGGGGTCGTTATTAAAGCACAGGGGTCATCGAAAGCGCTCGGCTTTTATAACGCCATCCGTCAAGCTGCCCATGTGGTGAGACAAGATGTGATCAACAAAGTCTCCACCATCATTGACGCTGAGGCGAAAGAATGAGTTCACTTGAAGTCTTTTTTGGTCTTGCCTTCAAAAATCTAGCCTTATTAGAGACGGCCTTGACGCACTCATCGTATGCGAATGAGCACCAAACCATCTCGAATGAACGGTTAGAGTTTGTGGGAGATGCGGTTTTAGATCTCATTGTAGGAACGTATTTGTATGAACAGTTTCCTGCGGCTGATGAAGGAGAAATGACCAAAAAACGTGCCAAATATGTCTGTGAAGCAGCCCTCGTTGAATACGCGAAATCGTGTGACTTAGGGCGCTTTATGTTGTTGGGTCATGGCGAAGAAAAATCGGGTGGAAGAACACGTCACGCGCTACTTGCGGACGCGTTTGAAGCGTTTGTCGGCGCCGTCTTTCTAGACCAAGGGTTAAAAGAAGTTTATAAAGTGACCGACAAAGTGGTCATTCCTTTTATTAAAGCGGATAAAATCACTAACTTTGTTGATTATAAAAGTCACCTTCAAGAGTTGGTCCAATCAGACCATCGCCAGTTGAGCTACCGTGTGGTCGACGAGTTTGGTCCGAGTCATGATAAAACGTTTGTGATTCGGGTGTATATGGATGACATCTTGATGGGTGAAGGTGAGGGTCATAGTAAAAAAGAAGCGGAACAAAACGCCGCGGAGATTGCGTTAAAAAAACTGGCCCGTAAAAGCATCAAATTTTAGGAGTGACACCTTTGAAAGCTTGTTTAGAACACTTAATTAAAAAACGCATCATCAACTTCCAGGCGCTCATGTTAGCGTATTTTCGAGCGCTTGAACTCACCCCAGATGAAGCGCTAGCGGCCATTGAGCTGCAGCGGCTTTTAGAAGCGAAAGTCCATCTCATTAAACCCCGTTTACTCTCTAAAGCACTCAATAAATCCGTCAAAGAAACGGAACACTTATTAAACCGACTGATGGATCTAGGGTATTTAAACGTCACGTTAAAAGCCAACGCACAAGACAAAGAAGAAGAAATCTTTGATTTAGACTTTTTGTTGATTAAACTCAGCCGTCTCATTGAAACAGAAATCGAAGATAAAGACACCGCCTTTCCAGAAGACTTACTCAGTTTTATGGAAACCACATTGCAGCGCACGCTGATGCCTAAAGATTATGACTATATTAAACTTTGGTTGAACGACCATCGTATCAGTCATACGATGATTCGAAAAGCGACGCTAGACGTGGTTAAACTTAAGCATCCTTCGATGAAACATATTGATCAAGCCCTGCAAACACAACTCAAACCGGCGCCCGTAAAAGCGCCTGAACCTCGGGAAGACATCTTGAAAGACATTCGTAAGTTATGGGAAAAGTAGAGACAATCATCACCGCTCTTGAGCAAATGTATCCTTATGCGACGTGTGAGCTTCATCATCGCAATGCGCTAGAGTTGTTGGTCGCGGTGATGTTATCGGCGCAAACGACCGATGCGATGGTCAATCGTGTGACCCCCACACTTTTTAAAAAGTATCAAACAGCTGACGCTTATTTGCGTGTGCCTGTATCGGCGCTTGAACAAGATTTAAAACGCATCGGTCTTTACCGCAATAAAGCGAAAAACTTACACGCCATGATGCGACAACTCGTGGACCATCATGAGGGTCAGGTGCCTGAAGACCAAGCGGCGCTTGAAGCGCTCCCTGGCGTCGGACGAAAAACGGCCAATGTGGTGTTAAGTGTGTGGTTTAATCATCCGCGGATTGCGGTTGACACGCATGTCAAAAGGGTGGCTAAACGCTTAAAGTTAGCGTTTTTAAAAGACGATGTGTGGGCGATTGAACAGAAACTTATGCGTAAGTTTCCAAAAGACACATGGTCAAAACTTCATCATCAAATGATTTTTTTCGGGCGTTATCACTGCAAAGCAAGTGCGCCAAAGTGTGAAGGGTGTCCTTTGAAATCGGAGTGTCGATTCCCCAACATTCACGTGTGATAATAAGAACCTTGTGCTCAAGGTTCTTTTTTTATAATCTTTCTAACTGAGACATCTAGAAGAATTATCAACAGATGTGTACAATTAATGTGGTAACAAAAAATGAAAGGGAGATTACAGTAAAATGACACATGTGCATCAAGAGAAGCTACAGCCAGAAATCATGCTAGACAACATCGATTTAGAAAGATTTAGCGCGTTATGTAAACACCATCGGTTCCGTTTAGGACAAACGCAATCCGACACCGCCAGAGGATTGTTAAGTGTGTCACAGTATTCAAAAATTGAAAGTGGCCAGAGCATCCCGCGTTTAAGCACCGTGAAGCAACTCTCACATCGTTTAAGCTTCCCAATCCCGCTCATTAGGCCCCTAGATTATGAAACACAGACGTTTATGAATCACGTACTCAGTGCGTTAGTGTTCGATCATACCAAGATGCTTGAAACGTTCATCGAAGCTCATAAAGGACGTTTCACTAGCGTCCATCAAGTGATGCTTGATTTAGCGCTACCCCTTTTGTCTGTTCAACCGAGCGCTTGGGTTGACATCACCATGCTTGACGGTTTTTTTAAAAACGAAACCCTTCACAATGAGGATGGAGTGTTGTTAAGACTCCTCCTGTTAATGCATTGTGAAGCTCACCATCGTTTTCATGAAGCGCTTCACGTTTATGAAACCTACGGCTTAAAAGCGTTCGAAAACCCGCTTTATCACGTGCTTTACCATGAACAGCTTTATAAACTTATGACCGCCCATCAACGACCCGTGCTTGCTCAACAACACTACCAACGCGCGTTGGAGACGGCCTTTGAAATCAGCGCGACCCGGCGGTATCAGTTTTTAAAATTAAAACAGATTGAACACTTGAGCGAAGAGTCTCAAGATCAGGCGATTCAACACTTACGTTTTATCAAAAAAGAAAGTCTTCACCCTAGAAACTTTAATCTCTACCAAGTTCTTACGCACCGTTTATTAGGCGAACCCATTCAAGTCAATGCCACCCCAAAACTGATCGATCTCAAAGACCGTGATTATTATCGTTTAAAACGACTAGAAGCCATCCAATTGAATGACTTTAGCACCCCTGTTTTTGATGAGGTCCCAACCATTGCCTTAGTGGAAAAAGCCATCTTTCACTATCAAAAAGCCCAAACCGTCGAGGATAAACTGTTATCGCTTAAATCGTTTGGGCTTCCAATGGCACAAAGGCAGTGTGACCACGCTGCGTTAAGATTTTTCATGCATGAACAAATCAAACACTGTCAAGCCACCAAACGATACAAAGAAGCCGCTTCAATTTTAGCGCGTTTACTAAGTTTAAATCATAAAAAAGTTCACCCTTAGTTTCAAGCGGTTGGTTGTATGATATAATGGTCGAAGATTGGAGTGTTGACCATGGATGTGTCGCAACGAAGCGAAATGCTGGGCGGGATGCCCGTTAAAAAATTATTATTTTCTTTAGCTATTCCTGCGATGATTGCGATGATGGCCAACGCCCTTTATAATCTTGTTGATACCATTTTTGTGGCCTGGGGTGCTGGTGAAGTTGCCATTGGGGCTTTATCGATTGTCTTTCCAATCCAAATGATCGTCATTGCATTTGGCTTGATGATTGGTATTGGTAGCGCCTCTGTGTTTTCAAGAGCGTATGGTCGAGGCGACGAAGACACGATGAAAAAAGTCGTGATGGCCGCCATCACCATTAATTTAGTGGTGTCTTTGACCATGACGGTCGGGGGACTCATCTTCATTGAACCCTTGCTTAGATTGTTTGGCGCTACGGCTTCAAACATTGATTATGCCCGTGATTACATGGTCTATATCTTATGGTCCTTGGTCCCTTTTTCAGGGGCCATTGTGCTCAATAATTTAACGCGTGCTGAAGGCCGTCCAAAAGTCGCCATGATTTCTTTGCTGATTGGTGCTTTGCTTAACATTATCTTAGACCCCATTTTTATTTTTGACTTTAATTTTTTAGGCTTACGTGGGTTAAACATGGGCGTTGAAGGGGCGGCTTTAGCCACCTTAATTGCCAAGACAGCCTCGTTTATCTACGTCTTTGCGATGGCTTTATCCAAACATTCCGCTTTAAACATTGATTTACGTTATTGGTATCGGATGGATTTAAAGCTAACCATTGAAACGTTTATCGTGGGGTTTCCAACATTTTTAAGAAATACGCTCGGTGCGTTCTTGGTGATCATCATCAACAACTTAATTAATCTATACGCCACGGGGGACCCTGCTATTTACATCTCGATTTATGGCGTCATCAACCGTTTAATTATGTTTTTACTGCTTCCAGGTTTTGGTCTTGTACAAGGTCTACAACCGATTGTTGGCTTTAACTTTGGCGCAGAAAAGTATGACCGATTAAAAGACGTTTTGCGCTTTAGTATGCAGCTGATTACCGGGTATTTCTTTGTCATGTTTATCTTGACGCTCGGATTAGCTGAACCGTTGTTCCGATTGTTTAGTCGCGACGCGGATGCTTTTTTCATCCGTGAGGGCGCCCGGGCCATTCGCATCATCGCCATTGGCTTTACCTTGATTGGCTATCAAATCGTGATGTCTGCCGTTTACCAAGCGATGGGTTATGCGTTTAGAGCCTTATTGATTGCCCTTTTAAGACAATTTATTTTGTTCATTCCACTGGCGTTATTATTAACATGGTGGCTTGGCATTGAAGGGGTATGGCTGACCTTTTTAGTCTCAGACATCACCGCAGGCGTCATCAGTTACTTTGTGTATCGCTATGAACTTAGAAGCCTTCAAGTGATGATGCAACCAGCCTAAAAAAATAAGCGAACTTTCAAAGGAAAGTTCGCTTTTTATTTAGTTTGAGAAATGTTTTAATAGTTTGTTCGCAAGACCTAAAAAGGCCACACCATTTGGCTCATTCATTTCATAGACGCCGGTGTTTGATTGTTTTGGAAGTTCAATCGGAATTTGACTGAGCACGTGGGTGTCAAGTTTACTTGCCACCGTCGTGCCACCGCCTTCACCGAAGATGGGATTCAGCCCGTTGGGTGTCGGAATCCCCGCTAAGTTCTCGACGACGCCAAGGATAGGATGTTCAAGTTGTTTAGCTCCAAAGCCCGCTTTCACCGCGATGTTAGAAGCGCTGTGGTGAGGGGTTGTCACAATGAGCATGTGACACTGAGGAATCAGTTTTTGAATGTCCATCGCCACATCCCCTGTGCCTGGCGGTAAGTCAATGACGATAAATTCAGTGTCTTCATGCCACGCCACATCATAAAAGAAGTGGTTTAGCATTTTCCCAAGCATAGGACCCCGCCACATGATGGGCTGATCTGGCTGTAAGAAAAAGGCGGTGGAAATCAGTTCTACGTCATAGTTTTTAAACGGGATGATTTTTTCTTGTTCATCCGCCGAAGGCGTTTCGACAGCCACGTTCATTAACTGTGGTACAGAACTACCATAAATGTCCGCATCGATGATGGCGGTACGTTTCCCGAGCCTTGTTAAAGCGACCGCAAGATTAACAGCGACGGTTGATTTACCCACGCCACCTTTGCCTGAAGCCACACCAATATAGACAATGTTTTTTTCTTCGTTTAAAACAGACGTGGCTTTTTTGAGTGGTTCAAACTCAACTTTCAAGCCTTGAAACCCTAAATCAAGCTTAATCACCTTAGCAATCGCCCGATTGAGTGCTTTTTTACTTTGGTCATCTAACTGATGCACCCCGATGATCAGTTGTACGACGTTATCTTCATCGACATTGATGTAACGAATCGCCTGATTTTCTTCGAGGGTTTGATTGTTGCTTGGGTCCACGATGGGACCTAAATGGTCTTTAATGCTTAATGTGTCTTTCATCTTTTATCACCAACGCCCATTATAGCGGATTTCATGGGGTCTTTCAAGGCTGTTCTAATGGCCGGCGTAAATTCTTTACGGTGGAAGTCTTTTTTTGCGACAATGTCGTACAGTTGTGTCACTCTCAGCTCATAGGCGAGGTAGGGATGTTTGTCTTTAGTGATTTTGGTAATTAAAGGCAGTTCGATGGTTTTCTTTAGCCGATTGAGATGCGCTTGACCGGCCTTTGTCATCCCTAACACTCGCAAGTAAGGCGGGTAGGGCTCATCAAGCATCGCTTTTTTTGTGTTCAATAAGACGTGCATCAAAGTGCGTCTAAGTTTAGCGTACGTGTATCGAGGTGTTTTAAGGGCGTCTAAATACGCCTCTAAATGATGGTGAAAAGGTGTTTCAAGCAGCCGATTTTCCAAGCCTTCCTCGAGGCTAAATAAAGCTCTTAAATCCTCAGCTTGAGCGCGTTTTAAAATGGCTTTTAACGCTTGTTCATAATGCTCTAAAGACACGAGCGATGACCGTTTTAAATCCTGTTCGACGCGTGCAGGCACACTGGAGATAATCGGTAAGCCTGCTTTTAATTGAGCGCGAATGGCGGAGGCGCTTTGAATGGATTTTTGTGTATTATAAGCATCGTGATAACCACTTTCAACCCGTTTAATGGTGTGCGCCTGCATCGTGCTTTTTAACGTTTTTATAGCTTTAATATAGTGCACGCCTAAGGTATCGTTTGGCGCGTTTTGATCGTCGTTAGTGAACGCTTCAAAAGCTAAACCATGCGCGGAAGCATATGATTTTCCGGCGTCTAAATGCGCTTTAACCGTGGTTTGAAAATCCGTTTGCGCTAATAAATCAACTAAACGATAAAGCGGCTCAATGGCCCCTTGTTCACTGCCAAAGACAAGATCGGTCACACCCGCATGATCCAATAAATAGACGGCGGCGTGGGCGAATTGATCGGCACTTTGTAAGACAAACACACTGGGCAGTTCAATCACTAAATCAATCCCATGATGAAGGGCCCATTTTGTCCTTGTAAATTTATCAACCACACTAAAATCCCCGCGCTGAACGACGTGCGGGCTCATCACCGCGATGGTCAGCTCAGGCTCAATGAGTGCCTGTGCTTGCTTTATGTGATAGTCATGACCTAAATGGAAAGGATTATATTCAACAATTAAGCCTAAAATACGCATGTTACCACCTCGCAACCATTATACCTTATGATTGACAAGGATGGCTTAAAAAGATATAATTCGCACTTAAGGAGGTGATGGTATGCGCTTTACAACCGCCCAACTCATCAAACGACAAAACCACGACAACACCTTCGATGAAACGATTGATTTTTCAAGTGTTTTAAAGGATGATGACGACATCTTCGAGATTGAACCTGCCCATGTCCAAGGCTATTTTGAAGTAGAAGATCAAACGTACTTTCATTTTCATTTAAACATTCAATCGGCCTTAACCATGGCTTGTGCAAAATCCTTAAAACCTGTGAAAGTGCCCATCGACATCGAAGTCAAAGAAACATTCAGCGCCGATAAAAATGACGATAACTTGAATATTGAAGGGTTAACTATTGACTTATACCCCGTAATATGGTCTAATATATATTTGGAAAAACCCATGCGAGTCGTTCATCCTGACGCGAAAAATCTTACCTTTGATGACCCTGTGTCAACCGAAGAAAAAGTTCATCCTGCGTTTAAAGATCTCGCAAAATATAAAAAGTAAGAGGAGGCGAACCCATGGCAGTTGTACCCCAACGGAGAACGTCGAAAACGCGTAAGCGTAAACGCCGTACACATTTCAAACTCAGTGTCCCTGGAATGGTGGTATGTCCAAATTGCGGTGAAATGAAATTAGCGCACCGTGTCTGTAAGCATTGTGGCTATTACAAAGGAACAAGCGTTGTCAGTAAAGAAGACCCACTCGATGAAACAGAATAACGATTGAAAGAAGCGCTGAATAAACAGCGTTTTTCTTTTCTCTAAAAGGAGGGTTAAAGGTGGAACATGTCAGTGTGCTCAAAAAAGAAGCCATTGAAGGCTTAAATGTGAAAAGTGAAGGTTTATACGTCGACTGCACCTTAGGTGGCGGTGGACACGCAAGTGCCATCTTAACACACTTAACGAATGGTCACCTTTATGCGTTTGACCAAGACCCTTTTGCGCGTGAATATGCAAAAAAAGTTTTATCAAGTGTGGGCTCAAATTACACCATCATTCCTGAGAACTTCCAACAATTCCGCGTCGCCTTAGACACTTTGAATGTTTCAAATGTGGATGGTGTGCTTTATGATTTAGGGGTATCTTCATTCCATTTTGACGACGCTTCAAGAGGGTTTTCGTATCGTCATGATGCGCGTTTAGACATGCGCATGAATCCAGAAGATGCTTTAGATGCCCATCACATCGTGAACCAGTACAGTGAAGCAGAACTCAAACAAATATTGTATCGCTTAGGCGAAGAATCCTTTGCGCCGAGCATTGCTAAAAACATCGTCAAAGCCCGAAATCAAAGCCCCATCGAGACAACGTTTGAACTGGTGGAAATCATCAAACAATCGATGCCGCAAAAGAAATTACGTCAAAAAGGGCATCCAGCGAAACAAACGTTTCAAGCGTTACGAATGGCGGTGAACCGTGAACTAGATGTGTTAGAAGCCTCCCTCAAACAAGCCGCACAAGCGCTCAACCCTGGGGGACGTTTGGTGGTGATCACCTTCCACTCATTAGAGGACCGTTTGGTGAAGCATTTGTTTAAATCACTCGCCACCGTCGATCATCCTGACGCCTTAGTGACGATGCCGACCACGACGCCTGATTTTCACTTAGTCAACCGGAAAGTTATCCTCCCTAATGATCAAGAGTTGGCGGACAATCCACGGGCTAAAAGCGCTAAAATGCGGATTTTGGAAAGAAGCATAAAAACATAGAATGAGACTTGCTTTTGTCTTTTATTCATGATAAAATACAAAAGCTTTGAACATGCAGGTGTAGTTTAATGGTAGAACCTCAGCCTTCCAAGCTGATGGTGTGGGTTCGATTCCCATCACCTGCTCCAAATGTAGTTAAACGCTCTTTGAGCGTTTTTTTTATTTAGAGCATTAGCGATTTTTAAGGTTCAATGTTACAATAATCTTACTTGAAGAGAGCGTGATTACGATGAGTAGATTAAGAGCCCAAATGTTTCTTTCCATAGCGCTTGGTGTGTTGATTTTAAACACACTTTTTGCGATCATCATTTTAGCTCAACTGAATCGTTTACCTGAAGCGTTTCGAACCTCTTCGTTAGAACTCACGCAAGCCCGTGCAGGGGATGTCTCAAAAGAACTGAATGATTATGTTGAACTATTAAATCTTTTGACCTACCTACCTGACATTCAAGCGATGGATCTTGACGTGGTAGATGGGTATTTATCGGATATTGCCGCCACACACCCTGCGGTGCGCAATTATACGTTGATCGACTTGCAAGGTTATGCGTTCTCAACAGACGGGCGCACCTTTAATGTTGCAGATCAATTACAATACCAAGACATCATCATCGAAGGGAAGCGCGTGTCTATTTCCGATCCTTTCATATCGCCACACATCACACCGTCTACCAAATTATTCATTGTGGCGCATGAGGTGCGCCAGGAAGGTGCGTTGGTCGGCATTTTAAATATGGTGATTCCACTGGAAGACTTTATTGCCGTTTTTGATGATTCAGGCTTGCAAGCGGATGGTAAGAATTTCATCATCACGCGGTCTTTGGAGTTGCTTTCGAGTGTCAATCAACCAACACTAGAAGAAAGTCTTCAAGAGACGAACCTTCAAACGCTCTTAGACGCAGACACACAAGGTCGTTTTTCTTATACCGAAGACGGTCAAGAACGGGAAGCTTTTTTTGCTTCGATCGAAGCAAACCCAGAGTGGTTTATTGTGCTAAGTTTTGATGCTAGAGCCATTGCTGCACCTTATCGTAATGCGATCAACACGTTTGTCATTGGCATTAGCTTACTCGTTTTAGCCGCCATGATTTACGCGTATTATTTTTCCGCAAAAGTGGCCAAACCCATTTTAGCGTTACAACATACGTTTGATAAAGCGGCACAAGGCAATTTAAATGTCGTTGCGGACACATCACAAAATAATGAACTGGGTGACGCGGCTCATAGTTTTAATACGATGATCCGTCAAATCAAAGAGTTGACATATTACGATCCTATTACAGGACTGTATAATTTGAACACCTTTTTACTTGAACTTCCACGCTATGTGCAACAACCTGAAATTGCCGATCGTATTAAAGGGCTCATCATTGTATCCATCGATGACTTTAAACGCATCAACACCATCAATGGGTATAAAACAGGCGATCTCTTGCTTAATGCCTTAGCTCAGCGCATCAGTCAACACTTAGGCGTCCATGAAATGATTGGACGGTTTTATGGTGATGAAATGATTATTTTGATGCATGCGTCTAGTTGGTCGGCTTTGCAAGAACGGGTTGAAAGTTTATTTAAAGTCATTCATCAACCATTTGCAATCACTGAACAACGTTACGCCTTACGCTTAAGTTTAGGTGTGAGCGTCATTGATGCAAACACAGAGTTCTTACAGACGATTCATCAAGCGACGATTGCCAAAGTTCAAGTCAAAAAAGCTAGTGGGCATGGCATTGAATACTATAACGATCACATCAATTATCAGCTGATTGAAGAACAAAATATGGAAGACGCACTCTTTTTGGCTGTCCAAGAACAACAATTCACTTTAGTGTATCAACCCATCATTCATACTAAAACAGGCGATGTCATTGCTTATGAAGCTTTGTTGCGATGGACCCATCCTGATTATCAAAACGTACCCATCATTCAAGTGATTGAGATGGCGGAGCGAACGGGTGTGATACATTCACTAGGGACTTGGATCATCGATCAAGCGTTACAAGATTTAAAGCGCTTAAAAAGTCAAGGCGATGTGATGATAAGTTTAAACATTTCAGCCTTACAACTGACAGATAATGCCTTAGAAGTCTCTTTAACCACATTGATGGAAAAACATCAAATTAAAGCCAATGAGATCATTTTAGAGATTACCGAAACCAGTTTAATGTCTACGCACGAACTAGACATTGAGCATTTAGAGGCCTTAAAAGCAACAGGCCTTAAACTCGCGGTTGATGACTTCGGGACAGGGTACTCGTCTTTAGCGTATTTAAGTACACTAACCTTGGATTTCTTAAAGATTGATCGTCGTTTCATTAGTCGTTTGACGCACGATCAAAAAGCGCACGACATCGTCAAAACCATTGTCAGTTTGGGGCATATTTTAAACCTTCAAGTGATTGCTGAGGGCGTTGAAACTGACGAAGAACTCAGCTTGATTAAAGCGATGAATTGTGAGTTTTCACAAGGGTATCACCATGCCAAACCTCAATCCCTTGATGCGATCATCAAACCTCATCCCTCAAAGGACCGCTCATGAACACGTTAATTTTTCGTGAGTCTAAACTCACAGCACAAACGCTAGACATCCTAAACACCCTCATTCATGAAGGTGATTTGGTTGTTTTCCCTACGGAAACCGTCTATGGCATCGGGGGCCATGCGATGAACGATTCAGCCATCAAAAAAATCTATCAAGCTAAAGGTCGACCCAGTGATAACCCATTAATTCTCCACATTGCCAACCTTTCAATGTTAAACACGATTGCGCAAGACATCTCAGACGACGCCAACGTGCTCATTGAACGCTTTTGGCCAGGCCCGTTAACGCTCGTGTTTAAAAAACAACCCAGCGTATCCCCCCTTCTCACGGGTCACTTAGAAACCGTGGCGGTGCGATTTCCTAATCATCCCATCGCAAGACAGTTTATTGAAGCCGTCAATGTTCCCATTGCGGCCCCTAGTGCCAATCTATCAGGGCGACCCTCGAGCACGTTGTTTGAGCATGTCTATGAAGACCTAAACGAAAAAGTAGCAGCCATTGTCGACGGTGGTCCAAGCACTTTAGGACTTGAATCCACCGTGCTTGATGTATCCAGTGACGTGCCGATACTCTTGCGTCCAGGCACCATCAGTGCAGACATGATTGAAACTGTTTTAGGCAAACCCATTCAAGCAGGCCGTCCCGCAAAACATCACGAAGCACCCAAAGCCCCAGGAATGAAATACAAACATTATCAGCCCCGCGGTCACGTGACGCTCTATGATGGTCCAGAAACCTTCATCATTCAAGCGATGAGCCGTGACATTAAACACTCGAAAGCTAAAAATTTAGCGGTCATTGCGGTCGATGAAATTGCGCAATCTTTACCCCCCTGCCGTCTTTATAAATGGGGCTCACTTTATGAGCCGCAAACCCTCGCTAAACACCTGTATGAACGTTTAAGAACGATGGATGAACATAACCACGACGTCATCTTCATTCATGGACTTTTAGAAGACCCACTCTCGCAAGCCGTCATGAATCGTTTGGAAAAAGCCGCGCATCGAATCATAAAAAAATAGACCTCGATAAGAGGTCTATTTTAATGTCAATTCATAGTTCATGTCAGCCACATGGGCTAACGTTTGATACACACTGCAATAACGCGTGGCTTTTTCAAAAGCACTTTCTATTTTCTTTTCAGCCCCTTCAGGCACGCCTTTGACCACGACCTTAACAAGCACATCTTTTAACATTGTAGGGACTTCTTCACGTTTGATCCCTTCGATGTCGTATTGTACCGATTCAATCTCTAAGCGTTGTTTATCCACAATGCTTTGGAAGGTGTGATTTAAACAGCCACCCAGACCGCCTAAAAGTAAATCGTAAGGTGCTAGGGCCCCTTTTTCAGGTCCTAATCTCACGGTTCCATTAGGCGCATGTAGTAAGCCGTTGTACTGATGATCAAACACAATTTTGACTCGATTTGGCATCGATTAAGCCTCCTTATTATCTTTATATCGTTGTAAACAAGTATCGATGAGCTGGTTAGCGTCTTCATGATCATAAAACTCATGAACTTCAACAATTTTGTTTTGTTGTAAATCTTTGTACGTTTTGAAGAAGTGTTTAATCTCCCGAAGCATATGAGTAGGGACATCCGCCATCGATTGAATGTGTTCAAAACGGGGGTCTTTGTCCATGACCGCAATAATCTTTTGGTCTTTTTCTTCGTTATCTAACATGTCTAAGTAGCCAATGACTCGGGCATCGACAATGCATCCAGGAAATGTTTTTGTTGACGCTAAAATAAGAATATCTAAAGGGTCATTATCCTCAGCAAGCGTAAACTCAATGTAACCATACTCTGCGGGATAGGTCATTTCTGAATATAACACACGATCCAGTTTGATGCGATTACGTTGCTTATCAATTTCATATTTGTTTTTGGTCCCCATCGGGATTTCCACGATGGCTTCAACAACTCTAGTGCCCATGATTGACCTTCTTTCTCATCATAATATGTTCAATGTTCGCATCCATGAAACGTTCACCATATGGCTCATAGCCTAAACGCTCATAGAACCCTTGAACTTGAATTTGTGCGCCAAGCTCTAAGGTCTTTATGCCTTGTTTTTTGGCATGACGTTCAATCGTTTGCATCAACGCCTTACCAATGCCTAGCGTTCGATAAGGTGATAACACCGCGACACGTCCCACTTTATTTTTGTAAAGCCTTGCAGCCCCGACCACGACCCCATTGAGGATCGCGTTAAAATGGGTGGCCGAATCGTCCCATGAGTCAAACTCCTCTTCCCAAGAGACCGCTTGTTCTAAAATGAACACTTGACCACGGACTCTAAAATGGTCCATAATGCCCTTTTTAGAGCGTGCTTGAAGAATTTTCAACATCGTTTTCACCTCTATTAATTATACATGAAATGCTTTGAAATTCAATGAATGTGTGCTAAAATAGAACGAACTAAAACCCTTACACAAGGAGTGCGCATGCATGATTGACCTGTCCAACCCCAGCACCCTCATTCTTATCGCTTTAGGGGCCATCAGTGTGTTTGCTGTTTTAGCCTTTATCTTACTTAAGACAAAGCAAGCGCCACCCTTCGACCCGACAGAGAAAGTGTCCACCTTAACGACACTGATTCCTTTAGAAAACATCCAAAACGTGACGTTGATCCGTAATAAGATTAATCTGACGGTCAAGGATGTCGACCAGCTTGATTTAGAAGCGGTTAAAGCCACCGGCATCACCGCAATGAATGTGGTCGGGCCAACCTTAAAATTCCATTACGCGTCTCATACCACGACAGAAGCGGTGTATGAAGCGCTTAAACAAACTGTAGAAAGATAGGTGATTTCATGCACAAAGACTTCGTCATTACCAACAAACAAGGGCTTCATGCCCGTCCAGCAACGCTGTTAGTTGCTAAAGCTAATTCGTTTACAAGTCATAAAATTCTTTTAACGTATGAGGATGAAACGGTTGACTTAAAGTCGATCATGGGTCTACTATCTTTAAGTATTCCTAAAGGCTCTTTAGTCCGCATCACCGTCGATGGCGAGAACGCCGCGATGGTCCTAGAACAGCTTAGCAATACGATTGCTGAAATTAACGGGATTGCTTAATTTGGCGTCCTAAGCCTAAACGCTTCGACAGTGTTTGGGCTTTTTTTGTGGCGATTTTTGCGGCTTCATCACGGCCACGATTGAGTATCTCATCGAGTTCTTTAGACGCTATTAGCGCGTGATAACGCTCTTGAATGGGCGTTAAATGCGCAATCACTTTTTCCGCGACCGCGTTTTTGAAATCAGCGTACGAAGCTTCTTTGAATTTGCTTTGTGTCTCTTCAATGCTTAAAGACTCTAAAGCCGCATAAATGGTTAAAAGATTACTAATGCCTGGTTTTTCGGTGGGGTCATAACGAACAATCCCCTCTGAATCTGTCACGGCACTTTTTAGGCGCTTTTCAATGATGTTAGGGGGGTCAAGTAAATACAGAATGTCTTTGATGTTGGTGTCTGATTTTGACATTTTTTTGGTAGGGTTTTGTAGCCCCATGATGCGCGCGCCCACTTTCGGGATGATCGGTTTAGGGACCGTAAAAACATCGCCAAAGCGATTATTGATGCGGGTAGCTAAATCGCGTGTCAGTTCAAGGTGTTGTTTTTGATCTTCACCGACGGGGACATATTCCGCATCATAAAGTAAAATATCGCCTGCCATGAGCACAGGGTAAGTGAACAGGGCACTGCTGACACCTGATTCTTGTTTTTGTGCTTTGTCTTTGTACTGTGTCATACGTTCAAGTTCACCCATGTACGCAAAGGTTTGCAAGTAATAGTTCATTTGTGCGTGCGCAGGAATTTCAGATTGAACGAATAACGAAAGCCGTTCTTCTTTGAGCCCACAAGCGAGATACATGGCGGCCAAACTTCTGGTCGCTGCCTTGAGTTTTTGGGGGTCTTGTTTGACTGTGATCGCATGCAAATCGGCGATAAACAAGAAGAAGTGATGCTCTTGATAGGCCTCTTGTAAGGCTACAAAGTTTTTGATGGCGCCAAGATAGGTGCCTAAGTTAAGATCGCCACTTGGTTTAATGCCTGAGACAATGTGTTTCATAAACTTTCCTCCTAAAAATAAAAACGCCCCTAATCATAGATTAAGGGCGAATGATCGCGGTACCACCTTACTTTATCACTGACTCGTTAACGCCGAGATACGGGTGGGGTTAGCACCACTCAAAAGGCCCATTCACGGAATTGTTTAGCTTGCACCAACCTAAACTCGCTGACGTTTATCCGTTACCTATCCTTTGTCATTGTATTAGCTGTATTGTATAAAATTTAAGCGTCTAATGCAAGCTCTAACGCGTCTAAAAGCGTATTAAGTCTTTCAACCACTGCGGTAAAAGCATCTTTTTTGGTTAAATCGATGCCGGCTTTCTTAACTTGATCAATCGGCCATTCACTGCCGCCTGAGGCTAGCAGTTGTTTGTGTTTTTCAATGTTGTCTGGATGTTCTTTCACAAGTTCATAAAGTTTTAAGCTTGCCGCAAAGCTTGTGGCGTATTGATAGACGTAAAATGGGGTGTTAAAAAGATGTGGTATGTAGGCCCATTCATATTGCTGACCCGGTTCTTTAGCAATATCAATACCATAGAAATGCTGATAAAGATCAATCATGATTTTACTTAGCGATTCATGGGTGATTGGCTGACCTTGTTCCGCAAGTCTGTGCGCTTCATCTTCATAAGCCGCAAAGAGTACTTGTCGGTAGAAGGTGCCCATGATGTCGTCAATGGACTGTTGTAAAAGGGCGATTTTGTCTTCTTTGGACCCTTCGTTATTTGCGATGATGTAATCGAGCAATAAGTGTTCGTTAAAGGTCGATGCAATTTCAGCGACAAAAATGGTGTAATTTTGTGTGGCCACGGGTTGATGTTCATGGGCCCATAACGAATGCATCGCGTGTCCTGCTTCATGCACTAAGGTAAAGACGCTGTTTAAGGTGTCGTCGTAGTTCATCAAAATATAAGGATGTTCATTGAGTGCCCCCCAAGAATAGGCACCGGTCACTTTACCGTCTTTTTCATAGACGTCGACATAACCATCCGCTAAAGCATCTTGCGCTTTCGCTTTAAAGTCATCGTCTAAGTGGTCGATAGACGCAAAGAATAAAGCTTTCGCTTCGTCATAGCTAAACTTACTTTTAGCTTTTGCTAAAGGCATAAAACGATCAAACGTACGATGCTCTTTAAGACCCAGCGCTTTTTTACGTAATTCATAATAACGTTTTAAAGGTGCGGTGTTTTCTTTAGCCACCGTTAAAATATTATAAAAGACGTCTTTATCAATGTTGTTTGAGAATAAGTAAGACTCTAACGAAGACGTATAGTGGCGAGATTTCATGCGTGCTACGTCGGCTTGTAAGACCGTATTATAAATTTCGGCATACGTGTGTTTGCGTTCATCGTAATGGGCAAAGACTGCTTTAAAAACCGCTTCACGATCTTCTGGGTTTTCTAAATCTGCCAAATAAGAGCGATAGTTTCCGCTGGTCACTTGAATCACTTTACCAGAGGCTAAGGTGACCTCCTTCACCCCATTATCAGCCACACTTAGTGCGCTGTGTAGTTTTGACCCAGCACTCGTGACTTGTGCAAAGTTTGCAAGCAGAGTCTCTTGCTGAGCATCTAAGACGTGTTCGTTTTGATGGAACAATTTTTGAAGAGGAAAGCGGTAGGTTTGTAAAAGTGGGTCACGTTCAACAAACGCCATGACTTTTTCTTCACCGATCGCAAGAATCTCAGGTGAGGCAAACGCCGTAGCTTGTTGAAATTGGTTCAAAATATACATAACTTCTTGAACTTTAGACGCTCTTTGAACATCTTTTAGGTTTAAATGACTGTGCAGCTGCGCGTATTGAAAGACTTTGTAAAGTTTGACGGAAAGATCGTCTTGTAGGGTGTAATACGCTTTAAATGATTCAAAATCTGAAAGTTTTCCAGCAAAACTTTTTACCTTAGGTAAGGCGTTTTTGATGTCCTCAAAAGTCTCTTCCCAGGTCGTTTGAGTATCAAAAAGATTTTCTAAATCCCATTTCATTTGGGGGCCTCCTTATGTTATAATGACGTAAGTCATTATAGCACATGGCACCACAGTTTCGATGCAAACACTTTCATTTTAATTCGAAGCAATTTTTGTTTGTAATTTTTCTAAATTATGGTATAGTGACTGTGTGTCACAATTCCATTTCGTTTAACACGATTATAGATTGTATCGAAGAGGAGGTAACCCCATGATTCAAATGTATACCACACCAAGCTGTTCTTCCTGCCGTAAAGCAAAGAAATGGTTTGAAGAACATCGCATTGAGTATCGCGAGAAAAACATCTTCAACATTAAACTAACACGTGATGATATCATGGCCATGCTTAAAAATACTGAGAATGGTTTCGAGGACATTATTTCTACCCGCTCCAAAGTCTTCCAAGATCAAAACCTTGATCTTGAAGAGATGAGTATGAAAGCACTCGTACAATTCATCATCGATAACCCTAGTGTCTTAAGACGCCCCATCATCTTAGAAGGCAATAAAATGCAAGTGGGTTACAACGAAGATGAAATTCGTACCTTTATTCCTAAACGTCTTCGTGAAATCATTATGTGCACGACATGTGACAATGGTGAAGATTGCGATTACCTTCATGCGTTAGAGCAATATTTTTCTGAGCTTAAAGAAAAAGAACAAAACAACGCTTAAATGGGCGTTTAGCCACCAATTATTGGTGGCTTTTTTTGTGTTGTTATGCTCGACACGAGGTCTCGCTAGAGGGGCTTTTGACACGTCTTTAGTAAAAGAGACTTTGTTTGATAGATTATGAGCAGGTTTAGCTAAAGAAAACGGTTACCCTCACGGGCTTTAGTTGTATTTAAAGCGTGCATTAGTTATAATATAGGTGTCATAAAAAATGAGGAGGAACTAAAGACATGGCTTTAAAAATTGCAATTAATGGGTTTGGTCGCATTGGACGTTTAACCTTCCGTCAAATGTTTGATGACCCACAGTTTGACATCGTTGCGATCAACGATTTAACCGATGCGGAGAGTTTAGCGTATTTACTTAAATACGACACCGCTCAGGGTCGTTACAAACAAGACAGCATTTCATTTACGAAAGACGCGATTGTTGTCGATGGGAAAGAGATTAAAATCTTTGCCGAAAAAGATCCTGTAAACTTACCTTGGAAAGAGCTTAACGTGGATGTTGTCGCAGAATGCACAGGCTTCTTCACCTCACAAGATTCTGCCGGAAAACACCTTACCGCAGGCGCCCGTAAAGTGGTCGTTTCAGCCCCAGCTAAAGGCGACATTAAAACCATCGTTTACAATGTCAACCACGACACCCTAGATGGTTCAGAAACTGTCATTTCAGCGGCGTCTTGTACGACGAACTGCTTAGCGCCCGTGGCCAAAGTATTACATGATTCGTTTGGCATCGTCAAAGGATTCATGACAACCGTTCATGCGTACACCAATGACCAAAATACGTTAGATGGACCTCATCCTAAAGGCATTCATGCACGTCGTGCACGGGCTGCGGCTGAGAACATCGTTCCTACCACCACAGGCGCAGCTGTTGCTGTGGGGAAAGTGTTACCAGAACTTAAAGGCCGTTTAGATGGTATGGCCCTTCGTGTACCAACGGTGACTGGTTCTGCGGTTGACTTAGTCGTTGAGCTTAAAAAGAATGTCACAGTTGAAGAAGTGAACGCTGCTGTGAAAGCAGCCGCGAATGAAACGTTAGGTTACACCAAAGATCCTGTCGTTTCAAGCGACACCATCGGGATGGCTTATGGGTCACTCTTCGATGCGCAAATGACGTCGCTTTTAGACGTCGATGGGAAACAACTGGTTAAAATCCTAACTTGGTACGACAACGAGATGAGCTATGTTGCTCAGATGGTTCGTTCTATCGCTTATTTAGGCACACTTTAATGACTAAACCCTTCCATGTGGAAGGGTTTTTTTATTTGTCTTTTCACGCTTTAACAAGTATGATAAACTAAGACAAAGGATGTGAGTCACCATGGAAGATTCATACAATTTAAAAGAGGTTTATCGAACGCCTGATGTCCCTAAAAGGGTTAAAAGCTTACCTGAAAAAATCATCTTAAACCTTCTTATCTACTCGTTATTGATTCTCTCAGCACCGTTTTCTTATGTGTTTCCCATGATTGGCTTTCCCCTAGGCGTCTTGTTGATGTTTAACACCAAACGTCATTATGCCATTTTCCCTTTTGCAGGCATCGTCTTTTTATTCTTGTCACAGATCATGGGCTATCTAACCATCCTATTGACCACTTAACCACCGTTTACGGTGGTTTTTATTTACATAAAATCCCTTTTAGTGTAAAATTACACTATAAGGAGGTGGCTTATGGATAAACATGAGCTCGTCGCATTGGTGTCTGGCAAACTTCGTTTATTACGTAATGAGTATCACTTATCTCAAGACAAGATGGCTGAAGCCATTGGTATCTCAAAAAAAACGTTAGTCCAAATTGAAAAAGAGCGCATGCCAGCTTCATGGGCCACCGCAGTCTGTGTATGTGCGTTGTTTCGTAAGAGTGAAGTCTTACAAATGACATTGGGTGATGACCCTGTGCATGTCTTAGATGCGGTCGCGTTTCAAGACATGATGTTGCCACAAAAAATGACAGGGGGTGGGAAAATGTTTTGGAAAACCGTGGATAAACAAGGTAAATTTAAAATCCAAAAAAACATTTTGTCGCACCATTATCGTCTCATCGATGGCAATGGTTTTCGCTGGTTAAGCAGCTTTGATAAAGACCACGTTGATGAGCATTTAGAAGTCTTAAGAAGGAGAGATGACGATGAAGAAGAAAGTCTCGCGTAAAGAATTTCATTTCCTGACGGAAACGTTAGAAGAGAATGTGGATCGCGGTTTACTGAAAGAAACACAGAAAAAAGACATCTTGACCTATTATGAACCCTCACAAGGGTTGGACTTTATTCGTGTGTTAGTGACCCTTGGCTCCATTTTGATTGGCTTAGGGATTTTATTGATTATTGTCAGTAACTGGTCCGCCATCCCGGCGTTAGGGCAATTAGGTATTTTGTTTTTCTTCCTTGCGTTAAGTATGTCTGTGAGCTTTATGTTAAAAGCATCACGTCCCATCACGTCACAAGCGTTTCTTTACTTAGCCACCCTGATTTTTGGGGCCTCACTCTTTTTAATCAATCTTGGGTTTAACTTTAATATCCAAACCAATACGCTATTCTTTGTTTGGGCTTTAGGGGCGTTGTTGCTTTCGAGTTTACAAAAAGATTTGTTGTTATTCTTAGCGGCGCACGTATTAGCCTTACTGTTTGTGTTCAACAGCATCGATGAGTTTATCTTCGTTCAACTATTTGCGCTCATCGTAATCTTCTTTGGTGGAAATTACTACTTTAACTACCGTAAAGTTGTGTCCTTTGCGACGCTAGGTTTAATGACCTTCTTTGTGGTTTACACGCTTAATTATTTTGATGTATCACCCCCGATGATTGCGTTATCTGTGTTCATCATTGGTCTGTTATTAGCCCATGTCCCTCACGACCTCAACCGTGATACCTTCCGACTGGTCGGGTTCATTAACATGGGGGTCGCAGGCTTCTCTTTAAGTTTTCCAGACCTATGGCGAGAACTCGCGTTTATTGATCGTGGTCAGTTTGTGAGTGTGCCCTTTACCTTAGCGTTTGTGGTCTATTCCTTTGCGCTTGTCTCAAAACGTCATGTCGTGCCTTTAATTACCATCTCAGTGTTAATCATGCGATTTTACTTTGATAGTTTCTTTGACTTTCTACCGCGTGCGGCGTTCTTTATCGTTGGTGGCTTATTAATCTTAGGTCTAGGCTATTGGATTGAACGGCTCCGGAAAGCGAGTGAAGACCATGCTTAAACTATGGCAACATCCTCTAGGAAAGTTAGGCATTAGCTTTGTTGCATTATTACTGTTGATTGGCTCACTGGCTTTACCAGCGCTCACGGTACGCACGCTCGGTGATCCTGTCATCTTTGAAGCCGAAGGGTTTGCGTCCAACCGTAACATCGATGGGTCTTTGATTCAGTATCAATTGGCCATTGAAACCGTACCGTTAGATTATGTTGATCCACAAATCATCGCGATTTATGAGGCACAACAAGCGGCGTTTGAAGGTTTTGGCCCCTTGTTCCGTTTAGAGGATGTGACGCTTTATTTACATATAAGTCGCCATCCTGATCATACGGTCTCCTCGACGTATTTAACCTTGTCCCCTCTCGCTAATGGTCACTATCTTAAAGTCCATTCGCACATTTTAAACTATGATTATCGCTCAAGTGAAGCCACCCCACCACTGATTGGCATCGACATTGACTTTAATCTTCCCCCTTTCAATAGTTCTTTAAATTTTGTCAGTGAAGGTGAGTTATCGTTTGACCGTCAACCGATTTTAGTGCATGCGCGTCTTTATAGAGGACGCATCCAAGTCGTTGACATTACACGACCCTAAAAAAAGCAATCCCTTGAATGAAATCAGGGGATTGCTTTTACGTTATAAGACTTGATCGTCGACGCTGTTGAGATAGTTCTCAATGGTCGGAAGAATCTTCTTCATGGTGCCATCGACAAACGGGCTGTCGAGTCCCGCGTATTTTAGTAACCCAGTAAACGTCCGTGTGCCTCCCGCTTTACAAAGTTTTAAATAACTTTGCCAAGCCGAATCATAATCGTCTTGCATCCACGCCCAGTATTGCATCGCACTGACTTGGGCTAACGTATAATCAATGTAGTAAAAAGGCACTTGGAAAATGTGGCTTTGAACGAACCAATACCCACCATTTTCTAAAAAGTCATGGCCGTCATAATCGCGCATCGGTAAATACTCTTTTTCAAGTTTTGCCCACAAAGCACGTCGCGCTTTAGGGGTGAGTTCAGGGTTGTTGTAGATTTCATGTTGGAACTCATCGACCAAACAACCATAAGGAATAAACGCGACATTACCGGCCACATGGGTAAACTTGTATTTATCGGTATCTTCCTTAAAGAAAGTCTCAATCCAAGGCCAAGCAAAGAACTCCATACTCATGGAATGAATCTCCGAAGCTTCATAAGTTGCCATATGGTATTCAGGGACCGGATGGTGTGCGCTTGAATACATTTGGAACGCATGGCCTGCTTCATGTGTTAAGACATCGACATCATGGCTGGTGCCATTAAAGTTCGCAAAAATAAAGGGCACCTTATATTTACTTAATGGGGCACAATACCCACCACCATGTTTGCCTTTACGCGCATCCAAATCCATCAGTTCACGTTCTTGCATGAGCGTGAAAAACTGATCGGTTTCTGGCGACATTTGTTTATACATCTTTTCGGCTGCTTTGACGAGTGTTTCTAAATCGCCTTTTGGCGTCGCATTCCCACTGAGAAACTTAAGCGACGTATCGTAATATTTAAGGGGTGAAATACCGAGCCTTTTAGCTTGTCGCTCATGAAGTTTCATCGCCATGGGCACGAGCGTTTCTTTGACTTGATCACGGAAGACTTTCACATCGTTTTCATCATAATCTAAACGGCCCATACGGGCATAGCCAAGTTTAGTAAACGTCTCGTAACCTAACGCTTTAGCAATCTCAGTGCGCACCTTGACAAGATCATCATAAATACGATCGATGGTGGCTTCTTCAGACGCATAAAAGCCAAACAATGCTTCCGCTGCGGCTTTGCGTGTCGCCCGGTCCTTATTTTGCATGAAAGGGGCCATTTGGCTGAGAGCATACGTGTCACCTTTAAAAGGGATCTCCGCACTGGCGAGCAGTTTTCCGTATTCGGTACTTAAACTGTTTTCTTTTTGTAATAAGGGAATGATTTTCTCATCAAAGGTTGAGAGCGATTGTTTAGCGATATCAAACAATAATTCGCCTCGTTCACTCTTTAATGCCTCAATAAAAGAAGCGTCAATGAGCGCTTGATAGAAGCGTTGTTGTAAGGCTTCAAACTGGGGACCCACTTGGTCCATGTAATCTTGTTCGTCACTGTAAAACGTGTCTTTTGTATCCAAACTATGACGGATACTGACCAAGGTACTAAGGGTTGAAAATTCACTGCGTAGTTCGTTGATTTCGTCCATCGCTGCCAGTTGTGTTTGAGCACTGGGTGCCTCAATAAAGGCGGATAATAACGTTTCGAAGCGACCTTGATAGTCTTCTAATATAGGTCGTTCATAAGGAAACTCTGAAAATTTCATAAGACACACCTCCGATAGACATTATAGCACGAAAGAACGCTCAATTTCAGCAATCTTTGTTATAATGGTTGTGAGGTGAAAATATGAAAACACATGCCATCCACGCACGACAAGCGTACCTAGATCGTGTCGAACCCCACAGCATCACGCTATTGCATTCTGGTCAAGCACCTCACAAATCGCTTGATCAATACTTTACCTTTAGTGTGAATCGCAACTTTTACTATCTGACAGGCATCGAGGCACCCAATCTTATCTTGATGCTTATCAAAGGTGAAAAAGACAGCCAAACCTACTTATTTTTAGAAGAAAATACGGACTTTATCATCAAATGGGAAGGCGCTCGCATCACCAAAGACGAAGCGCATGAAAAAAGCGGCATCGAAGTCACATCCATGCGCTATTTAGAGACTTTTGAAGCCACCTTTAATCAGATGATGAATTATGCCCGCTCACCCTTTGGCGTCGTCCCACAAACGCTATATTTAGATTTATATCATGTGAAAGCCGACCAAAAACCCCAAGCCTTAAAGACGTTTGGTCACATCAAAGAAAACTACCCTGAACTAAAAAGTAAAAATCTCAATGAACACTTAGCGTATTTAAGAATGTTTAAGTCTAAAGAAGAGTTGAGTCTTTTAAAAGAGGCCATCGCGATGACGAACGAAGGCCTTACACGCGTCTTAAAGACGCTTAAAACCCGTGATAACGAACATCAAATCGAAGCGGAGTTTAATTATGCGATTACCTTAGCGGGCGCTTCAGGCAATGCCTTTGATACGATTGCAGCCTCTGGCGCAAACGCGACGGTGCTGCATTACCATCATAACAATCAACCGCTGCCTAAAGAGGGCATGTTGTTGTTAGATTTAGGTGCGTTAAATGCTAACTACGCGGCTGACATATCACGGACATACCCTATCAGTGGTGTTTATACCCAACGTCAAAAAGCGATTTATGAAGCGGTCTTAGATGTCAATAAACGCACCGTTGACATGGTTAAACCCGGCGTCACGTGGGGTGAACTGAACGCGTTTGCGAAAGACGCGTTAGCGAAACACGCGGTCGCCCTTAAACTCATCGATAAAGAAGAAGACATCTTACACGTCTACTATCACAGCATCGGCCATTTTTTAGGCCTTGATGTCCATGATGTTGGGCTTTATCATCAACCTTTAGAAGCGGGCATGGTCATCACGATTGAACCTGGCCTTTACGTCAGTGCTGAAGGCATTGGTGTGCGGATTGAAGACGATATTTTAGTCACGGAAGACGGCTATGAGAACTTATCGAAAAACATCCTCAAAGAAGTCGAAGACATCGAAAAGGCAATGCGCTAACCCACACGCTTTGATCAAACGATCAAAGCGTGTTTTTTTAGTCCCTTTTTAGACCAATTGTCTCTCCATAAATCCTTAGGGTATGCTATAATGCGAACGGGAGGTTTTACCATGGAGTTAAAAGTCACAGGCACCATCAAAACCATCACCTTCCATAACGAAGACAACGGCTATTCTGTCGTTCGTTTAACTCTGGATGGGACACAACCAAGTCCTTCTTTGTGGTTAACCAAACAAACGCAACTGACGGCGGTCGGGACGCTTTTAAACCCTCAAAAAGGCGAACGATTGTCGCTTTATGGCACCTTGGTTGAACATCCTAAGTTCGGTACCCAAATGGCCTTTACACGCTATGAAAAAGAAGCGATTTACTCCAAAGAAGGGCTCGTGGAATATTTATCCAGTGACCTTTTTAAAGGCGTGGGAAAAGTGACCGCCCAAAAAATTGTGCAGGCGTTCAAAGATAAAACGATTGAAACATTAACCCAAAACCCAGAAAAAATTCATGACGTTAAAGGGCTCAAACTTAAAGATCCAAAACAGTTTATTGAAACGCTTAAAGCGCATCATCAAGACGAAGCACAACGCATCGCGTTTTATGATGTTGGCTTAAGTCCTAAACTCATTAATACCATCTTAAAAACCTACCAACATGAAGCGTATGACTTGGTGAAGAAAAATCCATATCAGCTGATTGAAGACATTCCTGGCATTGGGTTTGAACGCGCTGATGTTATTGCCAAACGGTTTAACATTGCGCCGGACGATCCGCGCCGCTTACGTGCTTACATCATGCATGAAATGCGTCAAGAGGCCAACCGGCATGGCCATACACATTTGAAGATTGATGCCTTACTCGATACGATGCTTGAACGTTTAGCCAGTGACGATGTCTCTGTCTCACGTGAAGCGTTGTGGCAACACTTCAAACATCTTGAACAAACACGTCAGATCATCAAAGACGATGAGATGATGACGTTGCCGCGTTACTATCAAAGTGAACAACGCATCGCAAAGGTCGTCAAGCACCTGGCCAGTGAACCCCTCGATTTAGATGAAGATGCGTTTTTAGAAGCTTTTGAAAAAATACAAACAGACGTCATTTATACGGCCAGTCAAACGATGGCTTTAAAACAGTTGTTAAAGCAACGCATCACCATTTTAAATGGCGGCCCAGGCACCGGTAAAACCACGCTTGTCCAAGGTCTTATTGAAGTTTATAAGCATCTTCATGACATCAAAGACCAGGCATTAACCACCCACATCAAATTGATGGCCCCCACCGGCAAAGCCGCTAAGCGACTCTTTGAAGCCACGAACGTTGAAGCCACCACGATCCACCGCTTTTTAGGCTACAAACACGACCTTCAATACACCTACGACCGTCATCATCACGCTCCAGGGAAACTCTTCATTATTGATGAAGCCAGCATGATCGATGTGCTCTTAGCCGCCGCTTTATTAGAGGCCTTACCAGACGATGCCCACGTGGTGTTCGTCGGGGACGATGGTCAACTTCCAAGCGTCGGTCCAGGCCAAGTACTTTACGATTTAATGGCCGCCAATGTGCCTGTTGTGACGCTTTCCACGATTCACCGTCAAGCCTTGCATTCCCCGATCATTCCCTTCGCAAGAGCCATTCGTGAAGGCGAACTTCCCCCACTGAAAACCGTCCAGCCAAGTTTGTTTTTTATTCCTTTAACACCCGATGAAGTCCATGAGCGAACCTTAAATATATTAAAGTATTGGCTGGAAGAAGGGCTGGACATCGAACAAGACATTCAAGTCTTAGTGCCTTTGTATAAAGGCCCCCTAGGCATTGATGCGTTTAACGCCTCCATCCAAAACTATCTTCATCCCAACCCCTCAAAGACGCTTAAACACTTTGATGAGACGTTTGTTTTGGGCGATAAAGTGTTACAACTCATCAATCGTCCAGACGATGGGGTGATGAATGGCGATCAAGGCTTAGTGGTGGCGTTAGATGAAACGAAACAAACGCTCACCGTCTCATTTCAAGGCATTTTTGTCAACTACGAAAAAGACGATTTAGACCAATTACGTTTGGCCTACGCCATCAGTGTTCATAAAGCTCAAGGCAGTGGCTTTAAAGTGGTCATCATCCCACTCTTTAAAGCGTACTGGGTGATGCTTAAACGTAAACTTATCTACACCGCCATCACGCGTGCAACCGATCATTTGATTCTGTGTGGAGATCTTTCACTCATCGCTCAAACCTTGCGTTTTGACGATCCCCCAAGACAAACCAAACTGACCATGAAATGCACCACTGAAGCCCCCACCATATGGGCTGAAAGTCTTCCCCCCATCGACCTCCACCGTATTGATGACCCGAGCATTCCCTTTGACACCTTAGGCGAACCAACCGAACCAATCAGTCCCTATGATTTTATGAAGGAGGAGTAATTTTATGCGTTTAGAAAGTGATCTTAAACTTGATTTTTCCGATGTTTTATTCCGGCCCAAACGGTCCAACCTCACCTCACGAAAAGAGGTTGACTTAAGACGGACGTTTACCTTTAAACACAGTCTTCAAACCTACACCGGTATTCCCATTATGGCCGCTAATATGGATGGGGTGGGCACTTTTGAAGTCGCACACGCCTTAGCCGAGCATGAACTGTTCACGTGTTTAGTCAAAAAATACGAAGCAGCGGATTTTGACGCAGCGTCTTTTAACCCACAACATTTAGCCGTTTCAACGGGCACTTCTCAAGCAGATTTAGAGAATCTCAACCGCATTTTAGCCGCTCAACCTCAGATTCAATACATCTGCATTGACGTCGCCAATGGCTACAGTGAAGCGTTTGGGGATTTTGTGGCTAAAGTTCGTGCGCTTTATCCAAAACATACAATCATCGCGGGCAACGTGGTGACGGCGGATATGACGCAAGAGCTCATTTTAAGAGGGGCCGACATTGTCAAAGTTGGCATTGGTCCTGGCAGTGTGTGCACCACGCGCATTCAAACGGGCGTAGGTTATCCGCAGCTCTCTGCGATCATTGAATGTGCCGATGCGGCCCATGGCCTTGGCGCACACATCATTTCCGATGGCGGTTGTACGTGTCCTGGAGATGTGGCCAAAGCGTTTGGCGCCGGGGCTGATTTTGTGATGCTTGGGGGCATGCTTGCTGGTCATAAAGAAGGTGGCGGCGATAAAATCACCCGTTTAAAACAAACGACCTACCTTGACCCAAACACCCAAAAGCCCCGCCTTGAAGAAGAACACGTCGTGCTCTTTTATGGCATGTCTTCGAACACAGCCATGAAGCGTCGTTTTGGCGAAGTGGCGGACTATCGCTCGAGTGAAGGTCGCACCGTCGAGATTCCTTACCGTGAAGATTTACACGCGACGGTCAAAGATATCCTCGGTGGTGTACGTTCCACCTGCACGTATGTAGGGGCCCCAACGCTTAAGCAACTCTCTAAATGCACCACTTTCATTAGAGCCGCAAGACAGTTTAACAGTGTCTTTAGCGCGCATACGGTAGAGTAGTCTTTCTTGCATTCTTTTAAAGAATTGCTTATAATGAACTAAATCGTTGAAAAAGATGGATTAGATGGCTTCATTAAAGAGAGTTTGTGGTCGGTGAAAACAAACATGAAACGTCTTTATCCGCTCCTTTGAAGAGATGGCTAATCCCATCCGTCAGACGTCGTTACCGTCATTTAAGCGCTACATAGTAGAATCAAGGTGGTACCGCGGTTTCGATCGTCCTTAACAGTTGTTTAAGGGCGATTTTTTTACGCATTCCACCAAGGAGGAATCATTATGCGAGGACATGAAATTAAACAGACATGGCTCAAGTTTTTTAAGGACAAAGGCCATAAAATTGAAGAAAGTGCGTCGTTGGTACCCATTAACGATCCCACGTTACTGTGGATCAATGCGGGGGTAGCCCCACTTAAAGGGTATTTTGACGGCTCAAAAGTGCCCCCACATCCAAGGTTGGTCAACGCCCAAAAATGCATTCGCACCAACGACATTGAAAATGTGGGTCAAACGGCACGCCATCACACGTTTTTTGAGATGCTCGGCAATTTTTCGATTGGTGATTATTTTCGGGATGAGGTGATTCCTTGGGCGTATGAGTTGTTGACGGATCCCAAGTATTACGGGTTTGATCCGGATAAACTTTATTACACCGTTTATCCTACCGATGAGGAAACGAAAGACGCGTGGAAAGCTTTAGGCATTGAGGATTCAAGAATCATCGAATCCTACAATAATTTTTGGGAAATTGGCGAAGGCCCTTGCGGCCCTTGTACGGAGATTTTCTATGACCGTGGCGCCGCGTTTGGTGAGGGCGACACGACACTCATTCGTGAGGACATCGAGAATGATCGTTACATTGAGATATGGAACATTGTGTTCAGTCAGTTCAACGCTAAAGCGGGTTTAAATCGCGAAGATTACCCAGAGCTCCCAAGTAAAAACATCGATACTGGCATGGGCTTAGAGCGCATGGCCTGTCTTTTACAAAACACCCCAACCAACTTTGAAACAGATTTATTTTATCCATTAATTGAGGCGCTAGAAACACTCTCAAACGTGCCTTATGAAGGCCAAGCGTCGTTTAAAATCATTGCGGATCACCTGCGCAGCGTCGTGTTCGCGGTGAGTGATGGTGCAACCCTTTCAAGCGAAGGCCGTGGGTATGTTTTAAGACGTTTGTTACGCCGCGCGATTAAACACGGCCGTAGCTTAGGCATTGAAAAACCCTTCTTGAAAACGCTCGTTCAAACGGTGGTTGACATGATGGAAGAAACGTATCCTTACTTACGTCAACAACAAGCCTTTACCGAGCGAATCATCGAAAAAGAAGAGCTCAAGTTTTTAGAAACCTTAGCCCAAGGGGAGAAGATGGTCAATGCGTTGATTAAAAAACATCCTAAGACCATCCCTGGGGCTGAAGCGTTCATGCTCTATGATACGTATGGCTTTCCTGTAGAATTGACCGAAGAGTATGCCCAGGCGTCTTTTGTGAGTGTGGACAAAGCGGGCTTTGAAGTGGCAATGCACGAACAAAAAGAACGTGCTCGCAGTGCTCGCAAAATCACGCACTCGATGCATGAACAAGATGAAACGTTGTTGGCGTTTAAAACCCCCAGCCGTTTTGTCGGTTACGATCAATTACAATGTGAAAGTGACGTCATCTTCGTGCATGATCAAGGGGTGGTGACCGAAGAAACACCGTTTTATGCGGAAAGTGGGGGCCAAGTGTCTGATCAGGGTGTCCTCATTTACAACGATAAAGTCTACCACGTTGAAGATGTGATTAAACTCCCTAACGGTCAAACGATGCATGTGTTGGGCGATCACGATTTAGCTTTAGGTGATCGCATCACACTTCAAGTCGATCAGTCGTTGCGTCATTCGACGCTTAAACATCACTCTGTCACGCATCTGTTATTTCATACCTTGCGTGAAGATTTAGGCGCTCATGTCTCACAACAAGGCTCCCAGGTGGGTCCTGAATCGATGCGTTTTGACTATAACCATTTAGAACTGTTAGAGGATGAGGCCATTTTAGCGATTGAAAAAACCACCAACGATAAAATCCAAGCCAATTACCCAGTGCTGATTTACGAAACGACGCTCGAAGAAGCTAAAGCGCTTGGGGCGGTGGCTGAGTTTGGTGAAAAATATACCAGCACCGTCCGCCTTGTGGACATGGGCGTCACCAAAGACTTATGTGGGGGCACACACGTCAAACAAACGCAAGAGATTGAACGCTACGCGATTGTGTCGGTGGAATCAAAAGGTTCAGGCATCTACCGCATCACCGGCCTAGCGGGGGATCGTATTGGCCGCATGAAAGTGTTCTTAAAAGGCCAGTATGAAGCGTATGAACTTTTAAAAAATAAAGCCACACAACGTCAAGAAGAAGCGGTGAGTCTCGGGTTTAAAGACCCACTTGAATTTCCTGAGTTACCCCGTCTTAAAGGGTCGTATCAGGACGTGATCAACTTGCGCGCGTGCGTTCATGACGCACAACAAGCGTTAAAAGTGTACGATAAAGCGCTGGCGGATTTTAAAGCCCAACAAGCCACCCAAGACCTTCAACCCCTATTAGACCAAATCGAACAAGGTCAATTAGTTGCTCGTACATCCACCCTTGAAGCCAAAGCCTTTAAAGCCTTAGCTGACCGGTTGTTTGATGAAGGAAAACTTCATACGTTAGTTTTAATGAATCCCTTAGAGGTGGGGGTGATGTTGGTTGCGAAAACCGATGGTCAAACCCATGCGGGTCAAACCATTAAGACGGTGACACAAGCGTTTGGTGGGTCGGGTGGCGGACGTCCAGATTTTGCCCAAGGCGGCATTAAAACAGCCGTTGACCTCGACGAGGTTGAAGCTAAAATCAAGGCGGTGCTCGCATGAAAACCATCGCTTTAGATTTGGGTACGAAATCCTGCGGCGTGGCCATCTCAGATGTCTCAAACACGTTCGCAAGGCCACTCGATAACATCCGCTTTGAAGTCTTTGATGCCAGCGAACTTATCGTTCGCATCAAAGCCATTTTAAACGCGGAACCCATCACCACCATCGTCTTAGGGTTACCTAAAAATATGGATGGCTCCCTCGGTTCACAGGCTGAGCACAGCTTACGCTTCAAACAAGCCTTAGAAGCCGAACTTGACTTACCGGTTGTCTTAGTCGATGAACGCATGACCTCTAAGATGGCGCATGCGACGAATCGTCAACTTGGTAAGAAGAAAAAACAGCGTCAAGCGCCCGTCGATGCGTACGCGGCGAGTATTATATTACAAGATTATCTAGATGCGCAAAAACAAAAGGAGGTCCACTAATGGACGATAAAACATTACACGTCATTGACGAACAAGGCAATGAGATTGATTACGAAATTATCATGACCTTTAAATCAGAACAAACCGGCCATTCATACGTCATCTATAAAGAGTTTGGTGACAGCGATGAAGTGTTCGCTTCACGGTACAATGAAGACGATGAAGATGGTGGCGAACTGATGGCCATTGAAAGTGATGAAGAGTGGGACATGGTTGAGGAAGTCTTAGAAACGTTCTTAGCTGAAGAAGACGACGAGTAATGACGCTTGAAGCTTTAAAGGCACGCGCCCAGTTTGGGGGCGTGCCCATTCTCGATGATGAGACACTTGAGGTCATCATCTCACTTTTAAAGCGTCATCAAGTGACCTTACTCTTAGAACTCGGCAGTGGCATCGGTTATAGTGCTTGTGCCTTTGCGCATGCGATTGAACACTTAAAGGTCACCTCTATTGAACGCGATGACGCGCGTTTTAAAGATGCTTTAAACAACGCACAACAAATGACACTCAACGACCGCGTGACCTTCATTCACGGCAACGCCAGAACCATCGATGCGTCGCCCTTTCAAGGCTTTGAGGCCTTGTTTATTGATGCGGCTAAAGCGCATCACCACGAATTTTTAGAACGCTTTTATGACAGTGTGAAACCTCAAGGGCTCATACTGATTGATAATATGGCGCTTGGGCGTGTACAAAAACACACCGCAACGTCCCGTGCTGCGCGTGCTTTATTGCGAAAAAATGCGGCCTTTCAGGACACCTTAAAAACCGATCCACGCTTCCGGTGTGAATGGTTGTTGGTGGGGGATGGTTTGGCGGTGTGTGTCAAAGAGGAGGTGACGCCATGAAACTGGTTGTCTCGCTAAGTCACATCGATCAGCTCGATACGATTTTAAAAAGTGACGCACACATTGTGGTCGTCCCTGTTGAAGGCCTCTCACATCGAGTTGAAAAAGCGCTCACGCTTGAAGGGTTAAGTGAGGTCATCACGAAAGTCCATCAAGCCCATAAAGCGCTTTGGTTAAATATGAATAAATTGATGCATCAAGACGATCTTGAGCGTCTTGATCAGTGGTTCCAAACGCTCAACTTCGAAGCGATTGAAGGTTTATTGTTTGCGGATTTGGCGGTTGTAGAGGCGGCTCGCAAACTCAATTTAGAAACGCTCATGGTCTACGCGCCAGAAACGTATAATACGTCGCTTGAAGATACCGAATTTTGGCGTAAGCAAGGCATTCATACGTTAGTGCTTTCACGTGAGTTATTGCTTGAAGATTTGGTCGAAATTGCTCAAAAAGCGCAAGCAAACATCGGTTTTTTTGGCCATGGCTACATCAACATTTTCCACTCAAGACGCCCGCTCATTGACCACTATTTTACCTTCACCGAAGAAGCCGACCCTGAATCGATCAAGCAAGCACGTAACCTCACCTTGATGGAACATCAACGGGAAGAAGCGTTTCCGATTTTTGAAGATCATGCGGGGACCCATATTTTTAGAGCGCTCCCAAGAGCGTCGATGAATGTGTTTGACCGTTTGATTCCAGTGCTGGATTATTTCATGATCGACACACTGATGTTTGATTTGAAGACCACCATGCAGACGATTGAAGATTACGCCTTGGCCCTCAAAACAAAGAGCAGTGCTTCGATAAAAGATCGCTATCAAGAGAATTATGACGATGGGCTTTATTTTAAGCGGACCCATCCCTTGAGGAGCGGTGACGAATGAAAAAACCAGAACTTTTAGCCCCTGCAGGGGATTTAGAAAAACTTAAAATAGCCTTGCTTTATGGTGCTGACGCTGTCTTTATTGGGGGGAAGGCCTTTTCCTTAAGAGCACGCGCCAGCAACTTTGACCTCCCGATGATTGAAGAAGCCATCCACTTCGCGCATGCGCTTGGTAAAAAAGTTTACGTGACCGTGAATATGATCCCACATCAAGACGACTTAGAAGGGCTTATCCCTTATTTAAAGGCACTTGAAGCGATGAACGTTGATGCGATCATCGCAGCCGCTGCCAGCGTCATTGATGCGGCGCTCACCCACACCCAATTGGCTGTGCATCTATCCACTCAACAATCGACGACCAATGTCGATGCGGTTAATTTTTGGGCCTCGTGCGGGCTTGAACGAGTGGTGCTAGCGCGTGAAGTGTCGCTTGAGGAGCTAAAAACACTGGCACCGTTAGCCCAAGCCGAGCTTGAAGTCTTTATTCATGGGGGTATGTGTGTGTCGTATTCAGGCAAATGCACACTTTCAAACACCATGACTGATCGCGATGCGAATCGTGGGGGCTGTGCGCACTCTTGTCGTTGGCATTATGACCTCTTACAAGATGGCAAGGTACTCAATCAAACGATGCCGTTTTCGATGAGTTCGAAAGATCTACAAGCCGTGAAGCACATCTCTTCACTGATTGATCTAGGGATTGATTCTTTGAAAATTGAAGGACGTATGAAAAGCATTCACTACATTGCGACCGTAGTGAAAACCTATCGTCAATTGATCGATAACCTCACCGAAAGTGTGGAGGTTGATATCCCTGAATATTTATTAAAGATTAAAAAAGCCGAAAATCGACTTTCTTCTCATGGCTTTATGGAAGGGTTGACCACGGTCAATGAACAACTCTACAACATGCGAAGCGAAGAGGTGACCCAACAGTTTCTTGGGGTGGTCCAACGTTACGATGCGTCCACGCAAACCGCGGTCATCGAACAACGCAATAAATTCGCTTTAGGCGACGTCATTGAAGTGTTTTCACCCACCCAAGAGACGCTGTCTTTTAAAGTTGAACGTTTGGAAGATGCACAAGGTGAAGCGCAAGAAACTGCGCCTAATCCTAAAGCCCACATGACCATTAACGCACCCTTCCCACTTCGTCCTTATGATCTCATACGTAAAGTTGTGTTTTAATAATTGAGCAGGCTTTAAAAATATGATAAACTGTAACAGTATTTAATAGGAGGCACTATGGAAAATAATAAGTTTCAATTGACCCAAGCGGGCATTGATAAGTACAAAGAAGAATTAGAACGTTTAAAATCCGTCGATCGACCCCGTAACCTAGAAGCGCTCAAAGAAGCACGCGCGCAAGGCGATTTAAGTGAGAATGCGGATTACGATGCGGCTAGGGAAGAACAAGCTCGTATTGAAGCACGCATTAAAGAACTTGAAAACATTTTAAAAAATGTCGATCTCATCAAGGAAAATGCTGGAAACATCGTCAGTATTGGAAAAAAAGTGACGCTTCAGCTTAACGATAAACCCGCCATCGATTATACGCTCGTAGGCTCGCTCGAAGCGAATCCTTTCGAACAAAAAATCTCAAATGAATCACCCATCGGAAAAGCCATCATAGGGCTTAAAGAAAACGATGAAAAAGAAGTGAAGACGGAAGCCAATAAAGTGGTGAAAGTCAAAGTCATCAAAGTCTACTAAAAAAGAATGGCGACCATTCTTTTTTTAGAATAAGGAGGGTCTTTATGCGCATAGGACTCATCTTTGCGATGGACATCGAAAAACACGCTTTTTTACAACAATTTAAACATCATACGGTAAAACCACTCGACGCGTTCGAAGGGTTTTTGATTGAGCTTAAGGACGATCAACTGATGGGCGTGCTGTGTGGCGTAGGGAAAGTTCAAGCCGCCTACACAACGACGCGTTTGATAGAACACTATGACCTAGATCTCATCATCAACGTCGGGGTTGCGGGCGGCTTAGCGTTACAACCGCAAAGCATTTTAGTCGCGGACGAAGTGGTTTATCATGACGTCGATTTAACCGCGTTCAACTACGAACATGGGGCCTTACCCCAACAAACCACCCCTTTTAAGGCCGATCTAAACCTCTTAGAACGTGTCCATACCCTAGACAACTCTGGCCCCTTTGACGTGCACATCGGCATGCTTGCTTCAGGCGATCAGTTCGTCACACATAAAGAGACATTAAAAGGCATATTAAAAAGGTTTCCTCACGTTGAAGCCGTGGATATGGAAGCGGCCGCCATCGCGCATGTGGCCACCCTTAAAAAGACACCCTTTTTCATCGTGCGTGCCATCTCGGACACCTTAGGCAGTGAAGCCCAAACACATGATTTTAAAACCTTTGTTGAAAAAGCGTCCATTCAAGCCGCGAAATTGGTTGTGAAAGTGGTGGGTATCGATGCAAATTAAACTTGATCTTGAGGGTGTGCTCTTTCGTTTTGACGTCAGTTTAAGAGCCAAACAAAAGCGCATCATCATTAAACCATTCGGTCATCACCACTACCGGGTGACCGCACCGAAATACACGCCTAAACACGTCATTAAAGCGATGTTAGAACAGGATTTAACATGGAAAAATACGCTCCCTGAGGTGTGGAGTTATGACGAGTATTTGATGTGGTCTGAAACCATCGATGTGTTAGGAGAACCCCATCGTGTGGAGTGGCTAGAATCAAATCAAAACGAGGTCCGCTTACGTGCCGGTGTCCTCACCGTGATGATGAAAAAAAAGGATCCCATCAAAAAAGCACAGCTTCTCAAACAATATATGACACACCTACTCAACAAAGAAGTACAATGGCTGATCGATGTTTATCGCCGAAAACAACAAGAGATTAACTTAGATGCGACCAAACTTCAGTTTAAAGCTTATCGGACACGCTTTGGCTCGTGCCATGCAAAAGACCGTGTGTTGAGTTTTAATCTCATCCTTGCGCACTACCCTATCGATTATTTAGAGTACGTGTTTGTCCACGAAATGGTCCATTTAAAAGTACCGCATCATGGAAAAGCGTTTTATGAGGTGCTCGCGCGCATCCTGCCCGATCACGCCGCATTAAAAGGTGCGCTTAACCAACACCATGAAGTCTTTTTTAAACGTTCGGAGGTTGAGGCATGATTCATTGGTTTATTCAAGCAAAAAGTGTCTGTCCACACGCGGTCTACGAGACGGTTTATGACATTGATTATCGCGCTTACAAAACACAGTATGATACGGTCCTATTCGATCTAGATAATACCTTGTTGCCTTATGACAATAGTGACATCAACGACGCTATCAAGGCGCTCTTTACCACGTTAAAAACGTTGGGTTATCAAGTGATGATTGTCTCAAACAGCACAAGTTCACGCGTGAAAGCCACCGCTATGATACTGGATGTGCCTTGGCTTAAAAGCGCCAAAAAACCACTTAAACATGGGTTTAAAAAAGCGTTAAAAACGCTTCAAGCAGAGCCTGAAACCACGCTTTTTATCGGCGATCAATTGATGACCGATGTGTGGGGGGCTAACCGTATGGGGATGACGCCCATGTTGGTACGCGCCATCAAACGCAAATCTGAACGTTGGTACACCCGTTTCAATCGCTATTTAGAGCGAAAAATGCTCGTTAAATTGACGCGCTATGCGCCAGAAAAAGCAAAGGAGATCAAAGCCCTATGAGTGAGGAAACACTCTACTGTATCGGTTGTGGTGGCCCCCTTCAAAACACCCATCCTGAAGAAGCCTTCTACACACCCAAAACCCTTGATGCAAAGGAAAACTTATTATGTCAACGGTGTTTCCGGATGCGACATTACGGGATTCATGCGCCGTCCTTTTTTGATGAACAAGCCATGCGTAAAACGCTCGATCAAGTCGCCGCAAGGCCCGGAGCACTCGTATGGGTCATGGATGCGTTTGATTTTGAAGGGACACTACCAGGTTCGTTAATTAAACTTTCCCAAAGCAAACCAACCTTGATTGTCCTCAATAAACGTGATCTTTTACCTAAAGTGCTCAACGACCAAAAACTCTTGTTTCACTTAAAAAAACGGTTTAAGGATTATGGCGTACACTACCAAGACATCGTCTTTGTTTCAGCTAAAAAACGCCAAAACATTGACGCCTTGCTCGATCGTTTAGAAACATTTGAACCCACGCTTGACTTATATTTGATGGGTGCGACGAACGTCGGGAAGTCCAGTTTATTAAACGCCATGTTGCGTGCGACAGGGGTCCCTAAAGATGTCGTCACAACCTCTAAACAAGAAGCCACCACACAGTCCCTCATTCCCATTCCCTTTGATGAGAGGACGCTTTATGATACGCCAGGGCTCTTACTTGACCACAGCATTCAACGATTCTTAGCGGCGAATGAAGCGTATGTTCTTATGAGCGAACGCGAAATCAAAGGACGAGTCTATCAGCTGAACCCGGAACAAACGTTGTTTTTTGGGGGCTTAATTCAACTTGATTTCTTAGCGGGAGAACGGGCTTCGGTGGTCGTTTATTTACCTCAAAGTCTCACCATTCACCGTCGCAAATTAGAAGGCAGTGATGATTTTTTCAAACAACACCTTGGAACGTTGCTTACCCCCCCATCAGGCGCTCAACTCACCTACGATCATACCCGTTTCACGCTCAACCCCTCCCTCAAACAAGACCTTGTTCTACCAGGGTTAGGGTTTGTCACGCTTAAAGGGGCCAAAAGCATTCAAGTGCGTCATCCCAAATCGATGCGTGTCTTTGTGAAAGAAGCGATGATTTAATGACTGAACTTACCCAAGCACTCACCCATGTGTTCAAAGACGACCCAGATCGTCTTACCCACATTTATGGCGTGCTTGAGACCGCCTTATTACTCGCGGAGCATTACGGAGAAGATCTTGAAGCGTGTAAACAAGCGGCACTCTTGCACGACATCACTAAAAACCAACCGCTATCGTGGCACTTAGAAGCGCTAAAGACGCACCAAGATGACGACATCATCACCACCTACTCAGCGCCTTTTTATCACGGCTTTACGGCGGCGTACATCGCTTTTGAAACGTATCAAATCGTCGATCAAGACACCCTCAATGCGATTCGTTATCACACCGTGGGTCGGCCCCATATGAGTGTCCGTGAAAAAATCATCTTCATCAGTGATTACATTGAACCAAACCGCACCCACGCTTCGGCAAAAGAAGTGTATCCAATAGCGTTTAAAGATTTAGATGAAGCCATTTATTTAGCGCTTCAACGTGCAACAGACTTTCATTTAAGTCAAGGGGACGACGTCCCTGAAGTTGCCCTTAAGACCCTCGCGTATTACAAAGGAGTTGTCCATGAAAAAACTTGACACCATCGTCCACAGTTTAGACGATTTAAAACTCACCGATATCCTTATTTATGACATGCGTCAAAAGAGTCCCTTTTTTGACTATGTCATTTTAGCAACCGCCTCCAACAAACGTCAACTTAAAGCCAGTGCCAAACGGGTTAAAGATGATCTCGCTAAGCACCATCAGGCGTCTGCGAAAATGGAAGGTGACGATGAAGCAGCATGGCTATTAGTCGATGCAGAAGAGGTTATTGTGAATCTCTTTTTAGGCGAAGAACGGACCTTTTATCACTTTGAGAAATTGTGGCCAGATGTGCCACATTGGACCCATGACAGCGCGTGAACCCTACGATCTTTTAGCGCCTTTTTATGACGTTTTCTACGATCATGAAAAGATGCTTGAACTCAGGCAGATTGTCATCCAGCACACACAGCCGTCTAAAACCTTAGACGCAGGTGCTGGGACCGGATTAATGGGCCGCTATCTTGCGCAACAAGGCTATCAAGTCACCCTGCTCGATGAGAGTGAGCGCATGTTGCGCGTTGCTTTGCACGCGGCAATGTCTGAAGGGGTCAGTGTGGACATCCTCACACAATCGCTCCTAACGCCTTTTAAACACACCTACGATCTGATTGTGGCGTCGATGGATGTGGTGAATCACTTACCTGATTTGGCCGCGGTCAAAACATTCTTTAAACATGCTTATGACGCGCTCAAGCCTCAAGGGGTCTTCATCTTTGATAGTTTACGCTGTGGGTATATTCAAGCGTTTATCGGCTATCAAGAGACGCTTAAACACGAAGGCCGCAGCCTTGATTGGCACGTGACGCAAGGCGCGCATGCGTGCAGCATCGAACATCATTTCAAAGACGGCACTCATCATAGTGTCATCGTCGAACGAAGCTATTCACCCGCCGTCATCACACAGGCGTTAGCCTCATTTAACACCATCCAAATGAAATCATTGAATGACCGTACCGTCTTCATCGCCAAGCGATGAAGACTTTTTTTATGTGAGTAAAACCATGGGGTGTGTGTATCAATCGAACAAAGGAGGGATGTTTATGACGTTTAAGCAACAAAGTCTGTTGGTTGGGGTGTTGGTTTTGTGTGCGTTTGGTCTGATGTTTATGCGCCAACAAGCCTCACATAATCCACCACTTTCAGATCTTTTTCACGATTTAAATCCCACCCCCGTGCCTGTGGAAGAAACGTACATTTATGTGGACATTCGCGGGGAGGTTTTGCGCCCAGGTGTCTATAAAATGAAAACGGGGGAACGGTTGTTTCACTTAATTCACCGCGCAGGGGGGCTTTCGGATGGGGCTTGGGTAGACACACTCAATCAAGCCCAAAGACTTGACGATGGCATGGCGTATCGTGTGTTGCATCTCAACGCTCAATCGCAAGGTGAGTTAACGCCACCGATCGATGAGGCTGTGGAGGCGAAAATCAACATCAATACGGCCAGTGTCGAACGCTTATCCTCATTGCCTGGGATTGGCCCTTCTACCGCTTCGAACATTGTCAACCACCGCGAAGCCCATGGCCCATTTGCGACGATAGATGACCTTTTAGCGGTCCGAAACGTCGGCCCTAACACGCTTGAAGCCCTACGCGATCTTATCACCGTTTAGAGGGCATGCGCTTTATGTTATCACGGTGGTGGCGCTCGCTATATTCAGTGTAAACACTCCTTGGTTATGGCCTTTAGTCATCCTCTTGATGATCTTTATCGGGCGTTATGACGTCAGACTGTTCAAACTCATTTTAGTCTTTTTAGGACTCTATTTTGCGCGTATGTGCTGGATAGAAGCGACACGTTTAAAGCCGGGGTCGCCCATCGATGAGACCGTGAGAGTGGTGAATCATCAACCATCAACCCATCACGATCGATGGACACTTAAAGGGCCCACAGGCACCGTTTATATTCGTAGTGATGCGCCTTTAAACTTAGGCGATCGTCTCCATTTAAAAGGGATTTTATTAGCGACCGATCGCCCAACATGGCCGGACGCCTTTCATTATCCTAATTACTTAAAAGCCATCGATGTCTTAGGGACTGTGGAGGTTGAGTCCTTAGAGGTTATCGAGGGGGCCCGCGTGTTTTCTTTAAAACTGTGGATGCGCGAGCGATGGACCGATACCACGTACTTTACCGCGTTTTTACACGCCCTCATTTTGGCGGATCGCACCTATTTTGAAGCGGACTTCGACCAAGCCGTTAAGACGCTTGGGATGATGCATTTGTTTGCGGTTTCAGGGCTGCATGTGAGCTTTTTAGCGCTCATCATACAAAAGGGTTTAGAGACACTCAAATGTCCAAGAACGGGCATGATTTTAATCATTAGTGGGGTGCTTACGGGGTATGCGATCCTAACGGACTTTGCGCCTTCGATTATGCGTGCCATCACATGGTGGATGGTGTTGCGCGCTAACGAACGCTGGCGCTGGCAATTGAGTGCGCTTGATGCGTTGGTCCTTGTGCAATTGTTTTGGTGGTGGGTGTTTCCTTTGAGTCATGGTCATTTGGGGTTCGTGCTCTCTTATGCGATGGCGTATACGTTATTGATCCATCAAAAAGCGCTCAAAACCAGGCCGCTCAAAGCCGCCTTTTATGTGGCTTGTTTAGCGTTTGTCTTTGGCTTGCCTATGAGCACTTGGATGCAGCCGCAAGTCCATCTTTTAGCGCCTTTGGTGAACACCATCAGCGTCATCATAATGTCGATGGTGGTGTTGCCGTTAACGTACTTGGTGTGTGTTTGGCCGAGTTTAGATGCGGTGTTTGGCTTTGTGCCACTTTATTTTGAAGCAGGGGTAAAGAGTCTTTACCAAGCGTTTCCTGTTACCCTGCCACTGACCATACGTCCGGGGTTTGAAACGCTGCTTTACTACGGATGTGTTTTTTTCGCTTCACACCAGCACGCTAAAAAGCGGTATAAAGCATGGGGATTGCCTGCGTTGGTGGTGACGGGGTGTTTCTTTCGGGCGTATTTGATGCCGCTGGGCAGTCTTACCATGTTCGACGTCCAAGGCGACGCGTTTTTGCTGGTGGATGCGCATCGACAGTGTGCAATCTTAATTGACACAGGCGACATAGATCCCTCAACCCAACTCTTACAAGCGCTCAGACGTCGTGGGATTCATGCGCTCGATGTTGTGGTGCTCACACACAATCATCGTGATCATGTGGGGGAATATGAGACCTTAGCGGCCCATCTTCCCATCGATTTGGTCTTGGCACCTTATCATCAACCCTTACCGACGGATGTGTGGCATCGTTGTGGTCAAATCAGGTATCAAGTTCTATCGCAAAGGACCACGTTTAATCATCTTAATGAAGACTCTTTGGTTTTTTTAATAGAGTATGCCTCGACTACCTTTTTATTTGCTGGGGACATTGAACAACGTCGAGAAGCGCAAATGATTCAAGACCATACGTTTAAAGTTGATTGGTTGAAAGTGGCCCACCACGGATCAAATACGTCAAGTACGCCCGCTTTTTTAGATCATTTTCAACCCCATACCGCCATGCTGTCTGCCCATCGTTATAACCGTTATGGCTTTCCTCATCCTGAGGTGATCGATCGTCTTGAAGCCCGAAACATGACGGTTTATCGTACCGACGAATCAGGTACGCTAAGGTGGTTTTTCTTTTCGGGACAGATGATTAAAAAAAGCACCCCACCTTAAGCAGATATGCTATAATGAGTGGGGTGAAAACGATGGAATTGATGACCGTCTATTACGGCGAAGATACCTTTTACATTAAAAATAAAATAAAACAACACATCAGTGCCCTTGGGCTCGATGAGTTTAATGTGGCGCATTATGACTTAGAAGAACAGCGTTTAGAAGATGCGCTCGCCGATGCGGCTACCATTCCCTTTATGAGTGAGCATAAAATGGTGATTCTTCACCATGCGTATTTTTTAAGTGCGCAAAAAAGCACGCTTGATCAAAATTTAGAGGTTTTAAAACGCTATCTTGCGCAACCCCCAACGCACACCTACCTGGTGTTTACAGTGCCAGGGCAAACGCTAGATAATCGTTTAGAGATTGTAAAGACCCTCAAAAAACAAGCCACCATGATTGAAGCGAAGAAACAAACCGCGGAAGATTTGGGCGCTTGGATGAAGCGTCAGTTTGCTAAACAAGGGTTAAGCATCGATCATGATGCGTATTTAGAACTCATTAAACGTGTGGGAAAAGACACGGAAGTCGCGTACTTGGAAATCCGTAAACTGTTGGCCTATGCTCAAGATTTAAGCCACATCTCATTAGCGACCATCCAGCACGTCATCACCCGCAACATTGAAGATGACGTCTTTGAAATACTCAATGCGATGTTGCGCGGGGATAAAAAGAAAGCCTTGCATGTGTATCATGATTTGGTGGCCTACAGCGAAGATCCGTTAAGAGTGTTAAGTTTAATTGTCTCTAAATACCGTGAAATCAACACCACACAACGTCTCATTCGAGCGGGTGCCAGCCAAGAGCACGTCCAACACCATTTTAATGTTAAAAGTGGCCGCGCGTATTTCATGGTACAAAACGCCCGTGAGGTACCCGCGCATCGGGTCAGTGAACATTTAAAACAACTTGAAAAACTCGATCACCAAATTAAGACTGGCTACATTGATAAGAAGCTCGCGGTAGAACTCTTTATTTTATCGACTTAAACGACAAAAAAGCCAATAAAAAAACCTTCATACAGTTAAACTGTAACGAAGGTTTTTTTTATAAGCTGTTGACGAGGTTTTGTAAACGCGCTTTCTGACGAGCCACATAATTCTTATGGTGGATTCCCTTTGAAAGCCCTTTGTCAAGCTTAAGGTGTGCCGTGCGTAACGCTTCTTTGGCCGCCTCAGCATCGTTCGCTTCTACCGCTAATTCAACTTTTTTGATCGCGGTTTTTAAACCTGATTTAAAAATAAAATTACGCGAGCGACGTTTATCATCGGTTAAGACACGTTTCTTTTGTTGTTTGATATTTGCCATACTTTCACCTCCGTACCATATGCGACCTTCATTGTATCAAAGGGGCTATAAAAAAGCAACCAAAAACATCATTATGCGTGTACAAAAACGGTCTTTTTGGTATAATTGCAACGAGGTGAACAAATGAATGCTTTAAAGTTAGGACAATTTGACCAGTTTCGTGTGGTCGAGGTTCTTGAAGATTACTACCAATTAGAAAATGACGCCCTTTCAGTGAGTTTATTGAAAAGTGATGCAGCACATGATTTAACGCTTGGCGAAGAGGTCGAAGCGTTTTTATACATCGATCAAAGCAAAACCGTCGTCGCAACAATGCAACAACCAAAGATTACCGCCTATGACCCAGGGTTTGTGAACGTTGTTGAAAAAATTCCTGGGTTAGGCGTTTTCGTTGATATTGGGTTAAAGAAAGATATGTTAGTCTCTAAAGACGATTTACCATTCGTTAAAGATCAGTGGCCAGAGGTTGGCGATGTGCTCTTTTGCCATTTACGCTCAGGGCGGAATCAGATGGTCGCCAAAATGGTCAGCCGTTTTCGTATTACAGCACATCTCAACCCACAAGAAGAACTGGCGCCCTCAGAGACCGTCAAAGCCTATGTCTTTCATTTAGCGGATGAGGGCTTGGTCTTTTTCACACCTTTAGGCCATGAAATTTTTGTGTATTATAAACATACGCGTCAAAATCATCGCTTAGGGGAGACGTGTGAAGTCACCATTATCAAACAACTAAGCCGTACAAAGTATAACGGAACGTTAGTTGCTCAAAAGGAATTAGCTTTAGATGATGACGCTGAGAGAATTTATGAACGACTTAAAACAGAAGGCTGCATTCCTTACGGTGATAAAAGTGATGCGGATGCGATTTTCAAAGAATTTCATTTATCAAAAGCTGCTTTTAAGCGTGCCATTGGAAGACTTTATAAGCAACAGCTCGTTGAATTAAATCCCCATCAAACTTGTTTAAAAAAGGAGTCATAACATGGGCCGTAAATTTGAAGTTAGAAAAGTGGCGATGGCGAAGACCTCGCTGCAAAAAGCCAAACTTTATTCACGGTTTGGTAAAGAGCTTTACATGTTGGCTAAACAAGGAGGCGCGAATCCTGAAGCAAATTTAGCGCTTAAACATCTCATTGATAAAGCTAAAAGTCAACAAGTGCCTAACGATGTCATTAAACGTAACATTGACAAAGCTGAAAAAGGCATTGGGGAAGATTTTGTGGCCATCCGCTATGAAGGCTTTGGTCCTGAAGGCTCCTGTTTTTTAATTGATACCATGACCGATAATGTGAATCGTACGGTGAGTGAAGTGCGCCATTGTTTTACGAAAATGGGTTCTAAACTTGGGGTCAAAGGCTCGGTAGAACACCAATATGAACACTTATCACTCCTTAGTGTTAAAGGGGTCGATGAAGAAACCGTGCTCGATGCCTTGATTGAAGCAGAACTCGATGTCGAAGACCTTAGTCTTGAAGACGACACGGTGTTAATTACTGCGGGAGGCTATGACTTAGATAAAATCGAAGAAGCTTTGAAGCCCCTTGAAGGGTTAGAGATAGTTTCTAGCGAACAAGGATGGTTTCCGTTAGAGAAGGTTGTTGTGAGCGAAGAGAACAAGCCTTTAATTGAACGGTTCTTAAGTATGTTAGATGAGTTAGACGAAGTGTCTAATGTTTATCATAACGTTGAGTTAGGTGAATCGTAAGCCCATGAAAAAAGCGGTCATGTTGGTTTTAATCTTTTATTTTATTCAAGGGTTTGTCCATAACCTTGGACATCCGGTCACGCCAAGTTTTGTCAATGCCTTAGGCATTGAGGCGCGGATGTTCGGGTTCTTTTTTTCGTTTATGAGTTTAGGCTTGATGGTGGGCGCGCCCCTTTGGGGGGTGTTGGGTGACGCTCGCCAAAAGAAAGCCTTCATTGTCATTGGCTTGTTGCTTTATAGTTTAGGCCAATGGTTGTTTGGCGCAAGCAGTAACCCCTGGCTGATGACAAGTTTTCGCTTTTTATCTGGCTTTGGTGTCAGTGCCAGCGTGACGCTTTTGCTCGCGCATCTTATCAGCATCGTACCTAAAGAATCGAGAACCAAATATTTATCTTTGAGTGCCGCCCTTTTAGCTTTAGGATCAACCTTTGGTTATCAAGTAGGGGGGATTTTGGGAGGATACTTTTTAAGAGAAGTTTTTTACATTCAAGCCATGTTAAACGTCATTTATGTGCTCATTATTCTTGTTTTCTTAAAAGAAGCGCAAGCCACAAGAACCCAAACGACGCATTTCTTTCACCAAGTTAAAATGGCAACCAAGCTCTCGCCCACATTGTTAATGTTTTTGGTGGGCCTAACGCTTGCGACCATGTCGATGACGATTGTCACTAAGTACCTCGATGTCTACATTATAGATTCAGGTTACACCACCCGACAATTAGGCACGTTCGTGATGGTCACAGGCTTAGTAGGGTTGTTCACTAATTTTGTAATTGTCCCTTATTTAAGCCGGTTTAGAAAAGAACTTTTCATCATGAAACACCTTCAGTGGTTGAGTGCATTGTTAATTTTTATTGTCTTTCGTGGGAACAATCTCATGATTATGCTTTACAGTTTTTACATGCTTTATGTGGTTTTACGCTCGGTTTTCCAACCCTTTGAACAAAATTATATTTCACTCAATGCGGATGAGCGGACTTACAGTTCTGTGATGGGTGTTAGACAGATGTTCTTTTCCATTGGAATGGTCTTAGGACCTCTAGTGGCTGGGTTTGTCTATGAGCAGACACCCCGATTAGTCTTTGATTTCTCGGTCGTCATCTTTCTCTTGGCGTTTGTCTTAATCACGTTATCGCAGCGCTCACTGTTGCATCAAAAAGCCCCAAAAGAAGCAGACGATGTCATCGTGACGCAACTCGAAACCCAAGATTATCCGGCGTCTTCATAACGGGGTTTGTGCTTGCTATGATAGGGTCATTGTGATACACTTTTTACGAGGTGAAAAAGATGAATATACCCAATGTTTTGACACTCTTTCGAATCGCCGTTTTGCCTTTTATTGTGGTCCTTTATTATCTTAATCCAGACCCTTCCACCCTCACCACCGTGGGGTGGGTGATTGCGGTTTTGTTTGTGGTGGCATCGTTTACCGATTTTCTTGATGGATACATCGCAAGAAAATATAAACTCGTCACAAATTTCGGTAAATTTGCGGATCCTTTAGCCGATAAATTACTCGTCTTGGTGGCATTGTTAATGTTTTTAGACATGAGCATCATCCCGATGTGGACCGTCATGGTCATCTTGACCCGTGAATTTATTGTCACAGGCATGCGTTTGGTGGCTGTTGAACAAGGGTTAGTGATTGCAGCATCATGGTGGGGTAAAGCCAAAACCTTTGTGACGCTTTTTGCACTCATTTTCCTATTTTTCTACCTAACAACACTGGGCATCGTCGTTTATTATGTCGGCGTTTTACTCACGGTGGTCTCAGGTTTTGAGTATTTAGTAGCGAATCGTCAAGTTTTTAAAGCTTGATTGAGTAATATGTTTGTTTTGATGTATCATCGTGTTGAAAAAAAGGAGGCACTTCCATGGCCAAAGACAATCGTGAAAAGATCTTAGATCAAGCCATTAAAGATATTGAAAAAGCCCACGGCAAAGGCTCCGTCATGTTGCTCGGTTCGGACGCGAGTGATCGCAACATTGAAAGCATTCCAAGTGGCTCATTAACACTGGATGATGCTTTAGGCATCGGCGGCTATCCTAAAGGCCGCATCATCGAGATGTATGGTCCTGAATCGAGTGGTAAAACGACGCTCGCGTTACACGCCATTGCGGAGACCCAAAAACTAGGGGGCTATGCGGCTTTCATTGATGCAGAACATGCATTAGACCCAAAATACGCTAAAAATTTAGGCGTTGATACAGATAATCTCATCATTTCACAACCGGACACAGGGGAACAAGCGTTAGAAATCGCTGAAGCGCTCATTCGTAGTGGCGCCATTGACATGGTTGTCATCGATAGTGTCGCGGCCTTGGTGCCTGAAGCTGAGATTCGTGGCGATATGGGAAGTTCTCATGTCGGGTTACAAGCGCGCTTAATGTCGCAAGCCATGCGTAAACTATCAGGCGTCATCAGCAAGTCTAACACCATCGCCATTTTTATCAACCAGATTCGTGAAAAAGTTGGCATCATGTTTGGTAATCCCGAAACGACACCGGGGGGTAGAGCGTTAAAATTTTACAGTTCTATTCGCGTTGAAATCCGTCGTGGCGAACAGTTGAAAATTGGCACGGACATCGTCGGAAACCGGACAAAGATTAAAGTCGTTAAAAATAAAGTGGCACCGCCATTTAAAGTGGCTGAAGTTGACATCGTCTATGGAGAAGGTATTTCAAGAACCGGTGAGATTGTGGATTTATCCCTTGAATACGATCTCATTCAAAAAAGTGGTTCTTGGTTTGCACATAACCAAGAGAAAATCGGTCAAGGCCGCGAGAATGTAAAACAATATTTAAAAGAAAACACCGCTTTACAAGAGACTTTAATGCAACAAATTAGAGAAAAATTAGCGACTAAATAAGCCTCAAGCGCCCATTGAATGGGCGCTTTTAATTCTTGGCTTTCAGGTACTTTTCATTGACGTTAGGGAACCCTTTCATGTATAATGGAAAAGTATTACAAGTTTCTACTCATAGCGCAAGCTATTGTAAAATTAAACGCATTTAAATCTGAACGGAGGACATAACATGGATGACATTCTCATGTTGGTTGTTCTCAGTTTGCTGTTTTTAATTATCGGGGTTATCGCTGGGGTCGTAACCCGTGCCATTTTAGTTGAAAAAGGCTTTGATAAAGCCAAAGCTGAAGCAAAAGACATTGTTGATGACGCGCTTAAAACCGCTGAAAAAACGAAAAAGCAAACGCTTTTAGAAACGAAACAAGACATTCACAATTTACGCTCTGAGTTTGAAAAAGAAATCAAAGAGCGTAAAAGCCAAGTGACTGTTTTAGAAAACAAATTGTTTCAAAGAGAACAAACGTTCGATACTCGCGCGACGAATCTTGATAAGCGTGAAAGTAACATCGATCGTAAGGAAGAGGCGCTTGAACAACGTAAACAACAATTGGATGGCAAAGAGAGCAAACTAGATCAACTACTAGAAGAACAAAACGCAAAATTACAAGAAATTGCTCAAATATCAACCGAAGACGCACGTCAACTCATTCTTTCTAGAGTAGAAACGGAAATGGCACAAGAAATCGCCATTTTTATTAAGGAAGAAGAAGATAGAGCGAAAATGGAAGTTGATAAAAAAGCAAAACATTTATTGGCATCGGCGATGCAAAAATACGCTCAAGATGTCACCAGTGAACGCACTGTTAGTGTTGTCGCACTCCCCAACGACGACATGAAAGGTCGTATTATCGGCCGTGAAGGTCGAAACATTCGTACCATCGAAGCTTTAACTGGGGTTGATTTAATCATTGATGACACCCCTGAAGCGGTCGTCTTAAGTGGGTTTGACCCCGTAAGACGCGAAATTGCCAAACGCTCCATCGAAACGCTCGTCAGTGATGGTCGGATTCACCCTGGCCGCATTGAAGAAGTGGTTGAAAAAAACCGCGAAGAAGTGGAACGCTTCATGCGCGATAAAGGTGAAGAAGCCGTCTTTGAAGTCGGCGTCGGAAGAGTACATCCTGATTTAGTGAAATTATTAGGCCGTCTTCATTTCCGGACCAGCTATGGTCAAAACGTCTTAAAACATAGCATTGAATGTGCCTTCTTAGCCGGTAAAATGGCGGTTGAGATTGGTGAAGATGAAATGCTTGCTCGCCGCGCGGCTTTGTTGCATGATATCGGGAAAGCCGTCGATCATGAAATTGAAGGTTCACATGTTGAGATTGGCTATAATATTGCCTCGCGTTACAAAGAACCACTCGCAGTACTCGATGCGATTCAATCACATCATGGCGATGTTGAAGCACAAACCATTATTGCGGTGCTCGTCGCTGCCGCCGATGCTTTAAGCGCCGCACGTCCAGGCGCACGAAGTGAATCACTTGATTCCTACATTAAACGTTTAGAACAACTCGAAGACATCGCTAAAAGTTCTGAAGGTATTGAACAGGCGTATGCGATTCAAGCGGGACGCGAAGTTAGAATCATGGTAAAACCCGATCAAGTAGACGATGCCATGGCTCATAAAATTGCCCGTGAAATCAAAGGCAAAATTGAAGCACAACTCTCCTATCCCGGAACCATTAAAGTCACCGTCATAAGAGAAACACGTGCCCAAGATATTGCAAAATAAAGCCTTCCTCATGGAGGGCTTTCTTCTTAAGGAGGGGTGAGATGGAATACTTAGAACTCTTCGACCAAGACGACCATCCCATTCAACAAACGATTCGTCGTGATGAACTTAAGCAAGCACCAGGATACGTACGTGTCATCCATGCTTGGTGTCGATACAAAGACGGTCATTTTTTGATTCAACAACGAAACAAACCTGACGACCCAAGTCCGTTTCAATACGCCACCACCACCGGCATACCCAACGTGAACGAATCGCCTTTAGACGCTACCATCAGGGAACTTTATGAAGAACTTGGGTTAAACGTCGACGTGAAACAGTGTCAGTTCATTGATAAAATATTGACCTCTGAAGGCCCTTATAAGACCATTACGTATCGTTATGTAATCACGCTTGAAGAACACACGTTACCCACCAAGCTTGATCATCATGAAGTGAAACAAGTAGATAAAGTACCCTACGAACAAATTCTATCGATGGTGAAAAAAGGGCTGTTTTGGGATTACGCGACGCTATTGCGTGATAAACACTATTTTAAAACTTTGGAGGCGTCTTTATGAAAATCGTCTATATAGGTGACATTTACGGCGCTTTAGGGTTAGAAGCGCTCGATCGCTTTTTACCTACGCTCAAACGCGACCACCCTCATCATATCCTCATCATGAATGGTGAAAACAGTGCGGATGGGTTAGGCATTCGCTTGAAAGAGTATAAACATATGATGCAAGCTGGGGCCCATGCGATCGTTTTAGGGAACCATGCGTTCTCAAAACAAGAACTGTTTGAGTTTATTGAGGACGCTAAGATTGTCAGACCACTCAATTATCCTAAAGGGACACCAGGCACGGGCTGTCAAATCATCCGTCACAACCAACACACCGTCGCCATCTTGCAAGTGATGGGGCGTGTGTTTATGCACGATCCTTTAGACAATCCGTTTGACGCGCTCGATGAAGCGTTAAAAACCCTTCAAGCCGATGTTCGAATTGTCGACATTCATGCGGAGACCACCAGTGAAAAACTGGCCTTAGCGCACCATCTTGATGGTCGTGTGGATGCGGTTTTTGGAACGCACACACACGTTCAAACCAACGACGCGATGCGCCTTCCTAAAGGCACATTTTACCTCACAGATGTGGGCATGACTGGCGCAAAATTCGGCATCCTTGGTGCCGATCGTCAAACCGTGATCAACAAGTTTAGATCTGGCATGCCTTTAAGATTATTTCCTGAATCTGAGCGCATGTTACAACTGAACGCGGTTCTCGTTGATTTAGATGCGCAAACCATTCAAACACTCCATTATTCTGACTCGCAAAGGAAGGACGCTTATGGCCAAAGATTATAGCCACTACTTTACGCGCCCAAGCGCCCAAGCGGCACGTAAACGGAAAACCACCACCACCCCTATCATTGACTTTGAAGCGCACATCAACGTGCGTCATTTAGGTGTGGGGAAAAAGTATTTAATTCAAACGTACGGTTGTCAAGGCAACGAAGCCGACACAGAAAACATGCGTGGGATCTTAGAACAAATGGGGTTTGAAGCCACCACTCAAGAAACCGAAGCGGATCTCATCATCTTAAATACTTGCGCCATTCGTGAAAACGCTGAAAACCGCGTTTTTGGGGAAATTGGTCGCTTGAAACAGTATAAAAAACACCACCCTGATTTGATTCTCGCGGTGGCTGGATGTATGCCCCAAGATGAGTCGGTGGTCGACCGACTTTTAAAAAATTATCCGTACGTCGATATCATCTTCGGAACGCACAATATGCATCAACTTCCTTACTATTTAGAGACCGCCATTCACGGCAAAGAGCGCGTGGTTGAAGTCTATAGCATCGAAGGGTCTATTATTGAAAACATCCCTAAACGACGCGAAAACAAGATTAAAGCTTGGGTGCACATCATGTTTGGTTGCGATGAGTTTTGTACGTATTGTATTGTGCCTTACACGCGGGGGAAAGAGCGTTCGCGCCAGCCTGAAGCCATCTTAGACGAAGTCCGTCAATTGGCTAATGAGGGCTACCAAGAGGTCACTTTATTGGGTCAAAACGTCAATGCCTATGGTCGTGACTTTACCGATAAAGACTACACGTTTGCCAATCTTTTAGACGATTTAAGAGGCACCGACATGCCGCGGGTCCGTTTTATGACGAGTCACCCAAGAGATTTTGACCAAGCGACTGTCGATGTCTTGGCCAAGGGTGGAAACTTGATGCCACACATCCATTTGCCCGTGCAATCAGGGTCTAATAAAGTGCTTAAGAAAATGAATCGTAAATACACCGTTGAAACGTATTTAGCCCTCGTGGATGCGATTTATCAAGCGATTCCTCAGGCCTCTTTAACGACCGACATCATTGTGGGTTTTCCAGGGGAAACAGAAGAAGATTTTCAAGCGACTTTAGAGATGGTGAAACGTTGTCGCTTTGAGGGTGCTTTTACCTTCATCTTCTCCGCAAGAGCGAATACGCCTGCCGCAAACTATTCTGATGAGACCCCTATGGAAGAGAAAAAAGCGCGTTTAAAGCGTTTAAATGAACGTATCAATGCAGGGTATCTTGCAGGTCACCAACGATTTGATGGTCACACCGTTGAGGTGTTAGTCGATGGTGAAAGCAAGCACGACGACACCGTCTTAGCAGGCTACACACAGCACAACAAGCTTGTGAACTTCAAAGGGCCTAAATCGTTAATTGGCGCGCGCGTTCCCGTCAACATTACCGAAGCCAAAACCTGGTTTTTAAAGGGTGTGTATGATGAAAGCGCTCAATGAAATGGTTCAACTGTTAAAAGACGATCAAGAAGTCTTAGCTTTTCAAAGACTTGAATCGGTGTTACTGACAGATGAAACGCTTTTAAAAGAGTATAAGACGTTGCTAGCAAAACAAAAACGGTTAGTCCATCATGAAGTCAGTCGCCACACGGATTTAAAAAAGACGCGTGAGACTTACCACCATGATTTAGAACGATTGAGCGACAATCCATTCATCGAAAACTACCTCACCCATCAAGAAAGCATCAATCGGATGGTGCAATGGATCCATGCGACCATTGAAGAAACTTTAGAAGCCTCCATCAACGAGGCCGTGAAGACGCCTTAGCCGCGTCTTTTCTTTTTGGTTAGAGAAGTGTCTGTGATTGCATTCGCTTGGCCCTTCATGTATAATAAAACAAAGGTTTTTCAAAAGAAGGTGACGCTATGGCTCCAGCTAAAGGGATGGATTATAAACAGCTTAAAGGATGGCTCAAAGAAACCCATCAATTTTTCCCGATGGAAGACTATCGTTTTGCCTTGATTTCGGGACTAGAAGAAGCGATTCTTTATCAGAAAAAAGAAGAGGGCATTTCGGATGAGAAAAACTACCGTTTACAGTGGTTTGGCGATTACACGTGTTATCAATTAGAACTGCTTGCGACTGAAAACCCTCATTGGTTTGAAGAAGAAGCCTTCATTCAAACGTTCATAAACCGTGCCCAACAACGTCTTGAAACGTTCGATGGGCCTGAAATTGACAGCGATGCTTGGAAAACGTATCAAGAAGATGACATGGGTCTTTTTTTAGCTCGTCATCGCCCTTTATTTGCGGATACAGAAGACACCTTTGAGGGGTTGCCTGTCGAAGATGCCATCTTCGTTTTAGGAAAAGCCACCACCCTTAAAATGCTCAAGGATTTGGCGCTTTTACACGAAGTGACGATGCCTCGACGGATTCATAAAGATGAGTTGGTTGATATCATCGCCCGCCGTTTATCGCTGAGTGAAGAAGAAAAAGCAGCACTCGCAGACCAACCTGTCTTAAAAATTGAAGGGTATGCGAACCAACATAAAGTCAACGCGCACATCGAGCTTAAAAAGTACGATATGATCGAATACATTATTGAGAAGTGGTCTGAGCAAGCGTACCGCATCCCTTCCGTCGGGACACTTCAAGAGCGCTCCCTTGCTGATAGTATTGAACCCACGCTGGATGTCGATACGCGTTTTGCAGAAATTTACCGCGGCTATCGCCGTCGTAAACGTCGTCGCCGTCGTTTAGTCCTTGTGAGTATGTTAGTGCTTCTATTGGTGCTTGGTTATGTGGCGGTGGATTATCTTGATGTATACCCGGTACCGTTTCCCCTATTTTAAGAAAATGAGACGTGATGCCACGTGGATAAAACGCTTTATACCCCAATGATTCAACAATACCTTACCTTAAAAGAAGCGCATGAAGATGCGATTCTTTTCTTTCGTTTAGGTGATTTTTATGAAATGTTTTTCTCAGATGCGTTGCTTGCGAGTAAAGTTTTAGACATTCAACTTACCGCGCGTGATGGCGGGGCAAAAGAACGTATCCCTATGTGTGGCGTGCCCCATCATAGTGCGGAAGGCTACATTAAACGGCTAATTGATCAAGGCTATAAGGTGGCGATTGGCGAGCAGGTCGAAGAGGCCGATGCCAGCAAAAAACTGGTCGATCGCCAAGTCGTGCGGTTAATCACACCAGGTACGAACATTGACGATGAAGGCTCGACCGATGTCTTCATTGCGTCGCTGGCTGAGGGCGAACATTTTTTTGCGCTGGCGACATTAAACCTCTCCACCGGTCAAACGCAAGCGTTAAAAGTGATTAAAGATGAGAGCTTATTACTTAGTGAGATGACCACCTTACAAATTAAAGAAGTGGTGACCTCACCTGCCTTTCAACATAAAACCTTAACCCACTTATGGGCGCAACATCACATCACCCACTCACGGCATGAAGGGACTGAGCTTGAGGCCTTTTTCACGCCTTTATTTCAATCGTTAAAATCCCCATTTGAACAAAAGAATGCCCGCCGTTTAGTCGATTACATCAAAGCCACACAAAAACGGACGCTCTTGCATCTTAAACCCTTTGAACTCATTAAAACGTCTCACACGATGCGTCTTGATGCAAACACCATTCGTCATTTAGAACTCTTAAAAACGATGCGTCAAAACCAAGAACACGGCTCTTTAGCTTGGTTGCTTAAGAAAACACAGACCGCGCTCGGGTTTCGTTATTTAAAACAACAACTGTTAAGACCACTTTTAGATCGAGATCGTCTCAATGAACGCTATCAAGCCATCGAAGAGATGAACACAGAGTTCATGACGAAAGACGCTTTAAAAGAAGCGCTTAAAGGGGTCTATGATCTAGAACGCCTGGTCGGACGCCTATCGTATGGTCACGGTTCACCCAGAGACCTCTTGCAACTGAGACGCTCACTCGAAGCACTCCCACCGATTAAAAACGCTTTAAACGATCTTAAAACACCGTTGTTTCAAACCCTTCAAAAGACCCTTGACCCGCTTAAAAGTTTAAGTGACACCCTAACGAAGGCGATTGTCGATGACCCACCGCTAACCATCAAAGATGGGGGTGTTTTTAAACAAGGGTATGACGCCAAGTTAGATGCGCTTAAAGATGATGCGCTCGGGGCGGTTGATTGGTTAAACACCCTTGAGCAACAAGAACGCGAACGAACCGGCATTAAAAAACTCAAAGTCGGTTATAATCGTGTGTTTGGTTACTATATAGAAGTTCCAAAAGGACAAATGAATCTTGTCAAAGACGATTATGGGTATCATCGTAAACAAACACTCACCAACGCAGAGCGCTACATTACTCCCGCACTCAAAGAAAAAGAAAAAAGCATCTTGGCCGCTGAAGAAGCGTCCATTAAACATGAGCAAGCGCTATTTACAGCACTGTTAGAACGTGCACGCGAAGCCACCATGGCGTTACAACAAAACGCCGCTGCGCTCGCTCAACTCGATTTTATCGTCGCCTTATCGATGGTCAGTGAAACTTATCGCTGGCAAAAACCGATCTTACACGAAGGTCGGACCATCGACATTAAAGCGTCCATTCATCCAGTGGTCGCAGCGATGCAACCTGAGACCACCTTTATTGCGAATGACATCACGATGGACGACGCGACGAACATTCTTTTGATTACAGGCCCTAATATGAGTGGTAAGTCCACCTACATGCGACAGTTGGCATTGATTGTGATTTTGGCCCAAATTGGGTCTTTTGTGCCCGCTCAGTCGGCTCATTTACCTTTGTTTGACCAAGTGTTTACTCGCATTGGTGCCAGTGACGATTTAAGCAGTGGTCAATCGACCTTTATGGTCGAAATGCTGGAAGCCGATTATGCGCTTTCTCAAGCCACCCCAAACTCTTTAATTTTATTCGATGAAATTGGTCGGGGAACGTCCACTTACGATGGACTAGCGTTAGCCTGGGCGATGCTTGAACACATTCATGATCGTTTAGGCGCAAAAACCTTATTTTCGACCCATTATCATGAGTTAGTGGCGCTCGAACATAAATTAAATGCCTTGCGCAACGTCCATGTGAATGCGACGGAGGATGATGGGGCCATTCATTTTCATCATCAAGTGAAACCAGGACCATCGGATCGTTCGTATGGCATTCAGGTGGCTGCTTTAGCAGGGCTACCCAAACGCTTAATCACTCGTGCCAAGCACTTACTTCAAACGTTTGAAGCGTCCCATAAAGCCCCGTCCCAACCGACGTTGTTTGATGCGGCGGCTTGGACCACTGAAGCGCCCGCAACGGAAGAAGAAACCCATTGGCTTGAAGCATTGCTTGAACAGGTTGATTTAGACGCGATGAGTCCACTTGATGCGCTCAACACGCTTTATGAATGGCGTAAAAAAAGCAAAGAAAAAAGTTAGCTTTGCTAACTTTTTTATAAATATCCGAGCGCTCTAAAAAGTGAAATATAAATGAATAAACTGATGATCGCCAACGCGGTGGTCCAAATCACGAGTTGACTGGCCAAGCGTTCATCGCCACCTAAGCCTTGGGTGACCGCTACGCTACTGACTGCCACAGGGGATGCGAATATGGCAATCATCGGTGCCCAGGAGCCCGAAAAATCAATCCAAGGCTGAAGCAATATAGCCAGCGTAAACACACTGATGGGTAAGACCACTAAACGTGCGGTGACGCCAATCACCAGCGGTCTTAAAAAGGCTTTAAAGCGTGTGAATTCAAAGCTTCCTCCAATCGCGATGAGCGCCATGGGTGTGGCGGTTGCACTGATCATGTCGAGCGTTTCCATGACGAGATGATCCGAGCCCACGAAGGGTGTCCACCACGATTGGGCCAAAAAGGCTAAACCACCTAAAACCATCGCTAACATAATAGGATTGCGCATGGTTTCACGCATTAAACTAAAGAAAGACACATGATCGTCTTGCGCTTTTTGATAAAAGCGAAACGTATAAATGGATACCATATTCGTAATCGGAATCAACGCAGCGTTTAAAATGATGATGAGCGAGAGTGCTTCTTCACCGCCCAGTCTTAAGGCTAAAGGGATGCCGATTAAGGTAAAGTTCCCACGGAAAAAGCTTTGCACAATCACGGGTTTCTCTGGGTTGGATAGACCTAGTAATGGCGCAAAAACAAACCCAAGAAGTGTGATCGTGACTAACACCACGACTGAAAACCCAACCACCCCCCAGGCAATGGTGTCACTGCCTTCAATGGTGGCCAAGGTCTTAAAAATTAAGACGGGTAACGCCACATAAAAAATATACTTATTTAAAAACGTCGTAAAGCCGTCGTGAAAAAACCCTCGACGTTTCAGAGTATAGCCAATCAATGCAAGAACCAATAAGGGTCCTAAAGCATTAACCGCAAACATGATATTAGCCATACGTCACATCCTTTTCTTGGAGGTATTATGGGAAACATTCGGATTATGGATGAATCACTCGCCACGCTGATTGCCGCAGGGGAAGTGGTTGAAAATCCTGCCAGTGTCGTCAAAGAACTGCTTGAAAACGCCTTGGACGCTAAGGCCAAAACGATCGAGATTACCCTCAAAGAAGGGGGTCTTTCGTTGATTCAAGTCAAAGATGATGGCCTCGGCATGGATGAAGCCGATCTACGTTTAGCCACCAAACGCCATGCGACCAGTAAACTTAAAACCGTGCATGATTTATATCATATTCTTTCCTTGGGTTTTCGTGGTGAAGCGCTCGCGTCCATCGCTGGGGTGGCCAAATTAACCATCGAATCCTCGACGTCTCAAAACGCCGGGTTTTTGATTGAATACCTTGAGGGTCAGCCAACGAACGTGCGTCCTGGAGAAGCGCGTCAAGGCACGACCGTCCGTGTCCAAGATTTATTCTATCATACCCCTGCCCGTTTAAAGTACTTAAAAACAGCGAACGTTGAATTTGCGTCGATTTTAAACTATTTACATAAACTCGCGCTCGCTCATCCACGGGTATCGTTTAGTCTGACGCATGACGATAAACGGGTGTTTCAAACGACAGGCGATGGCGATCAAATGAAAATACTTTATGCGATGTACGGCGCGGCGGTGGTCAAAGAGGCGTTGCCTTATGAAGCTTCCAATCATTACTATAACATTCAAGGGGTGCTGATTAAACCCGCTCATTCACGTTCCATTAGACACCACATGCATCTCCTTGTTAATGGTCGTATCGTGACCAACGATAAATTGTTGAACGCCATCAAAAAAGGCTACCAAGACGTCTTACCACCTAAACGTTACCCCATCGCCTTTTTAGCTGTGACGTGCGATCCTTTACTGTTAGATGTGAACATTCATCCGCAAAAATTAGAACTCAAGTTTACCGAAGAACAAGCGCTTTTAGCGACCATTCAAACGACCATTGAAACCACCCTGAACAAAGCGAATTTGATTTTAAAAGACCCCTACGTTGCTAAAAACCCCGCCCATGAACAACCCCGTTTGGTGCTTGATGATATCTTTGAAGTCCCCCCAAAAAAGACCCTTCATGAGACCAAGGCACCCTACGATTCTAAAGAAGAGGCTATGCCCGACCTTTTAAAACCGAGTGAGCGGACCTGGCCTGAGCTTGAATATATTGGTCAAGCGCAAGGCACCTATTTGATTTTTCAAGGACATGACGGTCTTTACTTAATCGATCAACACGCCGCTGCTGAACGCATTCGTTATGAGCGTTACTTTCATGCGATGCAACAACCCACGCAAGCACGTCATCCCTTGTTATTGCCGATTACGCTATCTTTGAGTCATGACGAACGCTTGAAACTTGACGCCCTTGAAACACGCTTTAAGCGCTTAGGGTTAAGCACGCATTTTAGTGATGAGCACACGTTAAACATTACAGAGATCCCAGGATGGTTTGAAAAAGGCCAAGAAGAGGTTTACGCGGAAGCCATGGTCACGCAGTGTTTAGAAGAAACGACTTTAGCGATTGGGCCCTTAGTTAATCAACTTGCTAAAGACCTTGCGTGTAAGCATTCTGTGAAAGGCAATACTTACCTTTCACGAGAAGAAGTCGACCGTTTAATGAAAGATTTAAAGACCCTCAACAATCCTTTTCATTGTCCGCATGGCCGACCGACCATCATTGAACTTAGCACGGAACAATTAGAAAAACTCTTCCAGCGGGTGGCGCTATGATTTTAGCCATCGTTGGGCCCACCGGTGTGGGGAAAAGTGCCTTAGCCATTGAACTTGCAAAAAGCTTAAAAACAGACATCCTATCCGTCGATGCTTTACAAGTCTATCAAGGCTTTAACATCGGCACCGCTAAAGTGATGCCCCATGAACAACAAGGCATCACACATCACTTATTAGATCATGTAGACCCACGCGAACCTTACGATGTGGCACGTTATCAAAACGAAGCCAGAGCGCTCATAAAAACGCACCAAGCCGCTCAAAAACCCCCGCTTTTTGTCGGAGGCAGTGGCTTTTATTTAAAAGCGGTCTTGCATGACTATGTGTTTCCCCCGCTGAGAAAAGAAGCACCTAAAGTAAAAGAAACCAATGAACAACGTTATGAGACGCTTTTGCGTTTAGATGAAGACGCCGCAAAAAACATTCATCCCAACAACCGCAAACGCGTTGAACAAGCCATCTTGAAGGCCGAACAAGGTCAACCCTTAAGCACACAAAGTGAGGGTCATCAAGCCCGGTATCCATACCTAATCGTGGGCTTACGTAAAGACCGTGCAACCCTCTATGAACAAGTCAACACGCGTGTCGATCAGATGATTGAACGAGGGTTAGAAAACGAAGTGGCTAAACTTAGAACGTTTGCGCATCCAACCGCCCTGGAAGCCATTGGCTATAAAGAATGGCGCCCTTATTTCGAAGGGACAATGGATAAAGCCACCGTCATTGAAACCATCAAACGCAACACGCGACGTTACGTCAAAAAACAAATGACCTATTTCACCCGGCAGTTGCCGGTGGTTTGGGTCGACGTTGAAACGCATTCACTTAAGTCTTTACACGATCATGTGTTGGCGCTATATCTTGCGAAGCGTCATGAACTTAAAATGTGATCAAGACTTTCAAAGCTTTACGTTCATGAAGTCGCGTCTTCTCATGGTATAGTAAAGAGGTCATTAAGAACACTTTTTGCGTTTATAAAAAACAGTTAAACCATGGATCAACGAACCTAAAGGAGAGACATTATGGCATACGATATTGGATTGATTGGCATTGCGGTCATGGGGGAAAACCTCGCGTTAAACATGGCGTCAAAAGGCTTTTCAGTGGTTGTTTCTTCCCGCAATCAAGAGACAATTGATGGGTTTTTAAACGGCCGTGCGAAAGGCAAAGCAATGACGGGCACCACCGACATTGCCGAACTGGTAAAGCAGCTCAAAACCCCGCGCAAAGTCATGTTGATGATTAAAGCAGGCAAACCTGTCGATCAGGTCATTGAAACCTTGATTCCTCTGCTCGATGAAGGCGACATCATCATCGATGGTGGCAACTCGCATTATGACGACACCACCCGCAGAACACAGTACTTAAAAACCCACGGCATTCATTTTGTGGGGACTGGCGTTTCAGGCGGGGAAGAAGGGGCCTTAACCGGACCCTCGATCATGCCCGGTGGCGCAAAAGAAGCTTGGCCTGCGGTCAAACCTATTTTACAAGGCATTGCGGCCCGCGTGGATGATGGCGGCATTTGTTGTGATTGGGTCGGTGAAGACGGCGCAGGGCACTTTGTTAAAATGGTACACAACGGCATCGAGTATGGCGACATTCAACTCATCAGTGAAACGTATCATCTCCTCAAAGACTATCTAAACCTTGACAACGATACCATGGCCGCGATTTTCAAACGCTGGAACGAAGGCGAACTTGACAGCTATCTGATCGAGATTACAGCGGATATTTTAGCCTATAAAAATGAGCAAGGGGAGCACCTCATTGATGTCATTTTAGACACCGCGGGTCAAAAAGGCACGGGCAAATGGACCGCCAATGCAGCCTTAGATCATGCGATTCCTTTAACGTTGATCGCGGAATCGGTCTTTTCACGTTTTTTATCCGCTCAAAAAGACGAACGTGTGGAAGCGTCCCAAGTGTATCCGCGAACCATTCCATCGTTTGAAGGCGATCAAGCCGCGTTTATCGAAGATTTACGTCAAGCGTTGTATGCGGCCAAAATCATCTCCTATGCGCAAGGGTACGCGTTAATGAAACAAGCCGCGACCGATCAAGGCTGGCAGCTCAATTACGGCGGCATCGCCTTGATGTGGCGCGGAGGTTGCATCATCCGCTCGGTTTTCTTAGACAAAATTAAAAGGGCCTATGAAACCAAGCCTAACCTGACAAATCTCTTGCTGGATGATTACTTTAAAGACACGATGAACCGCGTGATTCCAAGTCTTCGTAAGGTGGTCTCTGCGAGTGTTTTAGCAGGCATTCCTACACCCACGCTTTCAGCCGCACTCGCTTATTTTGATGGGTATACCACAAAGCGTCTTCCTGCAAACTTATTGCAAGCCCAACGGGATTATTTCGGCGCACACACGTATGAACGCCTCGATCACCCCCGGGGAGAATTTTTCCATACGAACTGGACAGGAAGAGGCGGAAAAACCGCATCGACCACCTATAACGTGTAAAAAAATAGAGGTCTGAATCTGTCGATTCAGGCCTCTTTCTTTTCGTTTATCTCTAAAGGTGTTTCTTCGATGAGTGCATCCAAAACACGTTTCACTCGCCATGCGAGTCCTCGCATTTTAGGCAGTGGAATCGAACATAACGCGACGCGTAAACCACCGTAAACATTGACAAAGAAAATATGGTGTTTTTTTAACGCTAAATGAAGTTCATTTTTAAGGACAGGATCATCGACACGAATGGTCGCAAAAAAACCTTCATGATAGGGGTAAAGTGGCAAATTGCACGCTTGGGCTTCGTCAACAAACATCTGCGCACGATCACTTAAAAGGGTTAAGTACGCTTCACGTTCTTCTTGATAGCGTGCTTTTTTGGCTTCATCTAACGCAATGTCGCTAAACATTTTCATACCGCCGTTATTCACCGTCGACCAAACGCCCCGCGCAGTGTTTCCGCAGGCGGATTTAAACCGTCTAAGCTCGGGTGCGTTTGAACTGACCAACACTTGTGCCCCAACACGCATGCCATACGCGGTCATTGTTTTTGAAGCACTAAACGCAATGACGGTTAAAATGTTTTCAGGCAATTGATAGAACCGTTCAAAGTTTCGTTTGTAAGCGTCTTTTAAGCCATTAAAGTCGATGTAAGCAACATCGTAAACAAACACGACAGGCCCCTGGGTATTCAGTTCAATTAACGTTTTGACAATGCCGTCCCATTCTTCACTTGACAGGGTGTAACCTGTCGGGTTTTGACACGGATCGTTTACAAAAATGACCACTTTACCTTGACGTTTCATAACGCTTTCGGTGACGTTTTTAAAACTTTCCAAGTGAAACCGGTCGCCATCAAACATCTCATACGTTTCCACCGGTGTTTGGGCTTCTTTTGCGATCGTCGTATAAGGCCCCCAGCCAATGTTTGGTTGAATGAGAATTTCCCCAGGAGACAGCGCGTTTTTAACGGTGGACGCGAGCGCCCCGGTGCCCCCAGGCGTCGCGATGACTTCCGCTTCTAAAGCCATGGGGTGTGACCCAAACAACCACGACTTGACGGCCGCTTGGTATTCGGGAGGCCCATAGATGCTTGAAGCATATTTAGCTTTTTGCACGACGTCAACGGCGTCAAAGGTTTCATAGACGTTTGTAAAGGTTAAGAGTTTACCATGCTCGTCAAAATACGTCCCAAAAGCCCCGTTGACCACGGCCGCATCGCCGTGTTCTTTAATGGCTTCTATGGCACCACTGGCCGCTTCAAAGACTGTGTCAACTATTTCACGGTCAAAGACCGTATCGTTGATAAACCGTTTCATACTATCCCTACTTTATCGATAAGTCATCCATCCAATGCGTCAAAGCTTGCTTGCACTCTAAGGGTAATTGATCACGTGGGCTTAACGTATCTAAATACTCCATACGTTGGGTGAGTCTTGTTTTGAGATGAGTTAAATCTGTGTCTTTTAAGCGTAATGGGAAATCATCAACCATGGCGGCTTCTGCGTGTTTTTCATGGCCAAAAGGCTGCCAAACAAGTGTCTCTTGTAAGAGCCTATCTAAGATGCCTAAGGTGGTTTTAGGGGAAATCTTTTTCTCAGCATAATGTCCGGTATTTAAGACATAACAAGCCACATTGCCCTCGTCAAAAAGACGTTTAAACTCTTGATAATCTTTGTCTAAAGGATAGAGTCTAAAAGGATTGGCATAGGGCACAAACGCCAGTTTTGTGGTATCCACCCCATGTTCGGCGCTTGAGCGTTTGGTGGCTAAGGTTGCGCCTAACGTGGCCGCAAGTATAGGATCATTGATTTTGGTGAGCGGAGGCAACGCATCGTCGCGCATGATCCAAAAAATCGCATTGAGCGGTTCTTTAACATGGTGGACCCGGTTATCGGTCCATAAGACCGATTTCACCGCGCGACCGTTGCCGCAACGAATGTCTTCTGTGACTGGCACTAAGGCCCCCACGTTGTTTCGCGTGACGCCCACATTTTGCATCGTTAAGAGGAAAGCGTTGTCTTTAGAAGCGGTCGGATAATCCGCCACTTTATCGAAATACGACGGTTCTAACGCAATCGTTTCTTTGGTTTTTTGATCGAGCACATACGCATCGTCATGCAAGACCACCGCGTGAGGGAACGCGTCACTTTTGGCATGGGTAAGCGTCGATTTACCAGAACCACTTAAACCAAACACACTCATCACATAAGGACTCGTGTTTGGACGGGTGACTTTTTTAAGTCCGCCATGGGCCGAAATGTAACCATGTCTAGAGGCGATGGACCAAGCGAGCGTTAAAGTCCCTTTTTTATGTTCCCCAAAATAAGGCAATCCAAACAAGGCAGCCGCGTTGTAGTGTTCATCAAAGAGTGCCAATGGGTCGCCTTCACGATCAGGGTCTGAGAAGAGGAAGATGTCCCCTTCTTCAAAGACGGTCGAGCGCGCGTAACGCTCATCCCATTCGTCGGTAGGCACTTGAAAATTTAAAAGCCATGAGTAAAGTGTATTCGCATAACCCTCAGGCACGATCAAATGCGCCTTAACCATGAAATTTTCATACAAGCCAACATAGGCCGTCGCCTTGTAAAACGTCCGTTTTCTTGCGCCAAAAAGATGGTCACGCAACATCGCCGTGTAGGTCTCACGTGTGGCGTCGTCGATGAGTTGACGGGCTTTGGCTTGACGCCCCGTAATGGCGGCGTCGTTAAACACTAGGACTTTCGAACCTTCCGCTAACCCTAACTGTGAAGCCCCCACAATTTCCTGGTCTAAAATAAGGGTGCCGGGTTCCGCTTTCGCGAGTAAATACGCTTCTTGAAGCGTGGTAACTTCAAGGACATTGTTTTGATACATGAAGGTCTCAAGCGTGGTTCTAAAGGGATGAAACGCGTAAGGTGAGACGCGGCCAATGTGTTCGTTTTTAAACTGTGATTTCGTGGCCATGTTCGCCCTCCTTTATTCGATATTCCACTGGAATTTTGTGCGTGATTTGCCGTATGTTTGACGCATTTTTAAGAGTTGCTCAATGCGACGTTCAGCTAAAATGTTTGCGGCTTTGTATGTGGGCATGTGCTCTTCTTCAGCCACTTTAAAAATATCCATTAAACGATGATAGATGCCCTCAGTCGTGTTGATCGCTGACGCTTCATGATACCCAATCATCTCATGATACACGTTGATGACGCCGCCGGCATTAATGACAAAATCAGGGGCGTATAGGATGTCTTTTTCATCGAGCATAGGGCCGTGTTTATTTTCATCTTTTAAGACGTTGTTCGCCGCCCCGGCGATGATGTGAGTACGTAAACGAGGAATGGTTTCATCGTTTAAGATGGCCCCGATGGCGTTAGGTGAGAAGATGTCGCATTTTTTATCATAGATTTCATCGGGCTCTACGTAAATCGCAAGGGGGTACATCTTTTTGAAGGTGGCAATTTTTTCTTGGTCAATGTCGGTAAAATAAATGCGTCGAATGTCGTTATCTAATAGATACTGAACCATTTCTTGCACGACCGAACCGACGCCTTGAATCGCAATCGATAAACCATCTAGATTGTCTTGATTCAACTTGTGCTTAACCGCCGCGAGCATCCCTACATACGTGCCACGAGCGGTTAAAATGGTAGTGCTTCCTGCGCCTTTACGTAAGGCGCCTGAGACATAATCGGTTTCCATGTCCATCCATTCACAATTTTGGAGATTGATGTTCATGTCTTGTCCGGTGTAAATACGGCCATTCAAACTTTGAATGTAGCGCCCATACGAACGGAAATACGCTTCATTTTTGACTTTTTTAGGGTCGCCAATCAAGACCGTTTTGCATCCGCCAATGTTTAGACCTGCGGCGGCATTTTTATAGGTCATGCCACGGGCTAAACGTGTGACGTCATAAAGCGCTTCTTCCTCCGTCGCATAATTGAACAGTCGGGTGCCGCCACACGAAGGGCCTAAACGCGTGTCGTGAATGCAGGTAATGCCTTTTAAGCCTGTTTCTTTGTTGTGAAAATAGATGATTTGTTCAAAGCCGTCACTGGTGTAGTGAAACACCTCGTTGGTTAATTCTTTTTTACTCATGATACGCTCCTTTATGAAGTATTATGGTTGTGCCGCGACACAGGCGGCTAAAGCAATCGAATAGTATTTGCTCTCACTGCTGTCGGCGCGAGAGGTTAAGACAATAGGTTTTAACGCGCCAGCGATGACTGAAGCACTTTTCGCTTGCGCTAAAAACATCAAGGTTTTATAAAACACATTGCCTGCTTCAATCACAGGCATGATCAAAATGTCGCTTTTTCCTGCCCCTTTTGCCTCAATGCCTTTGTGTTTCGCTGCTTCGACACTGACCGCGTTATCGATTGCGTAAGGGCCTTCTACAAGGCAGCCTTTGATGCGACCTTCTTGTTGTCGTTTGATCAGTTCCACGGCGTCTAGGGTTGCCGGCATTTTGGGGTTAACTTTTTCCACCGCCGCAATGATACCGACGTAGGGGTTATCAATGCCTATGGCATGTGCAATCTGCACAGCGTTTTCGATGATGTCTTGCTTCTCATCCACCGTCGGCGCTATGTTCATCGCGCCGTCACTCATCAACAGCACACGATCATACGAAGGAATGTCAAACACACTCACATGTGAGATGCGCCGGTTTGTGCGTAACCCTTTGTCTTTGGCTAAGGCCGCTTTTAAAAGCACCGAGGTATCGACAAGCCCCTTCATTAACAAAGCACCCTGTGTATCGTGGACTTTCTCAACCGCTAATTGACAGGCACGCACCGCATCGGGTTCGTCGACGATGGTCGCCTCACACGTCCAATCGTTCAGTTTGAGAATTTTCTCAATTTGCGTTTTATCGCCAATCAAATAAGGGTGAATAAACCCTGCATCGCTGGCGCGTACGACCGCTTCTAAGACGGGCTCATCATGAGCAACCGCCACGACCAACAACGCTTTAGGGAGACTTTGTGCTTTAATGACAATGTCTTGCATGTTTTTCATTTTAATACTCCTTTGCTTGTTCTTCATGACGCAACACTCTTAAAGCACCATAAGCCAACGCTTCCATTTCATCTTCACCCGGGAAGATTAATACCGGCGCCATCCACTCGGTGCGTGTTTTTATCCAATCGGTCAAGAGTGTATCATACGCTAAACCTCCAGTTAAAACAATCGCGTCAATGTGACCGTTTAACACTGGCCCTAAAGAACCAATTTCTTTGGCGATTTGATAGGCCATCGCTTCGTAGATGAAACGGGCTTGTTCATCGCCTTCTTTGATCCGTTTTTCAATTTCATAACCATCGTTGGTGCCTAAGTGGGCGACTAAACCGCCTTGACCATAATTTTTTTTCTGTAGTTGGGCTAACGTGTACTCACCACTGAGTGCCATTTTATAAAGGGGCCCTAAAGGCACTGATCCACTGCGTTCAGGGGACATGGGACCATCGCCATCAAGCGCATTATTGACGTCAATGACGCGGCCTTTTTGATGCGCGCCCACAGAGATTCCCCCACCTAGATGGGCTAAGATAAGGTGGCATTCATGATAAGGTTTTTTCAGTTGCGCTGCGGCTTTTAAGCCGACCGCTTTTTGATTCAACGCATGAAAGAGACTTTGACGCCTAATCTCTGGCATCCCCGTAATGCGGGCGATGTCTTCCATTTCGTCGACCGCAACCGGGTCAACAATAAACGAAGGAATGCCTAAAGGGTCAGCGATTTCACGGGCGATGATGGCGCCTAAATTGGACGCGTGTTGACCACGTTTAGCGGCTTTTAAGTCGTTAATCATCGCATCGTTAATGCGATACGTGCCTGAGGCAATGGGTTTGACCATCCCTCCTCGTCCAACAATCGCATCGAACGCTTTTATGGCGATGTCAGCGTCTTTTAAAACATTTAAAATCGCCTCTTTACGAAAAGCGTATTGCTCGTAAACGGAGGCGAATTGATTGATGGTGTTGGTATCGTGACGCAGCGTGGTTTTGAAGACACACTCGGTTTGATTATAAACAGCAATTTTAGTGCTCGTAGAGCCTGGATTTAAGGCTAGGATTTGCATAATTTGATCGCTCCTTAAGAATTTCAGTTCGACACGGTCATTATAACATGATAGCGTTTACAAAACCAAGGGGTAATCACAGTTTTTTTGTCTTTTTTTCACAAAGAAGAGGCGTCTAAAACGCCTCTAATCTAAATACGCTAAACGAGCCGTAAAATGTCTTAAAACGGCAGGTTCTTTGATGACTTTAAGCCCTTTTAAAGTCGCTTTTCTTTGGTGAATGGTAATTAACGCTTCGGCCACATCATCTAAGTGTCGGTAGGTGTAGGTTCTTCTAGGAATGGTCAAGCGCACAAACTCCGTAGGTGAAATTAAAGGCGCTTTAGTATCAGGGTCATTACCCAATAAAAATGAGCCAATTTCGACCGCTCGAATGCCCGCCTCTAAATACAACTCAATCACGACGCTTTGCGCGGGGAAGGCGGTTTGTGGAATGTGTGGTAACCAGGCTTTCGCATCGATGAAGACGGCGTGTCCTCCAGCGGGCGTTTGTACAGGAATCCCAGCCTTAGTTAAGCGATCTGCTAAATACCTCACTTGATCCGTGCGGTGCGTTAAATAAGCTTCATCTAGAGCTTCGTTTAAACCGACCGCTAACGCGTCCATGTCACGGCCGCTCATGCCTCCATACGTTGGAAATCCTTCCATCGGTACGACGCGTGCTTGACAGGCTTCAAAGAGGGTTTGATCTTCACGAATGACTAAAAGTCCACCCATGTTGACGAGCCCATCTTTTTTGGCACTCATCATAAAAACATCGGCTAAGGCAAATTGCTTTTTGGCGATGGCTTCAATGGACCAATCAGCGTAAGCGGCTTCGCGTTGTTTGATGAAATAGGCGTTTTCGGCGTAGCGTGCGCCATCGATGATTCTTAAGATATTGTATTTTTTAGCAATGGCGGAAACAGCGTTTAAGTTTTCAAGGGACACGGGTTGTCCGCCCATTGAGTTGTTGGTGATTGTATAGATGATGCCAGCAATGTTTTCAGGGCCTTTATCTTGGATGATTTTTTCAAGTTTTTCACAGTCAAAGTTGCCTTTGAAAGGATGGGGTGTTTGCGTATCAAACGCCGCATCGATGACACAATCGAGCGCTCTTGCGCCTGCGAGCTCAACGTGGGCTCGGGTGGTATCAAAATGTGAGTTGCTGATAAAATAAAGACCCGCTCGATGGGTCAGATGTCCCATCAGCACTTGTTCTGCGCCACGGCCTTGATGCACGGGCAACATGTAGCGGTAGTGCGTGATGGATTCTACCGTTTCTTTTAAACGATAAAAACTTCTTGAACCAGCATACGCTTCATCGGCAATCATCATCGCACCCCATTGCGCATCGCTCATTGCACCGGTGCCTGAATCCGTCAGTAAATCGATATATACATCGTCACTTTTAATCGCAAAAACGTTATAGCCAACCTCTTTAAGCCAAGCTTCACGTTCTTTTTTTGTGGTTTCTTTCATCGCTTCAACCATTTTAATTCGGTAAGGTTCTGCGCGGTATTTTCGGTCCATAACTAGCCTCCTTATCAGACATCATTGTAACGCACAACCGATGAAAATGAAAGCGCTTTTAGCAAAAATATGTAAATCGACAGTATCCCTTTTGCCTCGCTATTTTAGTCGTGTTATAATGACTCTCAAGGAGGACGACACGATGTTATTTAAACCCTATCAATTAAGCACCTTCACATTACGTAATCGATTAGTCATGGCGCCCATGACCACCTATAGTTCGAACCCAGATTTTACGGTATCAGATGAAGAAATGGTGTATTTTAAACGCCGAGCCAAACATTTGGGCATGGTGATTACGGCCGCCACGGCGGTCAGTGCCCAAGCTCAAGCTTTTTCGTTACAAATGAGTTTAAAGGACGATGCTTACATCCCTTCACAACGGGCCCTCGCAAAAGCCATTCAAAGCGAAGGGGCTCTCGCAGTCATTCAACTGCATCACGGCGGTCGGATGAATGTGCCAAGTTTGCATGCAGACCCAGCGAACATTGTCAGTGCTTCGGCAATCAAAGCGGAACGCGACGGTGTCGTTACACCTAGAGCGCTCGAAACCGAAGAAGTCGAAAACGTCATTGAGGATTTTGTCGCAGCTTTAAAGCGTGCCATTGAAGCAGGCTTCGATGGCGCTGAGTTGCACGGTGCAAACACCTATTTATTACAGCAGTTTTTTTCTCCTCACTCCAACCGGCGTACCGATCGTTTTGGTGGATCTTTAGACAAACGTATGACGTTCGCAAAAACATTAATCGAGCGATGCCATCAGGCCATAAAAGAAGCCGGCAGACCTTTCTTATTGGGGTACCGTTTTTCTCCTGAGGAGCTTGAAAACCCAGGCATTACACTCGAAGACACCGAAGCCTTAGTGGCGATGTTAAAAACCCAACCACTGGACTTTCTTCATGTGTCCTTGGGGCGTTATCACCAATCGTCCATTCGTGACCAACAAGACACACGTAAAATTGTCGATGTGATTCAAGCCACCCTTAACCATGCGATTCCGCTCATTGGGGTTGGCGGCATTCATTCCAAAGAAACCGCAGAAGAAGCGTTAAGTCTTGGCTATGATTTAGTCGCGACAGGGATGTCGATCATTGCCGATCCCGATTGGGCTTTAAAGATTCAAACGGGAGAGCCTCTGAATAAAATCATTGGGTCAAAACTCTTATTGCCTACCCCACTCTATCAACGCTTGCTCAACAATAAACCATGGTTTGAGCGTAATGGCTATACCTTTGAGGAGATCTAAATGTTTGCAATAAAACTCATTGAGAATACCGCTTTAGTGCGTTATCTTGGGGGACCACCCGTCTTTCAAGAAAGCACCCTTAAGCGCCTTGAAATGCTCAAAGATACGATGACGCTAGAAATTGAATTAAAGTCACATAACAACCCACTACTCGACCAAGACTTATTGGTAAGAATGACTTTAAAAAAAGTCCTTCAGTTCACCTTGCAAAAAATGCGCCCCACCGACGACGTGATGGTGATTGTCGATTTGGACATCAAAAAAGTTGGTGACACCCTCCGACTCAAACTTGAAAATGTCGATGGGCTCACTCAAGAAGTGCGTTTTGAAAGCATTGATATTTTTCCTATCGAATAAAAAATGGGACCTACTCGGTCCCACTTTTTTCAATGTAGGTTGGAAAACCACCCTTTAAAACATTGATTTCTTGATACCCTTTGACACTTAAACGACGTGCAATTTTGCGACTTTTTTGGCCATTATGACAATACAGATATAACGGTAAGTCACGACGAACTTTGGTTTGCGTTTTACTTTTTAAGTAGCCCCCACTAAACCGTCGGGCACCTTTGATGCGCGCTTGATCGAAGTCTTTTTGGCGACGAACATCAATCAGTTGACCTTTTCGCATGTTCGCGCTAAACGCTTTTTTATCAAGCACGTGAATGCGATCTTTTTTTACTTCTTTAATACGTACCAACCAATACCCAAGGCCTAGTCCAACGAGCGCTGGAAAAATCCAGCGGAAAAAGAATTCCATTTTTTCACCTCTTTGTGATAAACTGTGATAAGTATAGCATGAAACCCATCACTATGGGGTGAGAATGTGAAAATTATCCCTCATCTAATTTCCGAATGATAAGCGAAGTGAACGCTTAGGAGGCTTCATCCATGCGGCAAATCATTGAACGTTATGAACAACTGCATCAATGCACGATTCCCGACAGTGTGGTACTGGCTAAAAAGACGCGTTTTCCAAAAGGTTTAATGGGCTTATGGGCCATCGTCATCGCTTTATGGGCTGTGTTTTTCTTTCATGACTACTTTGTGGGTTTTGGGTGGTTTTTCCTATCATTAGGGCTCGCACTTATCGCCCTTTTTATCAGCGGCGCGCTCATCTATCGTGCCCGCCACACCGATGTGATGTTAGCGCGTGATGGCATCGCCTTACTCGAAGGGGTGCGGTTTAAATCGATTCCATTTAGAGACTTACAGCACGTTAGATTAAACGGTGACATCTTAACCTTAGAAAGTAAGACAAAAACCATTCGATTATCGTTTAATGACTATTCAGAACATTTAAAAGGGTTGGTAAAAGGGTTAAAAGCGCAAGGCTATTTAGACGCAGAACCTTATGAACATGACATCTTTTTTCATGACGATCAGATGGTCGTGATTCCTGTGGTTGAATCGAAAAACGAAGATTATTTAGCGTTGCGTTCGGCGTTTAAAGACTATCGCTATTTACATGAGGGCGATTTAGAAGACTTAGACTTACAGGCGATTTTTGTTGAAAAGTTTAAAATGATTCAAAAACAACACGCGGCCTTTTTCGTCTCGCATTTACACCTGCTTGTCTCACATCCTTTAAACAATCGCTTTAAACCACAAGACACAGGGCCAGGGGTCGTTGTTTTTGAGCGGTTTAAATTGCTTGAGATCATCGGTGAAACCGCGCTTAAATCGACGCTTAAAACGTTTCGTGAGATCATCCCTCATGCACAAGTGAAGCAGTGTCTGATCTCTTTAAGAGACGATCAAAAAGTGGCTCAAATGGTTTTTATTCACGATCATCAATCCTACACCGTGCGCTTTACGTTTGATGAAGTGTTTGCGGCGTTTCATGCCTTGGCTTCAGACCCTTGGTATGATGGGGAGTAAACCTAGACAAAACAGAATAAAATGCAGTATAATAACGAGAAGGAGTTGACAACATGGTCTCAACCAATGATTTTAAAACGGGCTTAACGATTGAGCACGACGGCAACTTATATGTGATTTTAGAATTTCAACACGTCAAACCCGGCAAAGGCTCAGCTTTTGTGCGAAGTAAACTGCGTAACTTACGCAGTGGGTCTGTGATTGAAAAAACATGGCGCGCTGGAGAAAAAGTGCCCACCGCGATGATTGATAAGGAAAAAATGCAGTTTCTTTACATCAACGGTGAAAATTATGTGTTCATGAATAACGAAACGTATGAACAAATTGAAATCCCCCAAGCACAACTCGATTACGAAAAGAACTTCCTCGTTGAAACGATGGAAGTCAATGTGATTTCATTTAAAAGCGAAGTGCTTGGCGTTGATTTACCAGAAAAAGTCACCTTGACTGTGACTGAAACAGTGCCTGGTGTTAAAGGCAATACAGTCACCAACGCAACTAAAGATGCGACGCTTGAAACGGGCTATCGCATACAAGTGCCGTTATTTATCGAAGAGGGCGAGAAAATCATCGTCAATACGAGTACCGGTAAATACAGCACTAAAGCTTAAGGAGTGACGTCGTTGGATCTTCCCCAGATAGTCTACTTGAATATCAGTCCACTCAGCTTGGTATTGTTAGTGGCTTTGCTGCTACTATCAAGCTTTTTTTCCATGAGCGAAACCGTCTTTTCATCGCTGAACCCTATCCGCATCAAAAACTACATTGATGCGGGCAAAAAGGGCAGTAAGAAAGCGCTCTGGATCAGTGAACGTTTTGATTTAACGTTATCGACCATTCTTGTTGGTAACAACCTTGCAAACATCGCCTTAGCGTCGATTTCGATTGGGGTTTTTTCACGTTTGTTTGCGCAATCTGAAACGTTTGTGACGGTTTTCAACACCTTGGTTATGACCACCATGATTCTCATCTTTGGTGAGATTATTCCCAAAAGTTTCGGTAAACGTTACGCCGATGAGATTGCGCTTCAAATCAGTGGCTTGCTTTACGTCACGATTCGTGTCTTAAAACCAGTGACGGTCATCTTTTTATGGATTAAACGCCGCTTTATTAAAGATGATAATAAAGTGACCATCAGTGTCACTGAAGATGAACTTGAAACCATCATCGATCAAATGGAAGAAGAAGGCACCATCGATGAAGACGACGCGGAGATGTTACAAAGTGTCTTAGATTTACGTGCGAAACGGGTCTATGAAATTATGACGCCAAGGGTAGACATGGTCGCCGTCCCGCTTAATGCGACCGTGGATGAACTTAAAGAGGTCTTTTTTGAACATCAGTTTTCACGGTTACCTGTTTATGATAAAGACCGTGATAATATAGTTGGCATCATCACCGAACGTGATTTCTTTACCTGCTTAATTAAGGGCTCAGAGTTCCAATTAGATCAACTCATGAAAACCCCTATTTTTGTCGCGAAATCCATGCGTGTCGACAACTTAATTGAAACGCTGCAAACTCAAAACATGCACTTAGCGGTCGTTTCAGATGAGTTTGGTGGGACGTCTGGCATCGTGACGATGGAAGACGCTTTAGAAGAACTTGTAGGCGAAATTTACGACGAGCATGACGACATCGAAGAAGCTCAAATCATGCGTTTAGGTGAACGCCATTATGGGGTCAATGCGGACATTGACATGGATGATTTGTTTGAAGAACTTGATTTAGGGATTCCCCCTGTGACCGACCAAAGTTTAGGGGCCTATCTGTTTGATCAATTTGAAGATTTGCCAGAAATCGATATGGAAAAAACGATTCAATCCACACTTTCGTCGTACACCCACGGTGAAGCCGATCGTTATTACGATATTACGTTCCGTATTAAACAAATTAAGGACCGTCGCATTCAATATGTGCATGTCCATTACCATGAAATCAATCCTGATGAAGAAGGTTATCTCAATGACTGAAAAGGAACGGGTACATAAAATAATTGCGCAACGAGGGTACTGTTCTAGACGCAAAGCCGAAGCACTTATGCTTGAAGGCAAAGTGATGGTCGATGGAGACATCGTCAAAGATCTTGGCCATAAAGTTTCCCCACAAGCAAACATTGTCATCGAAGGCCAACGCTTGGCCCCTGTAGAAAAAGTGACCTATGTCTTTTATAAACCAGAAGGGGCCGTCTCTACGACTTTGGACGAAGCCGGCCGGACGACGGTGGTTGATTTTATCGACGATGACCGGCGCCTTTATCCCATTGGTCGACTCGATTATGACACCTCTGGACTTATTTTACTCACCAATGATGGTGAGTTCGCCCATCGAATGATGCATCCAAAAAGTAAAATAGAAAAAGAGTATGTGGTGACCTTCACCGGCTTTTTAAGAAAGAACACATCGGAAAAATTAAAGCGGGGCATCCTTATTGATGGTGTGAAAACGC
>LFIK01000011.1_pt1 | contig 122087 bp, 117 predicted proteins | sample 643401 | NCBI WGS metagenome assembly LFIK01 (sample SAMN03777447, study PRJNA286221) | soda lake metagenome | biome: soda lake; feature: Kulunda steppe; material: water; isolation source: sample T5-Br brine of Lake Tanatar-5 | place: Russia: Kulunda steppe | collected 2010-07
ACGCTCGGCCAACTGCCTGAAGAACGACAACATCGTCTATATCGGCGATCTGATCCAGAAGACCGAGGCCGAGATGCTGCGCACGCCGAATTTCGGCCGCAAGTCGCTTAATGAGATCAAGGAAGTGCTCTCGGGGATGGGCCTGCATCTGGGCATGGACGTCGAGGACTGGCCACCCGACGATATCGAGGAGCTGGCCAAGAAATACGAGGATCAGTTCTGATACATGCGCGGCCGCTTTCGGGCGGCCCGCACGGGCATCCTGCCCCAAGGAGAGCGGCGCTCACGCAGGCGCCGCCGGACAAAGCAAAACACGATGAAGGAGAAATGAAATGCGTCACGCGCGAGGATACCGCAAGCTCAACCGCACTCATGAGCACCGCAAGGCCCTGTTCGCAAACATGGCCGGGTCGCTGATCGAGCATGAGCAGATCAAGACCACCCTGCCGAAGGCGAAGGAACTGCGCCGCATCGTCGAGAAGCTGATCACCCTGGGCAAGCGCGGCGATCTGCATGCCCGCCGGCTGGCCGCGGCCCGTCTCAAGCAGGATCAGCATGTTGCCAAGCTGTTCGATGTGCTGGGACCGCGCTACGCGGAGCGCAATGGCGGCTACGTCCGTATCCTGAAGGCAGGGTTTCGCTATGGGGACATGGCGCCCATGGCGATCATCGAGTTTGTCGACCGTGACCCGGACGCCAAGGGCGCCGGCGACCGCGCCCGCGTGGAAGCCGAGGAAGCCGCCGAGGACTGACCCGGGGAGCGGCGGCGCCTGTCGCCAGCGGATCGAACGCGCGTGCCGGGACGGCGCGCGCGTTTTTCTTTGGCGGTGGAGATCGGTGAACCGGCAGGGCTCAGGCGGTAATGGGCTGCGCATCGCCCGGTTCGGCAAGCACGATGCGGGTACCCCATTCCGCGCAGCGTGCGACGACGCTTTCGGGCGGCGCCGCATCGGTGAAAAACGCGTCGACATCGGCCAGCGATGCGATGCGCACCGGCGCCGTGCGGGTGAATTTCGACGCATCCGCGACCAGATAGCTGCGCCGCGCCTGTTGAATGATCGCCTGGCTCACGCGGACCTCGCGAAAGTCGAAATCCAGCAGATCGCCATCCTCGTCGAGCGCCGAAGTGCCGATCACCGCAAAATCCACCTTGAAATGCCGCACGATCTCCATGGTGACGTCCCCGACAAGTCCGGCATCGGCCCGCCGCAACGCCCCGCCGGCGACGATCACCGAGGCGCTTTCATTGGCCGTCATGATGTTGGCCACATTCAGATTGTTGGTCACCACCATCAGGTTGCGATGGTCGATCAGCGCCCGCGCCACGGCCTCGGTGGTCGTCCCGATATTCAGAAAGACGGACGCTGCGTCGGGAATCTCGGCCGCCACGCGGGTTGCGATGCGTTCCTTGGCGTCCGCATTGAGCACACGCCGTTCCTCGTAGCCGATATTCGTCACCCCGGACGGCAGCACCGCCCCGCCATAGACGCGGGTCAGGCGCCCGGAATCGCACAACTCGGTCAGGTCGCGGCGGATCGTCTGCAAGGTGACGCCGAACCGGCCGGCGAGATCCTCGACCACGACACTGCCCTTCTCTCGCGCGATCTTGAGGATTTCTGCGTGGCGGAAGTTTTCGGCCATGATGTGCTCGGCAATGGCGGAACGGAACGGGTGACGGCGTTGCGCGGGCAACAGGCGTTACAACAGCATGACCCCTCGCGCAGGGTCAATCCGAAAACCGTTTTCGTATGCGAGTGCAGTTGCGCGATCCGGTCCCGGTGGTAGGATTCGGCACCTGGCGTGGGGGGAAGGATGAAACCTGGTGTACTCGGTTCGCTGATGGCGCTGATCGCGTCGCCGCTCTTGGCGCAGCCCCCATGCGGCGGCGATTTCGCGGCCTTCATCGACGGGCTGAAGGCGCAGGCGGTACAGGAGGGTCACGCGCCGGATCGTGTGGATGCCTTCTTTCGCACGGTGCGCCACGCCCCGGAGGTGATCGACGCAGACCGGCGTCAGGCCGTGTTCCAGCGCCCGTTCCTGGAGTTTTCGCGCCTGCTGATCAGCAGCGACCGGCTCACCCGCGGGCGTCGCAACGCCGAGCGTCACGGCGCCCTGTTGCAGCGTGCGCAGCGCGAGTTCGGGGTGCCGCCTGGTCTGTTGCTAGCGCTGTGGGCTTTCGAGACGGATTTCGGCGCCGTTCAGGGAGATTTCAACACGGCGAATGCGCTGGTGACGCTCGCGCATGACTGCCGGCGGCCGGAGCTGTTCCGCCCGCAGGTTCTGGCCGCGATCACGCTGTTCGACCGCGGCCGCTTCGACCCGGCGACGACGCGCGGTGCCTGGGCTGGCGAGATCGGTCAGTTTCAGCTCCTGCCGGGGGATATTCTGGACTACGGTGTCGATGCGGATGGCAGCGGGCAGGTCGATCTGCGCGGCTCGGTCGCGGATGCGCTGATGTCGGGCGCCAGCCTGTTGCGCGGCAAGGGGTGGCGCGCCGGTGAGCCATGGATGCATGAGGTCAGCCTGCCGGAGGGCATGGACTGGGCGCAGACGGGGCTGCGCACGCGCAAGACGGTAGCGCAGTGGCGCGCGCTGGGCGTGCGGCCGCGGCGCCACGGGAACCTGCCGGATGCGGGGATGCCGGCCTCGGTCATCGTGCCGCAGGGGCGAGGTGGCCCGGCGTTCATGGTATTCGACAACTTTCGGGTCCTGTTCGAGTGGAATCAGAGCTTCATCTACGTCGTTACTGCGGCCTATTTCGCGACCCGGCTGGAGGGCGCGCCGGTCTATGCCGCCGGTGATCCGCATCCCGGTCTGAACCGTGCCCAAATGGAAGAACTGCAGCGCCGCCTCGCCGCGCGCGGTCATGACGTCGGCGGTGTGGACGGCATCCTCGGCGCCAGGACGCGCGCAGCGGTACAGCAGGTCCAGCAGGGTCTGGGGCTGCCGGCCGATGCCTGGCCGACACCGGCGTTGCTGGACAGGTTGCGCTGAGCGTGCCGGGCGTCGCGGTGTCAGTTCGCGATTGATTCACCCTGCCGTTCTGCTAGGTGCCGCGTTCATGGATCATTTCATCTACAGGGATGGCGCGCTGCATGCCGAGGATGTGCCGCTTGCCGATATCGCGGCGCAGGTCGGCACGCCGTTCTATTGCTACGCCCAGGCGACCTTGCTGCGCCATTACCGGCTGTTCGACGAGGCGTTGTCCGGATTGCCGCATCTGATCTGCTACGCGGTCAAGGCGAATTCCAATCTCGCCGTGATCCGGGCGCTGGCCAATGCCGGGGCGGGGGTCGATGTGGTTTCGGGCGGGGAGTACCGCAAGGCGCGGGTCGCCGGGGTGCCCGGCGATCGAATCGTCTTTTCCGGTGTGGGAAAGACCCGCGCCGAGATGTCACATGCGCTGCGCGAGGGCATCCGTCATTTCAACGTCGAAAGCGAAGCCGAGCTTTCGGCGCTGTCCGAAATCGCCGTGGGAGCGGGGCTCACCGCGCCTGTAGCACTGCGGATCAACCCCGATGTCGATGCTGGCACGCATGAAAAGATCGCCACCGGCCGCAAGGAAGACAAGTTCGGCATCCCGTTGCTGCGCGCGCGCGAGGTCTATGCGCTGGCCGCCAGGCTGCCGGGGCTCAAGGTTGTCGGGGTCGATGTGCATATCGGCAGCCAGTTGACCGATCTGGCACCCTTCGAGGCGGCTTACCGCAAGGTTGCGGATCTGACGCGGCAGTTGCGCGATGACGGGCACGAGATAAGCCGGCTCGACCTTGGCGGGGGGCTCGGCATTCCGTACACGCGTTCAAACGAGGTGCCGCCGCTGCCGTCGGATTACGGCGCGCTGATCCGGCGCACCGTCGGCGATCTGGGTTGCGAGATCGAGATCGAGCCGGGCCGGCTGATCGCCGGCAACGCCGGGGTTCTGGTCGCCAGCGTGATCTATCGCAAGACGGGCGAGGAGCGCGATTTCCTGATCCTCGACGCTGCGATGAACGATCTGGTGCGGCCGTCCCTGTACGGCGCGTATCACGATATCGTGCCGCTGCGCGAAGCCCCGTCGGGGGCTGAGCTTGCGCCAGTCGACGTGGTGGGGCCGGTATGCGAATCAGGCGACACCTTTGCGCGCGCGCGGCCGCTGCCCCGCCTGCATGCGGGCGATATGGTCGCCTTTCGATCGGCCGGCGCTTACGGGGCGGTCATGGCCTCGGAATACAATACGCGGCCCCTGATCCCCGAGGTGATGGTGCAGGACGGTCAATTCGCCATCATTCGCCGACGTCCGACCTTTGACGAGATCATCAATCGCGATACCATCCCGCCGTGGCTGTGACAGCGGATCCTGCGGCCACGGAAAGGTGCGATGGCCGATTCTGACGACAAGATTTCCCCGGTCTTCCGGCGACTGCGCTGGCCGCTCAACCTGACACGATGCGGAATGGTGCTGGAGCGCGCGGCGCGTGCCTTCTGGCCGCTCTGGACCGTGGCGCTGACGGTCGCCGCCTTGCTGTCCTTCGGCGTGCTCGATGCGATTCCTCTGGCGGTTGCGCAAGGCGCGGCGCTGCTGACGGGCGGGCTGCTGATCTGGGGGCTGTGGTACGGGCTGCGCCGCTTCAAGTGGCCACCGCATCGTCAGGCGCTGGCCCGGCTCGATGCCAGCATGCCGGATTTCCCGCTCAGCGCCTTGTCGGACAGCCAGGTCATCGGGGCGCAGGATGCCGCGTCGGCGCGGGTCTGGGCGATGCATCAGGACCGCATGGCAGCGCAGGCGGCGCGGGCGCGTCCGGTGCCGCCGGACCTGCGCCTGGCCGCGCGCGACCCGTTTGCCTTGCGCTATGTGGCGCTCTGTGCCGCGCTCATGGCGATCTTGTTCGGCGCGCCCGCACGCATCGCGGATGTCGCGTTTCTGGGCGGCGACGGCGCGGGCGATGCGGTCGCGCAAGGCCCGGCCTGGGAGGGCTGGGTCGAGCCCCCTGCCTATACCGGGCAGCCGACGATCTATCTCGCCGCGCATGAGCGTCCGACCCTGGCGGTTCCCGAGGGAAGCGAGGTGTCGCTGCGGCTTTATGGCCGGCCGGGGGATCTGTCGGTGCAGGAAACGGTGTCCGGTGAGTCGGACCGCGAGGCATCGTCGCAAGCAGAGCAGCGCTTCGAGATCCAGCGCTCCGGGCGGATCAGTCTGCAAGGTGCCGGCGGGCGCGACTGGGAGATTACCGCGACACCGGACAACCGGCCCCGGATCGTCGCCACCGGCGAGATGACACGCGAATCGGGCGGCCGGTTGCGTCAGCCCTTCAAGGCCACGGACGATTACGGGGTGGAAAGCGCGCATGCCGAGATCACCCTCGATGTGGCGCGCGTCGAGCGTCGCTTCGGCCTTTCCGAGCCGCCCGAGCCGCGTGACAGCATCACTGTTGATCTGCCGATGCCCGCGTTCGGCAACCGCCGTGAGGTGGAGGGGGCGCTGGTCGAGGATCTGTCGCAACACCCCTGGGCGAACCTGCCGGTGCAGGTCCGGCTTCGGGTTGAGGATGCGCAGGGCCAGACCGGCGAGTCCGATGTGCGCGAGGCGGTGCTGCCGGGGCGGCGGTTCTTCGATCCGCTGGCGGCCGCGGTCATCGAGCTTCGCCGCGACCTGCTTTGGCATCGGGACAACGCGCCGCGCAGCCTGCAAGTGCTGCGCGCGATCACCCATCAGCCGGAGGGCGATCCGCTGCTCGACAACGAACGCGGGTATCTGATGCTGCGTGTTGCGATGCGCGATCTCGAATCGGCGCTGGGTCCGGATGACAGCCTCTCCGCCGCAAAGCGTGACGAGATCGCCGAAACCCTCTGGGAGGTTGCCGAACTGCTGGAAGATGGCGACCTCGCCGACGCGCGCGAGCGTTTGCGCAGGGCGCAGGAGCGGCTCTCGGAGGCGATGCGGCGCGGCGCCGACCCCTCCGAGATCGACGAACTGATGCAAGACTATCGCGAGGCGCTGCGCGATTACACCCGCCAGCTTGCCGAGCAGGGCGGCACGGATGGCGACGCCCCTGCGCAGGGCGAGGACGGGATGCAGATCACGCAGGATGATCTTGACCGCATGCTCGACCGGATTCAGGAGCTGATGGAAGAAGGCCGAATGGCCGAAGCCGAAGAGCTGATGGCCCAGCTGTCGCAGATGATGGAGAACATGCGCGTCGCACAGGGAGATGGCGAGGGTGAAGGGTCTGGCGGCGACGGCGGCGCCAGGCAGGATCTGGCCGACACCCTGCGTGATCAGCAGGATCTGGCTGATGATACCTTCCGCCAGCAACAGGATCGGTTCAGCGGCGACTTCGGTGGCGGCGAAGGCGACGGCCCCGATGCGGGGGATGGAAGCGGTGCCGACGACCTGGCCGAACGCCAGCGCGGGCTGCGCGAGGACCTGCGCCGACAGCATGGCCGCGAACTGCCCGGCGAGGGCACGGAAGAGGGCGATGCCGCGCGCAGGTCGCTGGAACGCGCCGAACGCGCGATGGAGGGTGCCGAGGAGGCGCTGCGCGACGGGGATGGCGGACGCGCGCTCGACCGGCAGGCCGATGCGCTCGAGGCGATGCGCGAGGGCATGCGCCAGCTCGACGATGCATCCGGGGACGACCGGGCCGGATCGGCCGAGGGTGACGGCCAGGCGGGCGGTCGCGGCGAAGGGCGCGATCCGCTGGGGCGGCGTTCGGGGGAGCTGGGCCGTCTCGGGATGGATGATCCGCTGCTGGATGGCGGCGAGGCGAGCCGCCGCGCCCGCGAACTGCTCGGCGAGATCCGGCGCCGATCCGGTGAGCGCGAGCGCCCGCAGGTCGAACTCGACTATCTGCGTCGCCTGCTTGACCGTTTCTAGAGGGTGTCGCGCCGGATTTGATCCAGAGCCGCCCGGGGCCGCCTGCGGTCCGGGCATGCGCCCGCCCGCCCCACGGCGGGCGCATTCTGCGCCCATCTCGGTCCGGCGCATGCCCTCGTTTTCACCGACGCCAATCCCGATCAAACGCAAACAGGGTCAGAAGAACCTTGCATCACGGGCGGCGACCAAAGAAGCAGCCTGAAGCGCCCCGGGGTGGCCTTGAGAATCCGATCCGGCGCGGCATCCACTCCCGTCCGCTACGCAGGATCGCGATCAAGGCGAGATGCAACAGGGCCTGTCATTCGCCTGATGCCGCTGATGCGGCCTCGGCGCCACGCGGGGCGGACGGCGGTTCAATCCTGCGCGGCCAGCGCTTCGGTCAGTGCTTCGGTGGCATTCTGCGCCGTGGACCCCAGCCAGCGCCGGCCCTCATCCACCATCGCGACGTAGCTTTCCAGATATGGCGCAGCTGCGGGCCATGTCTGCGTCGCCGTCGGCGCAAGCGCGTAGAGTCCGATCGCGATCGTCGCGAGGCTGAGCACCAGCGCAAGCCCGAGCCGAAACCCCTTGCGCCGTGCGCCCGTCTGCGCGGGCAGCGCTTCGGCGCCCGCTTCGCCGGGGCGACGCTCGCTGCTGGCGCGCAGGGACGAATTGATCTCTTCGATATCGGGAAGCTGGTGACGGCGCGATGCCGGCCGCATGGGGCGCGGCGCGGCCGTGTCGGCCGTCGAAGGCGCATCGGGCTCGTGCGTTGCGTTCGGGTCGCCTGTCTCCGGCTCGTCCATATCGTTCTGCGGCGTTCGCGCGACGCTCGGAGCAGCGTCGATGCCGAGCTCGGGTTGGGTTTCCAGCGCGCTGCGCCGTTCAGCCTGCCGAGCGCGGGTTTCGCGTTCGGCCTCCTCACGCAGGATGCCGAGGACCGAGTCATCGAGCCGCTCGCGCGCAGGGGCAGGGGGCCGCGTCGGGTCCGTCGCGGATGACGGTGGTTCGGTTGTCGGTGCCCCCGCGCCTTCGTCTTGCGATCCGTGCGATGCCTGCGTCTTCGGGGGCTGCATCGCGTCCGGCTCCGCCTCTGGCTGTGCGCCGGTCGGTCCGGCATCCTGCGGGGGCTCGGCTGTCGTATCGGGCGGCGTCAGCCGGGTCGTCATGTCGGTCGGGTACTGATACCAGCCATGGCCGCAATCCGAACACTGTACATCGCGCCCCTCCGGCGGGATGACATCGTCATCGACCTCGTACTGTGCCGCGCAATTCGGGCATGTCAGCCGCATCGTGCTCTTAACCTCAATACCGGGCTTGGTTATCAGACCATGTTGTCGCATTGGCGGCAACCCTGTAGACGATGCCAAACAGGGTGCGCCCGCATGGGCGGCGGCGTGTGCGACAACAGGGCCACGGCGCAGGCCCGGTGCAGTCGACGCGGGGGCAGCGGTGATCGAGTTCGAGAGGGTATCGCACAGCTACAGTGGCAACGAGCTCCTGTCGGGCGTCGATCTTTCGCTGGAGCCGGGATCGTTTCACTTCCTGACCGGACCGTCGGGGGCGGGAAAGACCACCCTGTTGAAGTTGTGTTACGGCGAACTGGTGCCCAGTGCCGGAAGCGTGCGCCTGTTCGGCGTCGACGTGCATCGCATGACACGCGACAACATCGCCACGACGCGCCGCCGGATCGGGGTGGTGCATCAGGATTGTCAGTTTCTGGACCACCTGACCGTGGCCGAGAATGTGACACTGCCGCTCGATGTCGCGGGCAGCGCCCATGCCGGCGACGACCTGGCGGAGCTGCTCGACTGGGTCGGGTTGCGGTCACGGGCCGATGCGCTTCCGCCGGAGCTTTCGGGTGGCGAGCGCCAGCGGGTCGCGCTGGCGCGGGCGGTGATCATGGCGCCCGAAGTCATTCTGGCCGATGAACCGACCGGCAATCTGGATTGGGACATGTCGATGCGGCTGCTCACGCTCCTGGTGGAGCTTAACCGGATGGGCAATGCGGTTCTGATCGCGACGCATGACCTGAATCTGATCCGCGCGGCCAAGTCGCAGGTCACCGCGCGGGTGTTGCGGATCAAGGATCGCGGCCTCATGGCGGCGGGAGCCGAGCTGTGACCGGCGCGCGGCTGGCGCGCATCTGGCGGCCGGACAGTGCCGACCGTGTGGTCCCGCCCACCGGGCACAGTGCGCGGCTGACCACCTTCACGGCGGCGGCGATGGCGTTTCTCGCCGTGTTCGCGATGGCGTTGTCGGTGGCGTCCGGGCGGCTGGCCGATCGCTGGGCCGGCACGCTGGCACAGACCGCCACGATACGGGTTTCCGCGCCCCCTGATCAGATGGAAACGCAGACCGAGGCCGTTCTGCGAGTGCTGAACACCACGCCGGGTGTCGCCGAGGCGCGTCAGCTCGATGACGCCGAACAACGCGCCCTGCTGGAACCGTGGTTCGGCCCCGACCTGCCCATCGATGCGCTGCCAGTGCCGCAGCTGATCGAGATTACCGAAGAGGCACCGGGATTCGACGCCGAGGGGTTGCGGCTTCGGCTGGTCGGCGAGGCCCCCGGCGCCGTGCTTGACGATCACACGCGCTGGCGTCGGCCGCTGGTCGAGGCGGCGCAGCGGCTGCGGCTGCTCGCAGCAACCTCCATCGCGCTGATCGGCGGAACGATGGCGGCGATGATCACCCTGGCCGCCAATGCCGCGCTGGCCTCCAACGCGCAGGTGATCGGCGTGCTTCGGCTTCTGGGCGCGCGCGACAGCTATATCGCGCGCGCCTTCGTGCGTCGTTTCACCCGGCGCGCGGCGCTGGGTGCGGCGCTGGGCACTGCGGCGGGCATGGCTGGCATCGCCATGTTGCCCGAGGCTGACATGGCCGGCGGCTTTCTTACCGGGCTGGGGTTTTCGGGCTTGAACTGGCTGCTGCCGCTTGCGATCCCGCCGGTGGCCGCGGCGGTCGCCTTCCTGGCGACGCGGGTCGCCGCCTTTCGCGCGCTCAGGAGGCTGATGTGATGGCATATGCGGTGCAATGGACGCGCTCGCTGGTCTTCGTCGGGCAGATCTACGCCATGATGGCGCTGATGGCGGTGTTCTTCACGCCATGGGCCATCGTCGACCGGCGTGGCGCCTTTGCTGCGATCCATACCTGGTGTCGTTGGGTGCGCTGGAGCGCCCGCTGGATGATCGGACTGCAATCCGAGGTGCGGGGCGAGGTTCCGCAGGGTGAGGTTCTGATCGCCGCCAAGCATCAGAGCTTCTTCGATATCATCATCATCGTCAGTGAAACGCCCCGGCCGAAATTCATCATGAAGCGCGAGTTGCGAAGCGCGCCGATCCTCGGATGGTATGCAAGGCGCATCGGCTGCGTCGCCGTCGACCGGGGCAAGCGCGCGCAGGCCGTGCGGCAGATGGTGGAGGATGTCGCGCGCGGATGCGCGCAGCCCGGGCAGCTCATCATCTACCCGCAGGGCACGCGGGTCGCGCCCGGCGCCTATCTGCCCTACAAGCAGGGGACGGCCGTGCTGTATGAGCAGCTGGGGCAGGACTGCGTACCGGCGGCCACCAATGTCGGGGTGTTCTGGCCGAAGCGCGGCATTTATCGTCACCCCGGACGAGCGGTTGTCGAGTTTCTGCCCCGCATCGGCCCCGGTCTCGGGCGCGAGGCGTTCATGCAGGAGCTCGAGCAGGTGATCGAATGTGCCTCGAACCGGCTGATCACCGAAGGCCGCGCGGGCGGTGTGCCCGAGGTCAGGTGATGTGCGCCGCGCCGTGCAGCCGCCACTTGCGCCGCCGGCCGGCTGCCCCCATTCTTTGCAGCCATGAACAGCTTCGCTCCAGACCCGATTGAGCCCGGTAACGCGCCTGATCCCGCCCCGTTTCGTATCGCCTCCTACAATGTTCACAAATGCGTGGGCACCGATCTGCGCCGCGACCCGGACCGCACCGCGCGCGTGATCCAGGAACTCGGCGCCGACATCGTCGCGCTGCAGGAGGCGGACCGGCGCTTCGGCGATCGGGCGGGGCTGCTCGACCTCGCGGCGCTGCACGAACGGACCGGGCTGACCCCCGTGCCGGTGGACGTGCCAGGGCGGGCGCATGGCTGGCATGGCAACCTGATCCTGCTGCGCGATGCCGAGATCGAGTCGGTCGAGCCGATCACGTTGCCCGGGCTGGAACCGCGCGGGGCGCTGATGGTGGACCTGCACCGCGCCGGACAGCCGCTGCGGGTGATCGCCGCGCATCTGGGGTTGTTGCGGCATTCGCGTCTGCAGCAGGCGCGTGCTCTGAACCGGATCCTGCAGGATCGCGAAACCCGCCCGACGCTCCTGATGGGCGATCTCAACGAATGGCGGCTGACCCGTCGGTCCTCACTTGCGCCGCTGATGCCGCATGCTCCGCGGACCCTCGTGCCCAGTTTCCCGGCCCGGCGGCCGCTGCTGGCGCTCGATCGGATCCTCGCCTGCCCGCGAACGGATCTGCTGGAGATGGAAAGTCATGTGAGCCCGTTGTCACGCGTGGCCTCCGATCATCTGCCCGTCAAGGCGCGGGTGCGGCTGCGCGCCGAGGCGCAGCCGGCGCCCGAGTCCGATCCGGTCCCCCAACAGGTCCGGGGTGTGTGATCCGATGATTCGTTTCCACGCGGCACCGGGCCGCCAGACGCCGGAGCCGTCGCGATGACGGCATTGCTTTGGGTGCTGGGCCTTGCGGCGGCGTTCGGCGCCGCGTCGGTGGTCGCGCTCTACTCCTACGGCAGCTTCGCCAAGAAGGCGCGCGGGGCACCGTCGCAAGTGCTGCCGGTGGCACAGGCGGATACGCCGCTCGACAGGCTGATCGCACCGGAGCTGGAACGCCATGCCGGACAGACCGGCCTCGCCAGCGTCTTCGACAACGCCGAGGCTTTCGCGCTTCGTGCCCTGTCGGCGCGTGCGGCAGGGCGCAGCATCGATGCCCTGTACTATATCTGGCGCGACGACATGACCGGCCGGCTGCTCGCGCGCGAACTCATCGCTGCGGCGGATCGCGGCGTGCGGGTGCGGCTGTTGCTGGACGACATCAACGTGCAGGGCTTCGATCCGAGTTATCTGGCCCTCGACGGGCATCCGCGGATCGAGGTGCGATTGTTCAACCCGATCCGCAACCGCCGCTCGGCCTTGCGGCGCGGGGTCGAGCTGGTGCTCGGGCTCGTGCGGTTCAACAGGCGGATGCATTGCAAGGCCTGGCTGGCGGATGGCCGCATGGCGCTGATCGGCGGGCGCAATGTGGGCGACCCCGATCTGGGTGCCGCCGATGGGCGCCTGCGGGATGGGCGCGACACCGACCTGCTGGTCATGGGGCCATCGGTGCAGCGGGCCGGCGCCGTGTTCGACGCTTACTGGAACAGCGGCATCGCACTGCCGATTTCCGCCTTGTGGAAGGATCACAGGACCAGCCTGCCACGGTTTCGCGCCAAGCTCGATGCCGAAGCCGACGCGGAGTCGGCGCGCGCCTATCTGGATGCCGCGCTTTCCGGGCGCGAGACGGCGCAGGTGCTGTTGCCTGCCGATCGAATGGCGTGGACCGCGGCGGCGCGCATCGTCGCCGACCCGCCCGAAAAGGCGCTCGGCACGCGGCGCGATCACTGGATGCCCGAGGCGATAGCGCCGGTCCTCGAAGGCGCAACCGACTCCGTGCGGTTGGTGACGCCCTATTTCGTTCCCGGACGCGAGGGGCTGGCGCAGCTTCAGGAGCTGGCGGCGCGCGGGGTGCGCGTCGAGGTGCTGACGAACAGCCTGTCGGCGACCAATCACATCCTGGTGCACGGCGCCTATCGCCGGTATCGGCGCCCGCTTCTGGCCGCCGGGATCGCGCTGCACGAATATGCGCCGACACCGGGGCCGAGCGGCGTGGAGCGCATGCTGCACACGAAATGCCTGCTTGTGGACGGGTGCACGGGCTTCGTCGGGTCGTTCAACTTCGATCTGCGCTCGGCGTTCTTGAATACCGAGATGGGCGTGCTGTTCGATGCGCCCACGCTGGTCGCGGAGTTGTCGGCCGAGATCGACCATGACAGCGCGGCCGCGCAGGCACACAGCCTGTCGCTGCAGCGCGGCAAGCTGATCTGGTCGCAAGGCGGGCTGCCCGCACCGATGACACATGAGCCGGGCGCCCCGGCCTTGCGGCGAGGTCTGTCGTGGATGATCGGGCACCTGCCGATCCACTCCTACCTCTAGGCCGGTGGGACGTGCATGCGCGGTCGGGTTGCGGCGCCGGGTCACACCCCGGCCCTTCGGTAACCGCGTTCGGTGTGGCTGCGGGGGCGTACCGGCAGTACGCCGCCGGTTGTCCGGCCACCTTTGCGCGGGATCCTGCCAACCGCCGGCCCGGAGCCCGGTTTGCCGGGCGCAAAGGTTGCTGCATCGCCTCATGGTCGCTAGGTGCGTTCATGACCCGACGGTGCAGGGGCATACGGTTCCTGCAGGAGCGGGGCAGAAACTGATGAGGTATCACATGCGTTTTTCCAAGACTCTCGCCAGCGCGACCGCCGTTGCAGCCCTTGCGCTTGCGGGTGGCGCGGCGCTGCCCGTCGCGGCGCAATCGCTCGACGGCGGTGCCGAGGTCGAGACCCCGGATTACAGCGATGCACAGCTGCAGGCCTTCGCCGAAACCGCCCTTCAGGTCGCGCAGGTGCGCGACGACTATGCCCAGCAGCTCGAGATGGCCGAGGGCGAAGCCGAGCAGCAGGAACTGATCGACGAGGGCAATGCCGCCATGCTCGACGTCGTAGAGGAATCGCCGAACATCTCGCTGGACGATTACCTGGAGATCGGCGAAGCTGCGGCCGCCGATCCGGAGCTGGGCGAGCGGATCGCCATGATGATCAACGAGATGGAAGCGAACTGACCCGCGCGATCAGAACGCATCGAGAGACCCCGCCGGCGTGCCGGCGGGGTCTTTTTTTGCGTGATTGCATCACCCTGAGGGTGAGGAGCGTTGTTGTTTCTTTTGTCAGCGTTTTGGCGCGGGTCTGATAATCTTTCGTGCGCGGTTCAAATAAAATTGACACGAAACCTTTACATGGCAACGATAGGGCGGTGGCGTGCACACGGATTGAGCGCTATCGGGTGAAATCTGCAAGGTCCGTGTGTTGACCCGAAACTAGGGAGAGAGACAATGAAGCACAGGTTAACTCTTACCAGCTCCGCGCTGGCGCTGGTCGTGTCGGCCGCCGCGGCCCAGGCCCAGACCGAGATCCAGTGGTGGCATGCCATGGGCGGCGAACTCGGTGAGATCCTCGAGGAACTGGCCATCGGCTTCAACGAATCGCAGGGCGACTATGTCGTGAACGCCAGCTATCGCGGCAACTACTCCGAGACCATGACGGGTGCCATCGCAGCGTTCCGCGCGAATGAGCATCCGCAGATCGTTCAGGTCTTCGAGGTCGGCACCGGCACGATGATGGCGGCCGAAGGGGCGATCTACCCGGTCCATCAGCTGATGGCCGATCACGGCCGCGCCTTCGATCAGGACGATTTCCTGTCGGCTGTCGTGGGCTACTACACCGACACCGAGGGCAACATGCTCTCCTTCCCGTTCAACTCTTCCACCCCGATCGTCTACTACAACCGCGACATCTTCGCGGATGCCGGGCTGGACCCGGATTCCCCGCCCGCGACTTGGGCCGAGCTCGAGGCCGCGGCCGAACAGATCCTCGAAAGCGGCGCGGCGGAGTGCGGCTTTACCACGCGCTGGCCCAGCTGGGTTCAGCTGGAGAATTTCACCGCCTGGCACGATATCCCGCTGGGCACGCAGATGAACGGTTTCGGCGGGCTCGATACCGAGCTGGTGTTCAATAGCGAACTGGTTGCGCGGCACTGGGACAACCTTGCCGCCTGGCAGGAAAGCGGCGTGTTCGGCTGGGCCGGTGGCGGCGCCGGGCCGGATGCGGGGCCGATGTTCTACAGCGGCGACTGCGCGATCATGATGGAAAGCTCCGCCGGCCGCGCCGGAGTCCTGGCCAACACCGATTTCGATGTCGGCTATGCGATGCTGCCCTATTACGACGACCACGAGGGCGCGCCGCAGAACTCCATTATCGGCGGGGCAACGCTCTGGACGCTCGCGGGCCACAGCGACGAGGAATACGAGGCCACGGCCGCGTTCTTCGACTATCTGTCCAGCCCCGAGGTGCAGGCCGAATGGCACCAGCGCACCGGTTACCTGCCGATCACCCAGGCTTCCTGGGATCTGACCGCCGAGCAGGGCTTCTACGACGAAAACCCGGGCACCGACATCTCGATCCAGCAGATGCAGCTCAACGAACCCACTGAGAACTCGATGGGTCTGCGGTTCGGCAACTTCGTGCAGATCCGCGACATCATCTCCGAGGAGATGGAGCAGCTGGTCGCGGGTAACAAGACGGGCATGGAAGCTGCCACTGCCGCGGTCGAGCGCGGCAACCGCCTGCTGCGCGATTTCGAGGAAGACAACACCTGATCGCTGCACTAAAGCACACGGCCCGCCCCTGCGGCGGGCCGTGATTCGTCAAGTCCCGCATCAGAAGGCTCCCCATGCAGACCAAGCGCATGACCTTTCCCTCGGGCTGGCTGCCCTATGCGCTGTTGGCGCCCCAGATCGCGATCACGGTGGTGTTCTTCATCTGGCCGGCAGCCCAGGCGCTCTATCAATCGGTGCTGCGCGAGGACGCCTTCGGGATGAGCAGCCAGTTCGTCGGGCTGCGCAACTTCGAGCGGCTGTTCGATGACCCGGTCTATCTGAACGCGATGGGGGTGACGGCGGTCTTCGCCATCGGCACCACGCTGCTGTCAATGAGCCTCGCGCTTCTGTTCGCGGTCAAGGTCAACGACATGCTGCGTTCACGCGACAGCTACACGACCCTGATGGTCTGGCCCTATGCGGTGGCACCGGCGGTGGCCGGGGTGCTGTGGTGGTTCATGTTCAACCCCTCGATCGGCATCCTTACCTACATGCTCGACATGGTCGGTATCCGCTGGAATCATCGTGCCAGCGGCGAACAGGCGATGCTGCTGATCATCATCGCCGCGGCCTGGAAGCAGATCGCCTACAACTTCATCTTCTTCCTTGCCGGGCTGCAGTCGATCCCGAACTCGCTCATCGAGGCCGCGGCGATCGACGGGGCGAGCCGGACCAAGCGTTTCTGGTCGATCATCTTCCCGCTGCTGTCGCCGATTACCTTTTTCCTTCTGGTGATCAACGTGGTCTATTCGATGTTCGAGACCTTCGGCATCGTGCATGCCACGACGCAGGGCGGCCCCGCCCAGGCGACGAACATCCTTGTCTACAAGGTCTACAGTGACGGCTTCATCGGCATGAACCTCGGCTCTTCGGCCGCCCAGTCGGTGATCCTCATGACCATAGTCATCACCCTGACCGTCATCCAGTTCCGCTTCATCGAGCGGCGCGTGAACTATTGAGGCCCCGCCATGGTTGAGAAAAAGGGCTGGCACAGCGTCTTCTCCCACGCGATCCTGATCATCGGGGTGATCGCGGTGGTGTTCCCGATCTATGTCGCGATCGTCGCCTCGACGCAGCCGCCGGGCAGCTTCCTGCGCGGGACGATCCCGCTGATCCCCGGCGGGCGCGCATGGGAAAACTACCAGGACATGTTCCAGATCGGCCTTCGCACCGCAGGTACGCCGCCGATCAGCCTGATGATGTTCAACAGCCTGGTGATGGCGCTTGCCATCACCATCGGCAAGCTGGCGATATCGATCATCTCGGCCTTCGCGATCGTGTATTTCCGGTTTCCGTTCCGCATCTTCTTCTTCTGGATCATCTTCGTGACGCTGATGCTGCCGGTGGAGGTGCGCATCGTGCCGACCTTCCAGGTCGTGGCCGATCTGGGGATGCTCAACTCGTTTGCGGGGCTCTCGATCCCGCTGATCGCCTCGGCGACCGCGACGTTCCTGTTCCGGCAGTTCTTCATGACCGTGCCGGAGGAAATCATGGAGGCCGCGCGCGTCGATGGCGCGGGGCCGCTGCGCTTTTTCAAGGATATCCTGCTGCCGCTGTCGATCACGAATATCGCCGCGCTGTTCGTGATCATGTTCATCTATGGCTGGAACCAGTATCTCTGGCCGCTTCTGATCACGACCGACAGCGACTACTACACCATCGTTATGGGCATTCAGCGGATGCTCAACGCCGCCGAGGGCGACCCGCAATGGCACCTGATCATGGCCACCGTCGTGGCGGCGGCCCTGCCGCCGGTGCTGGTGGTCCTGCTGATGCAGCGGCTGTTCGTCAAAGGCCTGACAGAGACGGAGAAATAACCTATGGCCGGTATCCATCTGGACAATGTCCGCAAGGTCTATCCGGGCGATGTCACCGCGATCAGCGGTCTCAGCCTCGACGTTGCCGACGGCGAATTCGTCGTGCTCGTCGGGCCATCGGGCTGCGGCAAATCGACGTTGCTGCGCATGGTCGCCGGGCTGGAGACGATCACCGATGGCACGCTGAAGATCGGCGATCGGGTCGTGAACGCGCTGGAACCGGCCGAGCGCGATATCGCGATGGTTTTCCAGAATTACGCGCTCTATCCGCACATGACGGTCTACAAGAATCTGGCCTACGGGTTGAAGAATCGCGGGTTCAAGAAAACCGAGATCGACCGGCGCGTGCAGGAATCGGCGCAGATGCTGGAGATCGAGAAATTCCTCGACCGCAAGCCGCGCGCGTTGTCGGGCGGGCAGCGTCAGCGCGTGGCGATGGGGCGCGCGCTGGTGCGCGAGCCGTCGGCCTTCCTGCTCGATGAGCCGCTGTCCAATCTGGATGCCAAGCTGCGCGTGCAAATGCGCGTCGAGATCAAGCAGCTTCAGAAACGCCTCGGCACCACGTCGCTTTATGTCACGCATGATCAGCTGGAGGCGATGACGCTGGGCGACCGGCTCGTCGTGCTCAATCTCGGCGAGATCGAGCAGGTGGGCACGCCGATGGAGGTGTTCGACCGTCCCGCCAGCATGTTCGTGGCCGAGTTCATCGGCTCACCGGCGATGAACATGATCCCCGCCGCCTATCTGCGCGACGGCGGCAATTCGGATGCGTTGAACAAGCTGCCGGAGGGCACCGACACGATCGGGGTCCGCCCCGACGATCTGAAGCTGTCGGCACCGGATGCGCCGCATTTCGTGGTCGAGGCGATGCTGGACCTGTTCGAGCCGGCGGGGGCGGAAAGCCACCTTTACGTGCACCTGCTGGGGTCTGACCAGGCGGTCACGGCGCGCTTCGCGGGCAATCCCGGCGTGGAGGAGGGGTCGAAGGTCCGCTTTCACGTTCCCCTCGACGCCATTCATCCCTTCGACAGCTCGACCGGGCGGCGCACCGGCTGACCGGTCAGGGCCATTTCGCCAGCGGCGGCAGACTCATCAGTACTGCATCGGGGTCGTGGCCCGTCTCCAGCCCGAACTTGGTGCCGCGGTCATAGACCAGGTTGTATTCGGCGTAGTGACCGCGATGCGTCAACTGGACATCGCGGTCCGCCGCGTCCCAGGGCGTGGGGTGGCGTCGCTCAGCCAGCGGGACGAAGGCGGGCAGAAAGGCGCGGCCGACATCGCGGGTCAGGGCGAAATCGGCCTCCCAGTCGCCGCTGTTGAGGTCGTCGAAAAAGATGCCGCCGACGCCGCGCGCGCGTTTGCGGTGCGGGATATAGAAGTAGCTGTCCGCCCATTCCTTGTAGCGCGGATAGACCTCGTCGCCGTGCGGGGCGCAGTGGGCTTCGAGGACAGTGTGGAAATGCGCCGTGTCGTCGGCGTATTCGATGCATGGGTTGAGGTCGGCACCGCCCCCGAACCACCAGGCGCCCGGCGTCCAGAACATGCGCGTATTCATATGGACCGCCGGCGCATGCGGATTCTGCATATGCGCAACCAGGCTGATGCCCGAAGCCCAGAACCGCGGATCCGCCTCGATGCCGGGGACGCCGCGCCCGGCCATGGCGGCTTGCGCCTTCTCGCCAAGGGTGCCGTGCACTTCGGAGACATTGACGCCGACCTTCTCGAATACCCGGCCATTGCGCATCACGCTCATCAGGCCGCCGCCGGCATCCTCACCATCCGCGCCGCTGCGCCGCGTTTGCCGGCGCTCGAACCGTCCCGGCTGTTGCGGGCCTTCCAGCCGGTCTTCCAGCGCCTCGAAGGCCGCGCAGATTTCGTCGCGCAGGCTGCGAAACCAGTCGGCGGCGCGCTGACGCTGCTCGGGCAGGGTGTCGGTCATGATGGGTGTTCTCCTCTCGGGTTCTGCGGCGGCCGGGCAGGCATCTGAATTCACCGTTTGGCAAGGGGTCTGCGACAGGGTATCTAGGGGCGCCTCGGTCTGCCTTGCAACAGTTGATGACATGTCGGTCCCGCGCCCCGCACTCCTGTTGACCTTCTGCGCCTTGCTTGTCGGGGCCTGCGCGACGCCGCGCGAACACTGCATCCGCACTGCCACGCAGGAGCAGCGCGTGATCGACAACCTGATCGTCGAGACCGAGGCGTCGATCGCGCGCGGCTACGCGATCGAGACCCGCATCGGGGTTCGACGAACGCTTGATTTCTGCCATGTGGCGGACAGCCCGTACGGCGCGCCGGCGCGCATGTGCATGCGCAACGAACCGGTCGAGCGCGCGGTGCCGGTGGCCATCGACCGGGCGGAACAACAGCGCAAGCTGGAAACCCTGCGCACCCGTCAGGCCGAGTTGAAGGACCGGACCGCGCAGGCCCTGCAGCGTTGCGACGCGTTGTATCCGGCGCGGTGACGCCCGTCAGTGCGCGGGCGCCGATACCGGGTCCAGCAGCGTGCGCCCGCCATCGATCGTCACGATCTGCCCGGTCATGAAGGCCGCGGCGTCCGAGGCAAGGAATTGAGCGGCCTCGGCGACCTCGTCGGCCGATCCGATCCGCGAAAGCGGCGTGTGATCCGTGATCTCGGCGCGATACTCGGTGTGTTCGCGGATACTGTCCTTCAGGCTCGCGCTCATCACGCTGCCGAAGGCGACCGAATTCACGCGGATACCGTGCTCGGCCAGCGCCACGGCGAGCGAGCGGGTCAACTGATCCAGCGCCGCCGAGCTGACGGAATACGCCAGAAGCTGCGGTTGCGTCCGCCGCGCCGCGATCGAAGAGAGATTGACGATGGAGCCGATGCTGCGCGATTTCTCCTCGGTGTCCTCGGCTTGCATGATCATGCGTTTCGCGACGGCCTGGCTGAGCCGGTAACTGGTCAGCAGATTCTGCTGCAGCATGGCCTCGATGGTATCATCGCTCGGGTCGAGCGGGTCGCACATCGCGCATTCGCGCGACGCATTGACCAGGATGTCAATCCGGTCGAAGGCGTCGATGGTGGTCGACAGCAGGTTCGCGATCGACAGCTTCTCGCGCAGGTCACCGCTGAAGAGGCGGATATTCTCCTCCTTGCGGGCGAGCTTGCCGACCTCCTTTTCCAGCCGGGCCTCGTCGATATCGGCGAACATCACATTGGCGCCCTTGTCGGCAAAATGCCGGGCGATGGCGAGGCCGACGCCATTGGCGGCGCCGGTCACGATGGCGGTCTTGCGTTCGATGGAGAATGTCATCGGCGGCTGCTCCGGGCTGGGTGTTTGCGGCCACGGGGCGGTGGCGTCGCGTCGCCGTGCCGTGTGCGCGGTCGTGCGGCCCGGTATACCCTGAACCCTGACGATGCAAGGCATTCGGTCACATCCTGAAACAGCGCGTCGAGGACGGCTGCGTAGGGCAGGTGCCGGTTGGCGACCATCCAGAGCACGCCGCCAGCAGCCAGATTGCGCGCCGCGCTGGCGATGAAGGCGCCGCCGAGTGCCGGATCTGCGGCGCGTGACCGGTGAAAGGGCGGGTTCATCACCACGGCGTCAAGCGACGCATCGGCTTTGAACCGTGTCGCGTCCGCCCAGTGAAAGCGCGCCCGGGGATCGGGGACGTTGTGGCGCGCGCAGTCCAGCGCGACGTAATCGGCCTCGACAAGGTCCAGCGAACTCACCCTTTCATCCTGCAGTATCCGCGCCCCCAGAAAGCCCCAGCCGGCCCCCAGATCCGCCACGCGCCCGGCCAGCCGGCCCCGGACCTCCTCGGCCAGAAGGCGCGAACCGGGGTCCGGCCCGTCGGCGGAAAAGACCCCCGGCATGGTGCGAAAGCCACCCGCCACCGTGGCGGGGCGCGCGGTCCAGCCATCCATCTCCGCGCTATGTGCGGCAAAGCGAAACAGCTTGCCATGCGCGCGTGCCACGGACAGATCGACATTCGCGGATGCTCGGCAGGCCCGCAGCATCGCGTCGACCCCGTCGGTTTTCTGGCCGTCGACGATGATATTGCCATCGCAATGGGCCACCGCCTCGGCGATCAGCGCCATTGCCAGCGCACGCGCGCGGGGCAGTCGTACGATGGCCGTCGCGTAGCGCCCCTGCGGGGTATGCCCGACATCGAAACCCTGTTCGTGCAGGGCGTCGTGATCCGGGCGAAACCGCTGGATCAGGTGCAGGCGTTCGCGCGGCAGGTCGGAGAGGACGGCCTGGGCGCAGGGGTTGAAGACACCGATGCGCCCCGATCCTTCCAGCGAGATATCGCCATCTTGCAAGGCGCGGGACAGCCGGGCGGAAACCATGGTCGGACGCCTGCGCGCCCTACTCCTTTTCCATGGTGCACTGCAGCGGATGCTGATGCCGGCGGGCGAAATCCATGACTTGGGCGAGCTTGGTCTCGGCCACCTCGAAAGAAAACACGCCGACCACGGCAACACCTTTCTGGTGCACCGTCATCATCACCTCGAAGGCTTGCGCGTGGCTCATGCCGAAGAAGCGCTCCAGTACATGCACCACGAACTCCATCGGCGTGTAATCGTCGTTGAGAAGCAACACCTTGTAGAGCGGCGGGCGCTGCGTCTTGCTACGTGTCTTGGTGACGGCGACGCCGTCCGTGTCCGGATCGTCGTCGCGCCCCGCCATTGCGCTTGGCTCGTCTCGGATCACGTCGTTACCCCCGTTGGTCACCTGTCCTGCGGCCAATATAGCGGCTGCAGCGGGTGAGAAAAGAGGCCCCGAAAGGCTGCGCGCCCCGCGCATCGCGGCGGGGCGCAACCGTCGTGCAGGCGGCTGGCGGCGCCTAGTCGTCCTGGCTGTCGGCGGGACTCGCATTGAGCAGGCCGTAGCGTTCGGCGCCAAGCTTGTCGAAGAGGTCGAGCTGGGTTTCGAGGTAGTCGATATGGCCTTCCTCGTCGGCGATCAGCTCTTCGAAAAGGTTCTTGGACACGTAATCCCCGACCTTCTCGCAATGATCGCGGGCCTCCTGGTAGAGCGTACGGGCCTCGTGCTCGGCGGCGAGGTCGCAATCGAGCGTTTCCTTCAGGGTCTGGCCGATGCGCAACGGGTCGGGCTTTTGCAGATTCGGCAGCCCCTCGAGGAAGAGGATGCGCTCGACCAGCTTGTCGGCGTGATGCATCTCCTCAATGCTTTCGGCGCGCGACTTTGCGGCGATGCGGCCATAGCCCCAATCCTCCTGCATCCGGTAATGCAGCCAGTACTGATTGATCGCTGCCAGCTCGCTACTGAGCGCCTTGTTGAGATACTCGATGACCTTGCTGTCGCCCTTCATGTCTTGTTCCCTTTGCCGGAGCGCGGCGCAGTCCGCGCAAGTTCATGGGTACTTCGAACGTATCGCATGCCTGCATCTGGGCCAGAAACAGCGGCATGCAACCACCGCATTGTGCACGCTTTCCCAGTGCGTGCCAGACCTTGCCGGGGGTGACAAGCGTCGCGGCATCCGCGGCGCGCATCCAGTCGATGGCCGCCTCGATGTCATGGTCGGTTATGCCGGTGCAGGAACAGACGATCATCGCAGGAATCCGGGGTTCATTTGGTGAGGATCAGCTTGCCCGCGCGGGTGATACGCAGCGTGTAGACCTTGTCGTCCAGGACGATGTGCGCCTGACCGCGATCGGCCGTCAGGTTGTGCGCGTCATGCACCGGGGCTGGCAGGCGCTTGGGCGAGATGCGTGGCGATACTGTTGCATTCATGGCTTGCTCCGATCCCTGCGGGAAACCGCGCCGTCGAGCGTGACGCCGTGTGACCACCGATTCCAACGTGCCGAATGCATGTTTTCCTCCATCTGCTAGGCTTTGCAGGCTTTCCCTGAGGGATGGCCAGATTAACCTGACTGAAATACTTGGCCCTGTCAATTCTGATTGTTTTTGTCAGCAACTTCTCCCTTGTCCGTTCCCCGGCGCCGGCGTAGCACCGCTGCACGAGGGAGGGTGCCATGACGATCAGAGTCGCGATCAACGGTTTCGGGCGCATCGGGCGCACCGTCCTGCGGGCAGCGCTGACCCGCGCCGAGTGGCCCCGGGTCGAGATCGTTGCAATCAATGACATCGCCGACGCTGAAAGCTGCGCCTATCTGTTCGAATATGACAGCGTCTTCGGCGTCTATCCGGGCGCCGTCGCCCTGGAGCCCGGCGCGCTGCTGGTCGACGGGCGGCGCATCCGGCTGACGCATGAGGCCGATCTGTCGCAATGCACGTTATCGGATGTCGATCTGGTGATGGAGTGCACCGGAAAGGCCGACCACCGCGATGTCGCCGAGCGCGGCCTTGCCGCCGGGGCGCGCGCGGTGCTTATTTCCGGGCCGTCGCAAGCGGCGGAGTTCACACTGGTTCTGGGGGCCAATGAGTGCGGGCTGCGCCCCGATCAGCGCATCGTCTCGAACGCCTCCTGCACCACCAACGCGCTGGCGCCGGTGGCGCGGCTGATCGATGCGCATTGGGGGATCGAGACCGCGCATATGACGACGATCCACTGCTATACCGGCAGCCAGCCCACCATCGACGCGCCGCGCGGAAGTGCCGCCCGCTCGCGCGCGGCGGCCCTGTCGATGGTGCCGACGACCAGCTCGGCGCAACGGCTTACGGATCAGGTGCTTCCCGGACTCGCCGGTCGCATCCGCTGCGCTGCGGTGCGCGTTCCGACAGCGAGCGTATCTGCCATCGACATGAGCGTCGTGACGCGCGACGCGCCGCGCGCCGAGGTCGTCAACGAGGTCTTTCGAAGGGCCGGCGGGGTGATCGGCTGGACGGAACGACCGCTGGTGTCGTCGGATCTGCGCGCGCGCCCCGAAAGTGTGATCATGGCGCTGCCCGAAACCACGGTCACGGATGGCGGGCTCTTGCGGGTGTTCGGCTGGTACGACAATGAATGGGGGTTCTCCTGCCGGATGCTGGATGCGGCGGGGCGGGTCGGCCCGTGGGCCGGTCAGTCGTAGCCCGTCATTTCCAGATAGCCGCGGCCGGAGTGGCTGCCACTCACATGCACCGGCCCTTCCCAGTAGCTGACGGAGAGGTCCATCCAGCTTTGCGGGTTCAGCGCCTCGACCGTTATATCCAGATCGCGCTGCGGCAGCTCGAGTCGCCACGCGACCGGGGTGTCGCGGCCGGCGACATCCTCGGTGCGCGTCGGGGTCAGCCGCAGCGCGCCATGCGGCATGGGCTGGGCCGTGCCCTCCGGCGTGATCCAGGTGGCATAGGTAAAGGGGATAGGGCCGCGCAGTCCGAAGCCCATCATCCGCGCGCCGCTGTCGAAATGCAGCGAGAACCAGTCCCATCCTTCCTGATCGGCGTCGAGCGGCTGCGACGACCATTCGCGATCGAGCCAGGCGCGCCCCGTGACCGCGACCTCGCCTTCCGGCAACTTCAGCGTGCCCTCGGCGCGGTAATGCGGCTGCGAATAGTAATAGCTGGCCTGCCCGCGCTCGGACTTCACGGAGTAACCGTCATCGCCATGCTTCACCAGCGGCCCCTCGGCCTGAAGGGACAGGGTGTAGCCGAATTCCGGCCCAGTTGCGGTGACGTCGAGCGTGTCGAGATCCCCCGCACCGGCGGGGTTGCGCATCTGCCATTCGTCGATCCAGGCATGGAAGGGGTCCGCGCTGACCCCGGCCTGCCCGGTACCACCGCGGCCGAACCGTTCGGCGCTGAAATGCCGGTCGCGCTGCGTCAGCCCCGCATGGCCCATCCAGATCTGCGGGCTGGACCAGCTGTCCCGCTCGCCCGGGGCCAGCGCGGATCGAAACAGTGTCCATTGCACGCCGTAGTCTTCACCGTCCTCGCCGGTCAGGTTCGCGGTCAGATACCACCATTCGATGCGATAGTCGGGGTGCGGGCCATGATCGCGCGGGAACTCGAATACGCGCCCGCGCTGCGGCATGGCGAACCCCTCCGCGTCGGTGCCCAGCCCCGCAAAGCCCTGCGCCAGCGCCGGCATGCCGAACGGCGCCGCGGCGAGAAGTGTCAGCATCACAAGCCAAGTCGACAGCCTATCGTTCATGGGCAAACACCTGAACCAGCCGCGCCGGCGCCATGCGCGCCAGGCGCCACGCGGGAATCGCCGCCGCGACGACGGCTGTCAACAGGGCCAGCAGCCCCAGGCGAAGCCAGTCGCCTGGGAAGTGATGCAGCGGCAGGCGCCAGCCGAAGGCCTCCACATTGATCACCGCCAGCAGCATCCAGGCCAGCAGCAGCCCCACCGGCACCGCTGCCAGTGCGGTAAAGGCCGCCAGCAGGACGGTGCGCGCCAGTTCGAGCCAGGCCAGCCGCCGGCGCGTCACCCCCATCGCCCAGACCGGCGCGAGCTGCGGCAGGCGCATCCCCGACAGCGTGATCATGCTGGTGAGAAGCGCGATGCCGGCCACGCCCAGTGTCAGCACGTTAAGGGCGGTGGTCACGGTGAAGGTGCGCTCGAATATGCGCAGCGAGGCCGCCTTGGCTTCGGCCTGATTGGTGACATTGGGGGGCGGCAGGCCGAACCGGTCCTGCAGCGCCGCCGCCAGGGCCTCGGGCCGGTCTGTGCGCACCGCGTGCTGACGGCGCGGGGCATCGGGATAGAGCCGGTCGAACAACCCATCGGCGATCATCACCTGTGGCTGCGGATTGCCGTAATCCGAATAGACCCCCGCCACCGGCAGGGTCGGGCCGCCGGGCAGCGCCAACTCGGCCCCGGGCCACAATGTCTCGGCGCGGGCGAGCTGTTCATTGACCAGAAGTGCCTCGCCGCGCGCCACGCGCGTCCACACATCCGCCTCTGCCCGCAACAGCGGCCAGTGGTCGCGATAGGTGGCGTGATCCGCGACACCGTAGATGCGCCCCGGCTGGCCGCGCAGCCGGGTTTCCACATGCCGGATCGGCAGCACCGCATCGGCGCGGTTGTCCAGAAAGGCGCGCAGTTGCGCGCCTTCCTGTTCGGTGCGCGCGCTGACATACAGCTCGGCGACCAGGCGCTGATCCAGCCAGCCGGTGAAGGTCGCGCGAAAGCTCGACACCATCGTGCCCACCCCGATATTTGCGGCAAGCGCCAGCAAGAGCGCCATGAGCGCGAGCGAAAGCCCCGGCAGTTGCTGCCGGGTATCGGCCCAGAACCATTGCGCGAGGATGCCCCGGCTCAGCCATTGGCCGAGGCGCAGCAGCCCGAACAGCACCACCGGCAGGGTCAGCGCCGCCGACAGCAACAACGCGCCGAGCATGGCAAACCCCACGATCAGCCCGCCGCCTGTGCGCGCCAGCACGGCCGCGATCAGCGCCAGCAGCACCGCCACGGTCAGCAGCAGCGCCAGCGCGCCCTCCGACATCATCGCCCAGGCGCGCGGCTGCGCCTGCGCCACGACCGACAGCCGCGCCGTGCGCCACAGATCGCGCGCCGCCGCCAGAAGCGTGCCGGCCAGCGCGATGCCCAGCCCCGATGCCCACCATTGCGGGCGCAGGGTCAGACCGCCGGCCAGGTCCGCGCCATAGAGCCCGCCGAGTGTCGCGGCGACATCGGGCAGAAGCGCGGCCGCGATGACATATCCCAGCGCGACCCCGACGAGGCCGGCGATCAGCGCCAGCCCCAGCAGCTCGCACAGTACCATGCCCATCAGGCTGCGACCGGACAGGCCCAGGGCCCGCAGGGTGCGAAACATCGTCCGGCGCTGTTCGAAGGCGAGGCCGACGGCGGAATGCACGATGAACAGCCCGACCGCGAAGGCCAGGAACCCGAACGCCGTGAGGTTGAGGTGAAAGCTGTCGGTAAGCTGCGCCAGATCGCCTTCCGCCCGCGGGGCGACCCGGTCGAGCTGTGGCGCGACCTCATCCAGCGCCGGCAACCCGGCGGGTTGTTGCGGCGCGATCAGCAGGTATGACAGCTCGCCATGCGCGTCGAGCAAACCTTGTGCCACACCGATATCGACCACCACCGTGCCGGGGGCGATGTCATCGGTTGCCAGCACCGGAAAATCGGCCTGCCGCAGCCGCTGCGCGGTTTCGGGTGCGGCAAAGCCCTGGCCGGGCGGGGTGAGGAAAGGCCCGAGCCCTGCGCCGTCATCGAGATCGGCGAGCCCGGCCTGGGGCGGCGCGGTCACCGGGTCCACGCCCATGATGGTCAGGCGTTCGTCGCCGATCCGGCCGCGCGCTTCGAGCACCGGCGTCACCTGCCAACCCGCACGCCGCAGCTGGATATAGGTTTCTTCGTCGAAGCGCCCGCCCGCCCTGGGCACCAGGCTTTCCAGCTGGTCGCGTCCCAGCATGGCGGCGGCTTCGCCGTAGCTGGCGCGCGCCTCCGCGTTGATCGCCTGAATGCCCGACCACAGCGCCGTGGCCAGTGACAGCCCCACAAGCAGCATGGCCAGTTGCAACGGGTGCATGCGCCAATGCGACAGGATCGCGCCGAGCCCCGCCCACCACATCAGGCGCGCGCCTCGGCGCCTTGCGCCGACACCCGGCCCGCGCGCAGATGCACCCGGGCATCGAGCTGCGCGGCCAGTCGCGGCGAATGCGTCACCATGAGCAAGGCGGCCCGATGCGCGCGCACCAGCTGCAGCATCGCCTGCATGACCGCATCGCCGGTTTCTTCATCCAGATTGCCGGTCGGTTCGTCGGCCAGCACCAGCGCGGGCCGCGCGGCCAGCGTGCGCCCGATCGCGACGCGCTGCTGTTGCCCGCCGGACAACTGTTCGGGGTAGCGGCGCATCAGTTCCGACAGGCCGAGCTGGGCGGCCAGATCGCGGATCAGTTCGGGGTCGTGTCGGCCGCAAAGCCGCGCCTGAAAGGCCAGATTGGCCGCCACATCCAGCGAGGGAACGAGGTTGAACTGCTGAAAGATCAGACCCACCTTGCCGCGCCGCAATGCAGCGCGCCCCGGATCGTCCAGCGCGGCAATATCGGTCCCCTCGATGCGGATGGCGCCGGAGTCGGGGGTGTCGAGCCCGGCCACCAGATGCAGAAGGGTGCTCTTGCCCGATCCGCTTTCGCCGGTCAGCGCGAGGCTGGTTCCTGCGGCCAGCGTCAGCGTGACGCCGCCCAGAACCGGCAGCGGCCCGTCCTGCGTCGCGAAGGATTTGTGGACTGAATCGACCGCAAGCAACATGTCATCTCCACGCCTTCCCCTGAACTAGCACGCGTCGTCGCGGTGCAAACAGTCTTGTGATCTGCTGTTGCACCGGTGCGACCGCTGCGGCTATTCGAACCATTCATCGAAAAGGAGCCAGCCGATGCGCGCCGTTCATTATGACCGACAAGGCCCCGCGGAAGAGGTGCTGACCCTGTCGCGGCTTGAACGCCCCTCTCCGGGCGCTGGCGAGGTTCTGGTGGAGGTGGACTGTTCGGCGGTGCATCCCTCCGACGTCAAGACGCGCGCCGGGCTGCGCGCGCCCATGGCGTTCGACCGCATTATCCCGCACAGCGACGGCGCCGGGCGCATCGTTGAGGTGGGGCAAGGCGTCGATCCCGCGCGGACGGGTCAACGGGTCTGGCTTTACAGCGCGGCATGGCAGCGTGCGCACGGGACCGCGGCGGAATATGTCGCGCTGCCATCCGAGCAGGCCGTGCCGCTGCCCGACGCTGCCAGCTTCGCCGATGGCGCCTGCCTCGGAATTCCCGCCCAGACCGCGCATGCCTGCCTGTTCGAGGACGGACCCATCGACGGGAAAACCATCCTCGTGACCGGCGGGGCGGGTACGGTCGGGGCCTATGCGATCCAGATGGGCCGGCTGGCGGGTGCCCGCATCATCACGACCGTCAGCAGCGCCGAAAAGGCCGCGCATGCCGAGCGGATGGGCGCCGATGTCGTGGTAAATTACCGCGAGACAGACGCCGCGGCCGAGATCCTGGAGGCGACACAGGGGCGCGGGGTGGACCGCATCGTCGAGGTGGAATTCGGTGGCAACCTCGATCAGACCCGTGCCGTGCTGCGCGATGGCGGGGTGATTGCGGCCTATGGCTCGATGGCGGTGCCGGAGCCGATCCTGCCCTTTACCCCGATGATGTTCGCCAATCAGACGTTGCGCATGCTGCTTCTCTACAAGCTCGACATGGAAACGCTGCGCGCGGCGTGGGCGGACATCAACGCCTGGCTGGCGCGCGGGGCGTTGCAGCATCCCGTCGCGCGGCGGTTCGCGCTGCCGGAAACGGCGGCGGCCCATGCCTATGTCGAAAGCGGACAACGCATCGGCACGGTTCTGGTCGATCTCGGCGATGCGGCCGGTGTGTGACAGGAGCGCGCGGCCCGCGCCCTTTACCCGTCGGTCCCCGTCTGCGAGCTTGGCCCGATGAGCGCAACAGTCGAGCTGCCCTATTGGGCACTGGTGCTGGTTCTGGCCTTCGCGGCAATCGCGACGCTGGATCGCATTCTCGTGCCATCGGTGCGCTGGTTCTTTCGCCGGCGCATGGAGCGCGCCGTGGCCGAGCTCAACAAGCGGCTGGAACGGCCGATCCAGCCCTTCAAGCTGATGCGGCGGCAGGACATGATCGTGCGGCTGATCTATGATCCCAAGGTCATGGAAGCGGTCGTCGCCTACGCACATGAGGAGGGCGTTCCCGAAAGTGTCGCCTTCCAGCAGGCGCGTGCCTATGCGCGCGAGATCGTTCCCGCCTTCTCGGCGGCCACCTATTTCGGTTTCGCGATCCGCGTGGCGCGCTGGCTCAGCCGGTCGCTCTACAAGGTGCGGCTGGGCCAGTATGACGAGGCCGCGATCCGCGCCATCGATCGCAAGGCGGCGGTGGTGTTCGTCATGAATCACCGCTCCAACATGGATTACGTGCTGGTGACATGGCTGGCGGCGGAGCGTTCCGCGCTGTCCTATGCCGTGGGTGAATGGGCGCGGATCTGGCCGCTGCAAAGCCTGATCCGGGCGATGGGCGCCTATTTCATCCGGCGGCGCTATTCCAGCCCGCTCTATCGGCAGGTTCTGGCGCGGTATGTCCAGATGGCGGTACATGAAGGGGTGACGCAGGCCATCTTCCCGGAGGGCGGGCTGAGCCTGGACGGCCGGGTCGGCCGGCCGCGGCGCGGGTTGCTGCAATACATCGTGAACGGCTTCGACCCGCATGACGGGCGCGACGTCGTCTTCATCCCGGTTGCTCTGAACTATGACCGTGTGCTCGAGGACCGTCTGCTGATCCGCGCCGCGCAAAGCGGGGCGCGGCGCTTTCCGGTACGCCTGAGCGCCGCGCTGGCCTATGCCGGCAAGCACCTGTGGCAACGGATGACCGGGCGCTTCCGGCGCTTCGGGTATGCTGCGGTCAGCTTCGGCGCCCCCGTCTCGCTTGAGCAGGCGATAGCCGAGCATCCCGGGCTGAGCGGCGAATGGCTGGCACAGACACTCATGGACCGGGTGCGGGATGCGATCCCTGTCCTGCCGGTTCCGCTTGTCTGTGCGGGGCTTGCGCAGGCCGGTGGCGCCGTATCGCGGGCGGATCTCGAGAGCTGGGCCGCGGCTGCGGTGGCGCGGCTGCAGTCGGCGGGCAAGCATGTGCATCTGCCCGATGGCGAGGTGGCAGGGGCCGTGCGCGAAGGGCTGGCGGCACTTGAAATCCGCGGAATCGCCAGGGATCGGTCGGGGCAGGTTGAGCGCATCGCCGGTCAGGAGGATGTGGTCACCTTTTACGGCGCCTCCATACTGCATCTTCTCGACGATGAATCGGCGACGCCGGTTTCGCAGTTGCCTGCATCGCCTGCGACATAAAGTTACCACCAACAAAGATTTGGTGTTGCAAAGTTGCGCGCGCAATTTTATTTCACCAGAGAAGCCGCGATGATTCTGCGTTGCGGCGAAGCTTTGAGCAAGGAGGCGGTCATGGCTCTGGACGATCACGGTGGCATTGCGGCTTATGAAGCACCCCAGAAGGACCTGTATGCGCTGGGCGAGATGCCACCCTTGGGGCATGTGCCGCGACAGATGCATGCCTGGGCGATCCGGCGCGAACGGCATGGCAAACCCGATACGGCGATGCAGCATGAAGTCGTTGAAACGCCCGAGATCGACAGCAACGAAGTGCTCGTGCTGGTGATGGCTGCGGGCGTGAACTACAACGGCGTCTGGGCCGCGCTGGGCGAGCCGATCAGCCCCTTCGACGGCCACAAGGCCGAGTATCACATTGCCGGCTCCGACGCCTCCGGGATCGTCTGGGCGGTGGGCGACAAGGTCAAGCGCTGGAAGGTGGGAGACGAGGTCGTGGTCCATTGCAACCAGGATGACGGCGACGACGAGGAGTGCAACGGCGGCGATCCGATGTTCTCGCCGAGCCAGCGCATCTGGGGCTATGAGACCCCCGATGGTTCCTTCGCGCAGTTCACCCGCGTGCAGTCGCAGCAGCTCATGCCGCGCCCCAGGCACCTCACCTGGGAAGAATCGGCGTGCTACACGCTGACGCTGGCCACGGCCTACCGGATGCTGTTCGGCCACCGCCCGCATGTGCTCAAGCCGGGCGACAATGTGCTGGTCTGGGGCGCCTCGGGCGGGCTCGGCTCCTACGCGATCCAGCTCATCAACACGGCGGGTGCCAACGCCATCGGCGTGATCTCGGAGGAGGACAAGCGCGATTTCGTGATGTCGATGGGCGCCAAGGGGGTGATCAACCGCAAGGATTTCTCCTGCTGGGGGCAGCTGCCCACGGTCAACACCCCGGAATACAAGGAGTGGTTCAACGAGGTGCGCCGCTTCGGCAAGGCGATCTGGGAGATCACCGGCAAGGGCAACAACGTGGACATGGTGTTCGAGCACCCGGGCGAGGCGACCTTCCCGGTCTCGACCTTCGTGGTCAAGCGCGGCGGCATGGTGGTGATCTGCGCCGGCACGACGGGCTATAACCTGACCATGGATGCGCGCTATGTCTGGATGCACCAGAAGCGCATCCAGGGCAGCCACTTTGCCAATCTCAAGCAGGCCGCGGCTGCCAACAAGCTGATGGTCGAGCGCCGTCTCGATCCGTGCATGTCCGAAGTCTTCCCATGGGAAGACATCCCCGCCGCGCATATGAAGATGCTGCGCAATGAGCACAAGCCGGGAAACATGGCGGTGCTGGTCCAGTCGCCACGCACCGGGTTGCGCACCTTCGAGGATGCGCTCGATACAGGACCCGGCATGTGACGCCCGGGCATCCGCGCCGCACATCCGGCGCGGGTGCCCGCAACGCGGCCAGGGCTCTGGCAACTTCATGTTTGTGTTTTGGGCCGTAATCTGGGGGCGCGGAAACCAGATGCGAGGCCCCCATGTCCGACAAATGGATCATCGAAGTCCTGTCCGATCTGAAGAGCTTCTCGCAACAGAACGGGTTGTTCGACCTTGCCGACGCGATCGAAAGCAGCCTCACGGTCGCCCGGCGCGATCTGAACTGCTGCGGCAGCGATCTGGCGCGGGCGGGCGACCCGTCGCCCGATAGGCAGCCACCGCCTGTCGGGGATGACGACCCCTGAGATGCGACCGATGGGTTGTTGGTGGCATCGCCGGGCCGGATTGCCGGCCGGGCGCGGCGCTTCGGTTCCATCCCGCCGGGAAAGGCATTAGTGTCGCGGCATGGAGCCCGCTGCCGCGCAATATTCGGATGATCAGGCGGCAGCGCATGATCGCGTTGCCGCCCTCTTGCGCGGTGCGGGTGTGGACCTCGCGGCGGGCACGCTCACACCGCCCGCACAGGACGGCGCGCAGTTGCTCGCAATCACCGGCAAGGCCGGGTCCGGCAAGACAATGTTGCTGGCAGCGCTGACCGAGGCATTGCAGGCGGCGGGGGTGGAGACCGTCTCGGCCGATTACGAGGGGCGGCGGCGCAAGGACCGGCGCAGCATGGCCGTGCTCGCCCCGACCAACAAGGCCGCGAGCGTCCTGCGTACCCGCGGCGTGCCGGCCACGACGATTCACCGTATCCTCTACACCCCGGTCTATGATCCCGAATACGAGAAGATCGCCGAGTGGCTTGCCGGGAACGGACCACGCCCCAGCATCGAGGGGCTGGCGGACGCCGCGCTCGAACGGGCGCTGGCTTTCTATGCCTCCGTGAAGTCGATCCCGGGCGCGCTGGCCGCGGCGGGGCTGAGGGGGTCGGATTTCATCAAGGGCTGGAAGCGGCGCGAGCAGCCGCTCGATATCGGTTTCGTCGATGAAGCGTCGATGCTGGATGCGCGGCAGTTGGAGGATTTGCGCGAGATCTTCCCGACGCTGATCCTCTTTGGCGATCCCGCGCAGCTGGCGCCGGTGGGACAGTCCGGCGAAATGGTGTTCGACGGGATTTCCGGGGACAATCGGCTGCATCTGAGCCGCATACACAGGCAGGTGCGGGGGAATCCGATACTCGATCTCGCGCATGCGCTGGCCGATCCCGATCTCGGCTTCGAGGCGTTCGAGGACAGGGTTTCGGCGGCGGCCGAGGCCGATGATCGGGTCGTGATCTCACAACGCGCCGATGCCGATCTCATGGCGCGTTCACCGGTCCTCGTGTGGCGCAATGCGACGCGTATCCGTCTGATTCAGGCCTTTCGCGCAGCCCATGACGCGCCGGCAGAAGACCTCCTGCCCGGAGAACCGCTGATCTGCGACGGGCTCGAGCTGCCGCTCAAGCATCGCAAACGGCGCATCGACCTCGAAGCGCGCGGCCTGATCAAGGGCGCGCAGGCGATCTATCTGGGACGTGGCAAACAACCCGGCTTCGCTCGCCTGCATGTCATCGGTGCCGAGGATCCGCGCATATCCGTCGCCGCGATCATCAAGATCGAGCACCCCGACACCGAAGAGCCGGTCATCCCGTCGGCGGCGCGGATGGGGGCGGCCTTCCTGCACGGTGCCGCCGTGACGATACACAAGGCGCAGGGCTCGCAATGGCCCGAGGTGCAGGTCTTCGCGCCGGATCTGTTCGCCGCCGCGCGGTCGGGCCGGATGGAGGCGGGCCTGCCATTGTGGAAGCGCCTTGCCTATGTCGCGATCACGCGCGCCGAACATCGCCTTCACTGGGTGGTGCGCAACCGTCTGGCGCGTCCACGCAGTGACTTGTCGGTCTCGGATCTGAGCGCTGCGCCGCAGCGGTTCGCGCTGGAATCGGGGTAGCGCCGGCGCTTTCAGGGCCTACTCGAACGCCGCGCAGGGATCGCCGCGCTCGATTCCGGGGGTGACGAGCCATAAGTCGTACGGCGGTTCGGAGTCGGGCTCCGATTCGAGCTGCCCGATCGCCAGGACGCCGAGTGACGGCGCCCCGCGGGCGAGCTTGCGGGGCACGCCCTGATCGGTCCGCGCATGTCCATTGCCGGTGATCAGAACCACGGGCCCGCCGGTCTGCGCATGGGCCAGCGTGACCGAATGCGCCAGGACCGCGTCGCGCAGACGCTGTGCCGCGACCATTCCGGGCAGGAGGTCCTCGGGCATCGCGTCGCAATGCGCGCGCGCCTGTGCATTCTCGCGTTCGGCCTGTTGCTCAGGCGGGAGCGGCCTGTCCAGGCCCCAGACCTGGGCCGCCTGTACGCCGTGACGGGCGGCAAAGACTGCTTCGGCACCCTCATCAAGGGCGCGGCGGATTTCGCTGCGAGGCAGGTCGCCGCCGAAGATCCGGGCCTGCGGCGCCGCTTCGAATATGGGGTGATACATCTCGAAATCGGGCCAGCCGCGCGCCTCCCATGACAGGGCTTGGGCGAGGGCGCCGGCGTCCGATCGGTCAATTCCCGCGGCGCGCGCGGCGAGTTCCGGGGTGAGCATCTCGAACACAAGGGCGGCGGGCGCGATGGCGGCCGTGGCGGCCGCCTGGTTCGCGTGGTGATACGGATTGTCGTGCAACTCTCCGAGAATGACGATGTCGGCGTCGGGGAGCGATTGCAGTCGTGATGCTGGTATCTGTTCCGCCGCAGCACCGGTCGGCGCTGCGGCGAGCGCGAGCAACAGGAGCGCTGCGAGGAGGTGACGACCGTTCATGCGAGGAAGTGATGCACTTCGCGGCTTTGCGACTCAAGGGATTTGCGCATCTTGGCAAAAGCGGCCGCCTCAAGCTGGCGCACGCGTTCCTTGGACAGTCCCAATTCTTCACCCAGGCTTTCCAGAGTGCGCCCGTCACCGCGCAGCTTGCGTTCCTCAACGATGAAGCGCTCGCGCTCATTCAGATTGGCAAGCGCGCTGTCCAGCCATTCGCGCAGCTTGGCGGTGTCGTGCCGGTCCTCGACCATCTGTGACGCCTGTTGCGCATCGTCCTCCAGCGCGTCGATCCATTCGCGGCCATCCTCATCCGTCGACTGCGTCGCGTTGAGCGAGTAGTCGGACCCGGACAGTCGCCCGCTCATCATCTCGACGTCGCGGGTCGATACCCCGACCTCCGACGCGATCAACTCGCGCAGCTGGTGGCTGTCCAGAGTTTCGCCGCGCGCCATGGCTTCGCGCTCGATCCGCGCCTGCACGCGCTTGAGATTGAAGAACAGCGATTTCTGGCTCGAGGTCGACCCCGTGCGCACCATCGACCAGTTGCGCATCACGTAATCCTGAATGCTGGCCTTGATCCACCAGACCGCATAGGTCGAAAAGCGCACCCCGCGGTCGGGGTCGAACTTGTCGGCCGCCTTCATCAACCCCAGCCCGGCTTCCTGGATCAGGTCGTTCATCGGGGCGCCGTAGCGGCGGAACTTGTACGCCATGGAGATCGCGAGGCGCATATAGGCCGTGATCAGGCGGTGCAGGGCCTCTTCGTCGCGTTGATCGCGCCATGCATAGGCCAGTTCCAGTTCGGTCTGCGCGTCAAGCAACTCGGCTTTCATGGCGCTGCGCGAGAAGTTCCTGTCACTTTGATCATCGAGTGGCATGTCCTGTCTCCCATACGTCGGCGCTCATGGCGCGTTGTCCGGGTGATACGCCGCAGGGCGCCGGGTGGATCAATTGGCGTGGCATGGCGGACCGGATCTCGCCTGCGACGGGCTCCGCGGGCCGGCGTTAACGATTTGTGAACCACGACTGGATAGGCGGGGGTGACGGGGTCGGGGAGGGCGGCATGATCACATGCGCCTATACAGTCGCATTCGAGGGTGTTCGCGCGCAGATGGTGGAGGCGCAATGCGCGATCGCCCCGGGCCTGCCGGCCTTTCATATCGTGGGTCTGCCCGACAAGGCGGTATCGGAGGCGCGTGAGCGGGTGCGCAGCGCGCTGAATGCGATGTCGCTCGCCCTGCCGTCGAAACGTATCACAGTGAACCTGTCGCCCGCGGACCTGCCCAAGGAAGGATCGCATTTCGATCTTCCCATCGCGATGGCGCTGCTCGCGGCGCTCGAGATCATTCCGCGCGACGAGGTGTCGAATACCGTCTCGCTCGGCGAGCTGTCGCTTGACGGCCGGCTCTGTCCGGTTGTGGGGGCGCTGCCCGCCGCGATGGCGGCGGCCGAACATGACCGCGTCCTGTTATGCCCGCGCGCCAGCGGGGCGGAGGCGGCCTGGGTAGGGGCGACACAGGTGCTCGGTGCGACAAGCCTGGCCGAGGTCGTGCGGCATTTCACCGGCGAATCACCGATAACGCCCGCGCGCCCGGGAGAGGTGCGGCCCGACGACAGCGCCCGCGACCTTGCGGATGTGAAGGGACAGGAGCGTGCGAAGCGCGCCCTCGAGATCGCGGCCGCCGGCCGGCATCACCTGTTGATGGTCGGCGCGCCCGGATCGGGGAAGTCGATGCTCGCGGCCCGCCTTCCGGGGATCCTGCCCGATCTCACGCCCCGCGAAGCGCTGGAAACCTCGATGATCCATTCCCTCGCAGGGCTCATCGATGAGGGAGGCATCAGCCGCGCCCGCCCATTTCGTGAACCGCATCATACCGCATCCGTCGCCGCCATCGCCGGCGGCGGCAAGGGGGCGAAGCCGGGCGAGGTCTCGCTGGCGCATAACGGGGTGCTGTTCATGGATGAATTCCCCGAATTTCCGCGCACCGTCCTCGAAACCCTGCGCCAGCCCATCGAGACCGGCGAGGTGGTCGTGGCTCGGGCCAATGCGCATACGCGCTATCCCTGCCGCTTCATGCTGATCGCCGCGGCAAACCCGTGCAAATGCGGATATCTGGCCGAACCCGCGCGGGCCTGTGCGCGCGTCCCGCAATGTGGCGAGGACTATATGGGGCGCATCTCGGGGCCGTTGATGGATCGGTTCGATCTGCGCATCGAGGTGCCACCGTTGAGCTGGGCCGAGCTGGACGCCCCGACGGGAGCGGAAGGGTCGGCGGCGGTGGCCGCGCGCGTGTGCGCGGCGCGCGCAAGGCAGGCCGCGCGTGGCGAATCCGCGTCGCCGACATCGCTGAATGCCGATCTTGAAGGTAGCCGGCTGGAGCAGGTCGCAAACCCGGATGCCGAAGGCAAGGCGCTGCTGGTGCGCGCGGCGGAGCGATTCGGGTTGACCGCACGCGGATATCACCGGGTGCTGCGGGTGGCGCGCACGATCGCCGACCTGGAGGCCGCCGAGACGGTTTCAAGGCCGCATGTCGCCGAAGCGCTGAGCTACCGGATGAGCTTCATGTCGCAGGGATGACCGCGCAAGGTCCGCGCCCGGCCCGGCCTGTCCGGTTACCGCGCGTTCGCGCCCGTGTCGCTGTCACATCCTTTGCCCTGCGCATTGCATTTCGATCGCCTCCCAGATGCGCCGCGTTACGTTGAGCTTGTCGAAGCGCTCCAGCTCCTGCAGCCCGGTGGGCGACGTCACGTTGATTTCGGTCAGATAGGTGCCGATCACGTCGATCCCGACGAACAGCTGCCCCTTCTCGCGCAGCAACGGGCCGATCGCGGCGCAGATTTCCCGATCCCGCTCAGTCAGTTGCGCCGGTTCCGGGCGCCCGCCGACATGCATGTTGGAACGTGTCTCCCCGACGGCCGGCACCCGGTTGATCGCGCCCACAGGCTCGCCGTCGACGAGAATGACGCGCTTGTCGCCGCGTTCGACATCGGGCAGGAATTTCTGCGCGATCAGCGGCTCGCGGCTCAGGCTGGTGAACAGCTCATGCAGCGAGGACAGGTTGCGGTCACTCGAATCAAGGCGAAAGACCCCCGCGCCGCCATTTCCGTAAAGCGGCTTCAGGATGATGTCGCCATGAATGTCCTTGAACCGCCGAATCGCGCCGAGCTCGCGCGTGATCATCGTCGGCGGGGTGAGTTCGGGGAAACGCAGAACGAGCAGCTTCTCCGGGTAATTGCGCACCCAGAACGGATCATTGACGACCAATGTGTCCTGCTGGACCAGCTCGAGGAGATGCGTCGTGGTCACGTAACCCATGTCGAAAGGGGGATCCTGGCGCAGCCAGATCACATCCATCGTGCTCAGATCGAGTTCCTCTTCCTCGCCCAGCGCGAAATGGCTGCCTTGAACACGCTGCACCTCAAGCGCACTGCCGCGCGCCGTCACCCTGCCGTCGTGGAAGGTCAGCCGGTCCGGCGTGTAGTAGAAGAGCCGGTGGCCGCGCGCCTGCGCCTCCTCGGCGAGTCGGAATGTCGTATCCGCTTCGATATCGATGGCCGCAATCGGGTCCATCTGAAAGGCGATACGCAGGCTCATCTGTCCCTCCCGAACAACCGATCCCGCAGTGATGGCCCAGCTGCGGGCGCGATGCAATCGCGCATCATCGATTTCGGTCGCCCGCCGCCATCATTCGGAAAAGGCGTTCTCGATGATCTCCAGCCGGCCATGCGAATCGACCAGCGCGACATCGAAGCGCACGTCGGTCCCTTGACCCAGAGGCTGCCCCGACAGGAATTCGCTGGCAGCGCCGAGGATGCGCATGATCTGGCGTCGCGAGACACGCGCGGCGGCGCGCGCGAAGTCGCGGCTTTTCTTCACCTCGATGAACACGACCGACGCGCCATGACGCGCGACGATGTCGATCTCGCCCTGCGACCCGCGCCAGCGCCGCGCGAGGATCGAATGGCCCGAGCGTTCGTAGAATCTTGCTGTACAGTCTTCTGCCGCAGCTCCTCCGAAATGCGCAGTTGCTCCACTCATGGATCGCCTCCTTCGCCATCGTCGCGCAGCTCGAGAGCCGCCTGGTAGACCTTCCGCCGCGGCATCCCGAACCGCGTGGCCACCTGTGAAACCGCATCCTTCAGGGTCGCGCGGTCAAGCGCGCCCTTGAGCGCGCCTTTCAGGGTATCGGCATCTGTCTGCGCGACGGGCGCGCGGTCGATGAGGACAACGATCTCCCCCTTGAGCATGCGCGTATCGACAGCCTCCTGCAGCGTGCCAAGTGTCCCCCGCGACACATTCTCGAACCGCTTGGTGAGTTCGCGGCATATCACGGCGCGTCGGTCTGGTCCCATTTCAAGCACGAGATCCGTTAACAAATCCCCAACGCGGCGAGGCGATTCGAAAAGGATAAGCGTCGCGGGCACATCCTTGATCTCGGCAAGAAACCGGCGCCTTGCCGCCGTCTGCTGCGGGGGAAAGCCGGCGAAGAGAAAGCGATCGCTCGGCAGACCCGAAACCGTGAGCGCGGCAAGCACCGCGGAGGGTCCGGGCGCCGCCCGGACCGGATGTCCTTCGGCAATCGCCGCCTCCACAAGCCGGTATCCCGGATCTGCGACCATCGGTGTGCCGGCTTCGGCGGCATAGGCGACCGATTGTCCATCCCGCAGCGCCTGCAGGAGCCGGGGCCGCATTCGCGCGCCGTTATGATCGTGATAGGCGACGATGTGACGTCCCTTCAGGTCCACGCCGTGGATTTCGAGCAGGCGTCGCAGGCTGCGCGTGTCCTCGGCCGCGAGAAGATCGGCCGCCGACAGGACATCGAGCGTGCGCAGCGTGATGTCGCGCGCCGCGCCGATCGGGGTGGCGACCAGATGCAGGCCGGGTTCGAGGGGGCGGGTGGGCGAGGTCATCCGAGGTGGCCTCTCGAAAGTTTACTTCGGATGCGCGACGTCCTACTCTGGGGGGTGAAATCCGGCGCGCGATGCCAGTGCGGCGCGCGAGACGCCAATGACAACGGAGCCCGCATGTTTGCCGTTCTTTCCCTTATCCGCAAGGCGATATCGCGTTTGCGCCTGCCACGCGGTCCGCTGTTGCTGGTGACCGCTCTTGGGCTGGCGGCGTGTCAGCCTGGTGCCATGCCCGGCCCGATCGCGGGCGATGGCCCGCGCGTATCGCCCGACTCGGAGGTGCCCGTGGCACTTCTGGTGCCCGGCGGGTCCGGCGAGGCCAGTGACGACGTTCTGGCGCGCAGTCTGGAGAACGCCGCGCGCATGGCGGCGGCGGATCTGCGCGGCGCGCGTATCGATCTGCGGGTCTATGACACGGCCGGTCGCGCCGACCGGGCGGCGGAGGCGGCGCGTCGTGCCGTGGACGAGGGCGCCCAGATCATCCTCGGCCCGGTCTTTTCCGAGTCGGCGCGCGCCGCAGGGCAGGCGGTGGCCTCGGCGAACGTGAATGTCCTGAGCTTTTCGAACAACAAGGAGGTCGCGGGGGGCAATGTCTTCGTGCTCGGCCCGACCTTCGACAACACTGCGCGCCGGCTTGTGGATTATGCCGCCCAATCCGATCAGCGCCGCATCATGATCCTGCATGAGCGCAACGACTCCGGGCGGCAGGGGCGGCGCGCGATCGAGGATGCGGTGGCGCGCAGCCCGGCGACGGTTGCGGCTGTCAGATCGTTCGAGTTTTCGCAGCAGGGTGTCGTGGATGCGCTGCCCGACATCACGTCCGGTGCGCGCGAAAGTGGCGTTGATGCGGTGTTCATGACCTCGGATACCGCGGGGGCATTGCCGCTGCTGGCGCAGCTGTTGCCGGAGAACCGGGTTACCCCGGACGATTTCCAGTTCATCGGTCTGACGCGCTGGGATATTCCATCGTCGACGCTGCAGCTCTCGGGGCTGCAGGGGGGCTGGTTCGCGCTGCCGGATCCCGCCCGTACACGGCGCTTCGAACAGCGCTACCAGTCGCGCTACGACGACCGTCCGCACCCGATCGCCGGGTTGGCCTTCGACGGCATCGCGGCGATCGGCGCATTGGTGAGCGAGGGTCGTCGCGATGCGTTGTCGCGCGAGGCGCTCACGCAGGGGGCGGGTTTCGCCGGCGCCACGGGGGTCTTCCGGCTGCGCTTCGACGGGACCAGCGAGCGCGGCCTTGCCGTCGCCGAAATTCGCGATGAGCAGGTGAATGTCCTCGATCCGGCCCCGCGCGCCTTCACCGGACCGGGCTCCTGATAGGGGACAGCCGGCTTGCAGCAGACCGTGACATGGAACTGCCCGCCGGAACGGGTTTTCGATGCGCGGTCCGTCGAGCGGCGTATCGATGCGCTCCGTCACGAGGGGCAGGCGGGGCTGTCCCTGCGCAACGAGGTCGCCGCGATCCTGACTCGGGCCTACAAGGACGGCGACGCGGCGCTGCGTGCTGCCTTCGCGGCTGCTCCGCGCGACGGGCGCGCGATGGTCGCGGCGCAGACCCTGCTGATCGACGGCCTTGTCAGCACGGCGTTCGACGTCGCCGACAGGCGCCTGCACCCGGCAGATGACGGCGATGCGCGAGAGTCGCTCGCGGTCATCGCGGTCGGCGGGTATGGCCGAGGCGAGATGGCGCCGCAATCCGATGTGGATCTGCTGTTCCTGACGCCAGAGACGGTCACCCCGCGCGTCGAGCGCGTGATCGAGAGCACGCTCTACATCCTGTGGGATCTGAAGCTGAAGGTCGGGCACGCCACGCGGTCGATCGAGGAGTGTCTAAAGCTCGGCCGTGAAGATCACACGATTCGCACCGCCTTGCTGGAGCACAGGCAGGTGCGCGGCGACGCGGCGCTGTCCGAGCGGCTGCATGATCGGCTGTGGTCGGACCTCTTCGCCCGGTCCGGCCGGGAATTCATCGAGGCCAAGCTGAACGAGCGCGACCAGCGTCATGAGCGTCAGGGCGGGCAACGCTATATCCTTGAACCCAATGTCAAGGAGGGCAAGGGCGGGCTGCGAGACCTGCAGACGCTCTACTGGATCGCCAAATACCTGCATCGGGTCGACCAGGCCGAGGAACTCGTGGCGCTGGGCGTGTTCGCCGCCGACGAGTATGCGAGTTTTCGCGGCGCCGAGACCTTCCTGTGGGCGGTGCGCTGCCATCTGCATCATCTGTCGCGCCGGCCGATGGATCAGCTGACCTTCGACATGCAGGTCGAGGTGGCCACGCGCATGGGCTACCTGGATCATGGCGGACGCCGTGCGGTAGAGCATTTCATGCAGGAGTATTTTCTCCACGCGACGAGGGTGGGCGAACTGACGCGCATCTTCCTGACCGCGTTGGAGGCGCGCCATGTCAAGCGCCTGCCGGGGCTGACCGGGCTTTTCACGCGACGCCGCCGTCCGGGGCGCGGCTACCGGACGGTACACGGCCGGCTTTCGGTGCGTTCCAACGCGGAATTTCTTGCCGACAAGCTCAACCTTCTGCGAATCTTCGCCGAAGCCTTGCGCACGGGCATGCTGTTGCATCCCGATGCGATGCGGCTGGTGGCGGGGCATCTGCACCTGATCGACCGCGAGATGCAGCAAAGCCGCGAGGCAAACCGCATCTTCCTCGACATGCTGCTCAAGCAGGGCAACCCGGAGCGCGCGCTGCGGCGCATGAACGAGCTCGGCGTGCTGGGCGCCTTCATCCCCGATTTCAAGCCCATCGTGGCGATGATGCAGTTCAACGTCTATCACCACTACACGGTGGACGAGCACACCATCCAGACGATCTCGACGCTGGCGCAGATCGAACGCGGCGAACTCGTCGAGGAGCTTCCCGTGGCCTCGGGCATCCTGAAGGGCGAGGTCAATCGCAAGGTGCTCTATATCGCGCTGCTGCTGCACGATATCGGCAAGGGCCGGCCAGAGGACCATTCGATCCTCGGCGCGCGAATCGCACGGCGTCTGGCCCCGCGCTTCGGGTTGCCGGCCGAGGATTGCGAGGCCGTGGAATGGCTGGTGCGCTATCACCTTCTGATGTCGGACATGGCCCAGAAACGCGATATTGCGGACCCGCGCACGGTGCGCGACTTCGCGAAAGCCGTGAAGACACGCAAGCGGCTCGACCTGTTGACCGTGCTGACGGTCTGCGACATCCGCGGGGTCGGCCCCGGCACCTGGAACAACTGGAAGGCGATGCTGCTGCGCCGCCTCTACAGCGAGACAGCCGCCGCGCTGGAGACAGGGCTCGAGGATCTCAATCGCGAGAAACGCGAGGCCGAGGCCAAGCGTGCCCTGCGCAAGGCTCTTGCAGGATGGGAACGGCGCGATCTGCGCCGCGAGACCGAGCGGCACTACGGCCCCTACTGGCAGGGGCTTTCGACCGACACCCAGGTGGTCTTTGCGCATCTTCTGCGCGGGATCGGCGACGACGAGATCCGCATCGATCTGCATCCGGACGATGACCGCGACGCCACCCGTGCCTGTTTCGTGCTGGCCGACCATCCGGGCATCTTCTCGCGCCTCGCCGGGGCGCTGGCGCTGGTGGGCGCCAATGTCGTCGATGCGCGCACCTATACCTCGCGCGACGGGTTCGCCACGGCGGCATTCTGGATCCAGGACAGCGACGGATCGCCCTATGAGGCCGAGCGGCTGACACGGCTGCGGGAGATGATCCACAAGACCTTCGCCGGCGAGATCGTGGCAGAGGACGCGCTCGCCGGGCGCGACAAGTTCAAGCGGCGCGAGCGTCCGTTCCGCATTCCCACCTCGATCACCTTCGACAATGAAGGGTCCGAGATCTACACCATCATCGAGGTCGATACGCGCGACCGTCCCGGGCTGCTGCACGATCTGACGCGAACCCTCGCGGAAAACAACATCTACATTGCGTCCGCCGTAATTGCGACATACGGGGTTCAGGTCGTTGACAGCTTTTATGTGAAAGACATGTTCGGGCTCAAGCTGCACAACCGCGCCAAACAGGAAGCGCTTGAACGCAAGCTGCGCCGTGCCATCTCGGAGGGTGTGCGAAGGGCGCACGACTGATGGCCAGTATACGGCTCGTGACAGGGTTTCTGACCGTCGGTTTCTGGACTCTGGCCAGCAGGGTGCTGGGCTTCGTGCGCGATATCCTCATCGCCGCGTTTCTGGGGGCGGGGCCGGTGGCCGAGGCCTTCCTCGTGGCCTTTGCGCTGCCCAACATGTTTCGCCGCTTCTTCGCCGAGGGCGCGTTCAACATGGCCTTCGTGCCCATGTTCTCCAAGCGCTACGAGCAACAGGACGGCGCGCACCGCTTCGCCTCCGACGCCTTTTCCGGGCTCGCGGCGGTGCTGGTGGTGTTCACGCTGCTGGCGCAGCTGGCGATGCCTCTTCTGGTGCTGGCGATGGCGGCGGGTTTCGCGGCGGATGAGCGGCTGGGGATCGCCGTCGATTACGGGCGGATCGCCTTTCCCTATATCCTTTTCGTGTCGCTGGCGGCGCTGCTTTCGGGGGTGCTCAACGCGACGGGACGTTTCACCGCCGCGGCCGCCGCACCCCTTCTGCTCAATCTGTGCTTTATCCTCGCGCTCATGCTTTCGGATCATCGCGGCTGGCCGGCCGGCGATGCGCTGGCCTGGGCGGTTCCGGTGGCCGGGGTGGCGCAGCTGGCATTCCTTTGGGTGGCGGCGGCGCGCGCCGGCTTTCCGATTGTGCCCCGCCGTCCGCGCCTGACGCCCGAGATCAGGCGCCTCGCGATCATCGCCATGCCCGCGATGCTCGCGGGCGGCGTGATGCAGGTCAATCTGCTCGTGGGGCGGCAGGTGGCCAGCTTCTTCGACGGGGCGATCGCCTGGCTGTCCTATGCGGACCGGCTCTATCAGCTTCCTCTCGGTGTGGTCGGTATCGCCATCGGTGTTGTGTTGCTGCCCGATCTGTCGCGCCGCCTGCAACGTGGCGACACCGAGGGCGGGCGGTACTCGCTGAACCGGGCGGCGGAATTCGCGATGGCGCTGTCGATCCCGTCTGCCGTGGCGCTTGCCGTTATCGCAGAGCCGCTCGTCTCGGTGCTGTTCGAGCGCGGGCGTTTCGGCCCGCAGGATACGGTCGGAACCGCCATGGCCGTGGCGGTCTACGGCCTGGGATTGCCGGCCTTCGTGTTGCAGAAGGTCCTGCAGCCGCTGTTTTTTGCGCGCGAAGACACGAAATCGCCTTTCTACTACGCGCTGGTCGCGCTGGCCGTGAATGCCGTGATCGCGGTCGGCCTGGCACCCTTTCTGGGCTTCATCGCGGCGGCCATTGGCACGACGATTGCGGGCTGGGCGATGGTATTTCAGCTCTGGTTCGGATCGCGCGCGATGGGGGCTGCGGCGTCGCCGGATGCGCGTTTCCTGTCGCGCATCGGCCGGATCGTCCTGGCGGCCCTGATCATGGGGCTGTGCGTGAGGCTGGGCGCGCATCTGATGGCGGATTGGCTGGCCGCGCCGGGGCTGCGCTATGGGGCGTTGGGGGCGTTGGTCGGGTTCGGTATCATCAGTTATTTCGGCAGTGGAGCGCTGATCGGTGCGTTCCGCCTCGCGGATTTTCGCAGCGCCCTGCGGCGTTGACCGTCACTCATGCCGGATGCTGGCGCGCAGGGCCCGCAAGCCGCCGGGCCGGGCCAGCATGGCGGCGCCCGCGCCCACAGCAAAGGCGGTCAGATCGGCGACCCAGGTCACGCCCGGCTCTACCGACAGGCCCAGCGCCAGCCGCAGTCCGAGCATGAGCGTGATCAGCGCGAACGCGCGCGCCCGGCGGATCCGAAGCGCAAACCCGCCGATCATGAGCAACCCCGCAAAGGCGCCGAGCAAGCCGAACATCACCGGAAAGCCGCCGATCAGAACCGTTACCGTGCCGGGTATCGCGCCGAAGGCCAGCGCCCCGCCCAGGGTGGCTGCGACCATCGTGACAAGCAACCGGCCGCTGCGCAGCACGTCGCCGACCACGCGCCCGAGCGTGAGCAGTGCGAGGGTCACAAGGCCGGCCTGCAGCGGCCCGATCTGTACGAAAGGGTAGGTGAACAGGCGTTGCAGGTGATCCGGCGGAAACTGACGGTTGGTCAGCATCCACTCGACGACGGCGCGGGACATCCCGTGACGCTGGATGGCCTGCAGGCGCCAGGCGGCCGCGTCGGCGCCACCGATCCACCCCTGCGCCCCGGCCCAGATCAGCAGCTCGCCTCCCGCGATCAGGGCTGCGAGCACCCATATAATGGCTGGAACGGGGCCGAAGGGCATGGCGCGTGTGTCGTCATCGGGCATGGCGCTCTCCATTCTGCCCGGCGCGCTGCGCGTTGACGGGCTGTACCGACAGCGATAAGCGAGCAGAGCGGCAATTTCCAGACGGAGTCTCAGATGACGGATGCGGCCCAAATGCCCCGCGTCGACGGAATTGCGGGGTTCACCCCGCGTGTGTTCTCGGGCATCCAGCCTTCCGGGGGGCTGACGCTCGGCAATTACCTCGGCGCGCTCAAGCGGTTCGTGGAAAAGCAGGAAGAAGGTGTCGAGACACTCTATTGCCTTGTCGATCTGCACGCGATCACGGTGTGGCAGGATCCGGCGGCCCTGCGGCGCGCCACGCGGGAAATGGCGGCGGGCTTCATTGCCGCGGGTATCGATCCGACGCGCTCCATCCTGTTCAACCAGTCGCAGGTTCCGGCCCATGCCGAGATGGCCTGGATCCTGAACTGTGTGGCGCGGATGGGTTGGCTGAGCCGGATGACGCAGTTCAAGGACAAGGCCGGAAAGAACCGCGAGAATGCCTCGGTCGGGCTGTTCGCCTATCCGTGCCTTATGGCGGCCGATGTGATGGTCTATCACACCACCCATGTGCCGGTGGGCGAGGATCAGAAGCAGCATCTCGAGCTCGCGCGCGAAATCGCCATCAAGTTCAATCATGATTACGAGGTCGATTTCTTCCCCGTGGTCGAGCCGGTGATCGAGGGCTGGGCCACGCGGGTGATGAGCCTGCGCGACGGCACCCGCAAGATGTCGAAATCGGACCCGTCGGATATGAGCCGCATCAATCTGAGCGACGATGCCGATACGATCGCGCAGAAGTTCCGAAAGGCCCGTACCGATTCCGAGCCGCTGCCCGAGACCCTGGAGGGGCTGGAGGGGCGGCCGGAAGCGCGCAACCTGGTGAATATCTACGCAGCACTCGCGGATCGCACGCCCGAAGCCGTCGTGGCCGAATATGCCGGTCAGGGCTTTGCCGCGTTCAAGCCCGCGCTGGCCGATCTGGCGGTGTCGGTGCTGTCGCCGGTCAATGCCGAGATCAATCGCCTCATGCGCGAGGAGGCCGAAATCGACAAGCTGCTGACTGCGGGGGCCGAGCGCGCCGATGCCATCGCGCGCCCGATCCTGGAGCGCACGCACGACATCGTCGGTTTGATCAGGGCGAGGTAGCCGGGGGCGCGGTCGGGCGCGCCTTCCGACCCCGCCGGGCCACAACGCGCGCGGTCAGATCACGACGACCTGCGTGCCCACATCCACCAGCTCGTACAGGTATTCGACATGGCGGTTGTAGAGTCCGAAGCAGCCGTTCGAGGCCTTGCGCCCGATCTTGCGTTCGTCGTCGATGCCGTGGATGCGGTAATAGGTCCAGCCCAGGTTCAGCGCGCGGGTGCCGAGCGGGTTGTCCGGCCCGGCCTCGACTCGCTCGGGCAGGCTGGGATCGCGCTCGCGCATGTTGGGGGTGGGAATCCACACCGGCCGGTAGCGCTTGAGCACGATCTGCGTGCGCCCGCGGCGGGTGAATTCCTCGCTCATCGGGACGGAGCAGGGATAGAGCAGATAGATGCTCTCATCCTCGGACCAGAAGTGCAGCGCGCGCGAGTTGGTGTCGGTCAGGATGGCGCCGTTGCGCAGCGTGTCGAAATGGTCACGCCAATCGACCGACCGGAACCCCATGATGTTGCGCGGCGCCCGCCGCACATCCGCCTCCCCCTCGATCACGCCTGACAGTCTGGCATGCAGCGGCGTGGCCGCCATTCCGGCCAGCGCTGCAGTCGCGCCCAGCATGAATCCCCGCCGCTGGCTGACACGATTCGACATCCCGACGCCTCCCGTTTGAGGAGCGATAAGGTATCACGAATCGGACGAAACGCAACGCGCTCCGGCAGCCATGTGCGGCGACGTGCGCCTGTCAGATGACGAGCACCTGCGTGCCCACATCCACCAGTTCGAACAGATGCTCGACGTGATGATTGAAGAGGCCGAAGCAACCATTCGAGGCCTTGCGCCCGATCTTGCGCTCGTCGTCGATGCCGTGGATGCGATAATACTGCCATGTCAGGTTCATGGCCCGGGTGCCCATCGGATTGTCCGGCCCGGCCTCGACACGCTCGGGCAGGCTGGGGTCGCGCTCGCGCATGTTGGGGGTGGGTATCCACACCGGGTTGCGCCGCATCAGGGTGATCTCGGTGCGTCCGCGGCGGGTGAATTCCTCGCTCATCGGGATCGAGCAGGGGTAGAGCAGATAGGTGCTCTCATCCTCGGACCAGAAGTGCAGCGCGCGCGAATTGGTGTCGGTCAGGATGGCGCCGTTGCGCAGCGTGTCGAAATGATCGCGCCAATCGACCGTCCGGAACCCCATGATGTTGCGATCTGCGCGGCGCACATCCGATTCGCCTTCGATCTCGCCGGCAAGGTCGGCGCGCAGTGGCGTGGCCGCCAAGCCGGCAAGCGCGGCGGCTGATCCCATCATGAAACGGCGGCGGGCAAGGGTGTGGTCGGACATTGCTCGATCCTGTACATTGCTTTGCGGCGCACATTTGCACGCAGGCGCCGGAAGTTTCAACTCACGCTCCGGTGATCGCAAAGGTTGAGCCTGCGGCGGACATGCTGGACCCGCGCCGCGCAAGCTGCTTAAAGAAGCCGAGCATAACGGGGAGGTAAGCGCCATGGCCACCGGGTCCGACATTCGCACCTTTTTCGACGGCAAATGGCATGACGGCGACGTGCCGATCATGCGCGCGGGCGATCACGGCGCCTGGCTGGGCACGACAGTGTTCGACGGTGCGCGCTTTGTCGATGGCATCGCCCCGGATCTGCAAGCGCATTGCGAACGCGTCAACCGCTCTGCCGCAGCTCTGATGATCACGCCCACGGTGGAGGCCGGCGAGATGGTCGAGATCATCGGGGAGGGGCTGCGTCGCTACGAGGCGGGGGCCGCAATCTATATCCGCCCGATGTACTGGGCGCTCGATGGCGGTGATCTGGGGATCATTCCCAAGCCTGACGCGACGGGGTTTGCCGTCTGCCTCGAACAGGTGCCGATGCCCGCCCCGGATGCCGCCATCACCCTGACCACGACGCAGTTCCGGCGCCCGGTGCTGGCCGACAATGTGGTCAACGCCAAGGCTGGTTGTCTCTATCCCAACAATGCCCGCATGCTTGCCGAGGCGCGCAGCAAGGGCTTCGGCAACGCGCTGGTGGCCGATGCGCTGGGCAATGTCGCCGAGACGGCGACCGCCAATGTGTTCATGGTTCGCGACGGCGAGGTCTTCACTCCGGTGCCGAACGGGACCTTCCTCGCCGGCATCACGCGCGCGCGCCATATCGAGAATCTGCGCGCCGACGGCATTCGGGTGCATGAATCCGTCCTGACCTTCGAAGACTTCCGCGCCGCCGACGAGGTGTTCCTGACCGGCAATCTGCAGAAGGTCACGCCGGTCAAGGCTTTCGATGATACACAGTATCAGATCGGCCCTGTGACCCGACGCGCGCGCGAACTGTACTGGGACTGGGCGCACAGCAGCAGCGCGCGGATCTGAAACACGAAATCGCCGCGGGGCGGATTCAGACCCTTGCCAGCCCTTGGCGACCGAGGCCATCATGCAGCGCATCGGGCATGGAGGGCGCATGCGCAAGTTTCTGGTGGTGCTGGATGACAGCAGTGAGTGCCTCAATGCGATGCGCTTTGCGACACTGCGGGCCGCGCATACCGGGGGCGGCGTGCAGATCCTGTCCGTGATCCCGCCGGAGGAATTCCAGCATTGGATCGGGGTCAAGGACATCATGCGGGCCGAGGCCCGCGAACGCATCGAGGCGCATTTCAAGGTCTACGCCAAGTGGATGACCGACAAGCACGGCATTGAGCCCGAGCTTGTCATCCGCGAGGGCGAGCCGGTCGACGAGATCCTCGCCCAGCTGCGCGAGGATCCCGAGATCGGCGTGCTGGTTCTGGGGGCCGGAACCGGCAAGAAGGGTCCGGGCCCGCTGGTCACGCAACTGTCGCGCAATTCGGGGTCGCTGCCGGTGCCGATCACCATCGTGCCCGGCGAGCTCGCAAAGGATCGGCTGATCGAGATCGCCTGAACCGGAGCGCGCGGCGCCGCGACCGCCCGCGGACGCGACTCTTGCGTTGTTAAACAAAAAATGGCTGATAACATTCCAGTGAGCCGCCTTTGGCGGCCGATTTGTGGGCAGTGTCGAATTCCGGGAGCAGAACATGCGAAAGATGCCATTCAGCCTGACGGGCGCGGGCGCCCTTCTCGCCAGCACATTCGCGCTATCGGCGCCGGGGCTGGCCGGGGACAGGGTCAGCGTGATGGTGTTCGACGCATCCGGGTCGATGTGGGCCCGGCTGGAGGATGGCAAGTCACGTATCGAGGTCGCGCGCGAAGTGCTCGACGAATTCGCCGAAAGCCGGGATGCCGATATCCCCTTCGGCGTCGTGGCCTACGGGCACAACCGGCGCGGCGACTGCGGTGACATCGAGACGGTGCTGCCGCTCGGGCTGTATGATGGCGGCGAGATCTCGCAGACGATCCGCGGACTCAATCCGCAGGGGATGACGCCGTTGACGGATTCGATGGCGCTGGCGCGCGAGATGATCCCGCGCACCGCCGAGGCCGCCGACATCATCCTGGTCACCGACGGGCTGGAGAACTGCGGCGGCGATCCCTGCGCGCTGGCGGCCGATATCGCCGCGGAGGGGATCGACATCCGTGCCCATGTCGTCGGCTTCGCGCTGGAGGATGAGGCGGTGCAGACGCTGTCCTGCGTGCCCGAGCAGACCGGCGGTCAGCTTTTCACAACGCAGTCCGGCGCGGAGTTGAGCGCCGCGCTGACCGAGGTCAGTGCCCCCGAACCCGAGCCCGAGCCCGCGGAGGTCGAGGTCCGGCTGCGCGCCGTGGATGCACGCAGCCCCGACGATCTCGTGGGCTGGGTCGAGTGGAACATCGCCACCCCCGAAGGTGACGGGGTTTTCCTCGATGAGTGGCGCGGTATCCTCGATATCGAACTCATGCCCGGCCAGTATGTCGTGGAGGCCGAGGCGGACAGCTTCGCCGGCGCTGCGGAATTCGAGGTGACGCCGCAGACGGACGCACCGATCGACGTCATGATGGCCAAGACGCTTGCTACGCTGATGCTGCGCGCCGAGGATGCGGCGACCGGCGAGACGCTGGAGGGCGTGGACTGGACGGCGCTCAACGTCGCGACCGAAGCCGCCGAGGAGCTGCACAACGAGGCCGGTGGTTACATACCCTTGCATCTTGACCCGGGCGAATACCGCGTCATCGCCGAGCACGGCGAGATGGCCGGCGCGACCATGGTCACGGCCACCCGCGAGGAAGATCAGAACGTGGTCATCGCGCTGGAGGCGCCGCAGGTCGAGGTGGATGTGCAGCTTGACGCCCCGGCCGAAGTCGCCGCCGGGGCCGCTTTCGACGTCACGGTGTCCGGCGCGCTCAGCGACAACGACTACATGCTGATCGAGCGGCCCGACGCGGATGACGAGGTGAGCCGCTACAACCGCATGCGCAACCGCGTCGGCGGTGACGGCACCCATGAATACACCGCACCGACCGCGCCGGGCAGCTATGAGCTGCGCTACTATCTCGACGACGACCGCAGCCTTGTGGCGCGCCATGCCTTCGAGGTGATGGCCGTGGATGTCACCATGGAAGCCCCCGCGCAGGTGGAGGTCGGGCAGGACTTCGACGTCGCGATCGGCGGCGGCATTTCCGGCCATGTGGTCATCGTGGAGGCGGGGCGCGCCGAGGACGACATCGTCTCGCGCTATGAGCGCATGCGCAACTCGGTCGATGGCGACGAGGGTGCCATCAGCCGCACGGCGCCGGATGCGCCCGGCGACTACCTGCTGCGCTATCATGCCTCAGACACGCGCGAGGTTCTTGCCGAGGCCCCGCTAGAGGTGGTCGAGGCCGACGAGCCCGCCCTCGACACCGGCGTGCGGATTCACGCGCCCGACGCCGCCGGGGCCGGCGCGACGATCGAGGTGCGCTGGGAAGGGCCGGAGGCCGACGGCGACCGCATCGCCATCGTCGCGCCCGGAGCGCCTGAGGGAGATACCGGTCACAGCCGCCGCGCCTCGAGTTCGGTGCAGGGCAATGAGTCCGTCTCTATCCAGCTGCCCGACGCGCTCGGCCCGCATGAGCTGCGCTACATCGACGGCGAGAGCGACGCGACACTGGCCCGCCACGAGATCGAGCTCGAGCCGGTCGAGGCGCGTGTCTCCGCCCCGGCGGAGATTCCGGCCGGGTCGCGTTTTGACGTCGAGTGGGACGGGCCTGTCAACCGCAACGACTACATCGTCATCGTGCCGGCCGGCGCGCCGGAGGGCACTTCGGGGCATAGCCGCCGTGCCTCGTCGAGGGTGTCCGATGACGGCGAGCCGGTGCGCATCCAGGCGCCCGACGCGATCGGAACCTACGAGGTGCGCTATGTCGTCAACCAGAGCGACCGCGTCCTCGCCTCGCAGGAGGTGACGCTGACGCCGGTCGAGGCGCATGTTTCGGCCCCGGCGGAGATTCCGGCCGGGTCGCAGTTCGACGTCGAGTGGGACGGGCCTGTCAATCGTAACGACTACATCGTCATCGTCCCCGCCGGTGCGCCGGAGGGCACGTCCGGTCACAGCCGCCGCGCCTCGTCGAGGGTGTCCGATGACGGAGCGCCGGTGCGCATTCAGGCGCCCGACGCACTCGGCACCTACGAGGTGCGCTATGTCGTCAACCAGAGCGACCGCGTGCTCGCCGCGCAGGAAGTGACGCTCACGCCGGTGACGGCGACGCTTGACGCGCCGGAGAGCGTGCTGCCCGGGTCGGATTTCGAGGTGGCATGGGAAGGCCCGGTCAATCGGAACGACTTTATCGCCATCGTCCGGCCTGATGCGCCCGCGGGCGACAGCGGCGACAGCCGCAGCGCGTCGAGCCGGGTAAGCGAAGGTCCCGTCACCCTCACCGCTCCGGATGAGGAAGGCGAGTACGAACTGCGCTATGTCATCAACGACTCCGATCGGACTCTCGCAGCCAGATCGATCTTGGTGGCCAGTGCGGATGTCACGCTGTCCGTGGACGGGCCTGTGGCCGCGGGCGGGGTTGTCGAGGTCGCCTTCACCGGGCCGGGTCGGTTCGAGGACATGATCGAGATCGTCGACCCCGGTGCCGCGCCGGATGACGACGCGATCCAGGGCGCGCGCGCCTCGCAGGGCAATCCGTCGCAGCTTTTCGCGCCGACTTCGGCCGGCAGCTTTGAGGTCCGCTATCGCGCAACCGACAGCGGCGAAGTGCTCGCGACGATTCCGCTGGAGGTCGAATGACGCCCGCGGCAGTTGCGCCAGACCGGGCGGCAATGCGGCGGTGGTGCCGCCAGGTCGCGCTGGCGGTCGGGTTGTGCGCGCTGGCCGCGCCGGCCATGGCGGATGAGGCCGAGCGCGACATCATCCGCCTTGTCGCCGAGCTCGACGGGGCGTCGCAGGCCGAGCGTGCGGAAATCCTGCAGCAACTCGCGCCTCATGGGGACGCGGTCGTCGATGTGCTGCTGGAGTTCATGCAGGAGGGGCTGCTGGCACGCGGCGCGGCGTTGCGTGCCGTGGCGCAGCTGCAATCGGGCGATCTGCCAGCCGCGCCCGAGTCCGGTGCAGGCGCTGCCACAACGGCATCCCCCGCCGTGATCGAGCGGGTCGACGATCCGTTCGCCCGCCCGGAATCCGGTGCGGTGCATCCCCCGGATGACGCGCCGCGTCACCGTGTCGTCGGGGTCGCGCCGGATGACATGCTCAATGTGCGCGACCGTCCGGGGGTGAGCGGCAGCACTATCATCGGGCGGCTGGCCCCCGATGCGACGAATGTCGCGACCGGGGATGGTGCGGCGCAGGTGAACGGTGGAACCTGGGTCGAGGTGCTGTATGCGGGGCTGCCCGGCGGCTCGGGCTGGGTGAATGCGCACTATCTCGAAGCCTTGCCCGCGAACGCACAACCGGCCGTCGCGCCCGACTTCGAACCGGGTTCGATGATGGATCTCGCGCAGCATTACACCGACCTTGACGGCTATTCCGGGCTGGATGCACAGGCGCTGGAGCGCCGCTTTCTCGAGGAGGCCGCGGGCGATGATCCAAACAAGTTCCGCGCCATCAATCGTCTGGGGCCGTTGACGCGCGCCTTGCTGATGCTGGATGCGCGCGAGGGGCCGCAGCTGCATGCCCGCTACCGAATCCGCTACGGCATGGAGCAGATGGGCCCCTACCCGCCCAAAGCCTACACGACGCCGCTCAGCTTTGTGCAGATCGACCGGTTCGACATGGGGCCGCACCGGATGAAGGCTTTGCCGGGGGCGGCGGATGAGGATGCCGCGCGGCATGTGTCGTACCGCATGGCCATGCAAACCATTCAGGCACGAACCGCCGAGGTCATCAGCGTGTCACGCGCCGAGCTGACCGACGCGGCGGCGGAGGGGATGCGCTGCCTGCAGGTGGGATGCCTCGACCTTGCCTCCCCCGCCGAGCAGATCCCAGAGGAATGGGAGCCATCACAAGACGAGGGGGGGATCGACTTCACGGCGCCTTATCCGATGATGACGCGCGATGGCACGCACAGCCCGGCGGCGGTGCTGGACGCGTTGATCGCTCAGCATGGTTTTCTGGGAAATATCGGTGAGGAAACGGTGACCTGGTCTTACCCCGAAGCGCGCCCGGGACTGACCTTCGGCGCCCCTTTCGTGGAGGTGGTGATCGACGTGAATCTGGCGCAGGACTTCGCAGTTGACGGTGTGCTGCGCGATTCGCATCTGGGGGATGACGAGTTGGCGGTGCTGTGGTTTCACACGGCGTCGATCTCTTCGGCGGACCCGTCGGAGCCGCTGGTCTTTCAAGCCGAGGCGCGGCAGCGTCACCCCTGGCGCCAATAGCAGCCCGGCTGCACTCCGCCGCGTCCCAGGGGGGGCGCCCGGGGCGCGGCGGTCACGCTGCGGTGCTGCGCCGGTCAGCCGAAGGTGTCGGCGACGTCGTACATCACGGGCTCGAAGCTCTTGCACAGCTCGTTGATGCGGCGGTTGCGCGCGCGCATCTCGTCGCTGCGCAGCATGGCCAGGAAATCCTCGCGGCGCGTCCAGCGCGAATAGTTGGCGATGCGCGTCTGGGCGTCGTTCACATGCAGCGCCGCGGCGATGAAGCCCGGCTGGTGGCTGATGAAGTCCGCATACGCTTCGCGCAGCAGCGCGAGCAGATCCGCGCAAGTCCCCGGTGTCACCTCGAAGGTGGTGATCACGGTCTGGGCCTCTTTGTCGCGGTCGATTGTCAGCATGATTTCCTCCTTCGGCAGTGTAGCACGCGCCGGCCCGGGCGCCCAGCGCAGGGTCAGCGGGCGCGTTTGCGCAGTTGCCAGCCGGCGATGGCGATCCCGGTGGCGACGATCGCGATGATGATGGTGGCCAGCGCGTTGACATCCGGGCTGACCCCCAGACGGACCTTCGAGAAGATGACCATCGGCAGGGTGGAAGCCCCCGGACCCGAGACGAAGCTGGCGATCACGAGGTCGTCGAGGCTGAGCGTGAAGGCCAGCAGCCATCCCGCCACGAGCGCGGGCGTAATCACTGGCAGGGTGATGTCGAAGAAGACTCGCACCGGCCCGGCGCCGAGGTCGCGCGCCGCTTCCTCCAGGCTTTCATCCATGCTGCGCAGTCGCGAGCCGGCGATCACGGCGACGAAAGCCATGCAGAAGGTCGTGTGCGCGATGATGATGGTGTTGATGCCACGCCCGGCGGGCCAGCCAAGGGTCAGCTCCATCGTCACGAACAGAAGCAGCAGCGACAACCCGGTGATCACCTCGGGCATCACCAGCGGTGCGGTGACCATCCCGGTCAGCAGGATGCGCCCGCGAAACCGGCCGAAGCGCGCCAGGACCAGCGCCGCGAGGGTGCCCAGAACCGTGGCGATCGTCGCGCTGAAGAAGGCGACCCGCAGGCTGACCCAGGCGGCGTTCAGCAATTGCCGGTCATTCAGCAATTCGCCGTACCATCGGGTCGAGAATCCGGCCCAGACGGTGACAAGGCGGCTTTCGTTGAAGGAGAACACCACCAGCGAGACGATGGGCGCGTAGAGGAAGACAAAGCCCAGCAGCGCCAGGATCGGCAGGGTCCAGCCGCGCTTCATCGCTGCGCCTCCAGCCGCCTGTCCTGGAAATGCTGCAACCACATGATCGGGACGACGATCAGCACGAGCATGGCGATCGCGACCGCCGAGGCCAGCGGCCAGTCACGGCTCGAGAAGAACTCGTCCCACAGGATCTTGCCGATCATCAGCGTGTCGGGGCCGCCCAGCAGGGCTGGAATCACGTACTCCCCGATGGCGGGGATGAAGACCAGCATGCAGCCCGCCACGATCCCCGGAACCGACAGCGGCAGCGTCACGGTGACGAAGGTCGTCAGCGGACGCGCGCCCAGATCCGCCGATGCCTCGATCAGCGCGTCATCCAGCTTCACGAGGTTGGCATAGAGCGGCAGGATCATGAAGGGCAGATAGGTGTAGACGATGCCCAGCTGCACCGCGAAGGTCGTCTGCATCATGATCAGCGGCGTGTCGATCACGCCGAGCGCCATCAGGGCGCCGTTGATCAGCCCCTCGCGTTGCAGGAACCCCATCCAGGCGTAGACGCGCAGCAGAAACGATGTCCAGAACGGCAGGATGACCAGCAGCAGCAGCAGCGTGCGCCGGGGCTCGGGGCTGCGGGCGATGTAATAGGCGATCGGGTAGCCGATCAGCAGCGCGAAGACCGTCGAGATGAACGCGATGCCGATGGAGGACAGATAGGCGTTCCTGTAAAGCGAATCCTGCAGGATGAAGCGAAAATTGTCGAAGCTGGCGATGATGTCGAGCGTGCCGTCCGGGGCGCGGTCGAAAAGCGGCATGTAGGGCGGGCGCGCAATCGCGGGTTCGGACACCGAGATGCGCCCGACCACGAAGAACGGCACCAGAAAGAACAGCAGCAGCCAGAGCATCGGCACCGCGATGACCAGCGCGCGCCCCAGAGCCGGACGGCGCAGCAACGCCGCGCGCAGCGCGGGCGTCGGTGTCGCGCTCACCGGGTCAGCACCCGGCCGGCCGCCTGCGGCCAGCTTGCGAAGACGCGCTCATCCCAGCTGATCGGCGCCTCGTCGCGCAGGCGGCTGGATTGAGTGGCCTGGATCAGGCGCCCGGTATCCAGCCGCACCCGGTATATCGACAGGTGACCCAGATAGGCGACATCCTCGACAGTGCCGGCGACCGTGTTTGGCGCATCCGGGGCCTGCCGGCTGAGGCTGATACGTTCCGGGCGCAGCGAGATCCAGACCTGCTGATTGCGCTTGAGCCCCGGCATCGGCGGCGCGAGGACATCGCCACAATCCTCGGTTTCGATCCGCATCGCGTCGGCCCCGGCGGCTGCGACGCGGCCCTCCAGCAGGTTCACGGTGCCGATGAAATCGGCGACGAAGCGGGTCTGCGGGGTCTCGTAGATCTCGCGCGGCTCGCCGATCTGCACGATACGGCCTTCGTTCATCACGCCGATCCGGGTCGAGAGAGTCATCGCCTCGTCCTGATCATGGGTGACGACGATGAAGGTCACGCCCAGCGTTTCCTGAATGCGCACCAGCTCGAACTGCGTTTCCTCGCGCAGCTTGCGATCGAGCGCGCCCAGCGGCTCATCGAGCAACAGCAGCTTCGGACGCTTGACCAGCGCGCGCGCCAGCGCCACGCGCTGGCGCTGGCCGCCGGACAGCTGATGCGGCTTGCGGGTGGCCTGCTGTTCGAGCTTGACCAGCTTGAGCATCTCCCGCGCCCGGTCGCGCGCTTCGCCGCGCGCCATGCCTTCACGGCGCAGCCCGTAGGCCACGTTCTTTTCCACGCTCATATGCGGGAACAGGGCATACGACTGGAACATCATGTTGGTCGGACGCCGATGCGGCGGCACCTCGGACATGTCCTGCCCGTCGATCATCACTGCGCCGGTGCTGGGCTGCTCGAACCCGGCGAGGATGCGCAGCAAGGTGGACTTGCCGCAGCCCGAGGCGCCCAGAAGGCAGAACAGTTCGCCATTGTAGATGTCGAGACTGACATCATCGACCGCGGTCAGCGGTCCGAACGACTTGGTCACGTTGCGGATCGAGATGAAGGGCGTCGCCGACGCGTCCCGCCAGGGGCGTGTATCCGCTGCCAGTGCCTTTTCATCCATGGGCGTCTCCGGCGTCGGGCGCGCCCCGGTCCCCGAACCGGGGCCTCGGGGCGCGCCGTGGCGGTTACTGACCGGTCTTGACGCGTGTCCAGAGCCGCGTCACCAGGCGATCGGTCCGCGGGTCATAGGGTTCTGCTGCCCACAGATTGGCCCTGACCTCCTCGGTGGGGAAAACCGCCTCGTAATTGAGGATCTCTTCATCCGTGTAGGGGATCGCCGCCTTGTTGGCATGGGCGTACCAGACGTAATTGGTGATGTCGGCGGTGATCTCCGGTTCCATGATGAAGTTGATGAACTTGTGCGCGGCATCCGGGTTCGGCGCGTCCGCCGGGATCGCCAGCATGTCGAACCACTGCAGCGCGCCCTCTTGCGGGATGATGTAATCCACGCTCACGCCACGATCGGCCTCGGCCGCGCGCTCCTGCGCCTGAAAGACATCTCCCGACCATCCCACGGCCACGCAGATCTCGCCATTGGCCAGATCCGAGATGTATTGTGACGAGTGGAAGTAGCGCACATGCGGCCGCACGGTTTCGAGCAGCTCTGCCGCGGCCTCGAAGTCGTCGGGGTCGGTCGATTGCGGGTCCATCCCGAGATAGTTCATGGCGGCGGGCAGCATTTCGGTGGGGGCATCCAGAAAGGTCACGCCGCAATCGGCCAGCTGCGATATGATGTCGGGGTCGAAGATCAGCTCCCAGCTCGTGACCTCGTATTCCGCGCCCAGCCGCTCGGCGACCATGTCCGGATTGAAGCCAAGTCCGGTGGTGCCCCACATGTAGATGACGCCGTATTCGTTACCGGGGTCGTACTCGGCGGCATTCGCCATCAGATCGGGGTCCATGTTCTCCAGGTTGGGCAGCTTCGACTTGTCGAGCTGCTGATACGCCCCGGCTGCGATCTGGCGCTGCATGAAATCGGAGGTGGGCACCACGACGTCATAGCCCGAACTGCCTGCCAGCATCCGCGCCTCGAGCACTTCGTTGGAATCGTAGACGTCGTAATTCACCGAGATCCCGGTTTCTTCGGTGAACCGATCCAGCGTATCGGCGGCGATGTAATCCGACCAGTTGAAGATGTTCAGCGTTTCGGCCTGCGCCGCCATTGCGGGCGCGGTCAGAAGCGCGGCCGCCGCGGCGATGGAGCGGTTGTTCATGGTCGTTCTCCCTGTTCTTTGTCTCGGACGGCTTCGTGCAGGGCAAAGCCGAGTTCCGTTTGCGCCATCAGTCTAGTGGCGGCGTGATCGCTGCGGCAAGAGCGTATCTGTGCCGGTGCCCAAAATCTGATCAAATCGCGAAGCGCCAGACTGGTCGGGCTCCGGGCGGCGGTCACTCGCGTCCGCGCCTGTGTGCGCATTGCGACGACCGCGGATGACCGCGCTCGCGACAGTCACACCGAAAGCAGCGCTGCCATCCGGCGCAGCGCCAGCGCGTATCCTTGAATGCCGCAGCCCGCGATGATCCCGTCGGCGCGCAAGCTCACATAGGAATGGTGCCGGAACGCCTCGCGGCGGTGAATGTTCGAGATATGCACTTCGAGAACCGGCCCCTCGAAGATGTTGAGCGCATCCAGAATCGCGATCGATGTGTGGCTGAACGCGCCGGGGTTCAGGATGATGCCGTCCGCCGTGTCGCATGCGTCATGGATGCGTTCGATCAGCTCGTCCTCGCGATTGGTTTGCGCACATTCCAGCCGCAGGCCGAGGGCGTCCGCCGTGTCGCGGCATTCCGTTTCCAGATCCTGCAGGGTGGCGGCGCCGTATAACTCGGGCTGGCGGCGGCCGAGCATGTTCAGGTTCGGACCGTTCAGCAGAAGGACACGCTTGGCCATGGGAGCTCCGCGATGAGGGGGAGGGGCGATCGCGACCGAGCGCCGTCAAGACCGACGGCGCAATCGCACCACGACATCGACGCGGGAAATCTCGCCCCCGGCAGGCGGGGTGGGCAGGCGCCTGATGTCGAGCTCGTCGGAGGGCGCGTCCTCCAGCTCGGCGCAGTCTTCCCAGAAGAAGTGCGGATGATTGTCGGTGCGCGTGTCGAAATAGCTGCGTGTGCCATCCACCGTAACCTCCTGCATCAGCCCGGCATCGCAGAAGGCGCGCAGGGTGTTGTACACCGTCGCCAGCGCGACCTTCTCTCCGCTTTCCTGCGCGGCGGCGAAAAGGCTCTCGGCGGTGACGTGGCGGTTGGCACCATCCCCGACCAGAACGGCGGCGAGCGACAGGCGCTGCCGTGTCGGGCGCAGCCCGGCCCGCGTCAACCAGCGTTTGCCGCGTGCGAAGGCTTCGGGTGTCGGAACTGCGAAATCGCTTGCCATACACGTAATATAGAGCGCGCGCCCGCCACCTTTCAAACGAAAATCGGCAGAGCGGCGCGTGCGATCCCCCGGCGCGACGTGCCTGCTTGCCTCGGGTCCGACGGCAGTGATAGAGCTTGCGCTGTTTCGCAGGAAAAAGGACATGCCCTGTATGGCGGATCACCCGACATCGTTCGACAAGGAAGGCCTGCTGCAATGCGCCCGCGGCGAACTTTTCGGCCCCGGAAACGCGCAGCTTCCCGAGCCGCCGATGCTCATGATCGACCGGGTCACCGAGATCTCGGCCGATGGCGGCGCGCACGGCAAGGGGCATGTGGTCGCGGAATACGACATCTCGCCGGATCTGTGGTTCTTCGCGTGCCATTTCCCGGGCGATCCGGTGATGCCCGGCTGTCTGGGCCTCGATGCGCTGTGGCAGTTGACGGGGTTCAATCTCGGCTGGCGCGGAATGCCCGGGCGGGGGCGCGCGCTGGGTGTGGGGGAGGTCAAGTTCACCGATATGGTCACGCCCCGAACCCGGCGGGTGACATATCTCATCGACTTCACGCGTGTCATCGACCGCAAGCTCAAGCTCGGTCTCGCGAATGGCCGCATGCTTGCCGATGGCAAGGAAATCTACACAGCCAATGACCTCAAGGTCGGCCTTTTCACGGATTGATCGGCCGCCTTGCCGAAGGAGAATGCCATGCGCCGCGTCGTCGTCACCGGAATGGGGATAATCTCCCCCCTCGGCAATACCGTCGCCGAGGTCGAATCGAGTCTGCGCGCCGGTCGCTCGGGGGTGGTCCCCGCGCCCGACTACGAGGAATACGGCTTTCGCAGCCGGATTCACGGCAAACCGCAGATCGATCTCGAGGATCACATAGACAAGCGCCAGCTTCGCTTCATGGGGCCGGGGGCCGCCTACAACTATCTGGCCATGGAGCAGGCGATCGCCGATTCCGGGTTGGAAGAAAGCGATGTCTCGAATGAACGCACGGGCCTGATCACCGGGTCGGGCGGGCCATCGACATCGAACTTCTTCCAGGCGCATTCGATCGTCGTTGAGAAGAAGGCGCCCAAGCGCATGGGGCCGTTCATGGTCACGCGCTGCATGTCCTCGACCAATTCGGCCTGCCTGGCCACACCGTTCCGGATCAAGGGGGTCAACTACTCGATCACATCGGCCTGTTCCACCAGTGCGCATTGCATCGGCAACGGGGTCGAGCAGATCCAGATGGGCAAGCAGGACATCATCTTCGCCGGTGGCGGCGAGGAGCTGGACTGGACCCTGTCCTGCCTGTTCGACGCCATGGGCGCGATGTCCTCCAAGTATAACGACACTCCCGAAACCGCATCGCGGCCCTTTGATGCAACCCGCGACGGGTTCGTCATCGCCGGCGGCGGCGGCATGCTGGTGCTGGAGGAACTGGAGCACGCGCGCGCGCGCGGTGCGAAGATCTATGCCGAGGTCACCGGCTACGGCGCCACCTCGGATGGGCATGACATGGTCGCGCCGTCGGGCGAGGGCGGCGAGAGGTCGATGCGGCTGGCAGTGGCCACGCTGCCCGAAGGGCGCCGGGTGGATTACATCAATGCCCATGGCACCTCGACGCCCGCGGGCGATGTCACCGAAGTCGAGGCGGTGCGCCGGGTCTTTGGCGCCGATGCGGTGCCGCCGATCTCCTCGACGAAATCGCTGACCGGGCATTCGCTCGGGGCGACCGGGGTGCATGAGGCCATCTATTCGCTGATCATGCTCAACGGCGGCTTCATCGCAGCCTCGGCCAATGTCACCGACCTCGATCCCGCATTGAAACCGCATGAAATCGTGACGCAAACCCGCGAGGGGCAGGAGCTGGACAGCGTGCTTTCCAACAGTTTCGGGTTCGGTGGGACCAACGCCACGCTCGTCATGAGCCGGCATCTGGATTAACGCGGGAGCAGTTGAACATGGCCGAGTTGATGAAGGGCAAGCGCGGGCTTGTCATGGGTGTGGCGAACGAGCGCTCGATCGCATGGGGCATCGCGAAGGCGATGGCCGAGGAAGGCGCCGAGCTGGCCTTCACCTATCAGGGCGAGGGGTTCGGCAAACGTGTCGCGCCGCTTGCGCAATCGGTCGGCTCGCAGATGATGATCGACGTGGATGTCACCGATGACGCGTCCATGGATGCGGCCTTCGCGCGGCTGCGCGACGAATGGGGGCAGCTCGACTTCGTCGTGCATGCCATCGCGTTTTCCGACAAGTCCGAGTTGCACGGCCGGTTTCGTGACACCTCGCGCGACAATTTCACGAACACCATGCTCGTGTCCTGCTATTCCTTCATCGATGTCGCGCGGCGGGCGTCGGCCTTGATGCCGAATGGGGGAACGGTGCTGACCCTGACCTATCAGGGGTCGAACCGGGTGACGCCCTTCTACAATGTGATGGGCGTGGCGAAGGCGGCTCTGGAGTCGACAGTGCGCTATCTCGCCAATGATCTGGGGCCGGACGGCATCCGGGTGAATGCGGTCAGCCCGGGGCCGATGAAGACGCTCGCGGGCGCCGCGATCGGTGGCGCCCGCCGGACCTATCGGCAGACCGAACTCAACGCGCCGCTGCGTTCGAACGCCACGCTCGAGGCCGTCGGCGGCACGGCGGTTTATCTCGCCTCGGATTACGGGGTCTGCACGACCGGCGAGATCGTGCGCGTGGATGGCGGCTATCATGTCATCGGGATGCCGCAGGTCGAGAATATCTAGCGCATGTCGCGCCGCATCGGGCTCAGCGCCGCGCGGGGCGCATGCCCTTTCGCCGGGCAAGGACAATCCCGGTCAAACGGAAAACGCCGTAACAGGGCGGCCGCGAAGCCTGCGCGCCCCTGCGAGGGAAGGCGGCGTGTGCCGCGCGATCATGCGCCTGGCAATGCGATGACCACCGCCGCGTGGTCGCTGGCATGCGGACGGTGCTGACCGACACCTGCAAGGCGCGGCCCGCGATACTGCGTGATCTCGCGCGACATGCCTTCGCGCACGATCTCGGGGCAGGCATCGGGCCAGCGCCGCGCGAGGGCGGGTGAGGCCAGAAGCGCATCGGGTCGGCCGGGTGGTCCGCCGTCATGCGATACGAAAGACCAACGTTCGCCGGCCGGCAGACGCTGCAAGAGATCGACCGAGAAATCCCCCAGAAGCGGCTGAATGGCACGGCTGTCGGCCGTTTCCTCCGCCGGCTCGTTCAGGTCGCCGGCGATCAGCCACAGCGCGTCGGCCTGTGCGCCCGGCTCTGCCTCCAGCAAGTGGCGTACCGCCAGCGCCTCCAGCTGTCGGACCTTCCAGGCCAGCGAAGCGTCGGGGTAGGGCGCCTTGAAATGGCACAGCACCAGAAGCAGCGCCCCGAAGCGCACCATGAGGCAGTCGCGCCGGAAGACCGGGGTCTCCGGATTGACGCCCTCCGGGACGGCGAGGCCAAGATCCGCCGGTTTCACCCTGGCATGCGATGCGACGCTGTCGGGTGCGCGACGGCTGAGCATGGCGAGGTCACGTCCGCGCCCGTCATTGCCGGGCACACAGATCCGGTGCGGGTAGGGCGCGATGCCGGTGGGGCGCAGGAAACTGTCGTGGAAATAATCGAGCGTGGCCTGATCAAAGACTTCCTGCAGGCAGATGATGTCGGCGTCGATATCGGCGATCACGCGGGCCGTCAGCGCGCGATCGGCAAGGTCAAGCGCGCGCGACGCGCTTTCGTCGGTATCCGTATCGCGCGCGCCGTCGAGAATGCTCTCGCCCTGATGCACACGAAGACGCAGATTCTGCACGTTGAAACTGGCTATGCGCATCTGCGGGCCGTGCTTGCCCCTTGCGAACCCGGAACGCCGGCGGGCGGCGGCAGGTGGCGGGATGATGCCACCTGCGAGGGGGATTACTTGATTTCGACCATCTCGATGTCGAAATTCAGATCCTTGCCGGCCAGCGGGTGGTTCGCGTCCAGAACCACCACCTCCTCGGTGACCTCGGCGACGGTGACGGGAACCGCGCGGCCATCCGGCATCTGCATCTGCAGCGCGGTGCCGGGGTCGAGCGGAATATCCTCCGGGATCTGATCGCGCGGCACCTCCTGCCGGCCGTTCGGATCCGGCTGGCCATAGGCGTCATCGGCCGGGATCGCGACGGATTTTTCTTCGCCGACGCTCATCCCCGGCAGCGCGTTGTCGAGGCCGGGGATGATCTCACCGGAGCCGACGGTGAACTCGAGCGGTTCACGACCCTGCGACGAATCGAACACGGTGCCATCGTTCAGCGTGCCGGTATAGTGGATACGGACCGTATCGCCCGCTTTGACCTGGGTCATGATCGTTTCTCTTTCCATGTGCGGGGTTGGGTTTGAGAGGCCGCTGTCTCTGCGCGGGTGCTCTGCCTTGCTCACCCAACGTATCGCACTGTGGCCGGATGTAAACCCCGGCCGGTTCCGCAGGCGGGCGCGGGTGCGGTATCGGTGACGTGATTGCGGCTTTTCGCGCCGGATGCGCTATGCCAGTCTTCGAACGTTCAAGCGGAGGTAGGACGTGGTCACAAAGGTCTGCATATTCGATGCCTATGGCACGCTGTTCGATGTCGCCGCGGCCGCGCGGCTTGTCGCGCAGGAGGCGGATTTCGCGCAACTGGCCGAGACCTGGCCACGGATCGCAGGCGATTGGCGCGACAAGCAGCTGCAATACACCTGGATCCGGGCCCTGACGGGCGCGCACACGGATTTCTGGACCGTCACGGCCGAGGCGCTGGACTGGGCGCTCGCGGCGGCGGGGATGGATGGCGACGCGGCGCTGCGCGCGCGGCTGCTGGAACTCTATCGGGAATTGCCTGCCTATCCCGAGGTCCATGACATGCTGGCCGCGCTGCGCGCGCAGGGGGTGCCGGCGGCGATCCTGTCAAACGGTGCGCCGTCGATGCTGGAGGCTGCGGTGCGGTCGGCAGGGATCGGGGCGCTGCTCGATGACGTGCTGTCTGTCGAGGCGGTCGGTGTCTTCAAGCCCGACCGGCGCGTCTATGACCTGGTCGGCGCGCGTTTCGGCACCCGACCCGATGAGGTTCTGTTCGTCTCCGCGAACGGGTGGGATGCGGCCGCCGCAACCGGCTATGGTTTCGGCACTGTCTGGGTCAACCGCATGGGCCTGCCCGTCGATCGCCTGCCCTGGCACCCGCATCGCCAGCTTCCCGACCTGTCGAGCTTGCCACAGATTGCCGGAACCGACTGATGCCGTTCTTTACTGCCGCCGATGGCGCCAACCTGCATTATACCGATGAGGGGCACGGCATGGCGCTGGTCTGTCTGCCCGGGCTGACCCGCACGGGCGCCGATTTCGACTACCTCGCACCGCATCTGCCGCCGTTGCGACTGATCCGGCCGGATTATCGCGGGCGCGGCGCATCGGACTGGACCGGCCCCGACACTTACACCGTGGCGCAGGAGGCAAAGGATGTGCTGACCCTGCTGGATCATCTGGGGCTGGACAGTGCTGCGGTGCTCGGCACGTCGCGCGGCGGCCTCATCGGCATGTATATCGCCGCAACTGCAAAGGATCGGCTGCGCGGGCTGTGCCTGAACGATGTCGGTCCGGTGATCGAGAAGAAGGGCCTCGCCCGGATCGAGCAGTATCTCGGCCGCAACCCGGCGGCGCGCAGTCATGCGGCGGCGGCGATTGCACTGCAGCACAACATGACCGGGTTCGCAAATGTCCCCGAAGGCCGCTGGCTGGAGGAGGCGCGGCGCCATTTCCAGCTGACCGACCAGGGGCTGACCATCAATTACGATCCTGCGTTGCGGAAGGCCTTTCTGGAAGCGATGGAGGCCGCCCCGCCGGACACATGGCCGATGTTCGATGCCTGCGACGGGGTGCCGCTGGCATTGATCCGCGGGGCGAATTCGGAACTGTTGTCGTCCGAAGTGGCCGAGGAGATGCAGCACCGCCGGCCGGACATGGTCTTTGCCGAGGTGCCGGACCGCGCTCATGTGCCCTTCCTTGACGAGCGCGAGAGCCTGCGCGCCATCCATCAGTTTCTGGGACGCTGCCTATGACCGACATCGCGATGATCGAGGCCGCCGCGGAGCGTTTGCAGGGCCATGCGCGGCGCACACCGATGCTGTCGTCGCCGTTTCTGGATGAACTGGCGGGCCGGCGCGTCCTGGTCAAGGCGGAATGCCTGCAGCATACGGGGTCGTTCAAGTTTCGCGGTGCATGGTCGCAGCTTTCCGCGTTGCCCGAGGACCGGCGCGCGCGCGGCGTGATCGCGTTTTCGTCGGGCAATCATGCGCAGGGCGTTGCCTTGGCAGCGCGGATGCATCGGGTCCCGGCCGTCATCATCATGCCGTCGGACGCGCCGCGCCTCAAACTCGCCAATACCGAAGCGCTGGGCGCCGAACTGGTACTGTATGACCGCGCGCGGGAGGATCGGGACGCCATCGGCGAACGGCTCGCGCGCGAGCGAGGGCTGACCCTCATCAAACCCTTCGATGCGCCTCTCACCATCGCTGGGCAGGGTACGGCCGGGCTGGAAATCGCCGCGCAGTGCGCCGAGCACGGGGTGCGCGACGCCGATGTGCTGGTGTGTTGCGGCGGCGGCGGGCTGACCGCCGGTGTCGCGCTTGCGCTGGAGGCGCATGCGCCGGGATTGCGTGCGCGTCCCGTCGAACCCGAGGGTTTCGACGACACCGCACGCAGTCTGCGCGCCGGTGAAAGGCTGAGCAATGTCGGGGTCGATGGCTCCATCTGCGATGCGATCGTGACCCCGCAGCCCGGCGAGCTGACCTTCCCGATCATGGCGCGGCTGTGCGGGCCCGGCCTTGCGGTTTCCGAGTCGATGGTTCTGGACGCTATGGCGCAAGCCTTTCTGCGGCTGAAGATCGTGCTCGAACCGGGCGGGGCGGTGGCGCTGGCCGCGGCCCTCTTTGATCCGCAGGCGCTGCGTGGCGATGCCGTGATCGTCGTCGCGTCGGGCGGCAATGTGGATCCATCGGTCTTCGCGCGCGCGCTGGCGCGGCTCGATGATGGGTGACGAGGCATGCGCGGTGCTTGCATGCCCCGGAAATTTCATTGACACTGCCAATCATTTCTCGCAGCTTCATGATCCGGGAGGAACAACGGCATGCGCACGCAGGTTTGCATCATCGGGGGCGGCCCGGCCGGGCTGCTCCTGTCGCAACTTCTGCATCGCGACGGGATCGACACCGTCATCCTCGAGCGGCGCTCGCGCGATTACGTGCTCTCGCGCATCCGCGCCGGGGTGCTGGAATGGGGCAGCGTCGAGATGCTGCGCAAGGCCGGCGTCGGCGCGCGCATGGATGCCGAGGGCTATGTGCATGGAGGGGTCTATCTTTCGGCACAGAATCGCGGATTCCGGATCGATTTCGACGCGCTCGTGAACAAGCGCGTGATGGTCTACGGCCAGACCGAGGTCACGCATGATCTGTACGCTGCGCGCGACGCGATGGGCGGCGTGATCATCGACGCGGCCGAGGGGGTCACCCCGCACGGCCTCGACGGTGACGCGCCCTATGTCACCTACCTCAAGGACGGCACCGAGCACAGGATCGACTGCGATTTCGTCGCCGGCTGCGACGGCTTTCACGGCATCAGCCGCCAGAGCATCCCCGACAGCGTGTTGCGCACCTATGAGCGGGTCTATCCCTTCGGCTGGCTCGGGGTGCTCTCCGAGACGCGGCCGGCCGATGACGAGCTCATCTATGCCAATCACGCGCGCGGCTTCGCGCTGTGCTCGATGCGCAACATGAATCTGAGCCGCTATTACATCCAGGTGCCGCTCGATCACGAGGTCGCGCAGTGGTCCGACGGCGCCTTTTGGGACGAGTTGCGCCGGCGCATCCCGTCCGATGTCGCCGAGACCCTCGACACCGGGCCGAGCATCGAAAAATCCATCGCGCCGCTGCGCTCCTTCGTGGCCGAGCCGATGAAATGGGGGCGGCTGTTTCTGGTGGGCGACGCGGCGCATATCGTGCCGCCGACGGGCGCGAAGGGGCTCAACCTCGCCGTCTCCGACGTGCATTACCTGCATGAGGGGTTGCGCGCGCATTATGGCGACGGCGAGTCCGAAGGGGTGGATCGCTACTCCGAGCGCGCGCTGGCGCGGGTCTGGAAATCGACCCGCTTCTCCTGGTGGATGACCACGATGCTGCACCGCTTCCCGGATCAGAGCGCCTTCGACCAGCGCATCCAGGAGAGCGAACTGGCCTATCTCGAAAGCTCCGAGGCCGCGCGCACCGCGCTCGCGGAGAATTATGTCGGACTGCCTTATTGAGGTGACCCCATGCGCATGCTCGAACATGACGGAATCTGCCTGCATTACCGTGAGGACGGCGATCCGAACGGGCAGCCCGTCCTCTTTTGCAACTCACTGGGTACGGATCTGCGGCTGTGGGACAAGGTGGTGGCGCGGCTTCCTGCCGGGCTGCGGCTGATCCGATTCGACAAGCGCGGCCACGGCCTTTCAGATGCGCCGACGCCGCCCTACAGCATGGGCGCGCTGGTGCGCGACGCCGAGGCGGTGCTCGAGCATCTGGAACTGCGCGATTGCGTGGTGGTCGGCTGTTCCATCGGGGGGATGATGGCGCAGGGCCTCGCGGCCAAGCGGCTCGATCTGGTGCGCGCCGTGGTGCTGTCGAACACCGCGACCAAGATCGGCACGCGCCAGATGTGGCAGGACCGGATCCGCGCCGTCGAAGCCGGCGGCGTCGAGGCGCTGGCCGACGCGGTGATGGAACGCTGGTTCTCGCCCGGTTTTCGCGCAACGCCCGAACTGAGCGCATGGCGCAACATGCTCAGCCGGACGCCGGCACAAGGCTATGCGGGGTGTTCGGCGGCGATCGCCGGGACGGATTTCTACACCACCACCGCGGCGCTGACCCTGCCCGCGCTGGGCATTGCGGGTGATCATGACGGCTCCACCCCGCCCGACCTGGTGCGCGAGACGCTGGAACTGATCAAGGGGGCGCGTTTCGAACTGGTGCACGGCGCCGGGCATCTGCCGATGGTCGAACAACCCGATACCGTCGCGCAGCTTCTGCGCGACTTTCTGAAGGAGATCGGTCATGTCTGAGCTGACAAGGCGGGGTGAGGCGGCGCGGCGACGCGTTCTGGGCGCGGCGCATGTCGAGAAGTCGCGCGCCGATCCGAACGCGCTCAACGCGCCCTTCATCGATCTGATCACCGACGCCGCCTGGGGCCATGTCTGGGGCCGCGGCACGATCAGCGACCGCGAACGCTCGATGATGACGCTCGCGCTCCTGGCCGGGCTCGGCAATTACGAGGAGTTCAGGCTGCATCTGCGCGCCACCGCCAATACCGGCGCGAGCCGCGACGACATCACCGAGGCGCTGATGCATGTGGCGATCTATGCCGGCGTGCCCCGCGCCAATCACGCCTTCAAGATCGCCGAGGAGATCCTTCAGGAGATGGAGACCGAGAATGGCTGACGGCCCGCTCATTCCGCGCAATCGCGCCATCCACCCCCCGGCCTACGACGTGGATTACAAGACCTCGGTGGTGCGCTCGCCGCGCCAGCCGCTCCTGTCGATGGAGTCGACGCCGTCGGAGGAAACCGGCCCGGTCTTCGGCCACGACCTCATCGGCAAATGGGACAACAACCTGATCCTCAACTACACGCAGGGCGCGGCGCCGGCGGTGGGCGAGCGCATCCTCGTGCATGGCCGCGTGCTCGACGAGAATGCCCGCCCCGTGCCCGACACGCTCGTCGAGGCCTGGCAGGCCAATGCCGGCGGGCGCTACCGCCATGTCAAGGACGGCTATCTCGCCCCGCTCGACCCCAATTTCGGCGGCTGCGGGCGCACCCTGACGGACGAGAGCGGATATTACGAGTTCCTCACCATCCGGCCCGGCGCCTATCCCTGGCCCAACCGCGCCAATGACTGGCGCCCGATGCATATCCATTTCTCGGTCTTCGGGGCGAGCTTCGGGCAGCGGCTGATCACCCAGATGTATTTCGAGGGTGACCCGCTGATCGACCGCTGCCCGATCGTCGCCACGATCAAGGATCGCAGCCAGATCGATCGCCTCGTCGCCCCGCTCGATATGGCCAAGGCGCGCCCGCTCGATTTTCTCGCCTACAAGTTCGACATCGTGCTGCGCGGCCGCCGCCAGACCATGTTCGAGAACAAGCCGGAGGGGATGTGATGGTCCAGAAGCTCGACACCCTGCAGGAAACCCCGTCCCAGACCGCGGGGCCCTATGTCCATATCGGCTGCATCCCGTCCTTCGCGGGCGTGGACGGCATCTATCCCGAGGATCTCGGCAAGCGCGCCATCGAGGACGGCGCGGCCGGCGAGATCGTCACCATCACGGGCTCGGTTTTTGATGGCACGGGCTGGGCGCTGCGCGACGCGATGATCGAGAGCTGGCAGCCCGACGCGGCCGGGATATTCCCCGGCCAGCCCGGTGCCGACCCGAAGGTGAACGGCTTCTGCCGCTTCGCCGCCGATGGCCGGACCGGCGAGTTCACCCTGCGCACCGTCAAGCCAGGCGCCGTACCGGCGCGCGGCGGCGGGATGCAGGCGCCGCATATCGCGCTGTGGATCACCGCGCGCGGCATCAATACGGGGCTGCAGACCCGGATCTATTTCGATGACGCCGACAACACGGGTGACCCGGTGCTTTCGCGCATCGAGCAGGAGCACCGCCGCGCCACGCTGATCGCCAAGCGCATCGCAGATGGCGCCTACCGTTTCGATATCGTCCTGCAGGGCGAAGGAGAGACAGTGTTTCTCGACCTTTAAGCCGGTGGCGTGGCGGCGGCGCGTCGAGCCCCTCGCCCTCGGACGCTGCGCCCGCTATGCTCGCCCCCGACCCATATCCCGGAGACGACATGACCGATCCCTGCATCCTTTGCGTGGCCATCACCGGCTCGCTGCCGACCAAGGCCAACAATCCCGCCGTGCCCATCACCGTCGCCGAACAGGTCGAGAGCACGCACGAAGCCTTCGAGGCCGGCGCCAGCATCGTGCATGCCCATGTGCGCAACGACGACGAAACGCCCAGCTCGGACCCGGAAAAGTTCGCGCGCCTCAAGGAAGGGGTCGAGAAGCACTGCCCGGGCATGATCATCCAGTTCTCCACCGGCGGGCGCTCGGGGGCGGGGCAGGCGCGTGGCGGGATGCTGTCGCTCGCACCGGACATGGCCTCGCTGTCGGTGGGGTCGAACAACTTTCCCAATCGGGTCTACGAGAACCCGCCGGATCTGGTGGACTGGCTCGCCGCCGAGATGCGCGAGCACGACGTCAAGCCCGAGATCGAGGCCTTCGACCTGAGCCACATCTTCCAGGCCGTAAGGATGAGCGAGGACGGTCGGCTGAACAAACCCCTCTACGTCCAGTTCGTGATGGGCGTGAAGAATGCCATGCCGGTGGATCGCGAGGTGTTCGATTTCTACATCCGCACGTTGAATCGGCTTGCGCCCGACGCGCAATGGTGCGGCGCGGGCATCGGCGCGAACCAGATCACCCTCAACGAATGGTCGATCGCCGCGGGCGGGCACACGCGCACGGGGCTCGAGGACAATGTGCGCCTTGACCGCGACACGCTCGCGCCGTCCAACGCGGCGCTCATCACGCGTGCAGCCGAACTGTGCGCGAAATACGACCGGCCGGTCGCCACACCCGCGCAGGCGCGCGACATCCTCGGGCTGCGGGCGGCGTGATGCCGGCGTCACCGCTTGACAGTACGCTTTATGGCGAGCTTTTCGGCGGCGGCGCCGTGGCGGCACTGTTTCGCGAGGAGGCCGAGATCCGCGCCATGCTGGATGTCGAGGGGGCGCTGGCGCGGGTGCAGGGGCGGCTCGGGCTGATCCCGGCGGCCAGCGCGGCGATCATCGCCGATGCCGCGCGGCAGGTCCGGATCGACCCGGCGGCGCTGGCCGCGCAGACGGCGCGCAATGCGGTGCCGGTGCCCGCGCTGGTTGATGCGTTCCGCGACGCCATCGACGCACCGGAGCACGCCCAGTATGTGCATTGGGGCGCCACCAGCCAGGACATCATGGATACGGCGCTGATGCTGCGCATGCGCGATGTTCTGGATGTGCTGCAGCATGATCTGATGCAGGCGCTCGACGGCCTTGCACGGCATGCGACCACGCATGCGGCGCTGCCCATGGCGGCGCGCAGCTACGGGCAGGATGCCACGCCCACGACATTCGGCGCGGTGGCCGCAGGCTGGGGCTGGCCCCTGTTGCGCTACCTCGAACGGCTTTCGCAGATGCGGCCGCGATTGCTCAATCTCAGCCTTGGTGGGGCGGCGGGTACGCTGTCGGCGATGCAGGGGCAGGGGGCGGCCCTGCGGGCCGAGCTGGCGCGCGATCTGTCGCTGTTCGATCCGGGGGCGAGCTGGCACAGCGCCCGCGACGGCATCGCCGAGCTTTCCGGCTGGATGGCCGGGCTGTGCGGTTCGCTGGCGAAGATGGCCGAGGACCTGATCTTGCTTGTCCGCAGCGGGGTCGGCGAGGTGCGGCTGAACATGACGGGTGGATCTTCGACGATGCCGCACAAGCAAAACCCCGTTCAGCCCAGCGCGATCGTGGCCTTGGGGCGTCAGGTGAACGCGCTCGACATGGCCATCAAGGGCGTTCTGCCGCACCGCGAACAGCGTGACGGCGCGGCCTGGATGACCGAGTGGCTGGCCCTGCCGCAGACCTGCATCGCGACGGCCGGCGCATTGCAGGCCGCGCGGGCGGTCGTTGCCGGACTCGCGCCCGTTCCCGAGGCGATGAAACGCAATCTGGATGACGGGCTGGGCCTGATCCATGCCGAGGCGTTGAGCTTCGAGCTGGCGCGCACGCGGCCGAGGCCGCAGGCACAGGCGGAGGTCGCGCGCCTGAGCATCGAGGCGCGCGACAGCGGGACGCCCCTGCTGCAGCTTGCCGCCCAGCGCTGGCCGGATCTGGCGATCGAGCCCATGCGGCTGGCGCAACCGGGCGAGGCGGCGCAAGCGGCGCAGGATTTCGTCGATGCGTTGTCGGCGGTCCGCTCCGATGCTGCCGGTGAGCGCGGTCCGATCTGACACCCCATTGCTTTTGCGTTCGCACCGCGCGAGGTTGCGCGCGTCGGCCGTGCCAGCCGCGCCATCAGCCAGGGAGAAACCCATGCCGACCATCCGCGCCGCCGTCTGTCACGAATTCGGTGCGCCCCTGTCCATCGAGGAGCTGCATCTGGCTCCGCCCGGACCCGGCGAGGTCGAGGTGACGCTTTCCGCATGCGCGATCTGCCATTCCGACATCTCCTATGCCGAGGGGGCCTGGGGCGGTGCGCTTCCGGCCGTCTACGGCCATGAGGCGGCGGGTCGCGTCAGTGCCGTCGGAGCGGGTGTGACCGCCTTTGCGCCCGGGCAGGCGGTGGTCGTCACGCTGATCCGGGCCTGCGGAACCTGCCGATCCTGCGCATCGGGCGCGCCGGTGGTCTGCGCCGACCCGCACCAGATCGCGGAGGGGCCTCTGACCACTCTGGATGGCCGCCCGGTGGATCAGGCGATGAATTGCGGCGCCTTCGCCGAACGTGTCGTGGTTCATACCAGTCAGCTCGCGCCCATCCCGGATGACACACCCATGGCCTCGGCCGCGTTGCTGGCCTGCGGGGTGATCACCGGCATCGGGGCCGTGGTCAACACCGCCGACGTGCGTGCCGGACAGACAGTGGTGGTCATCGGCGCGGGCGGCGTCGGGCTCAATGCGGTACAGGGCGCACGCATCGCCGGTGCGGCGCATGTCATCGCGGTGGACATGAGCCCGCAAAAGCTCGAGATGGCGCGCGCCTTCGGCGCGACCGGTGCGGTTCTGGCAACCGGCGACAAGCCGTGGCACGAGGTCAAGGCGTTGTGCGGCGGGCGCGGGGCCGATGCGGTCATCGTGACCGCGGGGGTGATCCCGGCCTATGACACCGCTGCGCGCTACCTTGCGCCGCTGGGCCGGGTGGTGATGGTCGGCATGCCGCATTCCGGCGCCATGGCCAGTTACGAGCCGGTGGTCTACGCCGCGCTGGGACAGGGCATGATCGGCTCCAAGATGGGCGACTCGGTCGTTGCGCGGGACATCCCCTGGATGGTCGAACTGTATCGTCAGGGGCGGCTCAAGCTCGATGAGCTGGTCTCGGGGCGCTGGCGCCTCGAGGACATCAATGACGCCATCGCCGATACCAACTCCGGGATGGCACGGCGCAACGTGGTGGTGTTCGAATGAAGCTTGCGGATCTTGAGATCTTCATCGTGGCCCCGCCCGCGCCCGGCTGGGGCGGGCGCTACTGGATAATCGTCAAGCTGACGACGGCCTGCGGCATCACGGGGTATGGCGAATGCTACGCCACAAGTGTCGGGCCTGCGGCGATGGAGGCGGTGATCCGGGATGTATTCGCCCGCCACATGGAGGGTGAACGGGTCGAGAATATCGAGCTGATGTATCGCCGTGCCTATTCGGCGGGGTTCACGCAGCGGCCCGATCTGACGGCGATGGGCGCGTTCTCGGGGCTGGAGATCGCCTGCTGGGACATCCTGGGCAAGGCGCGTGACTGTCCGGTCTGGGCGCTGCTGGGCGGGCTGATGACCCCCCGTATCCGGGCATATTCCTATCTCTATCCCACCGACGGGAAGCCCATCGACGATTTCTGGATCAACCCCGAGCGCAATGCCGCATCGGCCGTCCGGTTGCTGGAGCAGGGGTTTACCGCGGTCAAGGTGGACCCGGCCGGGCCCTATACCATCCGTGGCGGGCACCAGCCGGCGCTTTCGGACATCTCGCGCAGTATCGCCTTTCTGGAAGCGATCCGCGACGCTGTGGGCGATCGCGCCGATATCCTGTTTGGCACCCATGGTCAGTTCACCGTCGCCGGCGCGATCCGGCTGGGACGCGCCATCGAGGAGTTCGACCCCCTCTGGTACGAGGAGCCGGTGCCGCCCGACGACCTTTCCGCCTTTGCCGAGGTCGCGCAGGCGGTGCGCGTGCCGATCGCAACCGGCGAGCGGATGACCACCCGCGCCGAGTTCGGCGCCCTGTTGCGCCATGGTGGCGCGAAGATCCTGCAACCGGCGTTGGGCCGCGCCGGCGGCATCTGGGAAGGGCGCAAGATCGCGGCGCTCGCCGAGACCTTCAGCGCCGAGATCGCGCCGCATCTTTATGCCGGGCCGGTCGAATGGGCGGCGAACATCCATCTGGCCGCGAGCATTCCCAACCTCCTGATGGTGGAGACCATCGGCACCGAAGGCAGTTTCCATGACCGGCTGATCAAGGGGGGCATCCGCATGGATGGCGGTTTCGTGCTGGCGCCCGAGGCACCCGGGCTGGGCATCGAGTTCGACGAGGACCTTGCGCGCGCGCATCCCTGGACCGGGGCAGGGCTGCATCTGGACATGCAGGAAGCGCCCTGCAACTACGAGACGGGCAACGCCTTTGCCGGAGGTGCGCCGCCGCCCGAGGTCGGCCGGACTTAACCGGCGGCGGGCGCGTCAGCGCCCGGCCAGCTCGTCGCGCATGCGCAGGGGCACCGGCTCCCCTGCGAGACGGGCGCGATACACCATCAGCGACTCCATGACCCGCATGATATAACTGCGGGTTTCGGCGAAGGGCACATTCTCGATCCAGTCGATCGGGTCCACACCCGGATCGCGCGGGTCGCCAAGGTCCTGAATCCAGCGCCGCGGACGCCCCGGCCCGGCATTGTAGGCCGCCGAGATCAGGATCACGGAGTCGCCGAATTCGCGGATCAGCTGCGCCATGTAGGCCGCGCCGAGGCGTGTGTTGTACTCCGGATCGGTCGTCAGGCGGGTGCGGCTGTAGCTCAGTCCCGTGCGCCCGGCCATGAGCTCGGCGGTTCCGGGCAGCAGCTGCATCATGCCCAGAGCCCCCGCCGGGCTGACGGCGCCGGGGTCGAATTCGCTCTCGCGCCGTGCGATGGCCAGCGCGAGTTCGGGCGGTATCGGCAGATCCATCTCGGCGGGGGTACCCATCGGGAAATAGGCGTGCGGCAGGATATGGCCGCGTGCCGCGGCGCGCTTGGCGATGACGAGGGCGAAGTTCGGCTCGCCCAGTCCCAGGACCATGTCGGCAAGCTGCCCCAGTTCGGTGCGGTCGAGCCGGTCGGACAGATGCAGGAAGAAGCGGCGCGCATCGTGCCAGCGCCCGGCGCGATGCAGCAAAACCCCGGCGCGCAGCAGCGGATCTTCGGAGAAGTCGGCGCCGCTCCAGTGCGGGAAAGTCTCGGTCTGCGCCAGCGCGGGATCCATGCCGAGGCCGGCCTCCTCGGCGGCCAGCAGCCCGTAGAAGCTGGTCTGGTGCTGCGCTGCGCGCGCATACGCAGCCTCGGCATCCTCCCTGCGGTCCAGCGCCATCAGCGCGCGCGCCTCCCAATAGGCGGCGCGGCCCAGGCTGATCGGCGTGGAAACCCCTGCACCCAGCGTGCGGAAGTGGCCCAAGGCGGTCTGCGGATCGTCAAGCCTGCGCAGGGCGATATAGCCGGACAGCCATTCGAGCTCGGCAAAGCGGGCGCCGGATGCGACGTGATGGTTGGCGGCGTATCTGTAGGCGTCGCGCGGGCGCCCGTCCGACAAGGCCTGTCGGGCGAGGAAATTGCGGTCGCGGGCCCAGGCTTCGGGTCGTCCCAGCGCGGTGGCGGAGCCGCTGCCGTCCACCATCAGGTCAGCGGCGCTGTCGTGGAAACCCCTGCGCATGCGCCAGTCGAAGCGGGCATGCACCAGCCCGGGGTGGTTGGCCAGATCAGCCGGGACGGCCGCCACCCGCGCATCCACGCCCTGCTCGCGGCGCGCAAGCGCAAGCCGGGCGCGGCCCAGGCGCTGCCAGCCCGAAGAGACGCGGTCGAGCATGCGCTCGGCCGCCTGCAGCTGGCGTTCCCACAGCAGCCGGTCGAGCCGATCCTCATGATGCGGCGCAAGCTGCGCGCCGTAACGATCGAGCAGTTTCAATTCCGTGTCGGAGTCGAGCGTCAGCATACGCCAGGCCCGGCGCGCTTGCTCGATCGCGGCGTCGCGGCGGCCCTGTGCCTCAAAGGCGTCGATCAGCGCCAGCACCCCTGTCCCGGTTGCCGGATCGCGGGTTTCGAAATAGGAAATGACGTCCCCGGCGGGGGCGCCATCGGCAATGGCGGCCTCGCCCTGGCGATGCAGGCGTGCGATGTCCGGCCAATCGCCGCGGCGCTGCACGAAATCGGCGTAATCGTGCCAGTCGCCCTCGCCCTGGCGAAGCCGGTCCCAGATCACGACTTCCTCGGCAATGGGGCCGGCGATGATGGCCCGGGCAGCGGCGCGCACCCATTCATCGGGTCCGCTGCGCTCGAGCGCGGCGCCGAGGGCCGACCCCGCACGGTCTGCGGGGCGGGGCGAGGTCAGCGGTGCGGCGGCCAGCGCCATGCCCGCCTGTGCCATGCCATAGATGCAGATGGCCGCTGCCATCAGAATCGGATGCCGCATCATGTGTCTTTCACCTTGAAAACCCGCCTCCGCAAGATTAACCGCATAGCGTCGCGCGCGACACCGCAAACTTGACCGTAAACTTGGCAAATCATGCATGTGCCGATAGGGTCCGCCCCGCCCGTCCCGAAGAAAGCGCCATCATGTTCAAAGGTTCCATCCCCGCCCTGGTTACCCCGTTTCGCGATGGTGCGATCGACCTCGACGCGTTGCACGCGCTGGTCGAGTGGCATGTTGCGGAAGGGTCCTCCGGGCTGGTGCCCGTCGGCACCACTGGCGAAAGCCCCACGCTGAGTCATGAGGAACACGAACAGGTGATCGAGGAGGTCGTGAAAGCTGCGGCCGGTCGCATTTTCGTGATCGCCGGTGCCGGGTCCAACAACACCACCGAAGCGATCCGCTTCATGCGCCATGCCGAGGCGGTGGGCGCGGATGCGGCGCTGGTCGTGACACCCTACTACAACAAGCCCACGCAGCGCGGAATGATTGAGCACTTCCGTATCCTGCACGATTGCTGCGCGCTGCCCATCATCATCTACAACATTCCGGGCCGCTCGGTCGTGGACATGCAGCCCGACACGATGGGAGAGCTGGCCAAGCTGCCGCGCATCATCGGTGTGAAGGACGCCACGGGCGACGTGGTGCGCGTGTCCGAGCAGCGCGCCAGCTGTGGGCCGGATTTCATTCAATTGTCGGGCGAGGATGCCTCGGCGCTGGGTTTCAACGCTCATGGCGGAGTGGGCTGCATTTCAGTGACCGCGAATGTGGCGCCGCGCCTGTGTGCGGAATTCCAGGCGGCCACACTGGCCGGGGATTATGCCACGGCCCTTGAGTATCAGGACCGGTTGATGCCGCTGCACCGGGCGGTTTTCGTCGAACCCGGCCTTGCCGGGGCGAAATACGCGCTGTCGCGGCTCGGACGCTGCTGCGACGAGGTGCGCATGCCGCTGACATGTGTCAGCGAGTCGACGCGCGGCGAAATCGACGCGGCGATGCGGCATGCCGGGCTGATCAACTGATCGAGGGCCGGATCGGCGATGCCGTCCGGTCAGCGTCGTGCCAGCGCAGCGTCGATGCTGGCGATCTGTGCCTGCATGTCGATGGCGGTTTCAGACAAGACTTCGAAATCCCTGTCCTCGAACACGTCGCGGTCGGGATGGGCCGCGCGTCGCGCGTTCAACGCAGCGTCGCGTTCGTGAAGAAGCTGGATGATCTGCGGCTTGAACAACCGGACCATGGCGGTCACCCAGCGATTGGTGGGCCAGGACGGGTAGGCGTGATCGACCGAGAAATGATCGATCATCGTCGCGACGTGCTCTGCAGGATACCATGTCTCGCCGGTGACCCAGCGATTGGTGGTGAATAGCCCCAGCGGCTTTCCCTTCTTGTCCATCGAGATGGCGATGATATGCGCCACCGCGTGATCGCCGGCGGGCCAGTCGCGGTCCTGGGCCTCCGGCGCCGGACGTGCGGCGCGGGGCATGCCCCCGGCGCGCAGGAAGGTGTGGAAATGCCCGTGCTCGTCAGGGCGGTGGGCGTGGTAATAATATTGCGAGTGCGACTCGTGGTCGAAGACGTCCCCCTCAGGGTAGTGGCTGAGCTTGACGAACTTGCCCTGACCCCTGAGCATTTCTCCGACCAGGTTCAGACCTCCCTTGTGCAGTGCACGCTCGCATTCGCGTATCTCGATGGCGGCCGCGCGCATGCGCTCCAGCTGTGCAGCCGGCAAGGCCTCCAGCGCAGCTGGCGCGGGCGGCAGGATCTGCGGTTCGTTCATCGGGTCACCCCTCGATGGAACGCCGGACGCTGCGAGGCCAGCGCAGGAAACGGGGTCCGGCAAGGCTGGCGGCAAGGCTGAGCACCAGCACGCTGCCGAACTGCCAGACCAGTACCATCAGCCCGGCATCCGTCGTATGGAAAAGCCTCAGACCGAAATTGGCAAGCCCCGCAGCGGCAAGCCCGGCCATGAAAAGTGCGGCGCGCGGGGCCAGCGGGGCGCCGCGCCGCAGCATGGCCACGAGAATGACCGCCGGGATCGCACCGATCGCCCCGATATAGAGCAGGCACTCCGCCTCCGGGTAAAAGGTCAGTGTCGCCGGGCGCGCGCGCAGCCAATCCGCGATGCATCCGATGCCCAGCGTCGTCAGCCACAGCGTGCCGGGAATCGCCGGCACAAGTGCGATTCGGCGGTCGGCGCCCGGAGTCGTCAGGACCAGCGCGGCGACGCAGGCGGTTGCCGCCGTCAGCAACGCCGCGAGCTGTTCGATCACGAAGCGCAGCTCGAGCAGCTTTGCGGCAATGTCCGGGCGAAGGCCGAAAAACCACACAGAGACAGCGATCACGGGACAGGAAAGGATGAACCAGAGCGCAACGCGCTGATGCGTGGGGCGGCCGGGGCGGACTGGGACGAGATCTTTCGAAAGTTCTTCGATGAGCTCGTCCGTGCGCATGTCAGTCCGGTCCTTTCACGATCTCGCGCAGACGCATCGTCGCCCGATGCAGGGATACCTTGAGCGCCGCAACGCTGATGCCGGTCGCCTCCGCCGCCTCTTTCAACGACATTTGCCGCAGACGCAACATTCTGAGTGCCTGCCGTTGTGCCGCAGGCAACTCCGTGATCGCGTCGCGCAGGGCGAGGTAGTCGTTCACGGTGTCGGCATGGTTATTCGCCGGGCGCGCCGAAAAGGTTTCACTGTGCTGTGCGTGTTCGTGTTCGCCGGCGGTCTGACGGCAGTATCGGCGGGCATGATCCGCCAGCCGGTTGCGTGCGATCGTCATCAGCCACGGGGTGAATGGGCGCGCCGGATCGTAGCTGCCCCGCGCCTGATGCACCGAGAGCAGAATGTCCTGAACAACGTCTTCCACATCCTCGCGCTTGAGCCATGGGGCCCGGCAATGCACCGCGCCCCGCAGTTTGCGCGCCACTTGCCTGAGCAGGTCGCGATACGCCGCCTGATCGCCACGCTGCGCGGCCTGCATCAGCGTGCCGAGCTTGTCCTGCTCCACCGCGTCGGGCGATTCCGCATGGCTGCATGTGTCCTTTTCGTCGGCCATTCATCCCCCGGGACCCGTTGCTTCGGCGTGGCCCGTCTCACCAGTTCAGTGTCCCATCTGTAACCTTCGCGGTCCACACAGAGAAATAACTAACGGGTGAGACACCGTCTGCCCGCCGGCTGAGGTTGGACGAGGTCGCGAGAGCAGCACGGCGTCCGACGATGCACCAACCCGATCGAATGGAGAAATATATGTCTGAAGATGAAAAACAGTCGACGCTTCTCGCCAAGCTGTCCAGGAACACGAGCTTCATCGCGCCCGCGATGATTGCCGTGGCGGGCATCTCGGCGGGCCACGTGATCGTGTCGGATGGCTCCGACGACGGTAGCGGCTACTTCATGGCCGCCCATGCGAACGGCACAAGCGCCACGGCCGAAGCAGAAGCGGAAGGCGAGGCCGAGGGCGAAGCAGAAGGCGAGGCTGAGGCGGAAGGCGAAGCCGAGGGTGAGGCCGAGGCCGAAGCGGAAGGTGAAGCGGAAGGTGAAGCTGAGGGCGAAGCGGAAGGCGAAGCCGAAGGTGAAGCCGAAGCCGAAGCGCATGACCCGCCCGACCTCACCGAGGCTGAACTGCGGGATCTTTATGACAACCTCATCGAGCAGGTCGAGGACGCCGAGTCCGATTTCGCCAACTGGGGCGGCAGTGATGACCCGATCGCCGCAGAGTTCACCGAGTGGAAGAACTTCGCGACGGTGCCGTATATATCCGCAACCCATGCCGGGCGGTTCACCACCAACCACGCCAACGACATCGCCGCCGAGGTCTACGGACAGTACGAGGATCTCGACGAGATGCCCGCCGGCGGGATCGTCGCCAAGCCGAGCTTCACGGTCTCCTACGACGGCGAGGTCGACCTCGGGCCGCTGTTCATCATGGAGAAGGCGGAAGCCGGCAGCTTCCCCGACAGCAATGACTGGATCTATTCGACGATCCTGCCGGACGGCACATTGCAGGGACGCACCGGCGGCATGAACGCCGACGCCATGCAGATGTGTGTGGCCTGTCACGTCGCCATGGGATCGGACAGCGACGATCTCGTGTTCATCCCGGAAGAGTTCCGCGTGAACTGATCCGACGCGACGACGGTATCTGACCGCAGGCCGGCGCGCCGGGCGCGCCGGCCTTCTTCATGCCGAGTTGCCGTCCGGCGCGCCCCATCCGTTCGACGATGCAGCGCACGGCCCGGCGCTGCCTTTCACGACACTATGGTATCTCACGTTTGATCGGAATCGTCCTTGCCGGACGGGAGGGCATGCGCCCCGGATGGGTGCGGCTACTGTGCCGAGCAATGCGCGCCGCCCGGCGCCTGTCCCGATCCCAGCGCGGTCGGCAAGGGGGCGGACATCGGGTCGGGCAGTCCGGTCGCCGCAAGGTCAAGGGTAACCAGCACGCCGATGGCGGCAATGGTCAGCAGCGCAACCGCGCTGCGCGGCAGAGGGGCCGGGCGGGGCGTGGGGTTGTTCATGCCGTGGCCTCGCGCGCTAAAGGCTCCTGGCGCACACGGATCAAGGCCGGGCGCAGCCGCGTGCCCAGTATCGACCCCGCGAAGGCCGCCGCGAACCAGACCCAGCCATGCAGGCTGCCGGTCGAGACACCGCTGAAGAATGCTCCGACATTACACCCGAAGGCGATGCGCGCGCTGTAGCCGAGCACCAGCCCGGCCAGCAGGATGACGCCCCAGCTGGGCATCCGAAGCCGCGCCACCTGGTCGCCCGTCGTCCGTTTCCATCGCATTGCCAGGAACGCACCGACCAGAAGGCCGATATTGGTCAGCGAGGTCACGTCGGTCAGGATGCTCGCGCCCAGCCGCTCGGCATGCTGGGGCGCCGACCAGAAGGGTCCCGCGACCAGGTCGGCACCGCCCGCCTGCGCGACCTTGGCGCCCCAGAGCCCCAGCCCGTAAACGATGCCCCAGGGCTGTCCGGCGATCACCAGATTGAGCACCGCGAGGCCCGCGATCAGGCCGGCGCCGATCCACAGCCGGCGTGGCGGCATTCGCTTGCCGGGTTGGGCGCGCCAGATGACCAGGACCGCGACCGCCGCGAGCGCCAGCAATGTCATCACCAGCCCGCCCCGTGCGCCGAACAGCCCCTGCAGCGTGAGCACCGGCAGGGTGCCCAGATCGGTCCACCATCCCAGATGCAGCGTGCCAAGGAAGCTGCCCGCGACGAAGCCCACAAGCGCGAGCAGGCCGATGAGGTTGCCGCTGCCGGCATTGGCAAGCGTGCCCGAGCCGCAGCCGAAGACAAGCTGCATCGCCGCGCCGAAGACGAATGCGCCGCCGATCATGGCCAGCCCGACCGGCGCATGCGCGCCCGACAACTCACCGGGCGCGGCGCTCAGCAGCGGCATCGCGATCAACGCCGTCAGCCCGACCGCAAGCAGTTGTGCCATAAGCCCGCGACCGTCGCGCTCCGTCATGATGAGCCGCCATGGCCCGGCAAATCCGAAGCGCAGCCCCTCGAGGACCAGCCCGAAGCCCAGCCCCACCGCGATCAGGAGGGCGGCACGCGGCCCTGCGAGGACAAAGCTCCCCAGCACCAGCGCAACGGCCCCAAGGACAAGCCCGCTTCGCATCAGCAGCATTGGTGCTCCCCGAAGTTCACGTCCGAAACGGGGCGATCAGAACAGATCGCCGACCCAGTCCCGCGTCGATTGCAAGAAGATGGTCACACGGCTCGGCTCATTGTCGAGCGGACGCCCGGCCTGCGTCCATTCGGCCATGCTCTCGGCATAAAGGCGGGTATTGTCCACTTCCGCCAGCTCGCTCAGGGCGAACCAGTTGATCGCCGCCCAGTGGCCGGTGTTGCAAAACGACACGGTCAACGGTGCATCCGTGCGGCCGTGGCGCTCGGCGATGTCGCGGGCGGTCACGGCGTCCACCATGCGATCGTCCTCGAACCAGTCCTCATAGGTCAGGTTGTCGGCGCCTCGGATCGTACCGGGCCGCGCGATCGACCATACCAGCCCCTCGAAAAAGCCGGTCGGGCGCGCATCGATCAGATCGGCCTCGCCGCTGTCGACCAGGCGTTCCACCTCGGCGGTGTCCACGCGCCAGTCTTCCTGCCACTCGGCAGTGAAGCCGCTGGGTGTCACCTGCCCGACACTGTCGGCGACGGGTAGCCCGGCCTCCTGCCATGCCGCGAAGCCGCCATTGACCAGCGCGAGATCCTCGACACCCATGGATTTCAGTGTCCAGTAGATTCGTGCGGCAACGCCCATATCGGTCGCGTTGCTGCCCGAATGTACAAGCGCCACGGGTGTGTCCGATTCAATGCCCAGCCTGCGGGCTTCGGCTTCGAGCTCGGCCACCTCGCGCAAGGCACCGGGATTGTCGGACGGCCCGCGCCAGTCGGCATAGGATGTCTTCACCGCGCCGGGGATCGCCGCCGATGCAGTGTCGCCGCTGACATGCACGACACGGATGTCGCCGCGCTCCTCGAGCATCGCGGCGAGTTCGGCCGGTTCCAGCAGGGGGGACCAGCCATCGGGTGCTGCCAGCGCGGCCATCGGCGCGACACACAGCGCGATGCCCCCGCAGATCGGGTGCAGTTTAGCAGGCATCTTCGCCTCCATCTTGGGTCTTGTCGAATCCTGTCCCGGCGGGCCGGGTATCGGGTAGCACATGCGCCGCATGGGCGGCCAAATCAACTTCCGGTGTGCTTCGATCGCCCGGTACGGTGCGACAGGATGTTTTCGAAGCGACGCAATGATTGGTATCAAGGTTTTGCATCAGCGAGATACACGGAAAACCGACCCTCCCATGCGGGTTGTTCTGCATCCGCGTCCTTTTTTGTGAAGCGCTGCGTAACCTTTCCGGATTCCTGTGTTTGTGTACCAACAGATTCCCTTGCGGTCGCTCGCGAGGATCGCTAGCGTAAGGTGAGGGGAGATCTGTATGTCGTTGAATTCACGCCAAAGCGCGCGCCTGCGCGAAGAAATCGACTCACGCCGCGATGACCTGGCCGAGCTGACGCGCGCCCTTGTCCGGTTTCCGACGCTGAACCCGCCGGGGGACCATTACCGCGATATCTGCGAGTTCCTGCGCGCGCGGATGGAAAGGTCCGGCTTCACGGTCGAGCTGCTGCGCGCCGAAGGCGCGCCCGGCGACAGCGATGCGCATCCGCGGTGGAACATGATCGCGCGTCACGAGGGCGGCGGCGGGACCGGTGAGTGTGTCCATTTCAACAGCCATCACGACGTCGTCGCCGTGGGGGAAGGGTGGACCCGCGACCCGTTCGGCGGCGAGCTGATCGACGGTCGCGTCTACGGACGCGGCAGCTGCGACATGAAAGGCGGCCTCGCCACGAGCATTGTCGCCGCAGAGGCCTTCATTGCCTGCTTTCCAGACTACAGGGGCGCGATCGAGGTGTCCTCCGTCGCCGACGAGGAATCGGGTGGGCTCGCCGGTGCGGCCTGGATTGCCGAGCGCGGATGGTTCGACCCCAAGCGTGTGCAGCACGTCATCATTCCCGAGCCGCTGCACAAGGACCGGGTGTGCCTGGGTCATCGCGGGGTCTGGTGGGCGGAGATCGAAACCCATGGCCGCATCGCGCATGGCTGCATGCCTTTCCTTGGCGACAGTGCGATCCGGCACATGGGGGCGGTGCTCGACGAGATGGAGCGCACGCTTTTCCCGGCGCTGGCGCAGCGCTTCACCGAGATGCCGGTCATCCCCGAGGGCGCGCGCCAGTCCACGATGAACATCAACTCCATCCATGGCGGCGCATCCGAGCAGGCGGCGGATTATACCGGCCTGCCGGTCGCCTGCGTGGCCGACCGCGCGCGCATGATCATCGACCGGCGCTTTCTGGTCGAGGAGAGCTTCGAGTCCGTGCGCGAGGAGATCCTCGACCTGCTGGAGCGCGTGAAGGCGGCGCGGCCGGGCTTCGAGTACGAGATGCGCGAGATGCTGCAGGTCCTGCCGACCATGGCGCCGCGGGATGCGCCGGTGGTGCAGGGCGTCGCCGCTGCCATCGAGGAAGTGTTCGACCGTCCGGCGCAATTCGTCGCATCGCCGGGCACCTATGATCAGAAGCATGTCGACCGGATCGGCGGACTGAACAACTGCATCGCCTATGGTCCGGGCGTTCTGGATATCGCGCATCAGCCGGATGAATGGATCGCGGTCGACGACATGGTGGACAGCGCGAAGGTCATGGGTCTTGCGCTCGGGCGGCTCCTCGGCTGACACTGTCGCGAGGAAAACGCAGCCTGAAGACGAAACCGGGAGGAAAGTCGAATGAAAAGACAGCTAAGGATCGGTCTGGCACTGAGCGCGCTGGCGCTCGGCATCGGGCTTGGCGCCGCGCAGGCGCGCGACATCACGGTCGGCATGGCGCTCGAGCCGCCGGGGCTGGACCCGACGGCGGGCGCGGCGTCCGCCATCCGAGAGGTTACCTACGCCAATATCTTTGAAGGGCTCACCCGGTTCGGCCCCGACGGTTCGGTGCAGCCGGGGCTGGCACGCAGCTGGGACATCTCGGAGAACGGGCTGGAATACACCTTCCATCTCGCCGATGGGGTGACCTTTCATGACGGCACCCCGATGACGGCCGAGGATGTCAAGTTTTCGCTCGATCGCGCGCGCGCCGAGGACAGCACGAACGCGCAGCCGCAGCTGTTTCGGGCGATCGATACGGTCGAGGTGATCGATGACACCACCGTGCGCGTTACACTGGAAGAGCCGGACGGCGCGTTCCTGTTCAACATGGCCTGGGGCGACGCCGTGATCCTGTCGCCCGAGTCGGCCGGGGACAACGCGTCGAACCCGGTGGGCACCGGCCCCTTCACATTCTCGCGCTGGGTGCAGGGCGATCGTGTCGAACTGGAGCGCAATCCCGACTACTGGGGCGATGAAGTCGCGTTGACGGGCGCGACCTTCAAGTTCATCTCGGATCCCAATGCCGCCTTCGCGGCGATGATGGCGGGCGACATCGACGCCTTCCCGAATTTCCCGGCGCCCGAGACGCTGGCGCAATTCGAGGCCGATCCGCGTTTCGAGGTCATCGTTGGCTCGACCGAAGGCCAGACCCTGCTGTCGATGAACCACGGGCACGAGGCGCTGTCGGACATCCGCGTGCGCCGCGCGCTGGCCCATGCGATCAACCGGCAGGACATCATCGACGGGGCCATGTTCGGCTATGGCACCCCCATCGGGACGCATTTCGCGCCGCATCACCCGGATTACGTGGATCTGACCGATCTGTCCCCGCATGATCCCGAGCTGGCGCGCGATCTGCTGGCCGAAGCGGGATACGCCGACGGGCTGGAATTGCGGCTGATGCTGCCCCCGCCGACCTACGCCCGCCGCGGCGGCGAGATTCTCGCCTCTCAGCTGCGCGATGTCGGCGTGCAGACGCGCACCACCAATCTGGAATGGGCGCAATGGCTGGAGCAGGTCTTTACCGGCAAGGATTACGACCTGACCATCATCAGCCATACCGAGCCGATGGATATCGATATCTATGCGCGGCCGGATTACTATTTTCAGTATGACAGCCCGGAATTCCAGGCGCTGATCGACGAATGGCGCGCGACCACCGATCCCGATCAGCGCTCCGCGCTGATCCAGGACGCGCAGCGCCATATCGCGGAGGACTATGTCAACGGCTTCATCTTCCAGCTTGCCAAGACCGGGGTTTCCGCCGCCGGGCTGGAGGGGCTGTGGGAGAACGCCCCGGTCGCGGCGAATGACCTGACCGGTGTGCGCTGGACCGACTGAGGCAACAGCATGGCGCGCCCCGGCCTGCCGAGGCGCGCCCCGAAAAGGGCAGAGCGTTGGGTCTGGAAAGTCTGATCGCCATCCTGATCGTCGGGGCCGTCGCCGGCTGGCTGGCAGGGTTGATCGTGCGCGGACGCGGGCACGGAATTCTCGCCAATGTCGTCGTGGGGGTGCTGGGCGCCTTCATCGCCTCCATGGTGCTGCCCGCCATCGGCTTGCGGATCGGCGGGGGCGGCATCGTCGCGTCCATTCTTCACGCGACCCTCGGTGCCGTGATCCTGCTGGTGCTGCTCCGGCTCATAAGGCAGGCCTGACGGCCCCGATCGGATGACACGGGGCAGCGCCCCTCGAACCCCAGGATCCCAGGAAACACCGCGCAGATGCTTCGCTATACCGCAGAACGCCTGCTGTCGCTTGTCATCAGCCTGCTGGTGGCCAGCATGGTCATCTTCGCGGTGGTGGAGGTGGTCCCGGGCGACCCGGCGGCCTTCATGCTCGGCATGGGCGCCGACCCCGAGAACGTGGCCGCGCTGCGCCGCGAGCTGGGGCTGGAAGGCGGGCTGATCGAGCGTTACCTGTCGTGGGCGGGCGGCATGCTGACCGGCGATTTCGGCACCTCTTACACCTACCGCGTGCCGGTGAGCGATCTGGTGCTCGAGCGGCTCTGGGTCTCCGGGCCGCTCGCACTCTATGCGCTGGCACTGTCGACGCTGATCGCGTTCCCCGTCGGGCTTCTGGCGGCGGCAAGGCGCGGCAGCCTGATCGACATGGCGGTGATGGGCACCACGCAGATCGGCATCGCGATACCGAACTTCTGGTTCGCGATCCTCCTCGTGCTGGTGTTTTCCATCAAGTTGCAATGGGTCGGGGCCGGCGGTTTCCCCGGCTGGGAGGCGGGGGTCCTGCCCGGCATGGGGGCGCTGACATTGCCGGCCATTGCGCTGGCGCTGCCGCAGGCATCGATCCTGGCGCGAGTCATGCGGTCCTCGGTGCTGGAGACTCTGGGGCAGGACTATATCCGCACGGCACGCGCGAAGGGGCTCAACCGGCGGCAGGCGGTCTTTCGCCACGCGCTGCGCAACGCGCTTATACCGGTGCTGACGATTCTGGGGCTGCAGTTTTCCTTTCTGCTGGCCGGCGCGATCATCATCGAGAACGTCTTCTTCCTGCCCGGGCTCGGACGGCTTATCTTTCAGGGCATCACGCAGCGCGACCTCGTCGTGGTGGAATCGGTGGTCATGCTGCTGGTGTTTGCGGTCATCATGGTCAATTTCACTGTCGATCTGGCCTATGCCATCGTCGACCCAAGACTTCGGAGGCGCGCATGAGGCGGCTTCCGGGCACGCTGATCCTCGGGGCGGTGCTGTCGGGCGTGTTCCTGCTCGCGGCGCTCGTCTCGTTCTTCTGGACGCCCTTCGGGGTCGAAAGGCTGGAAATCGCCGGCCGATTGCAGCCGCCCTCGACGCTGAACTGGCTGGGGACGGATCATCTGGGCCGCGATATCCTGTCGATGATCATGATAGGCGCGCGCACCTCCATCGCGGTCGCGGTGGTCGCGGTGGGTATGGGAATCGTGCTGGGTGTGCCGCTGGGGCTGACGGCGGCGGCCAATCGCGGCGGCCTGTTGGACGAGATCATCATGCGCGGCAACGATCTCGTCTTCGCCTTCCCGGCGCTGGTGATCGCGATCCTGATCACGGCGGTGTTCGGACCCTCGGCGCTGAATGCGATCATCGCCATCGGCATCTTCAACACGCCGGTCTTCGCCCGCGTCAGCCGGGGCGCCGCGCTCAGCCTGTGGACGCTGGATTACATCCTGGCGGCCAAGGTCGCAGGCAAGGGCGGAGCACGGATTTCGGTCGAACATATCCTGCCGAACATCGCGAATCTGCTGATCGTTCAAGGCACGATCCAGTTCAGCCTCGGCATTCTCGCCGAAGCCGGGCTGTCCTATCTCGGCCTGGGCGCACAGCCGCCGATTCCCAGCTGGGGCCGGATGCTGGCGGACGCACAGACCATGGTTGCGATGGCCCCGCACATGGCGCTGTTTCCCGGGCTTGCCATCGTCCTGACGGTGCTCGGGCTCAACCTGATGGGGGACGGGCTGCGCGATGTGCTCGACCCGCGGCTGCGGAGGGCGCGATGAGCCTGCTGTCGCTCAAGGAGGTGTCGCTGTCCATTCACGGGACGCCGATCCTGGATCGCGTGTCGCTCGATGTGGCGCCGGGGCAGGTTTTCGGGGTCGTGGGCGAGTCGGGGTCGGGCAAGTCGATGACGGCGATGTCGGTCATGCAGTTGCTGCCGGACGGGGCGCAGCCGACGGGACGCATCGAGTTCGAGCAGCGCGAGCTGTTGACGCTGCCCGAATCCACCATGTGCCACATCCGCGGCAACCGCATCGGCATGATCTTTCAGGAGCCGATGACAGCGCTCAACCCGGTGCAGACGATCGGCGATCAGGTGGCCGAGACACTGATGGTACACGGCGCGGCCGGCCGCGCCGAGGCGACGCGCATCGCGGCGGACAGCCTCGCCCGGGTCGGCCTTCCGCAGGATCGTTTCCCGCTGACACGGTATCCCCACGAGCTGTCGGGCGGACAGCGCCAGCGCGTCTGCATCGCCATGGCCGTTGCATTGCGTCCCGCCCTGCTGATCGCGGATGAGCCCACCACGGCGCTGGACGTGACGACCCAGGCGCAGATCCTCGCGCTGTTGCGCCGCCTCGTCGATGACGACGGCATGGCGCTGATGCTGATCACGCATGACCTTGCCGTGGTGGCCGGGATGGCCGACCATGTCGCGGTGATGGAAAAGGGCCGCATCGTCGAGCAGGCCGCCACCGAACCGCTGTTTCGCCGCATGGCGCACCCCTATACGCGCAAGCTTTTCCGCGCATCGGACCATGTCCCGCAACGCACCGCCGCGCCGCGCGACACCCCCCTGCTGGAGGTGCGCGGGGCGGTGCGCGACTATGCGCTGCCCAAGGTGCATCTGTTTCAGCGCACGCCGCTGTTTCGCGCGGTCGACGTTGTCTCGCTGACGCTGCATGAAGGCGAGAGCCTCGGCCTTGTGGGCGAGTCGGGCTGTGGCAAGTCCACGCTGACGCGCGCCATCCTGGGGCTGGAGCCGCTTCAGGGCGGCGAGATCCGGATCGAGGGCGAAACCGTGCGCCCCGGCCGAAAGATGACCGCCGCGTTGCGCCGCAAGGTGCAGGTGGTGTTTCAGGACCCGTACGGCAGCTTCAATCCGCGCCACCGCGTCGGGCGGCTTGTCACCGAGCCGTTTCATCTGCTTTCCGACCCGCCGCTGGGCAGCGACAGGCGTGCGCGTATCGGCGAGGCGCTGGAGGCGGTCGGCCTCCGCCCGGCGGACGCCGAGAAGTATCCGCACGAATTCTCCGGCGGGCAGCGCCAGCGCATCGCCATCGCGCGCGCACTCATCATCCGACCGCGGATGATCGTCCTCGACGAGGCGGTGTCGGCGCTTGACGTATCGATCCGGGCGCAGATTCTCGACCTGCTGGCCGATCTGCAGGCACGCTTTGGCCTCGCCTATCTGTTCATCAGCCATGATCTGTCGGTGGTGCGCGCCATATCGGACCGCGTTCTGGTTATGAAATCCGGGCAGATCGTCGAAAGCGGCGCCACCCATGCGGTGTTCGACGCGCCGCAGCACCCCTATACACGCCAACTCATCGAGGCCGCGCCCCGTATTCCGGCGGGCTGGGCCGCAGGAGACTGACATGCTGGACGACAAAACCCTCTGGTTCGACCCCGCGCAGATGTTCATCGCCGGGCGCTGGCAGGGCGCGGATGCCACGCTGACGCTTGAAGACCCTTCGACCGGCGCGCCGCTGGCCGAGATCGCGCGCGGCGGCGCTGCCGAGATCGATGCGGCCGTGGTGGCGGCACGCGCGGCGCGCGCGGGTGACTGGGGGCGCGCCACGGCCGCCGAGCGTGGTCGCATCCTCGCGCGGATCGGTGAACTGGTGCTGGCGCGGGCCGACACGCTGGCCGCGCTGGAGGCGGCGGATGTCGGCAAACCGCTCAAGCAGGCCCGCGCCGATGCCGTGGCGCTGGCTCGCTACATGGAATTCTATGGCGGCGCCGCCGACAAGCTGCATGGCGAGACGATCCCCTTTCAGGCGGGATACACGGTTTACACCCTGCGTGAGCCGCACGGCGTGACCGGGCATATCGTGCCCTGGAACTACCCGATGCAGATCATCGGCCGCTCGGTCGGGGCGGCGCTGGCGATGGGCAATGCCTGCGTGCTCAAGCCCGCCGAGGAAGCCTGTCTGACCGCGCTGGCCTTTGCCCGCATCGCCGAGGAGGCGGGTCTGCCCGCCGGGGCGCTGAATGTGGTGCCGGGGCTGGGCGAGGAGGCCGGCGCGGCGCTGTCCGGCCATGCCGGGATCAACCATGTGTCCTTCACCGGCTCGGTCGGGGTGGGCGCGCTGATCCAGGCGGCGGCGGCGCGCAATGTCGTGCCGGTCACGCTGGAGCTGGGCGGCAAGTCGCCGCAGCTGGTCTTCGAGGATGCCGATCTCGACGCGGCGCTGCCTTTTCTGGTGGGGGCCGGGGTGCAGAATGCGGGGCAGACCTGTTCGGCGTCCTCGCGCATTCTGGTGCAGCGGGGCATCTTCGACGAGGTTGTCGCGCGGATGAGCGACCGCTACGGGGAATTGCGGGTCGGCCCGGCCGCGTCGGATCTGGATGTGGGGCCGCTGATTTCGGCGCGACAGAAGGCACTCGTCGAGGGCTTCATCGCGGCTGGCGCCGATCTTGATACGGCCGCGCGCGGCGTGATCGCCGCCGACGCGCCCGCAGGCGGGCATTACGTGGCGCCCACGCTCTTTGCCGATGTGCCTGCCACGCACCGTCTCGCGCAGGAAGAGGTGTTCGGCCCGGTTCAGGTGGTCATCCCCTTCGAGGACGAAGCCGAGGCCGAGGCCATTGCCAACGGCACCGATTACGGTCTGGTGGCCGGCATCTGGACACGCGACGGGGCGCGGCAGATGCGGCTGGCGCAGCGGCTGCATGCCGGGCAGGTGTTCTTGAACAACTACGGCGCCGGCGGCGGGGTCGAGCTGCCCTTCGGCGGCGTCGGCAAGTCGGGCCATGGCCGCGAAAAGGGATTCGAGGCGCTCTACGGGTTCTCCACCCTGAAGACGGTGGCCGCGCATCACGGATGAGCGCGGGTTGCCACGGGACAATGCAGATGAGGGGCTAGCAATGAAACTTGAGGGCAAGACAGCCATCGTGACCGGTGCCGGATCGGGTTTCGGCGCGGGCATCGCGCGCAAGTTCGCCGCCGAGGGCGCGCGCGTCCTCGTGGCCGATATCGATGCCGGGGCGGCCGAGCGCGTGGCCGCCGAGATCGGCGCGACCGCCTGCACGGTCGATGTGGCCGACGCGCACAGCGTCGAGGCGATGGCAACCAAGGCGCAGGACATTTTCGGGCATGTCGATATTCTGGTCAACAACGCCGGCATCACCCACAAGCCGGCCCCGATGGAGACCGTGTCCGAAGGCGATTTCGACCGCGTCTTCGCTGTCAACTGCAAGTCCGTCTATCTGATGGCGCGCGCATTCGTGGGCCCGATGAAGGCGCGCGGCGGCGGGGCGATCCTGAATATCGCCTCGACGGCCGGCGTGTCGCCGCGTCCCAATCTGAACTGGTACAACGCCTCGAAAGGCTGGATGATCACCGCAACGAAGGCCATGGCGGTCGAGCTTGCGCCGTCCGGCGTGCGGGTCAATGCGCTCAACCCGGTGGCGGGGGAGACGCCGCTTCTCAAGTCCTTCATGGGCGAGGACACGCCCGAGATGCGCGCCAGGTTCCTGTCCACCATCCCGCTGGGCCGGTTCTCAACGGCCGAGGATATGGGCAACGCCGCCGCCTTCCTGTGTTCGGACGAAGCGGCGATGATCACCGGTGTTGCGATGGAGGTGGATGGCGGTCGCTGCATCTGAGCCGGTCCACCGCCCAGCGCGCGGCGTCGGCGACCGTGGCGTCCGCATCATCGAGCCGGGCCTGCGCTGCCGGCAGCAGCGCGGGATCGCCTGAATTGCCTATGGCATAGAGCACGTTGCGCACGAAACGATCACGGCCGATGCGCTTGATCGGGGAGCCGGAAAAGCGCGCGCGAAACGCCGTATCATCGAGGGCGGCAAGTTCGGCCAGCGGCGGCGCCACAAGGTCGGGGCGTGCGGCGTATTTTGCCTCATGCGCGGTGGCGGCGAACTTGTTCCAGGGGCAAACCGCCAGACAGTCGTCGCAGCCATAGATCCGGTTCCCCAGCAGCGGGCGCAACGCCTCGTCCACCGGCCCGGCATGTTCGATCGTCAGATACGAAATGCAGCGCCGGGCATCGAGTTGGAAGGGCGCGGGGAAGGCATCGGTCGGGCAGACATCGAGGCAGGCGGTGCAACTGCCGCAATGCTCGGTCTCCGGAGCGTCGCGCGGCAGTTCGAGCGTCGTGAAGATCGCGCCGAGAAAGAACCAGCTGCCCAGGTCGCGACCCAGAAGATTGGTGTGCTTGCCCTGCCATCCCAGTCCCGCCGCTTCGGCAAGGGGTTTTTCCATCACCGGCGCGGTGTCGACAAAGACCTTGATCTCGGCGCCGGTCCGGTCGACCAGCCAGCGCCCCAGCCGCTTGAGACGCTTCTTGACGACATCATGATAATCGCGGTTTAGCGCATAAACCGAGATGGCGCCGCGGTCGCGCTGCTGCAGAACCGCCATCGGGTCGTGCTCCGGCGTGTAAAGCTCGGCCAGCATGATGACGGAGCGCGCCTGCGGCCAAAGCGTCTGCGGGCTGGCGCGCCAGCTCATGCGCCGCGCCATCCAGTTCATCTGGCCGTGCCGCCCGGCGGCGACGAAGTCGTGCAGATGCCGGCTCGCCTGCGAAATGGCGGTTGGGGCGCAGATACCCGCCTTCGCGAAGCCCTCGGCATGCGCGCGCGCGACCAACTCGGCCTTCAGGGCGGCGGCGTCCTGGGGGGCCGTGTCGTGCGGGTCGCTCGCGGTCATTGCAGCCCCGCTGCCGCGGTTCCGGCGGCCGTCTGCGGCTGATCAGAAGTCGAGATCGGCATAATGCGGTGGCGGCGGAAAACCCGGCAACTGATCCGCCAGCAGGGGGCGGAATGCCGGGCGCGACTTGATCTTGGCATACCATTCCTTGACATTGGACGACCGCTCCCAGTCCACATCGGAAATATAGTCCAGACAGGACAGATGCGCCGCCGCCGCGAAATCCGCCAGCGTCATCACGTCACCTGCCAGCCAGCGCCGTTGATCGAGCAGCCAGCCCATGTAATCGAGGTGATACTTGATCCGTGAGCTGCCGGTCTTGATGTTGCGCGAGTCCGGGTAGCCTTGATTCATGATCTTCTTGTTGACCCGTTCATACAGCAGTTTCGACGTCACATCGTCATGAAACTTGTCGTCGAACCAGGCGCAGAGGCGGCGCACCTCGTAGCGTTGAAATGCACCCTTCGGCATCAGCGCCGGCGTGGGGTGGCGTTCGTCGATGTATTCGCAGATGGCCTGGCTTTCCGCCATGCTGTGCCCGTCGAGCTTGATGACCGGGACCTTCCCGGCAGGGTTGCGCCGCAGGAAGTCGTTTCCGCGCTCCCAGTATCGCTCCTCGATCAGTTCGACCTCGAGCTTCTTTTCGGCCAGGGTCAGCCGCACCTTGCGGCAGAAGGGGGACAGCGGGACGTGAAAAAGGCGGGTCATGCGCGGGGTCTCTTCACTGAATGCGTTCTCGTTCCATGCCTTGCGCGGCCACGGGTTTCAATCCTCGAAGCATGCGGCGCGCCCATCGGCGGCGATGGTGGCCGCACCGTCCATGATCGCGGCGGTTCGCGCGCGAACGAAGGCGGTGGGTTGTGCGGCGCTGCGGCTCTTGGGCGCCGGCAGGATTGCGGCGAGCCGCGCGGCCTGTAGCGGGGTCAGTTCCGCCGCGCTGGTACCGAAATAATGCTGCGCCGCAGCCTGCACCCCGAACACCCCGTTATCGAATTCCGCGATGTTGAGATAGACCTCAAGGATGCGCCGCTTGCTCCAGAGCAGTTCCACGATGGGTGTGCCGCCCGCCTCGAGTGCCTTGCGCGTCCAGCTGCGTCCGTGCCACAGGAAGGCATTCTTGACCGTCTGCTGCGTGATGGTTGACGCCCCGCGACGGCTATCCGCCTCGAGGGCGCGACGGATCTCGGTCATGTCGAAGCCCCAATGCAGGCAGAAATTTGCATCCTCGGCCGCGACCACCGCACGCGGCATGTGCGGGCTGATCTGGGAGATCGGCGTCCATTCGCGTTCGATGTTGCCGATGCGCCGATATTCGCCCAGCATGTAGAATCCGCCGGGGGGATTCACGACCTTGTAGGCGGCGACCCATCCCAGCAGCAGCACCATGAGCGCCGCGCCGATGCGCAGGCTCCAGCGCAGCGCCCAGCGACGCGCGCGCGCGAAGGGTGACCTCGCGCGGCGATCTTCGGTCGGCTTGCGGCGCGACGGCTTCTTTTGGCGTGCGGCCATGTCCGGAGCTGCGACTGTTACATGATACGGGACCCCGCCTTGTGACAGCCCGCCCCCGCTGGTGCAAGGCCGCAACCGCCCGTATGCGCGCGGGTCAGATGTGCGGGCGCAACAAGGCGGCCTCGTGGGCCTTCAGAACCGACCGCGCCATGGCCCATTGCCGGCGCCCCGTTTCGTTGTCCAGTTCGGGGAAGATGGCCAGAAGTTCCTCGCGGATGGCCTGGTCGCTTTCCATCATGTGCTCGCCCGGGTGGAAGCTCTCGCTCGGGCAGCCCTCGGCGTAGACGATCTCGTGGCGATCGAAAAGCAGGTGGATATACTCGACCGTATCGCTCGGATCGACATGGATCGTATCGCCATTGACCAGATGCTTGGCGGCCACCAGGACTTCATCCGTGCCGAACAGCAGCTCGGCGCGCCATCCCTGCAGCAGCATTCTGTGCTGCGGTGACACGCGCATCTCGCGGGTGTTGCCCAGGGCGCCGGGCATGAAGCGGATCGGGGCAAAGCGTCCGCGCGCGGGCATCTTGCGCCGGCCGATCCAGCGGATGCGTTGCGCCCCGTGATCGCGGGTGATCACCCTGTCGCCGATCGCAAGACTCTCGATGGGGCGTGGGCCGGCGGGGGTCAGGATCAGTGTGCCTGGCGTGAAGCAGGGGGGCGTTATGGCGCCTGCCTTGATTTTCGTGCTTGTCGTCACGTAGGTCGCGTCCAGAAAGGTCGCGTCCTCAAGGATCGTCCCGTCGGTGGCCATGAAGATCGGATCGGCGTCCTCGAGATAGAAGGTCACACCGGTGATCGTCTGCACATCGCCATCCGCATTCTTGACGGTCACCGTGTCATCGACCCACACCGCAGTGACGCGGTTGCCATCGGCCAGGTCGCCCGAATCGGGCCGGATGAAGCCGTCATCGTCCTGATCCTCGTAAGTCAGGATCTCCACGGTCAGCTCGGTGCCGGACTCCGGCGGATCGGCGGGATCCATCCGGTAAAAGAACGCTTCCAAATCGTTGGACATGAGACAACACACCCTGAAAAACCAATCACTCCCGGGGTGATAAGATCCGATTCGAGCCAAATTTTGACGATGCCGGCCGACAATTGGGCGCTATCGTGGCCTTGGAGGGCGTCGTTGCGGATCTTCGCCCCTTTGGAGGCGGGATCAGCGTGCCGCGTCCCGGGCGGGCTGGCGGGCGATCTGCACCGCGAGGATCCCCGCCATGATGATCGCCACGCCGAACAGATCGGCAAGGCCGAGCGCCTCGCCCAGAAGGGCCGCGGCGATCGCCACGCCGAAGAACGGGTTGAGGAAATGGAAGGTCGCGGCCCGCACCGCCCCGATCCGGCGAACCAGCCAGAACCACACCCATGTGGCAAGCAGCCCGGGCACGAGCGTGGTATAGACGAAAGCAGCCACCAGCTGCCAGCTCCAGCGGACCTCCAGCGTCTCGAACGCCAGGGCGGGACCTGCCAGCAACGCTGAACCGACGAGCATCTGCAAGCCGACGATCATCATCACATTGCCACCGGAAGCGGCGCCGCGCACCGCCAGCGTCGCGAAGGTCAGCGCCGTCACACCAAGCAGGCAGAGCACGACCCCGACAGGGTCGGTGCCGCCACCGAGCCGCGCGCCCATGATCAGCGTCACGCCGACAAAGCCCCCCAGCAGGCCGAGCACAGCCAGCGGCCGGGTGTATTCGCGCAGCAACAGCCATCCCACCAGCGCGACGAGCAGCGGCATGGTCGAGGCGATGATGGCGGCAAGTGACGCCTCGACGCTGCGCATCGCAACGAAGTTGAGACCCAGATAAAGTGCGTTCTGGCACAATCCGAAAACCAGTGTGGCCTTCCACTGCGCCGGGGTGAGGTGCCAGCTTTGTCCCAGCGCGCGCGCGATGGCGACTCCGATCAGCCCGGAAATCAGAAAGCGCAGCGCCAGAGCCGAAAGCGGCGGCGCGTCGACCACGATGATCCGCGCCGACGCGAAGGCCGAGGACCACATGACGGCGAAGGCCAGACCCATGAGGATCGCGCGAAAATCCATCTGCGCCCTGCCGTTCAGGAAAAGGGCCGCCGATCGGCGGCCCGTTGCGCCGTCATGCCTGTCGCGGATCAGCCGTTCAGGCTGTCCTTGAGGGCCTTGGCGATCGTCATCTTGACGGATTTGTCGGCGGGCTTGGCGATCTGTTCGCCGGTGGCGGGGTTGCGCACCATACGCTCGGGGCGTTCGCGGCACGCGATCTTGCCGACACCGGGCAGGGTGACGGCGCCGCCGCCCGAGACTTCGCGGGTGATGATGCTGCTTACCGCATCAAGCGCGGCGTTGGCGGTCTTCTTGTCGGTGCCCATTTCCTCGGCCATTGCGGCCACGAGCTGCGTCTTCGTCATCGGTTTCGACATTGGTGTCTCCTCGTTCGTTGTCCCCTGTTGGCCGGGGCCGTGCCCGGCATCTAGACGCAATTGCTTTCACGACACAACACGCGCTTGTCCGGTTCGGGCGGATTTTGCCCGCCAATGTGGTTTTTTCTCCCTACAGGAACGCGGTTTCCTCGAAGCTGCGCAGTTTTCGGCTGTGAATCCGTTCCAGCGGCATGTCGCGCAGCCGCTCCATGGCGCGGATTCCGATCAGCAGATGGCGCGAGACCTGCGTGCGATAGAACCCTGTCGCCATGCCGGGCAGCTTCAACTCGCCATGCAGCGGCTTGTCGGATACGCAAAGCAAGGTTCCGTAAGGCACCCGGAACCGAAAGCCGTTTGCCGCGATGGTGGCGCTTTCCATGTCCAGCGCGATGGCGCGCGACTGGCTGAGGCGCTGCACCGGTCCCGACTGGTCGCGCAGTTCCCAGTTGCGGTTGTCTATGGTGGCGACCGTTCCGGTGCGCATGATGCGCTTGAGCTCGTAACCCTCGAGCTGCGTGACCTCGGCGACGGCCTCCTGAAGCGCGATCTGGATCTCGGCCAGCGCCGGAATCGGAACCCAGAGCGGCAGTTCTTCATCAAGCACGCTGTCCTCGCGCAGATAGGCATGGGCCAAGACGAAGTCGCCCAGCGACTGGCTGTTGCGCAGCCCGGCGCAATGCCCGACCATGAGCCATGCATGCGGACGCAGCACAGCGACATGGTCTGTCGCGGTCTTCGCGTTGGACGGGCCCACCCCGATATTGATCAGCGTGACACCGGCCTTGTTCGGGCGTTTCAGGTGGTAGGCCGGCATCTGCGGCATGCGCTCGGGCGCCACGAGGGGCGCGTCCGATGTGCTGATCGCGGCGTCGCCGGGTCCGACAAGCTCGGTGTAGCCGCTGTCCGGATCGGCAAGCGCCTCGCGCGCGAAGCTCTCGAACGCATCGACATAGAACTGGTAATTCGTGAAGAGCACGTAATTCTGAAAATGCTCGGCCCCGGTGGCCGTGTAATGCGCGAGCCGGGCCAGCGAATAGTCGATGCGCTGGGCGCTGAAGGCCGCCAGCGGGCGCGTGCCGTCTTCGGCCCGCGCGCCAAATCCATTGACGACATCGTCATTCGTGGTGGCCAGGTCCGGCACATCGAAGACGTCGCGCAGGGGAAAGGACAGCGCCCCTTCCTGCGGCACGTCGAACTCCGCCTGCGCGGCCACGGCGAAATGAATCGGTATCGGCGTCTCCGACAGGCCGATCGTGACCGGAACGTCATGGTTGCGCATCAACAGCCCGATCTGCTGCTCGAGGTAGGGGCCATACAGGTCCGGACGGGTGATCGTCGTGGCGTAGGTGCCCGGCTCGGCGACATGGCCGAAGCTGAGCCGGCTGTCCGATTGCGCGAAGCTGCCCACGGTCAGCCGAATCTCGGGGTAGAAGGCCCGGTATCGGGCCTGCGGCACGGCCCCACCAAGCGCATCACGAAAGCGCGCGACCAGAAATGCGACGCCACCGTCATATAGCGCGCGCAGATGCGCGACCGCTGCGGCGGAGTCGTCGAAACTGCGCGCTTGCGGCAGATCAGGCGTGTGGGCGGGGCTGGGAGTGTCGGCCGTCATGCGTCGGCCGGCGCGTCGATCAACGGGGTCAGTTCGAAGCGGGTCACGTCCACCAGCCCCAGATCCGAGATCCGCAACTGTGGAATGACCACCAGCGCGAGCAGTGAATGCTGCATGAAGGCGTTGTTGAGCGTGCAGCCACAGTCGCGCAGCGCCGCACCCATGCGTTCGGCGGCGGCGGCCACCTCGGCGGCGGGGCGATCGGACATCAGCCCGGCGATGGGCAACTCGACCAGCGCCAACTCGCGGCCGTCGCGCCAGACCGAGACACCGCCGCCGACGGCGCCCAGCCGGTTGGCGGCGAGCGCCATCTGTTCGGCATCCGTGCCAACCACGATCATGTGGTGGCTGTCATGCGCCACCGTGGACGCGACCGCCACGCGGCCCTGATACCCGAAGCCCGAGACCAGCGCGTTGGTCACACCCCCAGTCCCGCGATGACGTTCGACCAGCGCGATCTGCGCGATGTCGCGCGCGGGGTCCGCCACGAGGCGCCCGTCATGCACCGGCATTTCGGCCGTCAGCGCCCGGGTGGGGGCCTGGTTCTCGACCACACCGATGACGCGGGCCTGCACCTTCGCAGCGTCCCGGGGCGCCGCGATGACGAAATCCTGGCCGCTCAGCGTTGTGCCGAGGCGCACGGTATCACGCACCTCCGCCGGCCAGTCGAGATGCGGGCATCGTACCGTCAGCCGGCCGCGCTCGGCCACCGTGACGCCGCGGGCGATGACCTGCTCGATCGGAAGCGCGCGCAGGTCCGAGGTCAGGATGCAGTCCGCGCGGCGCCCCGGCGTGATCGAGCCGATTTCGCGCTCCAGCCCGAAATGGGTGGCGGTATTGATTGTCGCCATCTGCAGCGCGACCAGCGGATCGGCACCACAGGCGATGGCGTGGCGCACGACGCGGTCCATATGGCCGTCCTGCACCAGCGTGCCGGAATGGCAGTCATCGGTGCACAGGATCATGCCGCGCGGGTCGAGCCCACGCTCGGTGATCGCGGTGATCTGCGATTCCACATCGTACCACGCGCTGCCCAGCCGGATCATCGCGCGCATGCCGCGCCGCATCCGGGCGATGGCATCCGCCTCGCGCGTGCCCTCGTGGTCGTCCGCGGGGCCGCCCGCGACATAGGCATGAAAGGGGGCGCCAAGGTCGGGACTGGCGTAATGGCCGCCGACCGTCTTGCCTGCGCGTTGGGTTTCGGCGATTTCGGCGAGCATCTTGGCATCCCCCGCCGCCACGCCTGGAAAGTTCATCATCTCGCCCAGCCCGACGATGCCGGGCCAGCGCATTGCCTCGGCGACGTCCTCGGGCGTGATCTCATGGCCCGTCGTCTCCAGCCCCGGCGCCGAGGGTGCGCAGGAGGGCATCTGCGTGAAGATGTTGACAGGCTGCATGAGCGCCTCGTCATGCATCAGCCGCACCCCGCGCAGGCCGAGCACATTCGCGATCTCGTGCGGGTCCGTGAACATCGTCGTGGTGCCGTGCGGGATGACGGCGGCCGCAAATTCCGCCGGTGTCAGCATCCCGGACTCGATATGCATGTGCCCGTCGCACAGCCCCGGAATCAGATAGCGATCCGCCGCGTCGATGATTTCGGTGCCGTCGCCGACGCAATGCGACAGGTCCTCCCCGATGCAGGCGAAGCGCCCGGCCTTGATGGCGACCTGCCAGCCCGCGAGCACCTCGCGCGTGTGAACATTGACAAGACGCGCATTGCGGATGACGCGGTCGGCGGCGGCCCTGCCGGCCGCGACCGCGATGAGCTGCGGCGCGACGGCGTCCCAGCCTTGCATGGGGGGGGTGGTGTTCGACATGCCTCAGATTGGCACTGCCGCCGGGCGCTGCGCAAGAGGGATAGGCGTGGTTTTCAGCGCTTGCGGAAAACAACGACCAGCGCGCGGTCCTCGGCATGCGCGGGGTCGGTTCCCGCGCCATAGATCGCCACCTCCTGCAGATCGGGTGCGGTGATCGCAGCCCCGAGCCCGGCGAGCTTGGCGTCAAAACCACGGTCGGTGTAAACTCCCGCATTCACCGACAGCGCAACGACAGCCCCGCCGCGCGATACGCGCAGCAATTCGTCGAAGGCCTCGGGCCCGACATGGCCGTGGGTGAAGGTGCCCGCGCTGACCACCCCGGCATAGCTGCCATCCGGCATCGACAGCGCCCGTGTCAGGTCGTCGGTAAAGGTCGCGCGGTAGACGCCCTTGTCTTCGGCGATCTTCAGCATCTCGGCCGAGATGTCGAGTCCGTCCACCGGTGTCACGCCATGCTCGGCAAGCGCCTCGGCGACCAGCCCGGTGCCGCCGCCGACATCCAGCACCGGACCGGCGCCGCCGGCCTGTGCGAAGGCGCGGGCGACATGATTGTGCAGCTGGTAGTTGCGGCCCTTTGCGAAGTTGCTGTCGTAATCCTGCGCCCAGTCGCGATACAAGCGCACGGAATCATCGGGGGTTTTCAACGCGTAAGCCGCGTCCAGATCAGGTTTTTCTTCAGTCATGCCGCGAATGAACCCCAAACCGTCGGAAAGTGCAAGCCGCCTCCGGCATGGCGACACTTGCCGTCGCGCCCCGGCGGTGTAGTTTGGCGCGGATGGCAGGTACGCTTCTTTCAATCGGTCACGGATACAGCGCGCGCAGCCTCGCACGGCGCCTGCAGCCGCAAGGCTGGCGGATCGTGGCGACATCGCGCAGCGCAGAGGCCTGCGCGAAGCTGCGTGAAGACGGCGTGACGGCCGTGCAATGGCCGGGGGCTGACCTGCGCCCCCATCTGCGGGACGCGACGCATCTGCTCAGCTCGGTTCCGCCGGGCTCGGATGGTGATCCGGTGCTGGCCGAAGCCGCCGATGCCATCGCCGGAGCCGGGCATCTCGGATGGGTCGGCTATCTGTCCACCACCGGAGTGTATGGCGACCATGGCGGCGGCTGGGTGAGCGAGGCGACTCCGCTGACGCCGTCAGGCCGTCGCGGGCGGATGCGCGTGCAGGCCGAAGCGGAATGGCGCGCGGTGTGCGCGCGCGCCGACACGGACCTGCACATCTTTCGGCTGGCCGGCATCTACGGGCCCGGACGCAATGCGCTGACACGGGTCCGCGCCGGCACGGCGCGGCGGATAATCAAGCCCGGGCAGGTGTTTTCGCGTATACATGTCGCGGATATCGCGCAGGCCGTCGCCGCCTCCATGGCGGCGCCGATCCGCGGCGGGCGCATCTACAATGTATGCGACGATCTTCCGGCCCCGCCGCAGGATGTGATCGAACATGCGGCGACGCTGCTCGGCGCCCCGCCGCCACCGGATGAGGACTTCGCAACCGCAGATCTGTCGGACATGGCACGCAGCTTCTATGCCGACTCGAAGCGTGTGGACAACACGCGCATGAAGCTGGAGCTGCAGGTTTCGTTGCTCTATCCCGATTACCGGGCCGGGCTTGCGGCGCTGCTTGCCCAGGACGGCCGAGAGCCCTGAGCCCTTCAGATCGGCCGCTGGACGTTGCCGCTGAATCGGTCGGCGAGAAAGTTGATGAAGGCGCGAACCTTGGGCTGCGTGAAACGCCCCGGCGGATAGACGGCATGGATGCCCTGAACGTCTTCGGGCAGGTCGGGTATGGCTTCCTCCACAAGGCCCTGGGTGATCGCGTCGCGAAACAGGAACCGCGGCAGATAGGCGATGCCCAGCCCCGCCACGGCGGCGTTCAGCAGGGAGCGACCGTCATTGACCGTTAACCAGCCCGGGCTACGCACCTGACGCTTTTCGCCCGATGGCGCGGTGATGCGCCACACATTTCCCTGCGCGCAGTTCGAATAGTGGAGCAGCTTGTGGTCGTTGAGGTCGTCAATCCGCATCGGGCGGCCGAAGCGTTGCAGATAGGACGGCGCCGCGATCAGACGGCGCGAGGTTTCCGTCAGCTTGCGCGCGCGCAGGCTGCTGTCTTCCAACTCGCCGGTTCGGATGGCGAGGTCGTAGCCTTCCGAGATCAGTTCCACATAGCGATCCTCGAGCACCAGGTTGACCGTGATATCGGGATAATCGCGCACGAAATCGCCAAGGATCGGCGACAGCAGCGTCGCGCCGAAATCCGCCCCCACAGACACGCGCAGCGTCCCCGAAGGCGCCGACTGCATCGCCGTGACCAGCGAGTCCGCCTCGCCGGCATCATTGAGCACCCGCCGCGCCCGGTCATAATAGGCCAGTCCGATCTCGGTGGGGCTGACACGCCGCGTGGTCCGGTTGAGAAGGCGTGCGCCGAGCCGCGCTTCCAGCGCCGAGACATGCTTGGACACCGCGGATTTGGAGATGCCCATCTTGCGCGCGGCGTCGGTAAAGCCGCCCTGATCCACGACAGTGGCGAAGGCTTCCATTTCTGTCAGTCTGTCCACGGTCGCACCCCTTGATCGTTCCTCGCGGCATGCGGCCGGTATCGCGCTCAATTCGGGCGAGAATGCGGAGTTTGACCGACAATACTTGGGTGATTGCGAGGATCGTTCCCGGTCCTGAAACAGGCATCGGTCGGAATCCGGCGACACACCGCCCCGTGCGGGCCCGTGCGCGCGTAGTCGTGCCGACATCCGTGCTCCGGCTGCCGCGCCCGACGGCCTGCAACGCGCCCGGATCAAAGGCTTGCGGCAAGTCGCGCCGCCTGATCTATGGCGCGCTTCGCGTCGAGTTCGGCAGCACGGTCGGCGCCGCCGATGACATGCGGGGTCCGCCCTTCTGAGGTCAACGCATCGGCCAGTGCGCGCGCCGACTCCTGCCCGGTGCACAGCACGATGGTATCCACCTCGATCAGCGTCGGGTCGCTGCGTTCGGCGCCGAAACTTACATGCAGCCCGGCTTGCGAGATGCGCTCGTAGTTCACGCCGCTGAGCATGCGCACCTGCTTCATGCGCAGATGCATCCGGTGGATCCAGCCGGTCGTCTTGCCCAGCCGGCGACCCGGTTTTTCGGCCTTGCGCTGCAGCAGCGTGATCTCGCGCTGTGGCGGGGTCGGTTGCGGACCTTCGGCGTTCAGCCCGGCGCGGAACTCGGCCGGATCGCTGACGCCCCATTCGCGGCGCCACAGCGCGGCGTCCTCCGTCGGGCTGGGTTCGTCGCCCTGGGCGAGGAACTGCGCCACGTCGAAGCCGATACCACCCGCGCCGACAATGGCGACGCGACGCCCGACCGGCGCACCGCCGCGCAACGCGTCGACATAGCTGATCACGTTCGGCGCATCCTGTCCGGGAATGCCCGGATCGCGGGGCGTCACCCCCGTGGCGACCACGATCTCGTCGTAGTCGCGCAGCATCGCCGGTTGCGCCGGCTGCCCCAACCGCAGGGTGACCCCGGTGCGCTCCAGCTCATGCTCGAACCAATGCACGAGGCCGTGGAACTCCTCCTTGCCGGGAATCATCCGCGCCATATCGAGCTGGCCGCCGACATGGTCGGCCTGTTCGAAAAGGGTGACGTGATGACCCCGCTGCGCGGCCACGATGGCTGCCATCATGCCGCCCGGGCCCGCGCCGACGACCGCGATCCGGCGCGGGGCATCCGTCGGGGTGTAGGTCAGCTCCGTCTCGTGGCAGGCGCGGGGGTTGACAAGGCAACTCGTCATCCGGCCCTCGAACGTGTGGTCGAGGCAGGCCTGATTGCATGCGATGCACGGCGTGATCTCGGCGCTGCGGCCGGCTGCGGCCTTGGCGACGAAAGCCGGGTCCGCAAGGAAGGGCCGCGCCATCGACACCATGTCCGCATCCCCCCGCGCGAGTACCTGCTCGGCCACTTCGGGGGTGTTGATCCGGTTCGAGGTGATGACCGGCACGCGCGCGATCTCGCGCAGCTTGGCTGAGACCCAGGCAAAGCCCGCGCGCGGCACCGAGGTCGCGATGGTCGGCACCCGTGCCTCGTGCCAGCCGATTCCGGTGTTGAGGATGTCGGCCCCCGCATCCTCGATCCGCGGCGCGAGAGCGGCGACGTCGTCCCAGCTCTGACCATCGGGCACGAGATCGATGAGCGAGATTCGGTAAATCAGCAGGAAATCCGGGCCGACCGCCGCGCGCACCCGGCGCACCACGTCCACGGGCAGGCGCATGCGGTTCTCGAGGCTGCCGCCCCAGCGGTCGGTGCGCTGATTGGTGCGCGCCACCAGGAACTGGTTGAGGAAGTAGCCCTCCGAGCCCATCACCTCGACGCCGTCATACCCGGCTTCGCGCGCGCGCTCGGCGGCTGTGACGATGTCGGCGATCTGCTTTTCGATACCGGCCTCGTCCAGCGCCTGCGGCATGAAAGGGGCGATGGGCGCCTTGATGGCCGAGGGCGCGACACAGTCCTTGCCGTAGGCGTAGCGGCCGGCATGCAGGATCTGCATCGCGATGCGTCCGCCGGCGGCGTGCACGCGGTCCGTCACACGCCGATGGTTGGCGATGTCCTGCGCCGTGAAAAGCCCGGCTGCCCCCGGAAACACGCCGCCTTCGCGGTTCGGCGCCATGCCGCCGGTCACCATCAGCGCAACGCCGCCCTCGGCGCGCTCGGCGTAATAGGCGGCGGCGCGGTCCCAGTCTCCCGTTTCCTCCAGCCCGGTATGCATGGACCCCATCAATATCCGGTTCGGCAGCGTCATGGCGCCCAGCTCGATCGGGGTGAACAGGTTCGGGTAGCGGGTCATTCTCGGCTCCTCATGATGGGAAGCATGCTGACAGGGCAAGGCGGTGATGTCACCGGCAACGCCGCGTCACCCGCCCGGATGCGGGCGCCGCCGGCACCGACGATGTCGCCTATTCGGGGTCCTGGCGGCCGAGGCGGCGCACCACCTGCTTGAGCAGGTCGAGCTCGGCCCGCAGAGCGCCGATTTCGGCGCGGATATCCGCGTCGAGCGCGGTGCCCGAGATCACTGTGAAACTGCCGAGCTGCGTTTCGTCCGCTCGTTGCCGGATGATGAAGGTCTGCACCCCGTCATTGAGCAGATCGACGGGGATCGGCACTTCGAGCCGCCAGGTTCCCGGAGCGTCCGCGACCGGGTGCAGCGTGGCCTGAGCGATCGGCCTTTCGGGGTGCACCACCTCGATATCGGGGCGCGCGGTCGCGTCCGCATGCTGGACCAACCCCGACCAGATGCCGCCGGTGATCGTGCCTGCCGTGACGCTGATCTGCGACATGAGGGCGACTCCTTCAGATATCCGCGCGCAGGTGCCGGTAGAGTGTCAGATCCTCGATCACGATCCGGTTCATCGCCGGCGCCTCGAAGATGAGATCGAGCCAGAGCGCTTCGACGCGTTTTTCGTTCATCGATGTATAGGCGAGATCGAATCCGATATCGGCGTTGTGGCGCCCGCCGCCTTGATGTGAAATCTCGCGCACGGCATGCTCGGTGTTGGGGCCATGGCGGATGTTGAGCCGCGCGAACACCTCCACCGGCCGTTCCAGCGTCAGCGTCATGCGCGCGCCGATGACATGGCGCAGACGCAGACGCTGCGCCGCGGTCTCGGGCAGGTCCACGGCAAGCGACAGGAAGCTGCCGGCGAAGCCGTAAACCTCCAGCGCCAGCGCGTAGGGCGGGGCGGGGGGCTGCGCGGTGGCACGGCATTGGCGCAGCATCACTTCCTGCATCGGGCAGTCGTGGAAAAGCTTGATCCCGTCCGCGATCTCGACGCCGCTGGCCCCGCCGATCCGGTCCGGCAAGGCGGCGTGCCAGATGTCGTGGCGCCAGATCCAGTCCGAATGTGCATCAGGCCGGGGCAGCGGTGCCTGAAGCCGATCGAGCGCGCGTGTCGTGCTACGGTCGAGCTGGTCGAGCTGTTCGCCGGTTCGGCGCAGATCCTTGTGCAGCGCCCTGAGCGCCGGGGCTGGCTGCCGGTCGACCACGCCCTGCGCCCGGTCTGCCGCGCGGGCAAGCCGGCGAAGCATCAAGCGGTCCAGCGCGTTGAACATTGCCGTCCTCGTTCCTGTCCTGCGCCGCCAGGGGCGCGCGCCGTTTCACCCGGTTCCGGCTGGCGCCGGATTGGCGCGCTTCATCTCCCGCACGAAGGCCTCGAGCGTGGAAAGCCCGCCCTGCGGGCTCAGCGTGCTGTCGGCCGGCGACAGCACGGACAGCGTCACGAGGTGTCCGCGCACCTCCGTGAGAGCACGCCAGTATTGTGGCGCGACGCGCGGGCCTTCGAAAGCGCTGGAATCGCGCAGATGCAGGAACAGCACACCCTCGCGGCTATACGCGTCCACAAGCTCGACCGTATCGGCATCGCCGCTCCGGCTGAGCATGGCGCGCCCGGCTTCACCCCGGAAGAATTCCGTCAGATCGTCCATCGCGGCAAGCGGCGAGGCTCCCGGCGACGCCGCGACAGTGGCGCTGAGCACGGCATCCCGATCCGGGCGGGGGGCGTCGGCGGATTGCTGCAGCGCCGCGCAGCTTCCGAGAAGCACCACGGACCCCGAGGCGCTGTCACGCTGCGTTTGCGTGTCGATGCAGTATCCGCGCGGCCCGCTGACCGTGACCGCGCCATCGGCGACGGCCAGCGACGTCGGCGCCCCCGAGCCGCCGGGCAGCGCGGCGCAACCGGATATCGCCAGCACCAGCGCCAGCGCGAGGACGCGGCGGTCAAAGATCCATGTAGACATGGCGCTCGCCTGCGGCTCCGGGATGGGTAACGGCACCCTTGCGGGTGGAGCCGACCTGTTGCGCGTATTTCCACAGCGCGCCCGACCCGTAGGCAGTTTCACGCGGACCGGGCCAGGCCTCGCGACGACGCGCAAGCTCGTCATCGGACAGATCGACCGAAAGCGCGCCATTGACCGCGTCGATCGTGATCATGTCGCCGTTCTGCACGAATGCGATGGGCCCGCCATGCGCGGCCTCGGGGCCGACATGCCCGACGCAGAACCCGCGCGTGGCGCCCGAAAAGCGCCCGTCGGTGATCAGTGCGACCTTCTTGCCCCGCCCTTGCCCCGAAATCGCGGCCGTGGTGGCGAGCATCTCGCGCATGCCGGGCCCACCCGAGGGCCCCTCGTTGCGGATCACGATCACCTCGCCATCGGCGTATTCGCGCGCCTTGACGGCGGCGAAGGCCTCCTCCTCGGACTCGAAGACGCGGGCCGGGCCGGAAAACACCTGGTCTTGCGCGGCGATCCCCGCAACCTTCACGATGGCGCCATCGGGGGCGAGGTTGCCCTGAAGCCCCACGACACCGCCGGTCTTCGTGATCGGCGCATCGACGGGATGGATCACGCGTCCATCGGCCTCGCGCTCGACGCGGTCGATCTCCTCGCCGATGGAGCGGCCCGTCACCGTCAGGCAATCCTCATGTATCAGCCCGGCGCGGCGCAGCTCCTTCATGACCACGGGGACGCCGCCGGCCTCGTAAAGGTCCTTGGCGACATACTCTCCGCCGGGCTTGAGGTTCACGAAATAGGGCGTGTCGTGGAAGATCTCGCACACATCGAGCAGATCGAACTCGATCCCGGCCTCGTGGGCGATGGCGGGAAGGTGCAGCCCCGCATTGGTGGAGCCGCCGGTACAGGCGACGACCCGCGCGGCATTTTCGAGCGCCTTGCGGGTGACGATGTCACGCGCGCGGATGTTCTTCTCCAGCAGGTCCATCACCGCGGCGCCCGACGCCTCGCAATACTGGTCGCGGCTCTCATAGGGGGCGGGCGCGCCCGAGGAGTTGGGAAGCGCGAGCCCGATCGCCTCGGACACGCAGGCCATCGTGTTGGCGGTGAACTGCCCGCCGCAGGCCCCGGCGGACGGACAGGCCACCCGCTCAAGCACCTTGAGCTGGGCATCCGAATAGTTGCCCGCCTGATGCTGGCCCACCGCCTCGAACACGTCCTGCACCGTCACGTCGCGCCCGTCCAGCCGACCGGGCAGGATGGACCCCCCATAGACGAAGACCGACGGCGTGTTGAGCCGGACCATCGCCATCATCATCCCCGGCAGCGACTTGTCGCAGCCCGCAAGCCCCACCAGCGCGTCATAGCCGTGCCCGCGCATCGTCAGCTCGACGGTGTCGGCGATGGCCTCGCGCGAGGCCAGCGAGGAGCGCATGCCTTCATGCCCCATTGCGATGCCGTCGGTCACGGTTATGGTGGTGAACTCGCGCGGCGTGCCGTGCGCAGTGCTGACCCCGGCCTTCGCCGCCTGCGCCTGGCGCGACAGCGCGATGTTGCACGGCGCCGCCTCGTTCCAGCAGGTCGCGACCCCCACAAAGGGCTGGTCGATCTCGGCCTCGGACAGCCCCATCGCGTAGTAGTACGACCGATGCGGCGCCCGTGCGGGGCCTTGCGTTACATGACGGCTGGGCAGTCGCGACTTGTCGATGCGGCGCTGGCTCATCACTTCTCTCCCCTCTGGCGCTTCCCGATCTGGATAGGCGAGCCGGCGCCGGCGCACAAGCGTCAAGCTTGACGCCGACCCGTGCAAGGGCGATTGACCGGCGCGAGCAGGCAGCCATATGACCCCCATGCGTACAGCGACTTTCGAGGATTTCATTGCCCCCGCGCGCCGGCGGCCGGAGCTGTGGCGGCTGTTTGCCGGCCTGGTGCTGATTGGCGCGGTCTATGCCGCATGGATCGGCGGTATGGCGGTGGCGCTGGGGCTGGCGGCGCGGCGCATGGAGGAGGTGCCGCGCCTCGATGCCGATGCGATCGCGGCCAACCCTTTCGCCGTGCTGTTGCTGCTGTTCAGCTTTGCGGGGCTGCTTGTCGGGGTTGCGCTTGCGGTGCGGCTCCTGCACCGGCGTTCGGTCGCCACGCTTGTGGGGCCATTGCGGGTGGCCTTGCGCGATTTTGCCTTCGGGGCCGCTGTGGTCGCGGTCGTCGGTGCGGTGGGCCTGCTGCTCTGGCAGGGACGCGCGGATCTGGAACCCGGTGTCGCGCCGGGGCTTTGGTTGATGCTGCTGCCGCTGGCGTTGCTGGGGCTGCTGATGCAGACCGGCGCCGAGGAGCTGGTTTTCCGCGGCTACATGCAACAGCAACTCGCGGCGCGATTCCGTTCGGCGCTGATCTGGATGGTGTTGCCCAGCCTCGCCTTCGGGATGCTGCATTACAATCCGGCCCAGATGGGTGGCAATGCCGGGCTGATCGTGGTGGCGACGGCGTTCTTTGGCCTCATCGCGGCGGACCTGACGGCGCGCAGCGGCTCGCTCGGGCTGGCATGGGGGCTGCATTTCGCCAACAACATCCTTGCCCTGCTGGTGGTTTCGGCCGGAACGGGAATGGAGGGGTTGGCGCTCTATCGTTTGCCCGAGGGCGCCGACACCGCGGCGCGCCTGCGCCCCCTCATTCTGTTTGACATGGGATTGATGGCGGTATTCTGGGGGGTGTGCCGATTGTGGCTGCGCGGGCGTTGATTGCAATCGACGCGGTGCGCACCTAAGACGAGGACGAAACCGGGGACGGGTCAGCGCGATGAACTGGATCACCAACTATGTTCGCCCCACGATCAACTCGCTCTTTTCGCGGCGCGAGGTGCCGGAGAATCTTTGGCACAAGTGCACCGATTGCGGGTCGATGCTGTTCCATCGCGAGTTGAGCGACAACCTGAATGTCTGCACCAGCTGCGGCCATCACATGGCCATCACGCCGAGGGCGCGGTTCAAGTCGCTCTTCGACAATGGTGTCTTCGGCGAGATCAAGGTGACCGAGCCGGTTGCCGACCCGCTGCATTTTCGCGATCAGAAACGGTATCCTGACCGGCTGCGCGCGGCCCAGAAGGCGACCGGAGAAAAGGAGGCGATGCTGGTCGCCGAAGGTGAGATCGGGCGCACGCCCATCGTGGCCGCGGCGCAGGATTTCAGCTTCATGGGCGGCTCCATGGGCATGTATGTCGGCAATGCGATCATCGCCGCCTGTGAACGCGCTGTCGAACGCAAGCGGCCGTTGATCCTGTTCGCTGCCGCGGGCGGTGCGCGCATGCAGGAGGGGATTCTCTCGCTCATGCAGATGCCGCGCGCGACCGTGGCGGTGCAGATGCTGCGCGAGGCCGGGCTGCCCTACATCGTGGTGCTGACGCATCCCACGACGGGGGGCGTCACGGCGTCCTATGCGATGCTGGGCGATGTGCAGATCGCGGAGCCGAACGCGCTGATCTGTTTCGCCGGTCCGCGCGTCATCGAACAGACCATCCGCGAAAAACTGCCCGAAGGCTTTCAGCGCGCGGAATATCTGCTGGATCACGGCATGCTGGATCGGGTGACGCATCGCAAGGACATGCGCGACGAGCTTATCACGATCACCCGCATGCTGATGGGGCTGCCGCCGGCCGTGCGCGGTGAGTTGCCGCAACCCGGCGCGCCCGAGACCGCGTCCCCCCCGCAACCCGCCGCCAGATCGGAAACGCCGTCGCAGGAGACGCCGGCGGAACCGACGCAGGGCGCGTCGGCGAAGGGCGATACGCAACGCGGCAAGGGTGACAAGCCCGCCAAGGCGCCACGATCCGGCGCGTCCGGCAAGGGTGGGGGAGACCGCAAAGCGTGACCGCGCCCGGCTCCGACGCCATCCTCGCGCGGATGATGGCGCTGCATCCCAAGATCATCGATCTCACCCTGGACCGCGTGTGGCGGCTGCTTGCCGCGCTGGGCAGCCCGCAGACCGCCTTGCCGCCGGTGATCCACCTTGCAGGCACCAACGGGAAGGGGTCCACCCTTGCGATGCTGCGCGCAGGGCTGGAGCATGGCGGCGCGCGGGTGCACGCTTATACCTCGCCGCACCTCGTGCGCTTTCATGAGCGGATCCGCCTCGCCGGTGCGCTGATCACCGAGTCCGAGCTTACCGCGCTGCTGGATGAATGCGAGGCGGCGAATGGCGCGGCGCCCATCACCTATTTCGAGATCACGACCTGCGCGGCGCTTCTGGCCTTCGCGCGTGCGCCGGCGGACTGGTTGTTGCTGGAGACGGGGCTGGGCGGGCGGCTCGACGCCACGAATGTCGTGCCGCGCCCGGCGCTGACCGTCATCACGCCCGTTGCGCTGGATCATCAACAGTATCTGGGCGACACGCTGTCCGACATCGCCGCCGAGAAGGCGGGCATCCTCAAGCGGGGTGTGCCCTGTGTCGTCGGCCCGCAGGAGGACGCCGCGCTCGCAGTGATCGAGGCGCGCGCCGAACGCGTCGGCGCCCCGCTTCTGGTCCATGGTCAGCACTGGCATGTACGGACCGAGCATGGGCGGCTCGTCTTCGAGGATGAAACCGGCCTTGCCGATCTGCCGATGCCCGCGCTCAGGGGGCCGCATCAGTTGGTCAATGCTGGCATGGCGCTGGCGGCCATGCGGCATCTGGGGCAGGGTGAAGTGGCGGCCTGCGCAGCGGCGCTGTCCGGAGCGGACTGGTCGGCGCGGATGCAGCCGCTGCGCGAGGGGCCGCTGTGCGCGGCGGCGCCGCGGGCCGAGCTGTGGCTGGATGGCGGGCACAACCCGGCGGCCGGGCATGCGATCGCCGAGACCCTCGCGCAGATGCCGGCGCGTGCGACCTATCTGATCTGCGGCATGCTGCGGACCAAGGATGTGCAGGGCTATCTGCACCCCCTCGCGGCGCAGGCGCGCGGCCTTCAGGCCGTGTCGATCCCCGGCGAGGCCGCGACGCTCAGCGCGTGCGAGACTGCCGAGGCCGCGCGCCTCGCCGGCCATGACGCCGATGTGGCGGCGGATGTGCCGGCGGCCCTGCGCGCGATCACCGATGCCGAGCCGCAGGCGCGAATCCTGATTTGCGGCTCGCTGTATCTGGCCGGGCAGATCCTGCGGGACCATGTCTGAGACGATCGCAGGTTTGAGGCGGTGCCGATGGATGAAGCCCAGACCGAACAACTGGCAGTGCAGATCCGCGCCACGCTGCGGGAGATGCCCGCCCCGGAGCTTCCGGTAACCTATGGTGCGCTGGCCGCGCGGCTGTCGGTGCCGGGGCCGGGACGTATCCGCCGCCTGACCGACGCGCTGGAGCTGACGATGCATCAGGACGCGGCGCGGGGCCGGCCGCTTGTGGCGGCGCTGGTGGTGGCGCGCCTGGGCGGCGAGATGCCGGCGCAGGGCTTTTTCGAGCTTGCCGCGAAGCTGGGCTACCTTCCGGCGGATCGTCAGGCGGCACGAGCGGCGTATCCGGCGCTGTTTCGGCAGGCCCGCGATGCGCGCTGACGTGTTCCGGGACGAGGCGGGCCGGGGTCAGCGGGTCCAGTCGCTGCTTTGCATCTCGCGCAGTCGGCTGGCGGTGCGCTCGAACTCGAAGGCGCCGGTGCCCTCGACATAGAGCTGTTCGGGCAGATCCGCGGCGCTGGCCACAAGCTGCACGCGGGCCTCGTAAAGGGTGTCCACCAATGTCACGAAGCGTTTCGCCTCGTTGAAATTGGCCCGTGAGAGGCGCGGAATGTCCTCAAGGATCAGGACGCGCACGGCATCGGCGATGGCGAGGTAATCCGCCGCCCCGAGCGGTTGGCCGCACAGATCCCAGAACCGTGCGCGGCCGACCCCGGCGTCGAATTGCGGCAGCGTGACCTTGCGCCCCTGGACGGTCAATGTCAGCGGTTCACCCGCGGCGGCGCCGGTCAGATCCTGCCAGATCGCCTCGATGGTGGCGCGCGCCTCGGTATCGATGGGCGTGAACCAGACCCGTGCGCCTTCCAGCCTGTGCTGGCGGTAGTCGTTCACGCTTTCGAGTTCATGCACCTCCATGTTCTGGTGCAGCAGCGCGATGAAAGGAAGGAAGAGCTGCCGGTTCAGCCCGTCCTTGTACAGATCGTCGGGCGGGCGGTTCGATGTCGTCACGATCCCGACGCCGGCGTCGAACAGCCGCTCGAACAGCCGCCCGACGATCATCGCATCGGTGATGTCGCTGATCTGCATCTCGTCAAAGCACAACAGCTGCACGCTCTGCGCGACATCGTCGGCAACGGGCGCCAGCGCGTCATCGACCCCGCGCTGGCGTGCCGCGTGCATCCCGGCATGTATCTCCTGCATGAAGGCGTGAAAATGCACTCGCCGCTTTGCCTCGATCCGCGTGGCATCATAGAACAGATCCATGAGCATCGATTTGCCGCGTCCGACACCACCCCACAGATAGAGGCCGCGCGGCGCTTCCGGCGCGCGGGCGAAGAGTCCGCGCAGCAGCCCGCGGGGTTTTTGGGCTTCGCGGGCTTCGAGCGTCTCGCGCAGCGGCTGCAGGTGGCGCAGGGCGGCGCGCTGTGCCGGGTCGGGGTGAAGGCCGGCCTCCGCGACCAGCGCGTCATACAGTTCGAACAGCGTGCGATCCATGCCGGGTTGCTTAACCGTAGCGCAGGGTCGAGAAAAGGCGCCGATTGCAGTTTCGCCCACTGCGCGGCACAGATGGGGCCGGACAGTCAAGCAGGAGTCGCGATGAAACCCGACCGCCCCCGGACCAGTGCGCCGGCCGGTGCCGCGGAGCGCCGCGCCGCCACGCCTGTCATCAGCTACCCCGTGGACACTCTGCCGGTCCCGGATCTGGCGGCCGACGATGCCGCGCGCCGGACGGCGCAGCCCGTCGCGGCGCTGCAGGTGCCGCCGCGCGCGGCCCGGTGCTTTCATGTCCCTGCCGGTTGCTTTCTGCGCATCAGTTGTATCGACGGCCCGCAGGTGGGCGATCTCAACCTTTGGGCGGCGGACAACCTCGATGAGCGCTTTTACGCCGGCAAGACGCGTGCGCTGCACGGCACCCATCTGAGCCGCGGCGACCGGTTGTGGTCATGCTTTCCCTATCTGCGGCCGATGGCCACGATCCTGCACGACACGCTGGACTGGTACGGTTTCGATGCGGATGGCGCCTCGGTGCATGACGTCATCGGCACACGCTGCGATCCCTACACGAATCATCTGCTGTCGGGTGCCGATTACGATCGGTGCTGCCATTCCAACCTGACTCGCGCGCTGGCCGACCATCGTGGCCTCGACACGGGCGAGGCCGAGCGGCATGTGCATGATGTGCTCAATGTCTTCATGTGCACCGGGTTCACCCGCGATACCGGGCAATACTTCATGAAGGCCAGTCCGGTGCGGCCCGGCGATGTGCTGGAATTCGTGGCCGAAATCGACCTGCTCGGGGCGCTGTCGGCCTGCCCGGGCGGCGATTGCGGCACGGCGCATTCGTCGGACGCGGCGGCCTGTTACCCGCTGGGGGTCGAGGTGCTGCGCCCGGCCGAGCCCGCCGCTACGCGCCGCCCGCCGCCGGTCAACGGGTATGCCGGCGGGCACGGGCGCGGTCGTGGCGATTAGGCGGGGCGTGACGCCAGAGGGCGGGGCAGCGGGGCTCAGCCGTCGCGTCCGCTGACGACCATCAGCTCGCCCAGGTTTTCCGGCGTTATGTACCCGATGAGATGGCCGTGCGTGTCGGTGACCCCGACGGCCGGGGCGCCCTGCCGGTACATGGCGTCGATGGCGTCCTCGAGCCGGTCGCGTACGGTCAGCGTCGGCATGTCGGACTGCATCACGGTGGTCACCCGGCGCATCCGCTCGCCCTCGGCGAGGGCCTGATACAATGCCCGCCGTGTGAGAAACCCGGCCAGGTGCCCGCTGTTGTCGAGCACGGGGAACTCGTGCTGCGTGGTGCGGATCAGCGTGTTCGCCGCATCTTCCAGCGTGGAGTCCTCGCGCAGCTTCTCGAAGGAGGTGATCATCGCATCGCGTACCCCGAGGTTTCGGGCGAGATCGCGCATCGCAACGTCGGAGCTTTCCGCCGAGGCCGCGATGAACACGAACACCGCCACCAGGATCAGGAGCGGGTTGCCGCCGATGAGACCAAGAAAGCCGAACATGAAGGCCATCGCCTGCCCGGCGGTCGCTGCCGCACGCGTGGCGCGCACGCGTGACATGCGCGTGGCCAGAAGGGCGCGGAACACCCGCCCGCCATCCATCGGGAAAGCCGGCAGCATGTTGAACAGCACGAGAAACAGGTTCACGACCGCCAGACGCCCGAGGAAACCCTCCGCAGGATCCTCGATCTCGGCCAGCTTCTCGAGGCTGGTCTCGGCGCCGAAGACCACGACGAGCACCGCCCAGATCACGACATTCACCGCCGGGCCGGCCAGCGCGACCATGATTTCCTGACCCGGCTTTTCCGGCATGCGTTCGAGCCGCGCCATGCCGCCGATCGGCAGCAGCGTGATATCGGGTGTGGCGATCCCGTAGCGCCGCGCCATCAACGCATGGCCGAATTCATGCGCCACGACACAGGCGAACAGCGCCAGAATGAAGATGACGTTCTCGACCACTGCAGCGGGGCCGTCCATCAGGTACGCTGCCATCCCGATCCAGAGCAGCAGAAGAAAGAAGGTGGCGTGAACGCGCAGTTCCGACCCGAAGAGTCGGCCGATAGGGAAGGACCAGGTCATCGCGTCGCTTTCACTTCTCTCTGGTGCCGGCTCTTCACAGATAACAGGGTGGGGCGACTCTGCAAGATGCGCGCCGCTGTAACGTTGCGGGGTCGCGGGGCATGGGCTATTGCGTGCTCACCGATGACGCCGCAGCCGGAGAGCACGCGATGACGGATGACCGACCGGGCCTGACCTATGCCGATGCCGGTGTCGATATCGCCGCCGGCAACAGCCTCGTGGAGCGGCTCAAACCCGCTGCCAAGCGCACTGCGCGGCCCGGAACCATGGCGGGGCTGGGCGGGTTCGGCGCGCTTTTCGATCTCAAGGCGGCTGGATTCTCCGATCCCGTGCTGGTGGCAGCGACGGATGGGGTGGGCACCAAGCTGCGGATCGCCATCGAGACGGGGCTGCTGGACGGGATCGGTGTCGATCTGGTCGCGATGTGCGTGAATGATCTGATCTGCCAGGGGGCGGAGCCGCTGTTCTTTCTGGACTATTTCGCGACCGGAGAGCTGTCGGTCGATGCGGCGGCACGGGTCATCGAGGGCATAGCCGAGGGCTGCGCGCGCAGCGGCTGTGCGCTGATCGGCGGCGAAACCGCCGAGATGCCCGGCATGTATGCGCCGGGCGATTTCGACCTCGCGGGCTTTGCCGTCGGTGCGATGGAGCGCGGTACCGCGCTGCCGGCCGGGGTCGGCGAGGGGGACGTGCTGATCGGGCTGGCCTCGGACGGGGTGCATTCCAACGGCTATTCGCTGGTGCGCCGCATCGTGGAGCGGGCCGGGCTGGACTGGGCGGCGCCGGCGCCCTTTGCCGACAGCCTGTTGGGCGCGGCGCTGCTGACGCCGACCCGGCTCTACGTCAAGCCCGTTCTGGCGGCGCTGCGCGCGGGCGGCGTGCACGGGCTGGCCCATGTCACCGGCGGCGGTCTGACCGAGAATGTGCCGCGCATCCTGCCCGAGGGGCTGGGTGCACAGATCGATCTCGAGGCGTGGCACCTGCCGCCCGTCTTCGACTGGCTGCGTCGTGCCGGCGGGCTGGATCAGGCCGAGCTGCTGCGCACCTTCAACGCCGGTATCGGCATGGTCGTGGCCGTCGATGCCGCATGCGCGGATGCGGTGCGCGCCGAGCTGGACGCTGCGGGCGAAACGGTGTTCACGCTGGGCAATGTCGTCGAAGGGGCGGGTGTGATCTATCGCGGGCAGCTTGCGTGACGCGCGTTGCCATCCTCATCTCGGGCGGCGGGTCCAATATGGCGGCGCTTGCCGACAGCATGACCGGCGATCACCCGGCGCGCCCGGTGCTGGTGATCTCCAACGTCCCCGAGGCGGCCGGTCTGGACAAGGCGCGAGCACGCGGCATCGCCACGGCGACGGTGGATCATCGCCCCCATGGCCGCGACCGGGCGGCGTTCGAAACCGCGCTGATGGCGCCGTTGCTGGACGTTGCGCCGGATATCATCTGCCTGGCCGGGTTCATGCGGATCCTGACCGAAAGGTTCGTGTCGCGCTTTGACGGGCGCATCCTGAACATCCATCCATCGCTGTTGCCGAAATACCGCGGCCTCGACACGCATGCCCGCGCGATCGCGGCGGGCGACACCGAGGCCGGCTGCTCCGTGCATCTGGTGACCCCGGCGCTCGATGACGGGCCGATCCTCGGCCAGGGGCGCGTACCAGTTCACCCCGGCGACACCGCCGCGACGCTGCAGGCGCGGGTCCGGACGATGGAGCATCGGCTCTATCCGAAGGTGCTGCGCCGGTTTGCCGAAGGGGACCGCCGCCCCGTCATGCTGTCGTGAGGCGGGGCCACTCCGGCCTTTTCATTCCCCGCGCCATTGCCTATCACGCGTGACAGCGGCGGCGGACCGCGGGACGGCACAGCAGGTCACCATCACTTTCATGCGCACGATCACCACAACTGAAGAGCTCGCGCGGTTCTGCAAGGCGGCACGGGAAGCGCCCTATGTCACGCTCGATACCGAATTCATCCGGGAGCGGACCTATTACGCCCGACTCTGTCTTATTCAGATGGCACTGCCCGGCGCGGATGGCGAAGCGGTTCTGGTGGATCCGCTTGCCGGCGATCTGTCGCTCGCCCCGCTCTATGAGCTGTTTCGCGACGAAAGCACCGTCAAGGTGCTGCACGCCGCGCGCCAGGATCTGGAGATATTCTACATCGACGGGCAGGTCTTTCCGACGCCGCTTTTCGACACTCAGGTGGCCGCCATGGTGTGCGGTTTCGGCGATCAGGTCGGGTACGAGACGCTGGTGCGCAAGATCGCAAAGGCCGATCTGGACAAGACATCGCGTTTCACCGACTGGGCACGCCGTCCGCTGACCGACGCGCAGAAGAGCTATGCCCTGGCCGACGTGACCCATCTGCGGGTCATCTATGAGGACCTGTCGCGCCAGATCGAGGAAAGCGGACGCCGCGCCTGGGTCGAGGAAGAGCTGCGCAGCCTCACCGATCCGAGCACCTATATCGTCGACCCCGCGCAGGCCTGGACGCGGATCAAGACGCGCACGAGTTCGGGCAAGTTCCTGGCGCTGGTGCGCGAACTCGCCCGCTTTCGCGAGGAATATGCGCAATCGCAGGACATTCCGCGCAACCGGGTGTTCAAGGATGACGCGCTGCTGGAGTTGGCGTCCACAAAGCCTGACAGCCTGGACGCGTTGAACCGGTCGCGCCTGCTGCAGCGCGAGGCGCGGCGCGGCGAAATCGCGGCCGGGATACTGCGCGCGATCGAGGAGGGGCTGGCGGTGAAACCGCAGGACCTTCCGACCCCGCCGGATTCGCGCGCACAGCTGCAAGTCAACCCCGCGCTCGCAGATCTGTTGCGCGTGCTGTTGAAGGCGCGCGCCGAGTCCACCGGTGTCGCCGCGAAGCTGATCGCCAGCGCGGCCGATCTCGATGCCATCGCGGCGGGGATGCGCGATGTTCCGGCCCTGCATGGGTGGCGCTCGGAGGTTTTCGGCAACGCGGCGCTGGAACTGTGCCGCGGCGAGGTCGCCCTGGCCGCGCGCGGCGAGTCGGTGATGGTTGTGCCGCTGCCGGAATCGGCGGCGGGCTAGCGCATGTCGCGCCGGATTGGGTTCGCAGCCGCCCCGGTCGCTTGCGGCCCGGCGGCAGGCGCCCGCCCGCCCCGTCGGCCCGCAGGGGCGCGCCGGTGGTGCGACGCGGGCGCATGCCCTCTTTTCGACCAAGGCCAATCCCGAACAAGCGTGACACGCTACAGGCTCGCCGGCGCCACCACGCCGCGCTAGCGCCGTACGCTCTGCCGGTTTTCGGCGCCCTGCACGCGCAACTCGCGCACGTTGCGCAGCTCGGCATCGCTCAGCCGCACCGCGAGGGTTATCTCGCGCGATTGCGGCGTCGAGACGGGTGTGGGCCGCGGCGGCGGAACAGCCACGAAACGAAGACTGAGCACGCCGTCAACCGCGCCGCCGGGTGCTTGGGGTACAAGCGCCGCGTTCCACCATCCCTGGGTCGGGGTTTCGCCGGTGGCGCGCAGTATCGCGCCGCCGCGTACGGGTTCGAGCTGCATGTCGGTGACGCGCGCGACCAGCGGACGCGGATCCTGCGCGATGCCCTCCTGCGGCCCCGCGGCGATGTCCTCGGACTCCGCGCCCGAAAACCAGTTGAACGGGTTGAGCCGCGATTCGCTTACCCCGGTGCAGGCGCCGAGTGCGAAAAGAAGCGACAAAACGGCAAGTGGCGCTCTGGTCATGGAAGCCCCCATGGTTTCAGCCGAGTTCGGGGTAGCCCAAAGCGGCGGACTTGAAAAGGCGTCGCGTGCCGCTCTGGACCCGCAGCGCCGGCGCGCTTAGATCAGGTATGACTGAATGGAGGTCAGCGTGGCACAGCAAGACTTCGAGGAAATCGTCGAAACCTTCGAGTTTCTGGATGACTGGGAAGACCGCTATCGGCATGTGATAGACATGGGAAAGTCGATGGAGCCCCTGGAGGATGCATTCCGCGTGCCCGCCACGAAGGTGGACGGCTGCGCAAGCCAGGTCTGGATCGTGCCGCAGATCGAGGGCGAGGGCGACGAGGCACGGTTCGATTTTCGCGGCGACAGCGATGCGATGATCGTGCGCGGACTGATCGCGGTGCTTCATGCGCTGTATTCCGGCGTTCCGGTCAAGGAGGTGCCGAAGGTCGATGCAGGCGCCGAACTGGCACGGTTGCAGCTTGAGGACCACCTGTCTTCACAGCGCTCCAACGGGCTGCGCGCGATGATCGCACGCATTCAGGAAGTCGCGAAACAGGCCGCGCATGCG